>Ga0214468_1000412_pt1 | contig 13550 bp, 10 predicted proteins | sample RVTome_9_FD_187334 | JGI IMG/M metagenome (GOLD analysis project Ga0214468, IMG submission 187334) | Soil microbial communities from uranium-contaminated site in the Upper Colorado River Basin, Wyoming, United States - RVT155D38 HiSeq ...
GTACGATCCGCGCTTTCCGGTCAGATTCCGAGGGCTTTGGCGTCCCCAGCACCGAGATTGCGCACCAGCTCCTGGTAGAAGTAGTCGGTGCTCTCGCGCACCTCGGGGTCGACCCGCTCCTCGTAGAGCTGGCGGGAGCGGTCGATGTCCTCCTTGAGGCGCTCGTAGACGTCGCCGGTGCGCCGGCCGGCCTCGAGCTCCTCCTCGTTGTAGAGGCGGATCTCCTCGACCAGCAGGCGGGCGAGACGGCGCGCTTCGTCGTGGCGCGGGTCGCCGTCGGCGGCGCGGGCGCCCCCGGCGAACGCCCGGCCCGGCCCCTCGACGTCGGTCGGCGGCCGGACCTCGACCGTGCCGCCGGCGGGCGCCTCGGAGCCGGCGTCCGTGCTGGCCTCGGCCTCCGGGGCCGGCGGTGCAGGCTCCGGCTCCTCGGCGGTCGGCGTGGCGGCCGTCTCCTCCTCGGCCGCCGTCTCCTCGGCGGCGGGCCCGGCGAGCATCTCCTCGACGACGGTGGGCTCCTCGGACGCTGCCTCCCAGGGCTCGCGCTCCACACGCTCGGCCTCCACGGGCTCGGCGCGCTCGGGCTCCCAGGGCTCCGTCCAGCCTTCGCCCTCCGGCGCCGCCCACCCCTCGGCCTCCGCGCCGGCGACCTCCTCGACGTCCGCCGGCGGCGCGTGCTCGGCGCCCGGCTCGCGGGCCTCGACGACCGCCTCCTCCTGGCCGGCCGCCTCGACCTCCACCTCCTCCGGCGCCGCCGACTCCCAGGGCGGAGGCTGGGCGGACGGAGTCTCTTCGAGGTCGAAGCCGCGCGGCAGGTCGAGCGACGGCTCGGCGGTCTCGTCGAGCTGCCACGCGCCGGCCGTGGTGTCCTCGTAGCCGGCGGCGAGGCCGCCCGCGGCGAGTGCCGACTCGGGGATCCGGTCTCCCGCCGTGGCGCCGGCCTCGGGGCCGGAGCCCTCCTCGAGCCCCGCCTCGGCCTCCGGCGCCGGCGGGACGCCCCTCTCGGCCGCTTCCGGCTCGCCCGGGCTGGTCCCGGGACCGGCGTCGGCGGCGGCCGCTGCCGACCACAGCGGCAGCGCCTCGCCGGCGCCATCGTCCGCCGCGACCAGCGTCGGGGTAGCGGCGCGCTCGCGGAAGGGGAGCGTCTCGAGCGCCAGGGCCGCCGCGTAGACGAGCGCCTGGAGCGCCTCGCGGCGCAGCGGTCCGGCGTCCTCGGAGCGGTCGGCGTAGAGCAGGGCCGCGAGACGGTCGCGGAGGACGAGCGGCACGAGCAGACCCTCCGCGGGGAGCGGCGCGTCGATCCGGCCGCACAGCACCCCGCACTCGCCCGGCCCGAGCGGCTGCGCGCCGCGGCCGAAACGATCGGGCGCCCACGCGCCCTCGGCGGCGTAGTCGAGCGTCACCTCGCCGCCGCCGTCCCAGCCGTGCGCGGACCACAGCTCCGCGCCGTCGTCACGGGTGACCAGCACCGCGGTACGCGAGGCGAACCGCCCCGCCTCCCGCGCCAGCGCCTCGAGCAGCTCGCCCTGACCCCGCGCCCGGTCCACGGCGGCGAGCGCGTCGACGAGCTCGCCTCCCAGCCGTCCGCCGGCCTCGGCCTCCTCGCTCAGCGGCGCCAGCTCCTCGCGCGGCAGGAACGACTCGGGCAGCCCCGGCGCAGCCTCGCCGAGCCCTGCGGCGACCTCGCCGATCTCGTGCGCCGTCCGCTGCAGCCGCTCGCGCACCTGGGCGCGGATCTCGTCGATCGTCTCGCGGACGCGCCGGTTGACCCGCTCTTCGAGCTGTTCGAGCTGCTCCCACCGCTGTCGCTCCGCCATCGCAATCCTCCCGGGGGTCCGGATCCGGACGGGCGGCGCGCCCGCCGCCGCCCTCGAAGGGCCTCCGATTATTCGTCAGCGTCGACGGGCCTGTCAAGGTGCGCCGCGGACCGGAAATCCCTTGCACGCAAAGGGTTACCTCCTCCGCACGGGCTTGTCGCACCGGCTGCGGCATGGTAGTCTCTCGATGTACGTGTGACCCTCGCACCGTCCGACCCGCCCGTCCCGGGCCCACTCGACCTGACTCGCCGGCAGTCGCCGCTGCGGGATCCGCGGCTCCGGACGGTGCTCCGAACGCGTCGAAAGGAGATCGAACGATGCCATCGAAGCTCTACGTCCGCTCCCTCGCCCTGGTGCTGACCGCCGGCCTCGCCGCCGCCTGCGGCCCGAGCGCCGATGAGGAGATGGCGGAGGAACAGGCCGCGGCCCGCGAGGCGAAGTGGGAGGAGATCCAGGAGAAGAAGGAGGCGCTGGACGCGAAGCGGAGCGAGCTCGAGCAGCTCCGCGAAGAGGCCGCCATGGACGCCGCCGCCACGGACACCGCCGCCGCGGAGGGCGCCGAGGGCGAGGCGGCGGCCGACCCCGAGGCCCGCGCGGCGCAACTCGAGAACCAGATCCAGAGCGAGGCCGACGAGCTGCAGGGCGACCTCGTCGCCTACATCAACCAGGACCCGCCGGTCGAGGGCGAGCCGTACACCCCCGAGCAGCTCCAGGCCTTCCGCATGAAGAGCGACCTCGACATGCTGCTCGCCCGCGAGTACATCGTCAAGGGCGGCGACTACGAGCGCGCGATCCAGATCTACGAGCAGGCGCTCGCCGTCGACCCGGACAACCCGGAGCTCCAGGCGGCCCTCGAGGAGGCGCAGGCGAACCGCTACATGTCGAAAGCGCGCTTCGACCGGGTCGAGCAGGGGATGACCGAGCAGCAGGTCGCCGCGGCGATCGGCCGTCCCAACGTTCGCAACGTCCGGGAGTTCGATGGCGAGGTCATCGCCTGGTTCTACCCGAAGAGCCCGCAGCGCGACGCGGCGGCGGTCTGGTTCCGCCCCGACCGCGGCCGGCTCGAGGTCTACAAGGTCAACTTCGACGAGGTGCCTCCCTCGACGCCCGGGGCGTAGCACGGCGAATCGCCTTGACGGGACGGCGGTTTCAGGGCATACTGGACGACCCGCGCGGCCGCGACGCCGCGCGTCCGCACGGCGCCCCGACGCGCCGCGCGAGATTCGCACACGAAGAGAGGTGATTCGCAGAATGCCCGTCGTGCAGGTGCGTGAAGACGAGAGCTTCGAGAGCGCGCTGCGCCGCTTCAAGCGCAAGGTGGAGAAGTCCGGCGTGCTGACCGAGCTCCGCAAGCGCCAGCATTTCGAGAAGCCTTCCGTCAAGCGGAAGCGCAAGGAGGCGCAGGCTCGCAAGAAGATGCTGCGCAAGCTCGCCGAGGAGCGGCGCCAGGGCCTGGCCTGAGGCGCGCGATCGGCGTGATGCCGGTCTCCCGGAGGCCGGCCTGAAAGCGGGAGCTGGAGAAGATTCCAGCTCCCGTTTTTCGTTTTGTAGGGCGGGAGGTGTGTTGAGCATCACAGGGGCGATCTCGGACGCCACGGCCGCCGCGCTGGAGTGGCCGGCGGTGCGGGCGCTGGTGGCGGAGCTGGCGGCGACCGACCTGGGGCGGGAGCGGGCGGTAGGGCTCGCGCCGGCGGAGGACCGGGAGGAGCTCGAACGGCGGCGGGGGCGGTTCGCGGAGGCGGCGCGCCTGCTGCCCGACGGGCGGCTCGTGCCGTCGTTCGAGCAGCCGGTCGGGGAGCTGCTCGAGCGGCTGGAGACCGGGCGGCCGCCGCTCGCCGGGGCCGACCTCGTGCGGTTGGCGGGCCTGCTGGCGGCGAGCGAGCGGGCGCAGGCGCGGATCGCGCAGGCCGGCGGCACGGGGGGGTCGGAGGAGGGGACCGCCTGCCCCGAGCTCGCCGCGCTGGCGGCGCCGCTCGCCGACCTCTCGGCGCTCCGCCGCGAGATCGAGTCGAAGCTCGACCGCCGCGGCGACGTGCGGGAGGACGCGAGCCCGGAGCTCGTCTCGCTGCGGCGGCGGATCCGCTCGGTGCGCGACGAGCTCTACCGCGAGCTCGGCGGCTTCGTCGTCGAGCACGCCGAGTCGCTCGGCGACGAGACGATCCCGATGCGCGGCGGGCGGCTGGTCGTCGTCCTCGACTCGGGGGCGCGCGGCCGGGTGCCCGGGCTGGTCCACGGCCGCTCGGGCACCGGCCGGAGCTTCTACTTCGAGCCGCTCGGCGTCGTCGAGCGGAACAACACCCTCCAGCAGGCGACCGAGGACGAGGATGCCGAGCGGCGGCGCATCCTCGCCGAGCTGGTGCGCGCCGCCCGCCGCGCCCTGCCGGAGCTCGCCCGCCATGCGGCCTTCGCCGGCGAGCTCGACCTGCTCCAGGCGGCCCACCGTTTCGGCGAGCTGGCCGGCGGCCGCCCGGCCGAGGTCGCTCCGGCCGGCGAGCTGGAGCTGGTCGGTGCCCGCCACCCGCTGCTCGATCCGCGCCTCGCCGAGCTGCGCGCCGCGGCGCTCGGCCAGCCGGGGCACGAGGGCGAGGTCGTCCCCCTCGACCTGACGCTCTCGCCGGCGACCCGCGCGCTCGTCGTCACCGGCCCGAACGCCGGCGGCAAGACGGTGGCGCTGAAGACGGCCGGGCTGATCGCGCTGATGGCGCAGAGCGGCCTGCCGGTGCCGGCCGGTGCGGGCACCCGGCTGCCGGTCCTCTCGCGGCTGGTCGCCACGGTCGGCGACGAGCAGGACCTGCTGACCGACCGCTCGACCTTCAGCGGCCGTCTGCTGCGGCTCGAGGAGGCGTGGCACGCCGCCGGGCCGGACAGCCTGGTGCTCCTCGACGAGCTCGGCTCCGGCACCGACCCCGAGGAGGGGGCGGCGCTCGGGATCGCGCTGCTCGAAGGGCTGGTCGCGCGCGGCGCGCTGACCGTCATCACCACCCACCTGACCCAGCTCGCCGCCGCGGCGATCGAGACCGAGGGCGCCGCCTGCGCGGCGATGGAGTTCTCGGCCGCCACCGGCGAGCCGACCTTCCGGCTGCTCCCCGGCCCGCCGGGGGCGAGCGAGGCGCTCGCCCTGGCGCGGCGGCTCGGCCTGCCCGCCGAGTGGCTCGACCGCGCCGAGGCGCGGCTGGGCGCCGGCCACCGCGAGCTCCAGCGCCTGCTCGCCGAGGTCGACGAGGTGCGCCGCGAGCTCGCCGACGCCCGCGACCGGGCCGCGGCCGAGGCCGCCGACGCCGGGAAGCTGCGCCGCCGCCTCGAGGAGCGCGAGGCGGAGCTCGCCGAGGAGCGGCGGACGGTCGGCAAGCGCCTGCAAGCCGAGCTCGAGGCGTTCCGCCTGGAGACCCGCGAGCGGCTGGCCGCCGAGGCCGAGCGCATCCGCCGCGAGGTCGAGGAGCGCGGCCGGCGCAAGGGTCTGGCCGCCGAGGCGACCGCGCGGCTGTTCGAGAGCGCTCCGCAGGTCCCCGAGGAGACCGTCGAGGAGCGGGGGGGGCCGCTCGTCGTCGGTGAGCCGGTGCGCCACCGCGCGCTCGGCTGGGAGGGGAAGCTCGAGAAGCTCGACCGCGGCCGGGCCGAGGTCGCGGTGCGCGGCAAGCGGGTGCGCTGCAAGGCCGACGCGCTGACCCCGGCCGGCGGCGAGGCCGCGAAGGCCGCCGCCACCCCCCGCCGCCGGCGCGACGCGAAGGTCTCCTACGACCTCGCCGCCGGCGACGGCGGCGGCGCGCCGGACGTGCCCGCCGAGCTCCACCTGCTCGGCCAGCGGGTCGAGCCGGCCCTGGCCGCGCTCGACGACTACCTCGACCGCGCGCTGCTCTCCGCCCGGCCCGACGTGCGGGTGGTCCACGGGCACGGCACCGGGCGTCTGCGCGACGCGGTACGCGAGCACCTGCGCTCCCACCCGGCGGTCGCCGGCCAGCGGCCGGGGGCGCCGAACGAGGGGGGCGACGGGGCGACCGTCGTGACCCTGCGCGGGGGGGGCGGATGACCTTCCGCGACATCGACCTCTCCCGCGAGCTGGTGCAGGCGGTGCGCGACGCGGCGGACGTCGTCGCCGTCGCCCGCGAGCACACCGAGCTGCGCCAGAAGGCCGGCGCCGACTGGGAGGGGCTCTGCCCGCTGCACAAGGAGAAGACCCCGTCGTTCCACGTCGACGCCGACAAGGGGCTGTTCTACTGCTTCGGCTGCGGCGCCGGCGGCGACGCGATCAAGCTCCACATGCTGCTCACGGGCGACGACTTCCCGGCGGCGATCGAGTCGCTCGCCCTGCGCCACGGCATCCCGGTGCGCGAGCGGCGGCGGCGGCGGGCCGACGAGCCCGACGTCGAGGGTGCGCTCGCCGCGGCGGCCGACTTCTTCCGCGACCGGCTGGCCGAGGGCGGGACCGCCGGCCGCTACCTCGCCGAGCGCGAGATCCCCGACGAGCTCGTCGAGCGCTACGAGCTCGGCTACGCGCCGGACGGCTGGACGAATCTCCTCGACGCGCTCGCCGGCCGGGTGCGCGAGCGCGACCTCGAGGCCGCGGGGCTGGTCCGGCGCTCCTCGCGCGGCACCCTGATCGACAGCTTCCGCCACCGCCTGATCTTCCCGGTGCACAACCCCTCGGGGCGGCTGGTCGGCTTCGGCGGCCGCACCCTGGGGGACGACCAGCCGAAGTACGTCAACACCGCCGAGACCGAGCGCTTCCACAAGGGGGAGCTCCTCTACGGGCTGTTCCAGGCGCGCCGGGAGATCCGCGACCGCGGCCGCGCGGTGCTCGTCGAGGGGTACTTCGACGTGCTCGGCGCGGCGGCGGCCGGGGTCGAGGGCGCGGTGGCGACGATGGGCACCGCGCTCACCCCCGAGCAGGCGCGGCTCCTCGCCCGTTACGCCGAGGAGGCGGTCGTCGCCTACGACGGCGACGACGCCGGCGAGCGGGCGCACCGGCGGGCGCTGCCGATCCTGCTCGGCGCCGGGCTCGCCGTCCACCGCGCCGAGCTGCCCGACGGGCACGACCCCGACTCGCTGCGCCGGGCGCTGGGCGGCCGGGCGGTGGTGCGCGCGGTCGAGACGGCGCCCGACGCCGTCCTCGCCGAGATCGAGCGGCTCGTCCCGCACGACGCGGCGCGCGAGCCGCGGCTCCAGGCGCGGGCGGCCTCCGACCTGGGCGAGCTCCTCGGCCGGGTGCCGGACGCCGTGCTCCGCTTCTCCTACGCACGCCGCGCCGCCGAGCGGCTCGACCTGCCGGTGGAGGTGCTGCTCCAGCGGGTGCCGGGCGGCGCCGGCCGGCCCGGGCGCGGCGCCCGGCCGCCGCCCGCCGCCCCGGCCGAGCCGCGGGCCGCGAGCCCGGTGCGCAGCCTCGAGGAGACGGCGCTCGAGCTGCTGCTGACCGGCGGGGGGGTCGCGGGGGCCGTGCCGCCCGCCGCCGACCTGCCGCCGGACGAGGCGTTCCTCGACCCGGTGTGCCGGAATATTTACCGCACGTACCGCGCTCTATACGAGAGCGGGACCGGCCGGCCGCCCGACGCACGGGCGGTGATGGCCGAGCTGGGAGACGCAGGCGGGGGCGACCGCCCCGCCGCCGGCGCGGGGGACGACGCGGACCGCGATGCCCGGGAGGGCGGCGGGCTCGACGCCCCGGTTGACCGGCTGGCGAGGCTTCTGTTAGGAAGTAGTTTTGGCCCGAGCGAACGAGCCACGAGCGATCGAGCGCGGACCGGCGAGCGCGCTTCGGGGCCGGCACTCACCGACTGCCTGGACAAGCTCACCCGCCGCTGGCGGCAACAGCGGCTGCGCGACCTGTCCCGCGAGATCTCACGGGCGCAGCGCGAGGGGGATCGCGCGCGCCTGGAGAGCCTGTTGAACGAGAAGACCGATCTGAGCCGGCGCCTGCACCGGGGGGCCTGAGACCGCCCGTGCACGCACTCCCGCTCCCGAGGGTCCCGAGGAGGTCCCATTGACGAAAGCCAAGGTCAAGGTCCAGACCGTGGAAGACAAGTACCCGGCGGTCAAGCAGCTCGTCGAGCTCGGCAAGGAGAAGGGCTACCTTCTCTACGACGAGATCTACGAGATGCTGCCCGACGAGGTGGTCAGCCTGCCGGACGAGCTCGACGAGATCTACGTCACCTTCTCGGATCTCGGCATCGACGTCATCGACCGGCCGGAGCGCTACCAGAACCGGGACGACTTCGACTCGACGGCCGACCGCGACTTCGACAAGAAGGACGACGACGGGAGCGACTACCAGCTCACCCCGCACGAGAAGACCAACGACCCGGTGCGGATGTACCTCCGGGAGATGGGCACCGTGCCGCTGCTCGACCGCGAGGGCGAGGTGGAGATCGCCCAGCGGATCGAGAAGGGCGAGTGGCTGATCTACGAGGCGCTGTGCGAGAACACGGTCGTCCTGCGGGAGCTCCTGCGCCTCAACGAGCTGGCCGCCAAGGACAAGGGCGTGCTGCGCGAGCTGACCGCGGCCGAGCCCGACGAGCCGCTCGACGCCAAGGCCGCGGAGCGGATCAAGAAGAACCTCAAGATCTTCAGCTCGATCGCCGAGAACGACGACAAGATCGCCAAGCTCCGCAAGCGTCAGAAGCGGTGCAAGGAGGGGGGCGAGAAGTTCCTCGAGATCGAGCGCGAGATCGACCGGATGGTGGCCAAGATCGCCAAGGACATCCGCTCGATCGACTTCTCGCTCCAGGCGCGCAACCGGATGGTCGAGTTCCTCAAGGACGTCGACCGCCAGTTCGGCCGCTTCGAGCGCGACATCCGCCGCGCCCAGACGGCGCTCAACCGCGAGGAGAACGAGCAGCTCCAGGCGCTGCACCGGCGGCGGATCGGGAAGTACCGCGGCAAGATCAAGGAGATCGAGGAGCGCTACGGAACCACCCACGCCGAGATCTCGGCGACGATCAAGAAGATCCGCGAGGGCGAGGCGATCTGCGAGCGCGCCAAGGAGGAGCTGATCGTCGCCAACCTGCGGCTCGTGGTGTCGATCGCCAAGAAGTACACCAACCGCGGCCTCCAGTTCCTCGACCTGATCCAGGAGGGGAACATCGGCCTGATGAAGGCGGTCGAGAAGTTCGAGTACCGCCGCGGCTACAAGTTCTCGACCTACGCGACGTGGTGGATCCGCCAGGCGATCACCCGGGCGATCGCCGACCAGGCGCGGACCATCCGCATCCCGGTGCACATGATCGAGACGATCAACAAGCTCACCCGGACCAGCCGGTCGCTGGTCCAGGAGCTCGGCCGCGAGCCGACCGCCGAGGAGATCGGCGAGCGGATGGACCTGCCGGCCTCGAAGGTGCGCAAGATCATGAAGATCGCCCAGGAGCCGATCTCGCTCGAGACCCCGATCGGCGAGGAGGAGGACTCGCACCTCGGCGACTTCATCGAGGACAAGAACGCGGTGTCGCCGATGGAGTCGGTGATCTTCACCAACCTCAAGGACTCGACCCGCGGCGTGCTCAAGACCCTCACCCCGCGCGAGGAGCTCGTCCTCCGCATGCGCTTCGGCGTCGGCGAGGACTCCGAGCACACCCTCGAGGAGGTCGGCCGCTCGTTCAACGTCACCCGCGAGCGGATCCGCCAGATCGAGTCGAAGGCGCTGCGCAAGCTCCGCCACCCGAGCCGCTCGACGAAGCTCAAGCCGTTCCTCGACACGACCAGCTGATCCTGGATGAAGCGGCGGACATCGGAAATGTGGCCGGACGCCGACCGGCTCGCCGAGCGCGCCGCGGCGCGGACCATCCCGGGTCCGCTGACGCAGTGTGCCTCGCGGCCACTGACGCGGCGCGAGCTGCTTGCCGGCGGAGCGACTCTGCTGCTCGCCCCTCGGGGGCTCCCGGCATGGGCCGAGGCGCCAGCGCCGGATCGGTTCTTCGCCCGCATCCGCGAGATCGAGACGCGGGTCGACGGCCGCCTCGGCGTGGCGGCGCTCGACACGGGCGCCGGCGAGCGCCTCGGCCACCGCTCCGGCGAGCGCTTCCCGATGTGCAGCACCTTCAAATGGCTCCTCGCCGCCCAGGTGCTGGCGAGGGTCGACGCCGGCGAGGAGTCGCTCGACCGGGTCGTCCGCTACGGGCCGGAGGACGTGCTCGAGTACGCGCCGGTCGCCCGCGACAACCTCGCGCGCGGCGGGATGACCGTCGACGAGCTGTGCGCCGCGGCCGTGCGGCGGAGCGACAACACCGCCGCCAACCTCCTGCTCGCCGCGAGCGGCGGGCCGGAGGGACTCACCGCATTCCTGCGCGGTATCGGCGACCCGGTCACGCGGCTCGACCGCATCGAGCCGGCGATGAACATGGTCGGTCCCGGCGACGAGCGCGACACCACGACGCCGGACGCGATGGTCGACGACCTGCGGACGCTGCTCCTCGGCGACGCGCTGTCGCCGGCCTCGCGCGAGCTCCTGGCCGAGTGGCTGGTGACCGCCACCACCGGCAAGACCCGGCTTCGCGCCGGGCTGCCGGAGGGCTGGCGGGTCGGCGACAAGACCGGCACCTGCGGCTCCGGCGTCGCCCACGACGTGGCCATCGCCTGGCCGCCCGGACGAGCGCCGATCCTCGTCGCCGCCTACCTCGCCGAGGCCGACGCGTCGTTCGAGGAGTGCAACGCCGCCCTGGCCGACGTCGGACGGGCGGTCGCCGAAGCCTTCGCCTGATCGGGCCGCCGGCCGAGCGGCCCGCCAGTGGCCTGTAGAGTGCTTCCACTTTTCAGAGGGAGGGATTCTCGTGCGCGTACGCACGTTCTGGAGGACTACTACCGGGCTCAGGCCGAGAGCGCCCTCACCCGCCAGCTCCAAGAGAACGCTGGACGGCGTCACTTGGCAGGGACCGCTCGCGATTTGACCTCGCCGGCGCCCGCCCCCTAGAATCACCGGTCCGGGACCGCGCGGTCCCGGCCCCGCGGTACCCGCACTCCTGGGTAGCTCAGTGGTAGAGCGGTCGGCTGTTAACCGATTGGTCGGGGGTTCGAATCCCTCCCCAGGAGCCATCTCCCCTCTCTGTCTCGCCCGCTCCGCTATACTCCGCGAGGAGGAACGAGTCCGGTATGAAGCAGACGCTCGAAGCTGTCGTCGAACCCGATGGACGCGTTCGCCTGCTCGAAGAGGTGAGCCTCGGGGGCTCGCGCCGAGGCCTGGTCGTCATTCTCGACGATCCACCGGCGTCGATCGACGAGACGACGCTCCTCAGCGAGCCGGCTCTCGCCGAAGACTGGGACCGACCGGAAGAAGACGAGGCGTGGGCGCACCTCGGGTCGGAACCGTAGTCGTCCTCCGGTTCCCCTTCTCCGACCTCTCGCGGTCGAAGCTCCGGCCCGCCGTCGTCCTAGCGGACGCCGGGCGCGGTGACCGCATCCTCTGTCAGGTCACCTCCAAGGCTTATGCGGACGATCGGGCGGTCGCGATCGGCGAGGACGACTTCGCGCAAGGCTCCCTCCGGCTCACCAGTTACGCCCGGCCGGGGAAGCTATTCACCGCCCACTCCAGCTTGATCGAGAGGGAGGCCGGCGGGCTCACCAACGCTTCTTTCACCCGACTGCTCGACGCCGTCGTGGCGATTCTGAGGAGAGGACGTTGATCCGAGATTCTCTCCGTCAAGCCGTTCTGATCGCAGGACTGCTGGCGACGTCGATTCCATCTCCCGGGATCGCCGAGGGCTCACCGTCCTCGGTAGAGTCGGACGTCGCGGCCGCTCGCGCCCTCTTCGAGCGCAACCTCGCGGCGATCGCGAGCCGCGACCGCGACGGGTACCTCGCGACCTACCTCGACGCGGAGACGCTCGCCCGGAGCGGGCCGGAGGGTCCGGCGCTCGGGTACGAGGGCTTCGCGGCGCAGGCGGGCGAGGGGTGGCCGGCGGTGTTCGAGGCGCAGGACCTGCGGCTGGTGCCGGTCGAGCCGGGAGTGGTCTACGGCACCTACCGGTTCCGGGTGGCCTACGCCGACCCCGACACCGGCCGGCTCGACGAGCACGCCGGGCTCTCCGAGCGGCTGTTCGTCGAGACCCCGGAGGGCTGGCGGATCGCGGTGACCTCGGCCTTCGACGCGCCGCCCGGCACGCCGCCGCCGCCCCGGGCGCTGGTCGGCGCGACGCTGGTCGACGGCACCGGGGCGCCGCCGGTGGCCGATGCGGTCGTCGTCCTCCGCGGCGGCGAGATCGAGTGCGCCGGGAGCCGCGCGGAGTGCCCGGTGCCCGAGGGGGTCGGCAGGGTCGACCTGGCGGGCCGGTGGATCACGCCCGGCCTCGTCGACGCGCACGTCCATTTCTCCCAGACCGGCTGGGCCGACGGGCGGCCGGACGCCCTGGACGTCCGCGACCGCTACCCCTACCCCGAGACCGTCGCCCGGCTCGAGGCGGAGCCGGAGCGCTTCTTCCGCGCCTTCCTGTGCTCGGGGGTGACCGCGGTCTTCGACGTCGGCGGCTACCCGTGGACCTGGGACCTGTCCGCCCGGGCCGAGCGCGACACCCGGGCGCCGCACGTCGCCGCGGCCGGGCCGCTGCTGACGACCCTCGACCACTGGGTGAACCTGCCCGCCGAGCGACAGTTCCACTACCTGGCGGACGAGGCGGCGGCCCGGGAAGGTGTCGACTACCTGGCGGCGCGCGGCGCGGACGCGGTCAAGGTATGGATGATCGTCACCGGCGAGCGACCGCTCGACGAGCTCGAACGGGTCGTCGGGGTCGCCGGCGCGCGGGCCGACGAGCGGGGGCTACCGCTGGTCGTCCACGCCACCGACCTCCCCGAGGCGAAGGCGGCGCTGCGGGCCGGCGCCGAGGTCCTCGTCCACAGCGTCTGGGACCGCCCGGTCGACGACGAGCTCCTGGAGCTCGCACGCGCGGCGGGCGCGACCTACGTCCCCACCCTCACCGTGCCGTTCGGCTACCAACAGATGTTCGCCGCGGCGGCCTCCGGCGACCCGCCGCCGGTCGACGACCCGCACGGCTGCGTCGACCCCGACACGCTGGGGAGGGTCGCCGAGACCGCGGAGCTCTCGCCGCCGCCGGCGCTCACCGCCGAGCGGCTCGCCGAGCGCGCTGCCCGGATCGCCGAGGAGGACCGGACCGCCGCCGAGAACCTGCGCCGGGTCCACGCGGCCGGCATCCCGGTGGCGATGGGCACCGACGCCGGCAACCCGCTGACCCTCCACGGCCCGTCGGTCTACGCCGAGCTCGAGGCGATGGAGGCCGCCGGCCTCTCGCCGATGGACGTCCTCGTCGCCGCCACCCGCAACGGCGCCCGCGCCATGGGCCGCGGCGACGACCTCGGCACCGTCGAGCCGGGCAAGGCCGCCGACCTCCTCGTCCTCGCCGCCGACCCCGCCGCGAGCGCCTCCGCCTTCCGCTCCGTCGAGGCGGTCGTCCGCGGCGGCGTCCTGCGCCCGGTCGGCGAGCTGGCCCGCCGGAGCGGTGCCGACGAGGGTCCGTGACCGAACTCCTCGCGGGTTGCGTCCGGCTCGGACGGTCCGATCGCTCGCGGCGACGCCGGCGCCCACCGACTCGGGCGGCGAGCCCGTCGCTTCAGCCGACCGTGGGGGGCCGCCCCCGACCGAGGTGGTGACCCGCGCGGTCCGCGGCGATGCTCAGGGTCTAGTGGTCTGAGTCACCCATCCCTTGCCTTCCGCGCAGGGGTCTTGCGGAGTGGATCCAAGGCGCGAGGAGGAGTCGATGCCGTAGCATCGTCAACGACGAGCAACGCCGGAGACGCCCGCAACCC
>Ga0214468_1000415_pt1 | contig 13481 bp, 13 predicted proteins | sample RVTome_9_FD_187334 | JGI IMG/M metagenome (GOLD analysis project Ga0214468, IMG submission 187334) | Soil microbial communities from uranium-contaminated site in the Upper Colorado River Basin, Wyoming, United States - RVT155D38 HiSeq ...
GAGGAGGGCGCCACCGTCACCGTCGAGCCGCTCAAGGTCGGCGAGGTCCAGTTCCCGCCCGCCTTGTTCGAGCGCACGGGCGGCCCGTTCGAGCAGCTGCGGGCCCTGGGCCTCGGCACGCCGCGGTCGCGCTGGGTCCGGGTGCCCTGCCCCGTCTACCTCGTTCGCCATCCGGTGGCGGGACCGTTCCTCGTGGACACCGGACTGCATGGCTCCGTCGCCGCCAAGCCCGCAGCCAACATCGGCCGCACCCTCGCCTGGTACGCGAGGCCGCGCCTCGAGGACGGCCAGGACCTTCCCTCGCAGCTCCGCGATCGGGGCCTCGACGCCCGCGGGATCCGCCTCGTGGTCATGACCCACCTGCACTTCGACCACGCCTCGGGGATGGCCGAGTTCCCGGGCGCCAGCTTCATCCTCTCCGCCGCCGAATGGGAGTCGGCCACCACCGAGCGGCGGCCGCTCATGCACGGCTACGTCACCCGTCATTACGATTACGCCTTCGACTTTCGCACCGTGGACTTCTCCGAGGGCGTCCAGTCGTACTCGACCTTCGGCCGCACGTTCGACCTCTTCGGCGACGGCAGCGTGCGGCTCGCCTTCACCCCCGGTCACACGGCAGGGCACATGTCGCTGATCTGCCGCCTCGCCGACCGCGATTTCGTCATCGCCGGCGACGCCATCTACACGCTCGCGCAACTCGAGCGCACGCCGGGGCCTCCGCGCCCGCATGACCCCCACACGTTCAACCGCTCGCTGCAGGAGCTGCGCCTGTTCGCCCGCCAGTACCCCCAGGCAGTGATCGCGCCGGGCCACGACGCCGGGTTCTGGCCCACCCTCGAGCAGAAGTACGAGTAGGGCGGCGCGACGAACGCCGGCTCCAGCCACCGCTTCGCACATTGACAGAGTCCCGACAGGCGGCTTCGCGGCGCCGGCGGAGTGCCGCTCCCGGTGCGAGGCGGCTCGCCCGGGGCGCTTCCTACGCTCCGCCCGAGCCCTGCACGGAGACCGACCGGCGCTTCAGCGACCTGAGCACGCCGGCGCGGCCCCTTTCCTCGAGCGCCGTGTACATCTCCTTCACCCGGTCGAACACCTGCTGGGCGGCCTCGAGCTGCTGCTCGCGGGTGGGGTCTGCGACGACGTCGAACGTGATCGGCTCGCCGTATTGCACGGTCACCTTGGGAAAGCGAAGCTTGCGCCACTTGCGCACCCCCAGCGATCCGTGGATCGCGGCGGGGACGACGGGGACGCCGCTCTCGAGGGCGATCTTGCCCACGCCCGGCCTGGCCTCGCCCAGCCGGCCTGTCCGCGAGCGCCCGCCTTCGCAGTACATGAGCACGCAGCTACCGCGCTCGAGCACCGCGTGGGCGGTCCTGAACGCCTCCTCGTCGTGATGGCCACGGCGTACCGGGAAGACGCCGCCGATGCGGAAGATGTAGTTGAGGACCGGGTTCCCGAAGAGCTGTGACTTGGCCATGAACTGCATCTTCCGCCGCAGGTACGCGCCGGCGAAGAAGTGGTCCATGTTCGAGAAGTGGTTGGGGGCGATGATCGCGGGGCCGTCGGCGGGAACGTTGAACGTATTGATCGCCCGCTCCCGATAGACAAAGAGGGCGATCGGCACCAGGATCATCCGCACCAGCTCGTAGGTCCACCCGGGACGGTGGGTCCGCACGTGCTGGTGAAAGCGCGTGAAGTACTCCGCCGGGCGGGGATCCTTGTAGACCTGCGGCTTGATGTCGGCCATGGACGAGCGAGCCGGCACAGCCGGCTCCGGCTAGGACTACCCAAGCCGGCCGCAGCGGTTACTCGGAGCGCTCGGCGCTTCGCGCCCAGCCGCGGGAGCGCTGGACGGCCTCGCCCCACCGGCTCACCAGCTCGTCGCGCTCGTCGGCGCCCATCCGTGGCTCGTAGCGAGCCTGCTCGCGCCACATCTCCTCCACCTCGGACCGGTCCCACACGCCGGTGGCGATGCCGGCGAGGTAGGCGGCGCCGAGTGCAGTGGTCTCGCTGATCGCGGGGACGATCACCGGGGCTCCCAGCACGTCGGCCTGGAACTGCATCAGCCAGGCGTTCGCGACAGCGCCGCCGTCGGCCCGCAGCTCGGAGAGGCGTTTCCCGCCGGCGGCCTCCTGCGCGCGGACGGCGTCCACGGTCTGGTAGGCGATCGATTCCAGCGCCGCCCGGGCAAGCTGGCCGCGGCCGGTGCCGCGAGTGATCCCGACGATCACCCCGCGCGCATAGGGGTCCCAGTGGGGCGAGCCCAGGCCGGTAAGCGCCGGGACGAAGTAGACGTCGTTGTTCGAGTCGAGCGATGCAGCCAGCGCCTCGGTCTCGGCGGCGTCCCCGATGATCCCCAGGCCGTCGCGCAGCCATTGCACCGCCGCACCGGTCACGAACACCGCCGCCTCGAGCGCGTAGTCGGTGCGGTCGCCGAGGCCCCAGGCGATGGTCGTCAGCAGACCGTCGCTGGGCTCGGGAGCCTCGGCTCCGGTGTTGAGGAGGACGAAGCTGCCGGTCCCGTAGGTGTTCTTCGCCATCCCCGGCCGGTGGCACGCCTGGCCGAAGAGCGCCGCCTGCTGGTCGCCTGCGATCCCGGCGACGGGCACCTCACCGCCGAAGGCACCGGTCGTCCCATAGACGTGCGCGGAGGGGACCGGCTCGGGCAACGACCCGGATTCCACGTCGAGCAGCTCGCACAGCTCCGGATCCCAGCGCAGCCGGCGAATGTCGAACAGCATCGTCCGGGAGGCGTTCGAGAGGTCGGTGACGTGGCGACCGGTGAGCTTGAACGTCAGCCACGAGTCGATGGTGCCGAAGGCGGCGTCGCGCGCCTCGGCGACGTTTCGCCGCAACCACTCGATCTTGGTGCCGGAGAAGTAGGGGTCGATGACGAGCCCGGTGCGCTCGCGCACGAGCCCGGTGTGCCCCGCCTCCCGCAGCTCGTCGCAGCGGGCGGCGGTGCGCCGGTCCTGCCAGACGATCGCGTTGTGGACCGGCTCGCCGCTGCGCCGATCCCACGCCACCACCGTCTCGCGCTGGTTCGTTATCCCGATGCCGGCGAGGTCGGCGCCGCCGATGCCGGCGTCCACGAGCGCCTCACCCGCCACCCTCACGGTCACGTCCCAGATCTCGGCGGCGTCGTGCTCGACCCAGCCCGGTCGCGGGAAGTGCTGGGCGAACTCGCTGTAGGCGCGACCGGTGACCTCCCCGCGGCGGTCGAAGACGAGGCAGGTGGTACCGGTAGTCCCCTGGTCGATTGCGAGGATCACGGCCGCAGGCTATCCCGGCCGGCGGGCGCGGACGGCGCGGCGGAAGTCCCGAAGCTGGCCGGCGCGGTGGACGAACCCGCGGAGCGTGCGCCTGGTGGCACGATGCTCGAGGTCAAGCTCCAGCTCGCGCACCGAGAGCCCGGCGCGGACGACGTCGACGGTGATCCCGATCTCCATCCCGTAGCCGGGGGCGAAGGGGTAGGCGGCACGCATGGCAGCGGCGCTCAGGGCGCGCTGGCCCGAGATCGGAGCCCGCGCCCGGTAGCCGGACAGGCGCTCGATCGCGCGCTGTGCGTAGCGCAGGGCAACGCCGAAGCCGCCGCCGACGCGCGTGCGAAAGGCGGCTATCGCGAGATCGCACGAGCCGTCCTCGACCGCGTCGACCAGGACCCGCAGCCCCCTCGCCGAAGCCCCGAGGTCGCCGTCGCAGAGCAGGAACGTCGGCGGGTCGGCCTCCCCGGCGCGGTCGATGACGGTCGCCGCCGCCGCGGTCACGTTCGCGCCCTTCCCGTGCGGCCTCCCGCGCGAGACGACCTCGGCGCCGTGCGCCAGTGCCAGGTCGGCCGTCCCGTCCTCCGAGGCATCGTCGGCGACGACGACATGAGCCCCTGGGAAGGCATCGCCGAGGGCCGTCAGGGTCGCCGCGATCCGATCGGCCTCGTTGCGTGCCGCAACCAGCACGACCGGCGCCTGGGCGGGTTCGGCTTCGGGGCGCATGGGCGGTTATTGTGCCGCGCCACATGGCGATCGAAGTCGAAGCCCACATCACGGGCACCGTCTGGAAGATCGAGGTAGCCGTCGGCGATGACGTCTCCGACGGGGACACGGTGGTCATCCTCGAGTCGATGAAGATGGAGATGCCGGTGGAGGTCGAGGACGACGGCAAGGTCGCCGAGATCCGCTGTGAGGAGGGCCAGTCCGTCCAGGAGGGTGACGTGCTCGTCGTCCTCGACGAGTCGTAGGTCCCGCGATGCCCGGCGAACTGCGGGTCGACCGGCCGGCCGACGCGGTTGCACGGCTGACGATCTCCAACCCCGAGAAGCGAAACGCGCTCGACCACGCGATTCTCGACGCGATCGCCCAGACCCTCCCGGCCCTCGACGACGGCATCTCGACCCGGTGCGTGCTGATCACCGGCGAGGGCGACAGCTTCTCGGCCGGCTACGACATCGGTGGGATCCCCGACCAGAGCTTCTCCGAGGACGCCGAGGCGCTGGTGGCCCATCCCTTCCACGCGGCGATGGAGGCGATCAGCGCCCATCCGTTCCCGGTCCTCGCGGCGATCAACGGGCATGCCCTCGGCGGCGGCCTCGAGCTGGCGGTGCGCTGCGACCTGCGGATCTGCGTCGATGCGGCGAAGCTCGGCATGCCGCCCGCAAAGCTGGGCCTGATCTACGGCCACACCGGGCTCCAGCGCTTCATCGACGTGATCGGCGTCGCCCGGACGAAGGAGCTGTTCCTGCTCGGTCGCAACCTCGGCGCCTCCGAGGCCGAGGCGATCGGGCTCGTCAACCGGGTGGTGGCCGCACCGGAGATCGAGAAGGCGGGGGTGGAGCTGGCCGCGGAGATCGCCCGCAACGCCCCGCTTGCGACGCGGGGCAACAAGCGCGCGATCGAGACCCTCGCGCGGAACCCGGCGCTGAGCGCCGAACAGGAGCGCGAGCTGGTCGAGCTGCGTCGCTCGTGCTTCGAGTCGGAGGACTTCAGGGAGGGCATCCGCGCCTTCGCCGAGAAGCGCGAGCCGCGGTGGAAGGGGCGCTAGAGGCGGTGGTGGCGAAGCGACCACACGCCGCCCTCGCCGCGGCCGACCGGGTCCTCGCGGAGCTGATGGCCGAGGTCGGAGAGCTTGACCTCGAGCACCGGCGGCGCGGCCGGCCCAAGGGCAACGCCTACTCGAACCTGCTGCGGACGGTCATCGGCCAGCAACTCTCGACCAGGGCGGCGCGGACGATCCACGAGCGGGTGCTGGCGATCTACGGCGGACGAGAGCCCGCTCCCGAGGAGCTGCTCGACACCGACGACGCCGAGCTTCGCGCCGCGGGGCTGTCGGGGCGAAAGGTCGAGTACCTGCGCAGCCTGGCCGAGCACGTCGTCAGCGGCGAGCTGGAAACGGGGCGGCTGGAGGAGCTTCCCGACGACGAGGTGATCGCCGAGATCACCGCGGTGCGCGGCCTGGGCGAGTGGAGCGCGCACATGTTCCTGATGTTCTTCCTCGAGCGCCCCGACGTCCTGCCCACCGGCGACCTCGGGATCCGCCGTGCGGTGCAGATCCGCTACGGCCTCGACGATCTGCCAGCCGCGGAGGAGCTGGAGCGAATCGCCGAGCCCTGGCGCCCGCACCGCACCCTCGCCTGCGTCCACCTCTGGGAGTCGCTTCACAACCAGCCGGCGCAGGCCTGAGCGCCCTCCCTAGGAGCGGCAGCTCTCGCCCGCGCACTGGAGCAGGCGCTCGAGCCGCTCGGCCAGCGTCGCCCGCACCCGCGCGTACGCCGGGTCGTCGTGGAGCGAGCGCAGCTCGTAGGGGTCGCGGCGGAGGTCGTAGAGCTCCTCGTCCTCGTTGCCTCGCAGGCCATACAGGTAGCGCCGCGTGCGGACCGCCACCTTGCCACCGGTGCTCTCGATCAGAAGCGTCCGGCGGCCGAGGGCGTCCGGGTCCTCGATCGCATCGAGCAGCGAGGCCCCGTCGGGCTCGAGGCCCGGCTCGGCCCCCGCGAGCCCGGCTATCGTCGGCGCCAGGTCGGCGGTGTTGACCAGCGTTCCCACCTCCGAGCCCGGTTCGATGCCCGGGCCGCGGACGATCAGCGGCACCCTGATCGCCTCCTCGTACACCTTCACCTTCCCGGCCTGGGCGCGGTGCTCACCGTGAAGGAACCCGCCGTCGGAGGTGAAGAAGAAGTAGGTCTCGTCAAGCTCGCCGGCCCGGCGCAGGTGGGCGATCATCCGCGCCACGCCCTCGTCGACCGAGAGCAGCGAGCGCAGCCGGCAGCGGTAGATCCGCTCCAGGTCCCGCTCGTCCGCTTCGCTCAGGCGGGGCTTCTGGGCGATCGCGCGGGGCTTGTCGGAGACATCGGCCTCGTTGAAGCTGGGCGGCCGCGGCAGCTCGGCAGCCGGCAGGGCTCGGGCGTGGCGGGGCGCCGGCTTCGACGTGTGATGACAGTCACGCGGTCGCCGCGGCGAAGGGTCGGGCCCGGCCTTGTGCACGGCGGTGTAGGAGGTGAAGAGGAAGAACGGCCGATCCTCGGGGGCGCGACGATCGATGAAGTCGACCGCGAGGTCCGTGATCACGTCCGTCTTGAAGTCCCCGGGCGCGCGGCCGTAGGCGACCAGCTCACCGTTCTCGTTCAGGGAGTAGTCGTAGACGTCCTGCTCGGTCTCGGCGGGGGCCGCGTACCACTCGGTCCAGCCCGGGGGGACGTAGATGGGATCGTCGGCCCCGTAGCCGTTCAGGTACTTGCCCACCAGCGCGGTCGCGTATCCCGCGTCCTCGAGCCAGACGGCGATGCTCTCGGTGTCCTCGAACGCCTGGAAACCCCCCTCCGGGCCGTCGTTGTCGATGACGCCGTGGTTGTGCGAGTACTGCCCGGTCAGGAACGTGACCCGGGCGGGGCAACACAGCGGGAAGTGGGTGAAGCTCTCGCTGAAGGTCGCCCCGCGCTCGCCCACCCCCGCGCGGACCCGGTCCATCACGGCGACCGAGTCCTGGGTCTGGTCGTCGGTCATCACGACCACGATGTTGGGTTGGCTGGTGGGACCGGCCGGCAGCTCGACGGCGGGTGCGTCGCCGCCGCACCCGGAGAATCCGGCCACGGCACCGGCCGAGACGACCGCCGCCGCGATCAGCGCTCGGCGGGCCCCCACCCCTGCTGCAGGCCGGCTTGGCATCGCCCCATCTTGGCAGCGAGAGCCCCCGATGCGTCCGGGGCCGAGCCTAGATTCCCGCTGCAGGATGGCCTCCCTGATCGGCTTCGAAGAGGCGCTCGCCCTCGGCGAGCTGAGCGACCGTGACGACATCGGTCGCCTGGTCGAGCGGGCGTGGGCCGTGCGCACCGAGCGCTTCGGCGACTCCACCGACATGTGCTCCCTGGTCAACGCGAAGTCGGGCGGCTGCGCGGAGGACTGCGGGTTCTGCGCGCAGTCGCGGTATGCCGAGGCCGACACGCCGATGCACGCGATGATGAGTCCCGGGCAGATTCTCGAGCATGCCCGCGCGGCCGAGGCGGCGGGCGCCCACCGCTTCTGCATGGTCACGCAGGGCCAGGGCCTGTCCAAGCGCGACTTCGAGGCGATCGCCGAGGGCGCGAAGCTCGTCGCCGAGAACACCAACCTGAAGCGCTGCGTCTCGGTCGGGCACCTGTCGCCAGATCGCGCCCGGCGCCTGGCCGCCGCGGGCGTCCAGCGCGTCCACCACAACGTCGAGACCGCGCGCTCCCACTACGACGAGGTCACGACCACCGTCCGCTACGAGGGGCGGATCAGGACGATCGACGCGGTCCGCGACGCCGGCCTCGAGACCTGCGTCGGCGGCATCCTCAACCTCGGCGAGAGCCCGCGCCAGCGTGTGGAGATGGCCTTCGAGCTGGCCGAGATCAACCCGACCTCGGTTCCGATCAACCTGCTGAACCCGCGCGCCGGGACGAAGTTCGGGAATCGCGATCTGATGGACCCCTGGGAGGTCGTCAAGTGGGTGGCGATCTTCCGGCTGATCCTGCCCGACGCGCTGTTTCGACTCTGCGGCGGGCGGGTGGAGAACCTGGACGAGCTGCAGCCCCTGGCGGTCAAGGCCGGGCTCAACGGGGTGATGATGGGGAACTTCCTGACCACGCTGGGCGCCGAGCCCGCCGAGGACCGCGAGATGTTCGAGGACCTCGGCCTCAACGTCGCCCGGCAGACCGACAACGGCGCCAACCCGCGGCCCGACAACCGCTCGGGCTGGCTCGACGGCGAGACGCCGCAGACGCCCGTCGACGACCTCATCGACAGCCAGACGGATGCCAACTTCTGGGATCCCTCGATCCAGCTTCGCGTGATCCGCAAGAAGGCGAAGCCGCCGCCCTACCCGAGCGCCGCCGGGCGCAGGGAACCGCCCGGCTCCGAAGCCGCGTGACCGACGTCGCGGCGCGGCTGGAGGAGCTTCGCCGTCGCGGCCTGCACCGGCGGCTGCGTCTGATCGAGGGAGCACAGGGCCCGACGGTCCTGCTCGACGGTGGCGAGGTGCTGCTGCTCTGTTCGAACAACTACCTCGGGCTCGCCGATCACCCGAAGGTGCGCGCGGCCGCGGCCGAAGCCGCCGAGCGCTTCGGGGCGGGCGCCGGAGCGTCGCGGCTGATCTCGGGCACTATGACGCTCCACCGCACGCTCGAGCAGCGGCTGGCCGACTTCAAGGGGTCGCAGGCGGCGCTGCTGTTCGGCTCGGGCTACCTGGCCAACACCGGGACGGTCGCGGCGCTGGCGGGCGCCGGCGAGGTCGTCTTCTCGGACGAGCTCAACCACGCCAGCATCGTCGACGGCTGCCGCCTTGCCCGGGCGGACACCTTCGTCTATCGCCACCGCGACACGGAGCACCTGGACTGGGGCCTTCGGCGCGCCGGGCCGAAGGCCGGCCTGATCGTCACCGACAGCGTCTTCTCGATGGACGGCGACGTCGCCCCGCTTCCCGAGCTCCACGACCTCTCGCGGCGCCACCGCTGCATGCTGATGGTGGACGAGGCCCACGGCACCGGGGCGCTGGGCCCCGGCGGGCGCGGCGCGGTCGCGGCGGCGGGCCTCGCGGGCAAGGTCGACGTGGTGGTGGGAACGCTCGGCAAGGCGCTCGGCGGCTACGGCGCCTACGTGTGCACGACCAGCGAGGTCGCCGAGCTCCTGGTGAACACCGCCCGGCCCTTCATCTACTCCACTGCGCCTCCGCCGCCGTCGGTGGGCGCGGCGCTCGCCGCGCTTGCGGTGCTGCGCGAGCGGCCGGGCATCGTCGAGCAGCTGCGGCGGAACGCGGCGACGCTGCGGGAGACGCTCTCGGGCTACGGGCTCGACCTCGGCGGCTCACGCACGCAGATCGTCCCGGTCGTCGTTGGCGACGCGCGTCGCGCGATGGCGCTGTCCGAGCACGCGCTCGAGCGCGGCGTGTTCGCACAGGCGATCCGACCGCCCACGGTACCGCAGGGGACCTCGCGGCTCCGCCTCGCCGTGATGGCCACGCACACCGCCGAGGAGCTGCGCCGCGCCGCGCGGGTGATCGGCCGCTCGGCACGCGAGCTGGGGATCGCCGGGGCGCCCGCCGGCCGCGCCTCCACGGGCGAGCACGCCGGCATCGGCCACGCCGCCTAGGAGGCATGAGCGGGATCTTCGTGACCGGTACCGGGACCGAGGTGGGCAAGACGGTGGTCGCCGCGGTGATCGCCCGCACGCTCCTCGCCCGGGGGCTCTCCGTCGCCGCGTTCAAGCCTGCGGTGAGCGGACTAGACGAGTACGAGGGCTCGGGCGAGCTTCCCGACCACGAGCTGTTGCGCCTGGCCTGCGGCTCGGAGCAGACGGACGATGAGATCGCTCCCTACCGCTACGGCCCGCCGGTCTCGCCGCACCTGGGCGCGGAGCTTGCCAATGAGCCGATCAGCCCCGTCCGGCTGGTGCAGGCAGCGCGGGCGGCTGCCGATGGCGCGGATGCCCTGGTATGCGAGGGGGTCGGTGGTTTCCTCGTACCGCTGACGCTCGGCTATCTCGTGCGCGATCTCGCGCGCGATCTCGGCCTCCCGGTCGTGATCGCGGCGCCGCCGGGGCTGGGGACGATCAATCACACCCTGCTGACGGTCGAGGCGGTGCGGGCCGTGGGGCTGGAGGTCGCCGCGGTGGTCCTGACTCCCTGGCCGTATGAGCCCGGCGTCGTCGAGCGCTCGAACCGCGAGGCGATCACACGGCTCGGCGAGGTCGAGGCCCAGGTGCTGCCCTGGCTTGACCTCGCCTCGCCGGAAGCTTGGCCACCGCTGCGCGTGGGCCGGACCTAGCCCGGCACGTGCAGGGCGGAGCCGCCGATCAGGCAGTCCTTCTGCGTGGCGTCTCCGAAGATCGCCCCCACGTCCATCTGGAATACCGCACTGACATGCGATCCGCCCGGCGTCGAGTAGGTGAGCGTCACCTCGCCCTGGCTCCCGGTTCCCAGGCTGGTGATGTCGAGCGCCTCGCCCTTGTCGAAGTCGCGGTCGAACCCGCGCTCGACCTTTGCGCTGACGTTGTCGTGGACCACGCCGACCTGGATCTGGGCGTTGTTGCGGCGGCTCTTGGCGACAAGGTCGATGAAGTTGCCGCTCTGCTGGTAGCAGCGGGCGCGCAGCGCCAGCCCGCCCTGATTCATCACCGTCCGCAAGGGCTTGCCCGGGCCGCCCCTGGCGGGCTTGACGAAATCGATCTTCGCGGCGTTCACCCCGTCCACCTTGTCCGCGTTGACGGCGTTCACGGCGACCGCCGTCCCGCCGGCGGCGGCGAGCACGAGCGCGGCGGTGGAGACAACGTTCGCGTAGGTGAGGCGGGGCCTCGGCATGCAACCCAGGGTACCCGCGCTTGCGGGCGCCGGCGCTTTTCCCGCCGCGGCCGGGACTATCGTCGCCGTGGTTCATGAAGGCGCAGATCGGCGAGCTGGACAAGCGCCACCTCTGGCACCCGTTCACGCAGCAGCGCGACTGGGAGGAGGTCGAGCCGCCGGTGATCGAGACCGCGGAGGGCACCGATCTGATCGATGCCGACGGGCGCCGTTACATCGACGGGGTGTCATCGCTTTGGTGCAACGTCCACGGTCATCGCCACCCCGGGATCGACGCCGCCGTGCGCGACCAGCTCGAGCGCGTCGCTCACTCGACCATGCTCGGGCTCACCCACGCCCCGGCCGCCCGCCTCGCCGAGCGCCTGGTCGCGATCGCGCCGCCGGCGCTGAACCGGGTCTTCTACTCCGACTCGGGCTCGACCGCGACCGAGATCGCGTTGAAGATGGCGTTCCAGTATTGGCGGCAGCGGGACGGTGACGAGGCCCGCAACTCGTTCGTCTCGCTCGCGGGCGCCTATCACGGCGACACCCTGGGAGCGGTTTCGGTGGGCGGCATCGACCTCTTCCACTCCGCCTACTCCCCGCTCCTGTTCGACGTCCACCACGTCGAGCCCGGCGATGCCGGTCAGCTCGAGCGGCTGCTGGACGAGCGCGGGGCCGAGGTGGCCGCCGTCATCGTCGAGCCTCTGGTGCAGGGAGCGGCGGGAATCAGGGTCCAGCCGCCCGGATACCTGCGGCGGGTCCGCGAGCTGTGCGACCGTCACGGGGCATTTCTCATCTGCGACGAGGTCGCCACCGGGCTCGGGCGCACCGGAACGATGTTCGCGTGCGAGCAGGAAGGCATCGCCCCCGACTTCCTCTGCCTCGGGAAGGGGCTCACCGGCGGCTACCTGCCGCTGGCCGCGACGCTCACCACCGAGCGGGTTTACGAAGGCTTCCTCGGCGCCCACGACGAATTCCGGACCTTCTTCCACGGCCACACGTTCACCGGCAATCCGCTCGCGTGCGCCGCGGCGATCGCCAGCCTCGACGCCTTCGAGCGCGAGAGCACGCTGCTTCGGCTGCAGCCGAAGATCCGCCTGCTGGGCGAGCTCCTTCGCGAGGTCGCGGGGATGCCCGAGGTAGCCGAGGTCCGGGGTCGGGGCTTCATGGTGGGAATCGACCTCGGCGAGCACGATCCGGCGCTCCGCATCGGCCACAGGGTCACGGTCGAGGCGCGCGATCGCGGGGCGATCATCCGTCCGCTGGGCGACACCGTCGTGCTGATGCCGCCGCTCGCGATCTCCAAGCAGGACCTGCGGCGGCTGGTGGAGATCACCGCCGAGGCGATCCGGGCCGCGCACGCTTCGGCGTACCCGCAGACGCGGACGCTGGACGCGGCTGCCGCAGAGCCGGTTGCCGAGGCGGCGTAGCCTCCCAGACGAGACGCCGGGCACGCTCCGGCTCGACCCGCTTCGTGCGGGATCCTTGGACCGTGTGATGAAACCCTGGGTTCGCCGTAGTACGGGCATGGAGCAGACGCTGGCCGCGCCCGCCTCGCAGATCCCCGACGAGAGCGCCGAGGTGTTCGAGGACCTCTACCGCTCGAGTCGCGACGACCTCTTCGCCTACGTCTGCGGCCTCCTGCGGGACCGCTCGGCCGCCGAGGACGTGACCGCCCTCGCGTTCGAGCGGGCCTTCCGGCGGCGGCGGCGCTTCGACCCCGACCGGGGCACGCACCGCGCCTGGCTCTTCGGGATCGCCCGCAACGCCGCCCTCGACGAGCTGCGGCGGCGCAAGCGCCAGGCGGAGCCGGCCGACGACGCGGCCGATCCGGACGCGGCCGATCCCGCCGACGCGGCCGAGGTCGCACTGCGCCGCGCCGCCCTGCGCCGCGCGATGGCCACGCTCACGGCTCGCGAGCGCGAGCTGGTCGCGCTCAAGTTCTTCGCCGGCTTCGCCAACGCCGAGATCGCCACGGTGATCGGCACCAGCGAGTCCAACGCCGGCACCCGCCTTCACCGTGTGATCCAGAAGTTGAGGAGGGCCTGCGATGAGGCTGCCTGAGAGGTTCCGCGACGAGGGCGACACCGGCGCGCTCGATCCTGAGGTCGAGGCCCAGCTCGCCGTGATCGACCAGGCACTGGTGGGTGGCCCCGTCCCCGCGGGCGAGGAGACGCTGGCCCAGCTCACCCGTGAGCTTCAGGGGGAGCGCGCCCAGCCCGACCCCCGCTTCGCCACCGAGCTCGACCGCTGGGCGGCGGGCGGGTTCGAGCGCGCTCAGCGCCCGGGCGGCGCCCCGGCGACCGCGGCGGACCGCCTGCGAGGCCGGCTCTCGAGCCTGACGCCGCGGAGGCTCCTCGCGCCCGCCGGGGCTCTGGCCACGCTCGTGATCGTGGCCGGCATCGCGATCTCACAGAGCGGCGTCAAGACAGACGGGGGCGACCCGCCGGCGCCCAGCGCCCTGCCCGCGGACGACGTCCCCGGGACCCCGCCGGCGGACGGCGGGGCCGACACCCCCGGGATCGGCCCGGGCTTGGGCGGGGAAGGCGCTCAGCAGTCCGGCGCTGCCGACTCGGTGCCGCCCGCCGAGCGCAAGGTCGCGCGCGCGGCGGACCTGGTGCTCGCGGCGGAGCCGCGGGAGGTGCGGGAGGTGGCCGACGGCGTGAACGCCGTGGTCAACCGCTACCGAGGCATCGTGGTCA
>Ga0214468_1000416_pt1 | contig 13447 bp, 10 predicted proteins | sample RVTome_9_FD_187334 | JGI IMG/M metagenome (GOLD analysis project Ga0214468, IMG submission 187334) | Soil microbial communities from uranium-contaminated site in the Upper Colorado River Basin, Wyoming, United States - RVT155D38 HiSeq ...
CGGCCTCTCGAGGAGGGTCACGTCTGCGTCGCCGGGCACGAGCTGGCCGGGCTTCAGGCGCCGATTCCCCTCGAGCTCGACCTCGCCGGCGTGGATGAGCGCCTGGGCCTCGGCCCGGGATCGCGCCAGGCCACGCTCGGTGAGCAGCTGGTCGAGGCGAACACGGGCCATGCTCCCGATGGTAGTCGGGTCCCTGCGCGACGATCAGGCGGTCGGGATGCTCTCGCGGCTTGCGGCCGCTCTCAGCGGTTCTATCAGTAGTGATATATCGGCTGACATGGCCGGCCTGTCTCTTGGCGCCACATACCGCCCACCGACGCTATCGGCCAAGATGGGATGGATTCGGCGGTTTCCTCGCCTGCCTTGTGTCGCCACGCGCACGCGCCGGCCACGCAAGACCCGATTCTCGGCCCAAGTTGGCCGATGGATACCGCCCACCGCAAGCGAGGCGACGCGCCATGGGTAGCGGCGCCGGGGACGGCGTGCTCGCCTCAGCGGTTATATCAGTAGTGATATATCCACTGACAGCAGGGGCACGGCCGCAACATCGGCCCCGGGACGACCTCAGGCGGCGGGCGCCTTCGAGCGTCCCTCCGACGGCTCGGACGTCGCGGCGAGGGCCTCGCGCACCTGGGCCAGGATGCCCGGCGCGTCGATGCGCTGCTGGCGGCGCAGGTCGTCGACCGCGCCGTGATGCACGAATCCCTCGGCCAGGGCCACCTTGTGGAGCGGCACGCGCGCGCCGGCCCGGTTCAGCGCGTCGAGCACGCCGTCGCCCAAACCGCCCATCGCCGCCGACTCCTCGGCCGTGACGACCAGCCGCTTCCCGGCCGCGTGCTCCACGATGAGCGCCTCGTCCATCGGCTTGGCCCAGCGGGCGTTGATGACGGTGGCGCGCAGGCCGTCGGCCTCGAGCTGGTCGGCGACGGCGAGCAGGCGCTGGACGATCGGCCCGAAGCCGACGAGCAGGAGGTCGTCGCCGCCGCGCAGCAACTCGCCGCGACCGATCGGCAGCACCTCGCCGGCGCGGTCGGGCAGCTCCTCGCCGGCGTCGCGCGGGTAGAGCAGCGCCATCGGTCCCGCATGGTCGAGGCCGGTCACGACGAGGTCGCGGAGCTCCTGCTCGTCCTTCGGCGAGCCGATGACGAGGTTCGGCAACGCACGCAACGCGGGCAGCATGAACATCCCCTGGTGCGAAGTGCCGTCCTCGCCGACGAGCCCGGATCGGTCCAGCCCGAGCAGGACCGGGACGTCGTTCTGGCAGACGTCGTGGACGAGTCCGTCGAAGGCGCGCTGGCCGAAGGTCGAGTACAGCGCCACCACCGGACGCAGGCCGGCGAGGGCCATCCCGGTGGCCAGCGTGACGGCGTGCTGCTCGGCGATGCCGACGTCGTGGAAGCGCTCCGGGAAGTGGTCGCAGAAGCGCTGGAGCCCGGTGCCGGTCGGCATGCCGGCCGTGATTGCGTTGATCCGACCGTCGGCCTCGGCCAGGCGGACGAGCTCCTCGACGAAGGTCTGGGTGTACGTCTTCGGCTTGCGCTGGGGCGCGGCTTCGGCCGGGAGGGGCTCCTCGGTCGGGTCGATCACGCACAGGTCGATCGGCGGCAGCGAGGCGCCGTGGAAGCTCTGCGAGTCCTCCTCGGCCGGCGCGTAGCCGCGGCCCTTGACCGTCTTCACGTGGACGACCACCGGGGCGTTCAGCTCGAAGGCCGCCTCGAAGGCCTTCTCGAGCTCCGGCAGGTCGTGGCCGTCGAGCACGCCGATGTAGGTCAGGCCGATGTCCTCGAAGAACCCGACCTTGGCCCAGCTCCGCTTGAAGCCCTCCTTGGCCCAGGCCAGCGCCCGGAAGGCCGGCTTGCCGATGAGCGGGACGCGCGGCAGCGTGCGCTGCGTGGCCGACTTCGTCTCCTGGTAGGCGCGGGACAGGCGCAGCTTGTTCAGCCGCGTCGACAGGCCGCCGACGGACGGGCTGATGCTCATCTCGTTGTCGTTCAGGACGATGAGCAGTGGATGCTTCACGTGGCCGAGATGGTTGAGCGCCTCCAGGGTCAGCCCCGAGCCCATGGCCGCGTCGCCGACGCAGACCGCGATGCGCTGGCGCCGCGCCGGGTCGCTCGCGGGCTTCAGGTCGCGCGCCACGGCCAGCCCGATCCCGATGCTCACGCCGGTGCCCGCGTGCCCGCCGTCGAACACGTCGTGCTCGCTCTCGCTGCGGCGCGGGAAGCCGCCGATGCCGCCCACCTGGCGCAGGGTGTCGAAGCGCTCCCATCGGTTGGTGAGGAGCTTGTGCGCGTAGGCCTGGTGACCGGTGTCCCACACGATCCGATCGCGCGGCGAGTCCATGACGCGGTGCAGCGCCAGGGTCAGCTCCACCGCCCCGAGCGAGCTGGCGAGGTGGCCGCCGGTGCGGTGCACGGTGCGGATCATCTTCTCGCGCAGCTCGGCCGCCAGGGTCTCGAGCTGCATCGGCGTCATGCCGTGGACCTGGGCCGGCTCGCGGATCGTCTCGAGCAGGGTCAAGAGAGGCGTGTCCTCGTGAGTGGCGATTTCGAGTATAGGACCGATGCGTGCCGGTCGCGTCTGGGACGATCGGGCGCGCCCGATCGTCACACGAGCCGCTTCTCGAACACGTGGCTGCGCTTGACCTCGGCGTAGCCGCGGTCGAGGTAGAACCGATGCGCCCGCTCCCGCGTGCTGCGCGAGCGCACGAGCATGATGCCGATCCCCCGCTCCCGCGCCCAGGCCTCGGCGGCGGCGAGCAGCTCGGTGCCGACGCTGCCCGACCGATGCGCCTCGTCGACCACGAGCCCGTGGATCACCGCGCGCTCGTCCGCCTCCAGGATGGCGAGGCCGGCGACGTGGATCCAGCCGATCGGTCGATCGCCGTCGTCGACGGCGACGAGCACGGCCCCGTCCGGCCGGCCGAGGAGCGGCGCGAGCCGCCGCGAGAGGGTCCGGGCGTCGGCCGGGTAGCCGAGCTGGGTCGTCAGGTCGGCGAGCGCGGTGGCGTCGTCCGCCCGGGCCGGCCGCATCGCGGTCACGGGAGATCAGCCCTCGGCGGGCTCCGGCTCGGCGCCGACCACGCCGCGGCGTCCCAGCTCGGTGATCTGCAGCTCGGCCTCGCGCAGGCGCGCCTCGCAGGCGCCGTGGAGGCGGAGGCCCTGCTTGTAGAGCTCGATGCTCTCCTCCAGCCCGGCGCTCCCCGCCTCGAGGCGCTGGACGACCTGCTGCAGCGCGACGACGAGCTCGTCGAACGGCCGCTGGGCCAGCTCGTCGTCGGACAGGTCGGTGATCGGGCGGTCGGTCATCGCAGGAGCTCCTCCGTGCCGCCGGCGCGGGTGCGCTCGACGCGGGTCTCCACGGTACCGCGCGACAGGATGACCTGCAGCGGCTCCCCGGCCGCCGTCTCCGACGCGTCGCGCAGGATGCGGCCGTCGGGCGCGCGGGCGACGGCGTAGCCGCGCTCCAGGGTCGCGGTCGGCGACAGGGTGCGCAGCGCGTCGGCCGTCGCCGCCAGGACCAGGCGCCGGCGCTCGAGGCGATCGGCGAGCACGCGCCCGCCGCGATCGACGAGCTCCGCCGTTCGCTGCCGCGCGGCCCCGATGTCCGGCGCCAGGCCGGCCAGCGCCCGCCGCTCCGCGTCGACGAAGCGACGACGATCCGCGGCGAGCTTGAGGAGCGCGCTGCCCGAGCGGTCGCGCAGCCGTCCCAGGATCGCGGGCAGCTGGGTGCCGTCCGGCGTGGCCAGCTCGGCCGCCGCGCTCGGGGTGGGGGCGCGGAGGTCGGCCGCGAAGTCGGCCAGGGTGACGTCCGACTCGTGGCCGACGCCGACGACGATCGGCACCGGCGCCTCGGCCACGGTGCGCACGACGCGCTCCTCGTTGAACGGCCACAGGTCCTCGAGCGACCCGCCGCCGCGGGCCAGGATGATCGTGTCCAGGTCCTCCTGCGCGTAGAGGCGGCGCAGCGCCCGCTCGATCGCCGGCGCGGCCGTCACGCCCTGCACCGCGGTCGGCGACAGGACGAGCTCGACGAGCGGGTAGCGGCGGCGCAGGACGTTGGTGATGTCGCGCCACACCGCGCCCACCGGCGACGTGACCACGCCGATCCGCCGTGGCCAGCGCGGGATGGGGCGCTTGCGGCCGTCGTCGAACAGGCCGGCCGCGGTGAGCTGCGCGCGCAACGCCTCGTAGCGGGCGTGGAGGTCGCCCGCGCCGGCCGGGGTGAGCGACTCGACGTACAGCTGGTAGACGCCCTGCGCCTCGTAGGCCCGGACGCGGCCGTGGACGATGACGTTCATCCCGTGCGCGGGCGGCACGGCGACGCGACCCAGCTCCTCGCGGAACAGGGCGCATCGGACCTGGCTGTTCGCGTCCTTGAGCGTGAAGAAGCAGTGGCCCGAGGGCGGGAACGAGGGCTGGCTGACCTCGCCCTCGACCCACACGTCGGCGAGGACGGCGTCGGCGTCCAGGAGCGAGCGAACGCGGCGATTGAGATCGGTGACGCGCAGGATCCGCGGCGTGGCGCGTGGCGCGGGCGCCGGCGGCTCCGCTTCCGGCTCGGACGGCGGCTGGTCCCACAGGCTCGGCTGCTCCGGCGCCATGTGGCTACTGGACCCGGGTGACGTACTCGCCGGTACGCGTGTCGACGCGCAGGACGTCGCCCTCCTCGACGAACAGCGGCACCTGGACGCTCAGGCCGGTCTCGACGGTGGCGGCCTTCTTCGCGCCGGTGGCCGTGTCGCCGGCGAAGCCGGGCTCGGTCCGGGTCACGACGAGGTCGACCGTCACGGGAAGGTCGACCCCCAGCACCTCGCCCTCGTGCATCGACAGGAAGACCTCGGTGTTCTCCTTGAGGTACCGCGCGTCGTCGCCGAGCATCTCCGCGGTGAGGGCGAACTGGTCGTACGTCTCGGTGTCCATGAAGTGGTACGCCTCGCCGTCCGCGTACAGGTACTGTGCCTTGCGCTGCTCGACGCGGGCCCGAGGCCATCGGGTGCCCGCCTGGAAGGTGCGCTCGACGATGTCGCCCTTGCGCACGTTCTGCAGCTTCATGCGCACCTGCGCCGAGCCGCGCGCCATCTTGATGTGGCTCCAGTCGAGGACCTTCATGAGCTGCCCGTCGAGCTCGATGATGATGCCCTTCTTGACGTCGCCGGTGCTGATCAATCGTCGCTCCTGTGTGATGAGCCGATGCGCCGGTCAGGATAGCAAGGCGCCGATGACGACCGGCTTCCGCGGCGAGTTGGTCAGCAGGCGCGGACCAGCGTCCTCGAGCGCCACGATGTCCTCGATCCGGATGCCGGTCACGCCGGGCAGGTAGATGCCCGGCTCGACACTGAAGACCATGCCGGCCTCCAGGACGTAGGCCTCCGACTTCCGCAGGCGTGGCGGCTCGTGCGTCTCCAGGCCGATGCCGTGACCCAGCCCGTGCCCGTACGGCGGGACGCCCTCACGCTCGATGCGCTCGCGGGCGATGCGATCGAGCTCCTGGCCGTTGACGCCGGGCCGGATGGCGTCCATCGCCGCGGCCTGCGCCTCGCGCACCGCGTCGTGGTAGCGCCGGATGTCGTCCGGCACCTCGCCCACGAACAGGGTGCGCGTCATGTCGGACCGATAGCCGTCCACCGTGCAGCCGAAGTCGATGAGCAGGACGTTGCCCTCCTCGACCCGCGCGGAGGAGGCCCGTCCGTGGGGCATCGCCGCCCGCGCGCCGGCGAGGACGATCGGCTCGAAGGCCAGCCCCTCGGCGCCGTTGGCCCGGAAGAATGACTCCAGCTCCCAGGCCACCGCCTGCTCGGTCATCCCGGGGCGGATGAACGCGACGAGATGGTCGAAGCACGCGTCGGTCAGGGCGCAGGCCCGGCCGATGGCCTCGACCTCCTCCGGCGTCTTCCGGATCCGCAGCGGCACGAGCTCCTCGTCCACCGCATGGAGCTCGACCCCCGGCGCCGCCTCGGCGATCGCCGCCCAGTCGGCATGGGACAGCGCCGACGCCTCGAGGCCGAGCGCCGCCACGCCGTGCCGGACGAGCAGCGGCGGAAGCTCCTCGGCCAGGGCGCCGGAGGTGGCGACCAGCTCCCAGCCCGGCGCCTCGGCCCGGGCCTGCTCCGTGTAGCGCGAGTCGGCCAGGATCATGCTCGCGTCGCGCGTGACGAGCAGGGTGCCGGAGTACCCGGACGTGGGTCCCTCCGCGTCACCGAGCCGGAACCCGGCATAGAAGCGCTTGTTCGCGCTCCGCGAGACGAGGACGCCGTCCAGCGAGCGCTCGTCGAGCAGCCCGCGGAGCGCGGCGAGGCGCGCATCGGTCACTGGCCCGCGCACTCCTCGCGAGCTCGCGCCACGTTCGCCTCGTGCTCGCCGTTCGTCGCGGCGAAGTAGTGCGAGCCGTCGCGCTCCCCGTCCGGGCAGCCCGCCACGAAGAAGAGGAAGCCCTCGTCCATCGGCGCGTTGGCCACGGCCTCGAGCGATCCGGTCCGCGGCACGGCGATCGGCGTCTCGGGGATGCCGGGGTTGACGTACGTCTGGAAGCTGGCCAGCCAGTCCGGGATCGGCACGTCGCCGCCGGTGACCTGGAGCTGCGGCCACCAGTCGACCGCGCCCCACTCGTCCACCGGCGTCCGGCCGCTCTCGCCCTCGGGCAGGAGGGGATGGCCGACGGGCAGGGCCTCGGCCGTCATGAGGCCGTACTGCAGCGTCGGGTCGGCGTTCAGCAGGCCGACCGTCTGCTGGTTGTCCGCCTCCAGAAAGCGGCGGATGTAGACCGCCGCGATGCGCGGGCGCTCCTCGTCGATGACGGCCTCTCGCTCGACGATGCTGGCGATGATCACCGCCTCGTCGAGACTGAGGCCCTTGTCCTCGATCCCGGCGATCATCTCGTCGGTCAGTCGATCGGCGAACAGGTCGAGCAGGTCCTCGACCACGGTGCGGGGCGAGTCGGACACCTCGTACTCGAGCGTGTCGGGCACGATGTAGCCCTCGAGCGAGCGCCCGGCCGGCAGGTCGGCGAGGAAGTCGTACTGGTTGAGCAGGTCCGCCGGCGGCGCCTGGAGCAGGCTGGCGAACTCCTCCATGTTCATCGTCATCTCGCTCTCCGAGAAGGCCGCGACGATCTCCTCGATGCGCAGGCCCTCGCGGATGGTCACCGACGTGGTCTCGCCGATCTCCTGCCCCTGGAGCGTGGCCACGATCTGCGACGGGCGCATCGTGGGGAACAGGTCGTACGTGCCGAAGGCCAGGGTCCCGCCCCGCTCGGCCTGGATGATCGCGTACTGGAAGGCGATCTCGCTCGCGATCAGCCCCTCCTCGTAGAGCATGCGGCCGATGCCGGTGTCCGTGGCGCCCTGCTCGATGGTGACCGTCACCCGGCGCTGCTCGTCGGCGGCCGGCACGTCGGCCAGCGACTCGGGCTGATACCACTCCACGAAGTCCTGCACGATGCCGTGCTCGATCGCGCCGGGGTTGTCCTCGACCCAGGCCATGACCCGTGGCGCGAAGAACACGTTGAAGCCGAAGACGATCGCGACGACCAGCAGCACGATGCTGCCGGCGATCCAGGTCACGAGGAGGAGCGGCTCCACCCGGCGCCGGCGGCGGACGGGACCCTCGCGCTGCTCGCGCAGCTGGCGGATCCGCGCCACGCGGCGCTCCTCGTAGTCTCCCATCGGCGGCGGACGTCGGCTCATTCGATCTCCTCGAGGCGCTCGGTCCGTCGCCGGGCGTCCAGGTATTGTTGCAGGATCAACCGGGCGGCGGTCGAGTCGAGGTCGCCGCTCCCCCGGCGGGCGCGCCTCCCGGCCTCGGCCATCCGCTCCCCCGCCTCCCACGAGGTCAGGCGCTCGTCCTCGTAGGCCACCTCGAGGCCGATGCCGACCAGCCGGTCACCGAAGGCACGGGCCGTGGCGGCCTGCTCGCCCTCGCTGCCGTCCATGTTCAGCGGCAGGCCGATGATAATGAGGTCGGCGCCCTCCGAGGCGCACAGCTCGCCGATCACCGCGAGATCGCGCTCCTCGTTGCGCCGCCGGAGGGCCGGCCGCGCGAACGCCATCCCCGTCTCGGTGTCCCCCACCGCCACGCCGATGCGCCGGCTGCCGTGGTCGAGCGCCACCAGCCGCGTCACGAGCCCGGCTCCTCGATGCGAACCGCCACGCGCCAGTCGAGCTCGGGCACCGACGCCACCCAGCCGGGCCACAGGTCGACGTCGGCCTCCCCCAGGTCCGCGAGGGCGAGCTCCGCCTCCGGCCCGGTCCGGCCGCTCACCCGGTCGAGGATCTCGGCGCGGTCGAGCAACGGCGCGGCCGACGCTTCCACGGTCGCCTCCACGACCACCCGGCCGTCGTCGACCGTCGGCTCGCCGAGCGTGACCGCCACCGTCCCGGGCAGCAGGTCGTGGCCCTCCGGCAGCGCCGGATCGCTGGCCAGCCGGCCGGCCGCCTCCGTCTCGAGCGGCTCCGGGTCGACGGCGACCACCGTCCAGCGCAGCGAGCCGGCGATCTCGACCTCGGGCTCGTCCCGTGTGCCCGCCAGCTCGTCCGGCACGTCGAGCTCCGGCTCGGCGGCGGTCGCCTCGACGAGGACGAGGCCCTCCGTATCGGGGCGCGCCTCGTCGGCGAGGCGCCGCAGCTCGGCACGCAGTCCGTCCACCGCGGTCGCGACGTCCTCCTCGGTGATCTCCGGCCCGCTCGCATCGGTCCCGCCGGCCGTCGGCTCGGCGTTCAGGACGAGGCGCGCGTTGTTCTGTGGAAAGCCACGCAGCCGTGCCGCGATGTTTCGGCTCAGGATCGTGTCGATCGCCTCCGCGTCGACGTTCGCCGCGGGGCCCGGCGCGACCGCGACGACCGGGGCATCCGCCTCTCCGGCCGCGATGGTGCCGCTCGAGGTCAGCGACCCGGACGGCACGCTCACCGCCTCGGTCGTCTCGAAGGCCTGCTCCCCCGCGGCCACCAGGGTCCCGGCCGGTACGTCGACCGTGCCGATGTTGAAGTTGCGGAACGTCACGACGCCGCTGGCCGGCTCGAGGACCTCGTACGAGCCGGTGGCCGCGACGGTCGCGGTCGCTTCGACGGTGTCCTCGTGGCGCACGGGCTCCTCCACGATCAGCTCGTACGTGGCGCTCACGGGGACGACCCGCGGCGCGATGGTGATCGTCGCCGCCGGCAGCAGGGTCGCACCCGCCACAGTCCCGACCACCAGCAGCGCGCCGGCCACGCCCAGCACGGCGACCAGCCCGGCCGGCCGTCGCCGTCCCCGGGGCGCGCGGGCGCGGGAGCTCGCGGCGGGCCGCGGAGGGATCGGCACGGCGCGGGTCTCGTCCAGCGTGGCGGTCACCGGGCTCGGCCTGGGGGCGACCGCCGGGGCGGCGACCGTCTCGTCGGACGCCGCGCCGCGCACGACGTGGATGGCGGCGTGCCGCGGCGTCTCGGGTTCCCGCACGTCGCCGGCAAGCGTCGCGGCCCGCGCCTCGTCGACCGAGGCGAAGGCCGGCAGCCCGGCCTCGGCCGCCAGCGAGCGCGTCAGCGCGTCGCCGACGACGACCACCTCGCGACCCTCGTCGGCGCCGACCCGCGCGAGCAGGCGCAGTGCCACCGCGCTCGAGGTGGCGCGGGAGCGGCCGGGCGCCACGACGACGACGCGCCCCGCATCGGCCGTGCGCACGCGCCGCACGAGCGCGGTGATCTCGTCGTCCGCCTCGAGGTAGACGAGCGTCGGCGTCTCGCTCACAGGTCGAGCTCCCGGACGACGTCGCGCATCGCGCGATCGATGGTCGAGGCACCGGCGTCGAGGATCAGGGCCTGGTGGGCCAGGGCCATCGGCGTGACGTCCTGGCGCGTGCCGAGCGCCCCGGTGGCGTCGCGCAGGCCCATCACCTCGTCCGGCGCCAGGGCGCGCACCTTGGGCCGCCGGGCGAACGGCAGGCGCTCCCACCAGCCGTCCTCGTCGAGCACCGCCTGCACCTGCGGCAGGTCGGCGCCGCCGCCGCACAGCAGGAGGCGGCCGGGCAGCAGCTCCTCACCGGCGAGGTCGCCGATCATGAGCTCCACCCCGTCGCGCCAGATGCGCGCGTCCTCGAGCAGGGTCTCGGCCACCTCCGGGCGGGTGTCGGTCGCCGCCCCCAGCTTCGCCGTCTCCGCGTCGGCGAACGAGACGCCGAGGCGCTCGACGAGACCCTTGGTGAAGGCGCGCCCGCCCAGCGCCAGCATCTTCGTGCCGCTGATGCCCCCGCCGCGCACGAGCGCCACGTCGGTCGTGCCCCCGCCGATGTCGACGAACACCGCGCCGGCGTCGCCCAGCTCCCCAGGGTCGAGGCAGGTGGCCACCGCGTAGGGCTCGGCGATGACGCCGAGCAGCTGCAGCTCGAGCGCGTCGGCGACCGACTGCAGCGCGCCGAGGTGGACCATCGGGGCGAAGGCGTTGAAGACGTGCAGCTCGACCTGCGCGCCGGTGAAGCCGATCGGGTTGCTCACCGGATAGCCGTCGATTCGCATCTCGACGATCGCCGCGTGGACGAGGCGCACGTCGAGCCGATCCAGCCCCGACTCCCAGCGGATCCGCTCCTCCGCCTCGCGCAGGGCGAGCTGCTGGGCGCGCGTCACGAGCCGCTCGAGCTCGGCATCGGTCAGCGGCCGGCGCGGATCGTCCCGCCGCGCGGTCATCGTGCTGGTCGCGCCCTTCACGAGCTCGCCGGCGATCCCGATCACGGCCGCCATCGGCCGCCGGCCGGCCATTTCGACGGCCGCGTCCATCGCGATCCGGCAGTTCGCCACGACCGCGTCGATGTCGCTGACCGTCCCGGACTGCATGTGCGCCAGGCCCTGCCGCTGCCGGCCGCTCCCGCGCACCACGCCGACGAGGCGGCCCTCCTCGTCGTGCTCGACGGTGACGACCAGGGCCTTGGCGACCTCGGTGCCGATGTCGAGCGCCGCGATCGCCGGCGGTCCGCCGCCGCCCCGGGCCGCCCGTCGCACGCGATCGGTGACCCGACCCCACAGCTCGTGTACGGCGGCGACGGTCACGTTCGGTCGCGTCAGGCGGCTTCGATCCGCTGCAGCGCCTCGAGCGCCAGGCGCCCGGCCTCGCGCAGCGCCTCGTCGAGCCCCGAGGCGTCCCGGCCACCGGCCTGGGCCAGGTCGGCACGGCCGCCGCCGCCGCCGCCGATGCTCGCCGCGGCCGCCCGGACGATCGCCGCGCTGTCGAAGCCCTCGCCGGCCAGGTCTTTCGACGCCGCGACGAGCAGCGACGGCCTGCCGTCGAGCGCACCGGAGGCGACGAGGACGAAGCGGCCGGTCATGCCGCGCAGGTCGTCCGCCAGGCCGCGCAGCGCGTTCGCGTCGGCGTCGGGATAGGCGGTGATGACGACCTTCGCGCCGCCGGCCTCCTGCGCCCCGTGGAGCGCCGCGGCCGCGTCCAGGCGCTGCGCCGCGGCCCTCGGTGCCCTGGCCGCCTTCTCCGCCTCGCGCAGCCGGGCCAGCAACGCCTCGATTCGCTGCGGGACGTTCTCCTCGCGCTCGCCCAGCAGCTGGGCGGCGCCGCGCAGCGCCTCGAGCCGGGTGGCGACGAGCTCGGTCGCCGCCTCGCCAGTGACCGCCTCGATGCGGCGCAGGCCCGCGCCGACGCTCGACTCGCCGAGGATCAGGAACTGGCCGATCTGGCCGGTCGACGCCACGTGGGTGCCTCCGCACAGCTCCTTCGAGTAGCCGTCGACCTGGACGACGCGGACCGACTCGGGCAGGTACTTCTCGCCGAAGAACATGTCGGCGCCGAGCGCCTGCGCGCGCTCCATCGGCATGAGCTCCGGATGCACGGGCGCGTCGCGGCGGATCTGCCGGTTCACGATGCGCTCCACCTCGCGCAGCGCCTCGCGCGGCGTGGCGGCCTGCGCCGGGAAGTCGAAGCGCAGCGCTTCGGGGCCGACCCACGATCCCGCCTGCTTCGCCTGCTCGCCCAGCACGTCGCGCAGGGCCCGGTGCAGCAGATGCGTGCCGGTGTGGTTGCGCGCCGACGCCCAGCGCCGGGCCGCGTCCACCTCGCCGCGCACGGCCTCGCCGACCCGCAGCGTGCCGCGCAGCCGGCCGAGGTGCACGATCGCCTCGCCGGCGCGCTGGGTGTCGGCCACCAGCAGGCTGCCGTCGGTGCCGACGAGCTCGCCCCGGTCGCCGACCTGGCCGCCGCCCTCGGCGTAGAACGGCGTGCGGTCGAGCACGACGGCGGTCGGATCGCCCGGCACCACGGCCAGGACGCGCAGGTCGTCGGCGCTCGTCTCGTTCGGGTAGCCGATGAACTCGCTGCGCATCGCCGCCACCTCGGCGTCGAGCTCGTGGCCGCCGCGCTTCTCGCCGCGCGACCGCTCGCGCTGCTCGGCCATCGCCGCGTCGAAGCCGGCGCGGTCGACGCCGACGCCGCGCTCGGCGGCCATCTCGATGGTCAGGTCGATCGGGAAGCCGAACGTGTCGTGCAGCCGGAACGCATCGGCGCCGGAGATCGTGTCCCCCGCGCGCACGAGCTCCTCCAGGCGCGCGCTGCCCGCCTCGAGGGTGCGCGCGAACTTCTCCTCCTCGGCCTGGATCGCGTCGAGGATCTCGTCGCGTCGCTCGGCGACGTGGGGGTAGGCCTCGCCCATGCGCTCGATGACGACCGCGCAGGTCTCGCGCAGGAACGGCTCGCCGATGCCGAGCAGGCGGCCGTGACGCACCGCGCGGCGCATGATGCGGCGCAGGACGTAGCCCGGCCCCTCGTTCGATGGCGTCACGTCCTCGGCGAGGAGGAACGTCATCGCGCGCGAGTGGTCGGCCACGACCTGGTAGCTGAAACGCTCGCTCTCGACCGTCTCGGGATCGTGGCCGATGCGCTCCGCCAGCCGCTCGATGATCGGCGCGAACAGGTCGGTCCGGTAGTTGGAGTCCACGCCCTGGACGACGCTGGCGATGCGCTCGAGCCCCATCCCGGTGTCGACGCTCCGGAACGGCAGCGGGGTCAGCGATCCGTCCGCGGCGCGGTCGAACTCCATGAAGACGAGGTTCCAGACCTCGAGCCAGCGCGGGCAGTGCTCGGAGTGGTCGGGGATGCAGTGCGGGCCCTCCGACAGGTGCGCGCCGCGGTCGAAGTGCAGCTCGCTGCACGGGCCGCACGGGCCGGTCTCGCCCATGCGCCAGAAGTTCTTCTCGTCGCCGGCGGCGATGTTCCCCCACCGCACGAGGCGCTCCGGCGGCAGGCCGATCTCCTCGCTCCAGATCCGGTGCGCGTCCTCGTCATCGGTGTACACGGTCGCCGCGATCCGGTCGGCCGGGAGCCCGAGATCCTCGGTCAGGAACTCCCAGGCCCACCCGATCGCCTCGCGCTTGAAGTAGTCGCCGAAGCTCCAGTTGCCGAGCATCTCGAACAGGGTCTGGTGGCGCGGCGTGCGGCCGACCTCCTCGAAGTCGTTGTGCTTGCCCGCGACACGCAGGCAGAGC
>Ga0214468_1000417_pt1 | contig 13431 bp, 26 predicted proteins | sample RVTome_9_FD_187334 | JGI IMG/M metagenome (GOLD analysis project Ga0214468, IMG submission 187334) | Soil microbial communities from uranium-contaminated site in the Upper Colorado River Basin, Wyoming, United States - RVT155D38 HiSeq ...
CGCCCGGGTCAGGGCTCAGTCGAGGCTGAATGGGGGGTACTCATCGGTGACCAGGAGGAACGCATACGCGTTGACACGCAGACTCCACCGCCCGACACCCACGACGAAGTCGAACAGCCCGCGGGGATACCTACCGGTGAAGAGGATGGCGAACCATGCGATGACGATCACCAGAATGGCTGCAACTCCCAAGAAGACGAGCACGACGTAATGGGGGATGGCCAGCAACCACTTGACCAGCGGAAGCCAGCGATTGAGATCGTTGGAGACGTCCGGGTAGTCGATGTCGAGGTGAACAGACTGCTCTTCATCAGTCGAGGGGTAGCGATCGGTCAAGAGCGCCAGATATGCACCGACCCGAGCGCCAAATCGAGTCAACTCGCGGGCGAATTCGAACCACCATCTCGGGTACTTGAGCCGGAACACGATCATGAGAGCAGTGGCCAGAGCGAGACCGGCGGCGACACCTCCACCGCTGTCTGTGACCCTCGTCACGGTTTCGCCGGCCTCGGTGATGGTCGTGTAGGTGGTCGATCCGGTTCCGGTGAGCAGGGTGAGGATCACCAAGATCGGGATGATCCAGATGAGCCTGAAGACGGTCGTCACCCGGTCGAGCTCTTCGGGGTAGTCGATTTCAAGACGGGCAGCATAAGACTCGGATCGTGTGGTCACATCGCCTCCTTCAGGCGACAGACACTAGGCCCCTGCTGATCTGAGCGCCGGTCAGCTCCTGGTCAGGGAGTCGACCGCCTGCTCGACCGGCACCGGCTCCGCATCGACGGTGAAGACCATCGGCCCGTCGGGGGTGATGGCCACCGTGTGCTCCCAGTGCGCGGACAGTGAGCCGTCCTTGGTTCGCACCGTCCACCCGTCTGCATCGACTCTGGTCTCACGACTGCCCATGTTGAACATGGGCTCGATGCACAGTGCCATCCCGGTCTTCAACCTGAGACCGCTTCCCGGTGCGCCGTAGTTGGGGACCTGAGGCTCCTCGTGCATCTCCCGGCCGATGCCGTGACCCACGTACTCTTCAACCACCCCGTAGCCGTGGGCATTGCCGACGGCATGGATCGCCGCGCCTATGTCACCCAGGCGACGGCCTTTGTGGACCTCGCGAATCCCGGCCCACATGCCTTCCTGAGTGGTCGCAATGAGATGCTCCGCCTCCGAGGTAACTTCGCCGATGGGCATGGTGAACGCGGCGTCGCCGTGAAACCCCTCGAAGATGGCTCCGGCGTCCACGGACAGGATGTCACCCTCTTCGAGTCTGTACTCGTTGGGGATCCCGTGGACGATGACGTCGTTGGGAGAGAGGCACAGGGTGGCGGGGTATGTGCCCAGGTAGTGGAGGAACGAAGAGGTGCATCCATGCTCGGCGATGACTCTGGCCCCGATCTCCTCCAGTTCGAGTAGGGCCACGCCGGGCCGGGCGATCTCACGAACGGCCCTGTGCGCCGCGGCGACGGCCGCTCCGGCCCTCTGCATCTTGGCGAACTCGCGGCGGCTCTTGATTGTGATCATGAGCGACGGTCGACCTGGTCCAGGATCCGATCTGTGACTTCCTCGACTTCGCCCGTGCCGTTGAGGTAGACGGCGATCCCACGCGCCTCATAGATGTCGATCAGGGGCTGGGTCTGGTCGAGATAGACCTTGAACCTGTTGCGGATGGTCTCTTCGGTGTCGTCGGTGCGACCGCGGAAGAGAAGGCGCTCGGTCAACTCGTCCTCGTCGACGTCGAATACCACGACATGGTCGAGCCCCCCTTCGCCCAGCAGCATGTCGAGGGACTCGACCTGAGCCTCGGTGCGGGGAAATCCGTCGAGGATGAACCCGTCCCGGGCATCGTCCTGGCCGATCCGCTCGTTGAGCATCGCCACAGTGATCTCGTCGGGCACGTAGTCGCCTGCCTTCATGATGGCGTCGACCTTCTGGCCCAACTCGGTGCCTCGAGCGACATGATCACGAAACATGTCTCCGGTGGAGATGTGGGGGATGCCCAACCTCGCCGCCACCTTCCCCGCCTGAGTCCCCTTACCGGCTCCGGGTGGGCCGATGAACAGCAATTTCACGCGGGAGCCCCGGCGGACCGGCGTCTGTTTGCCTGGCCGAGGAGACTTGCCCCGATGACAGTGAGGGCGATCCCCGGCACACCATGGACCTCGAGTCGATCGGAGGAGCTCGGGCAAGATACGCCGGCAATCATCATGTCAGGATTCCCTCGTAGTTGCGCATCGTCAGCTGGGACTCGATCTGTTTCATGGTCTCGAGGCCCACCCCGACGACGATGAGGATCGAGACTCCGGAGAAGGCGATCTGGATGTTCCACACCGCACCTGCGATGGCCGGAAGCACCGAGATCGTGGCCAGGAAGATCGAACCGGGCAGGGTGATCCGGTTGAGGATGTGAGACAGGTGTTTGGTGGTCTGGCGTCCCGGGCGGACACCGGGGATGAACCCGCCCTGTCGCTGGATCATCTCCGACTGCTGTTCGGGGTCGAATTGGATCGCGGTGTAGAAGTACGTGAAGAACACGATCAGGGCGAAGAGGATGAAGATGTACCACCAGCTCACCGCTTGAGCACCGGCACCGAGGTTGTCGTCGATCCAGCGACGGATCCCCTGCAGCCACGCCGCGTTGGACGGAATCGCCGTGGTCATCAGAGCTGGGATGAGCAGCACCGACGTGGCGAAGATCACCGGGATCACCCCCGCGGTGTTGACCTTGAGGGGGATGTAGGTGGACTGGCCACCCATGACCCGTCTGCCGCGAACCCGCTTGGCGAACTGGATCGGAATCCTTCGCTGACCCTGGTCGACATAGATGATCGCTGCGATCATCACGAGGAAGATCGCCACGATGGCGATGAAGCGAATCCCCAGTCCCACAGCCCAGGTCTGACCCCAGATGCTGACGAACACCGACGGGAACTGACTCAGGATCGCCACGAAGATGATCAAGGACATCCCGTTACCGACGCCCCTCTGGGTGATCAGCTCTCCGAGCCACATGACCATGGCGGTTCCCGCAGTCATAGTGAGCACGATGAGGATGACTCGTCCGGGTGTGTAGTTGGGGATGAGGTCGATGCCGCCCGTGAACTGCCCGGAGTGGAACAAGAACGTGAAACCGGTCGATTGGATCAATGCCAGGATCACGGTCAGATAACGGGTCCATTGCGTGATCACCTTGCGCCCCGACTCACCCTCTTCCTGCAGAGCCTGCAGCTTGGGAATGACGACTTGGAGCAGCTGCATGATGATGGCCGCCGTGATGTAGGGGATGATCCCCAGCGCGAATACGGAGAACTGCTCCAGCGCCCCTCCTGAGAAGAGGTTGATGAGACCGTAGATGCCGCCTGCCTGCTGCTGGCGTTGGAAGAGCTCGACAGCATCGAGGTCGATGCCGGGCACCGGGATCGCTGCGCCGAGACGGTAGACCGCGAACATCGCCAGGGTGAAGAGGATCTTCGCCCGGAGGTCCGGGATCTTGAACATGTTGCGGTATATGGAGAGCATTCGATTCAGTTAGAGATTATTGGATTTCGGGGGTTGGGTTGGGCGTGATCACCCAGCCACCAACAGCATCGACGCTGGTCTGGGTCGTAGGGGAGGACGAGATCATCGCTCTTCGATGATCTCGACCGATCCCCCGGCTTTCTCGATCTTGTCCTTGGCCGAACTGCTGAAGCCATGTGCCTTCACGTTGAGCGCCTTGTCGAGATCACCCTCGGCCAGGACCTTGACACGTCCGCGATGCCTGATCAGCCCACGCTCACGCAGAGTCTCGGGCGTCACATCGCTACCGGCCTCGAAATCCTCGAATGAGGCCAGGTTCACGATGGCGAACTTCTCTTTGTTCGGGTTGGTGAAGCCCTTGAGCTTGGGGAGGCGCATGGCGAGTGGAGTCTGTCCGCCCTCGAAGCCGGGGCGAAGCTTGCTCCGGGCCTTGAGGCCCTTGGTACCGCGGCCGGCGGTCTTGCCACGACGGCCACCCTCACCGCGTCCAACGCGAATCTTCTTCTTCTTCGACCCCGGCGCCGGTGCCAGGTGATGCAACTTCAACTGTTTTGGTTCTTCACTCATCTCAATACTCGATCGTCGATATTCGATTACAAAAAGCGCGTTCAGGCCTCTTCCACTTCGACCAGATGGCTGACCTTGGCGAGCATGCCCCGGAGACTCGGTGAATCGTTCTGCTCCACAGTCTGATGGATCCGCTTCAGCCCGAGTCCCTCGACCGTTGCCCTGGTCTTGGGCTTCTCGCCGATGACACTCCTGGTCAGGGTCACCTTGATCGTCTTGTCCTTCTTCTTGGCCATCTTCTCTTCACCTACTTGGCGTCCGACGGGGCAGCGCGGAGCGACTCGGTGGTGTTGTAGGCGTGGAGGAGGCCCGGAGGAGTGATGTCCTCAGCCTTCTTGCCTCGCAGCTTGGCCACTTCATCGGGACGCCGCTGGCCGAGCAGGCCGTTCATGGTGGCCTTGGCCACGTTGAGGTGGGTCGGAGACCCCAACGACTTGGCCAGAGCGTCTTTGATCCCGGCTGCCTCCAGAATCTGTCGGACCGCCCCACCAGCGATGACACCGGTACCCGGTGCGGCAGGCTTGATCAGCACGCGGGCGGCGTCGTGGGTCCCCTCGATCCGGTGGATGATGGTCTGACCCGCCATCGGCACCACCTGCATCGAACGTCGTGCTTGTTCCATGCCCTTCTGGATCGCGGCCGGCACCTCTTTGGCCTTGCCGTATCCGACACCAACCTTGCCGTTGCCGTCTCCCACCACGACCAGGGCCGTGAAGCTGAAACGACGACCGCCTTGCACCACCTTGGCGACACGATTGATCTGGATGACGCGCTCGTCGAATTGGCTCTGCTCCGAGCCGGGGCGTTGTTGTTTGGCCATTAGAACTCCAGTCCTGCCTCGCGAGCTGCGTCGGCGAGGGCTTTGAGTCGTCCGTGATACTTGTAACCACCCCGGTCGAATACCACCGTGGTGACACCTGCTTCTTTCGCCCGGTCAGCCACCATCGTTCCCACCTTGGCCGCGGTCTCGATGTTGAGACGGTCGGACCGGAGATCCGGTTCCTGGGAGGAGGCAGCGGCGACCGTGACACCTTCGATGTCGTCGACGACCTGTGCGTAGATGTACTTGTTGCTGCGGTAGACCGAGAGGCGAGGCCGCTCCGGGGTGCCGCGCAGCTTCCTCCGCACCCGGGCGCGGCGGCGATTGCGGGCGTCGTGACCCCTCATCACTTACCTGCCTTTCCGGCCTTGCGCCTCACGTACTCGCCGGCGTAGCGAATGCCCTTGCCCTTGTACGGCTCGGGTGGGCGGACCTTGCGGATGTTGGCGGCGACCTGGCCGACCTGCTCCTTGTCGATCCCGGAGACGATGATCCTGGTCGGCTCGGGCACCTCGATGGTGATCCCCTCCGGCGCCTCCACGACCACCGAGTGGCTGAACCCGACCAGGAGCTCGATGTCATTGCCCTTCGCGGTGGCGCGATAACCGACTCCTTGGATCTCGAGCTCCTTGCGGTAGCCGTCGGTGACGCCGACGACCATATTGCTGAGCAGAGCCCGGCTGAGACCGTGGAGGGCCCTCGATTCACGCGTGTCGTCGGGGCGGGTGACGGTAACGACTCCTTCGTCCACCTCGAACCCGATCCGCTCGTTGAACAGACGGTTGAGCTGGCCCTTGGAGCCCTTGACGGTCACGTTGCTGCCCTCGATCTCGACGTTCACGCCGTTGGGGAGGTCCACCGGCTTGTTGCCAACCCGGCTCATCACCACACCTCGCAGACGATCTCGCCGCCCAAGCGACGCCTGCGCGCCTCGCGATCGGGCATCAAGCCCTGACTCGTGGACACCACGGCGACACCGAGCCCTCCCTGGACGCGGGGCAACTCTGCGGCGCCGGCGTAGACACGGTGACCGGGCCGGGAGACCCGCTTCAGCCCTTCGATCACCGGGCGTCGCCGCTCGGCATACCGAAGCACCAGCTCCAACTCGCTGTGGTGCCCGTTCTCGGAGACCTCGTAACGGTCGATGAACCCCTCATCGAGCAGTATCCGGGCGATGTTCACCTTCAGCTTCGACGCCGGCATCGCCACCCTCTCGTGGCCCACGGCAACAGCGTTGCGGATGCGCGTGAGCATGTCGGCGATGGGGTCTGTTGTAACCGCTGTCACCATGAAGCCTTTCTCACACCAGGGAGCTCGCCACGACTGGCCAACTCCCGGACGCAGATACGGCACATTCCGAAGTCACGTATGTAGGCGCGAGCGCGGCCGCACCGCTTGCAGCGGTTGTAGCCGCGCACCTTGAACTTTGGCTTCCTCTTTGCCTTTGCGATCATTGATTTCTTAGCCATTGAATCCTCCTGGCGATGTCTTGCTCGACAGCTGCATCGCTATACCTGCGCCTCGACGCGGCGGAACGGGAAGCCGAAGGCGTCCAGCAGTGCCTTGCCGTGCTCGTCGTTGGCGGCTGTCGTCACGATCGTGATGTTCATGCCACGGGTGGTCGTGACCTGGTCGAAGTCGATCTCGGGGAAAATCAGCTGCTCGGAAGCACCCACGCTGTAGTTGCCCCGACCGTCGAAAGCCCTGGGATTGAGTCCCCGAAAGTCACGTACCCGGGGGATCGCAACCGAGAGCAGTCGATCGAAGAATTCCCACATGCGGGCTCCGCGCAGGGTCACCGAGACACCTATGGGGGATCCGGCACGGAGCTTGAAGTTGGCGATCGACTTCCGGGCCTTGTTGACCTTGGGCTTCTGCCCTGCGATGAGCCCGAGCTCGTCGAGCGCCTCGTCGATGGCCTTCTTGTCCTGGAGCGCCTCACCGAGCCCCATGTTGAGGACGATCTTCTCGAGCGTCGGGACTTCCATCGGGTTCTCCAACCCGAGTTGCTCCATCAACTGGGCGTGGACCTGGTCGTCGTATCGGGTCTTCAGCCTCGGCTTGGTGCTCACAGGTCACCCCCGCACTTGACACATACACGATGCTTCTTGCCTTCGTCGTCGATGCGATGCCCGATGCGGGTGGGGCCGCACTTCTCGCACACGATCATCACGTTCGAGACGTCGACCGGCATGTCCTTGTCGATGATGCCGCCCTGCATGGTCTGACCGGTCGGCTTGGTGTGCCGCTTGGCCGTGTTGACCCCCTCGACCTGCACCTTGCCCTTACCGGGCAGGACCTTGGAGACGACGGACTCTTTGCCGGTGTCCTTGCCGGCAATGACCATCACGGTGTCACCTTTCTTGAGTTTCATGCTGAAACCTCCTCGGGAAAACCTCCAGCGGGCGCGGTGGACGCCGACCGACCGGCGCAGGGTGGCGTAGCGGATATCGAGCGGGCGCGGCAGACCCACCATGTCGTCCTACCTGAGGCAAGCAGTATCGGGGAGAGTGGGCCGGCCATATTCAGAGCACCTCTGGCGCCAGGGACACGATTCGCATGAAACGCTCGTCACGGAGCTCACGTGCCACCGGACCGAAGATACGGGTGCCCCGGGGCTGGCGGTTGGTGTCGATGATCACGCAGGCGTTGTCGTCGAAACGGATGTATGTGCCGTCCGGTCGCCGCGCCTCTTTCTTGGTGCGAACGACCACGGCCCTCACCACCTCGCCCTTCTTGACGGAGCCGCCGGGAGTCGCTTCCTTGACGGCGCCCACGATGACGTCACCGATCCCGGCGTAGCGCCGCGACGACCCGCCGAGCACGCGGATGCACAGCACCTCACGCGCTCCGGTGTTGTCCGCCACCTTGAGACGGGACTCCTGCTGGATCATCGGGCGCGCTCCAACACCTCGACCACGCGCCAGCGCTTCTGCTTCGACAGGGGGCGAGTCTCCATAATCCGAACGGTGTCGCCGACATGGGCGTCGTTCGTCTCGTCATGGGCATGGAACTTGGTGGAAGTCCGCACGATCTTGTCGTATCGGGGGTGACGCGACGAGCTGGGCACTTCGACGGTCACCGTCTTGTCCCGGCTGTCGGAAACGACGACGCCGACGCGTACCTTGCGGCTGTTCCTGGTTGTGGCACTCTCAGGCATCAGGCACTCTCCTCGGCCAACTCACGTTCGCGCAGCACTGTCCGGATGCGCGCGATGTCCTTTTTCACTTTCTTGAGCCGGGCGGTGTTGTCGAGCTGGTTCGTGGCCACCTGGAAGCGAAGGTTGAATCGCTCCTCTTTCGCCTCGACCAGGGCATCCATCAACTCTTCGACCGTGAGGTCACGGAGGTCATCCATCTTCATGAGTCCTCCCTGGTCACGACCCGGGTCTTGATGGGCAGCTTGTGGCCGGCCTTGCGCATTGCTTCCCTGGCCAGATCCTCGTCGACACCTGCGAGCTCGAACATGACTCGTCCCGGCTTCACCACGGACACCCAAAACTCCGGGTTCCCCTTGCCCGAGCCCATCCGGGTCTCTGCGGGCTTCTGGGTCACGGGCTTGTCGGGAAAGATGGTGATCCACACCTTCCCACCACGCTTGACCGCACGGGTGATGGCGACACGGGCCGACTCGATCTGACGGGCCGTTATCCAGCCCGCCTCGAGCGCCTGCAGCCCATACTCACCGAAGTTGACCTTGGTGCCGCCCTTGGCCACGCCGGATCTGCGCCCGCGATGCACCTTGCGGTGCTTCGTTCTCTTGGGCATCAACATGACGGACTACTCCTCTTCCTTCTCGGAATCCGAGGGGTCTTCGGCGGAAGCGTCGGCTCCTGCATCCCCTTCCGCATCGGCTGACGGGGCGTCCTCAGACTGCGCGGTTGGCTCCGCCGCAGGCTCCCCGGCCGGCTCGACTGCGCCGTCAGGCTCAGCCTCAGACTCCTCGGCTGAGGTCTCAGCGCCTGCCGCCGTCGCCGGAGTCTTGGCATCTGCCGCCCCTTCGGTGTCGGCCGGCGCCGCGGAATCGTCAGATTCGGCAACGGCGCCACCGGGTGCCGCGACGTCCTGCTCCTCGCGGGCGCTCTCGTACTGGACTTTGGCCTCGGCAGCCGTAGGACGACGACCTCCTCCGGCTTCGATCAGACGACGCCCACCGCTTTCCCCTTCACCGGATTCCACGACCGGGCGCTTGCCGCCACCGGCTTCGATGAGCCGCGGTTTGCCGCCCTCGACGCCGGCCGCCTCTTCGGCGCGGGACTTCAGGCTCTTCTGCGTACGACGTGCCGGCCCGCCCGTGGCGAGATCGGCCTCTGCGGCGATCCTCTCGCCGGAGAGCGGTCCGGACTCGACCACCTCACCCCGGTAGACCCAGACCTTGACGCCGATGGCACCAACCGTGGTGCGCGCTGTCGCCGTCCCGAAATCGATGTCCGCCCGAAGAGTGTGAAGCGGCACTCGTCCCTCGCGGTACCACTCCCGACGTCCCATGTCGGCTCCGCCGAGACGGCCCTTGCACTCGACCCGGACGCCCTCGGCACCGGCCTTGAGGGCAGAGGCCACGGCCCTCTTCATGGCGCGGCGGAAGGCGATCCTGTTCTCCAACTGGTCGGCGATCCCGCGGGCGAGCAGAGTCGCGTCCAAGTCGGGATCCTTCACCTCGTTGATGTTGAGTTTGACACGACCGTCGGTCATCTTCTCCAAGTGGGTGCGAAGACGCTCGGCCTCCGAGCCCTTGCGGCCGATGACGACACCAGGGCGTGCGGTGTGGATGTCCACTATGAGACGATCGCGGGTGCGCTCGATGTCGATGCGAGCCACGGCGCCTCGGACCAACTCGTCACGAAGCCACTCGCGGATCTTCCAATCCTCGTTGACGAATTCGATGTAGTCCTTCGTCGAGAACCATTTCGACTTCCAGTCAGTGGCAACCCCCAGACGGAACGAATAAGGATGTACTTTCTGACCCATCAGTTCACCTCCTCATTCATGTCCGCCACCACGATCGTGATGTGGCTGGTGCGTTTGTCGATTCGGGTCGCCCTCCCGCGAGCGCGGGGCTTGAACCGTCGAAGGGTCGGGCCCTCGTCGGCAAACGCCTCGGCTACGACCAGGTCCTCGATGTCGAGGGCGTGGTTGTGCTCTGCATTGGCAACCGCCGAGTAGAGGGTCTTCTCGATCGGCTTGGCCGCAGCCCGATTGGTCAACCTGAGCACGTGCGTGGCCTCCTCGACCGGGAGCCCTCGCACCAGGTCGAGCACCCGCCGCACCTTGTACGGGGACTGCCGCACGAACCGGTTCTGCGCCTTGACCTTCATCGTCGCACCGCCGCCCTATCGGCGTGACCGCGGAAGGTGCGGGTCGGGGCGAACTCACCCAGCTTGTGCCCGACCATGGACTCGGTGATGTAGACGGGCACGTGCTTGCGGCCGTCGTGGACGGCGATGGTGTGCCCGATCATCTCAGGGATGATCGTCGAGCGACGGGACCAGGTCCTGATCACGCGCTTCTGATTGCTCCTGTTGAGCTCGTCGACCTTGGCGGCGAGATGATCGTCGACGAAGGGGCCTTTCTTGAGTGAGCGCGCCATCAGCGCCTGCCTTTCTTGGTGCGTCGGCGCACGATGTACTTGTTGGAAGCCTTCTTCCGTTTGCGGGTGCGGGCCTCCGGCTTGCCCCACGGCGAAACCGGGTGGCGCCCACCGGACGACTTGCCCTCGCCACCACCGAGCGGGTGGTCAACGGGGTTCATGGCAACGCCACGGGTCTGGGGGCGAACACCTTTCCAGCGGTTGCGGCCGGCCTTGCCCAGCTTGATGAGCTCGGCTTCGGTGTTGCCCACCTGGCCAACCGTGGCCTTGCAGTCGAGGGGCACCTGGCGCATCTCACCAGACGGGAGACGCAGCAGGGCGAGCTCGCCCTCCTTGGACATCAATTGGACGGCGGAGCCTGCAGAACGGGCCAACTTGGCCCCACCGCCGGGACGCATCTCGATGGCGTGGACCATCGTCCCCGCCGGAACATTGCGCAGTGGAAGCGCATTGCCAGGCTTGATGTCGGCGCCGGAACCCGACTCGAGACGGTCGTCGACCTTGACTCCCACCGGGGCCAGGATGTATCGCTTCTCGCCGTCCACGTAGTTGAGGAGGGCGATGCGTGCGTTCCGGTTCGGGTCGTACTGGATCGAGGCCACACGAGCGGGAATCCCGTCCTTGTCGCGCTTGAAATCGACTATGCGGTAGCGCTGCTTGTGCCCGCCTCCGCGGTGACGAGAGGTCACCCGGCCGTCTGTGTTGCGGCCACCGGTCTTGGACTTCCTGGCGATCAGTGACTTCTCGGGCTTCGAGTCCGTGATCTCGGCAAAGTCCGAGACAGTCTGGAATCGACGGCCCGGAGACGTTGGCTTTCGTTTGTTTATTGCCATCTCAGACTCCGAAAAGATCTATCGAGTCGCCTTCGGCGAGGGTCACGACGGCACGCTTGACGTCTTTTCGCTTGCCCAGCTTGTAGCCGGTGCGCTTGACCTTGCCCTTGCGGTTCATTGTGTTGACCCGAAGGACCTTGACGTCGAAGACCTGCTCGACGGCATACTTGATCTGCTCCTTGTTGGAGCGTGGGTCCACCTCGAATGTGTACGTGTTGTTGTGCTCGATCAGGTCGTAGGACTTCTCCGAGACGACCGGAGCAAGGATGATGTCGTGAACAGTCCTCATCAGGACTCACCACCCTCGGTCTCCTTGACGAAGTCGCCCTCACTGACCTCGTATTTGCTGGTGCGGCCGACAGAGCCGACCGTGTGGGATGTGAAGACCACCTGGTCGGACCAGAGAACGTCATATGCGGTCAGTTGGCCCGGCTCGACGAGACGCACGTCGGCGAGGTTCCGGAACGACCTGGCCGCGGAGCCGTCGAGTTGGTTGAGCACCACCAACGTCTTGCCGTTCGCCCCCATGGAGTCGAGAAGGCTCAAGGCCTGCTTGGTCTTCGGCGCCGACCAGTCGAGGTCCTCGACCACCCTTATGGCGGATTCCGAGGCGCGTGCCGACAGCGCGCTGCGCAGGGCGAGACGCTTCATCTTCTTCGGCGTGCGCTGGGCATAGCTGCGCGGCTGGGGCCCATGGGCGATACCGCCGCCAACCCAGATCGGGGATCGTATCGAGCCGTGTCGGGCACGACCGAGGCCCTTCTGTCGCCATGGCTTGCGTCCGCCACCTCGTACCTCCGACCGAGTCTTGGTCTTCGCAGTGCCGGCGCGGGCCGCGGCGAGCTGGGCCGTCACCACTTGATGGAGGACGTCCATGTTGGGCTCGATGCCGAAGACGTCGGCGTCGAGCTTGATGTCGCCGTTGGCCGCGCCGTCGGCGTCGAAGAGGGGTGCCTTGACGTCAGCCACGTGCCTTCACCGCCTCGCGGACGAACACCACCGAGCCCTTGGGCCCGGGGACGGAGCCGTTGAGCATCAGCAGCCCCCGCTCAGGGTCGACACCGGCGACCACCAGACTCAGCGTGGTGACCTTCTCACCGCCCATGCGACCCGCCATCCTCATCCCTTTGAAGACGCGGGAAGGGGTGGCACATGCCCCGATCGATCCTGGGGCACGGTGCTTCTTGTGGTTCCCATGCGATGCCCCCTGGCCGGAGAAGTTGTGCCGCTTCATGACTCCGCTGAAACCCTTGCCCTTGGAGACACCGCTCACATCGGCCCTCCCGCCGACCTCGAACATCTCCTCGACTTTTATCTCCTGGCCGATCGTGAATTCGGAGGGATCGTCGACCTTGACCTCGATGAGGTGCTTCGACGGTGCGACCCCGGCCTTTGCGTAGTGGCCTGCCGTGGGCTTGTTGACCTTGGCGGGCTTGGCATCGCCGTACGCGATCTGGATGGCGTTGTAGCCGTCCTTTTCGATCGTCTTGACCTGGACGACGTGAACCGGACCTGCCTTGAGGACAGTCACCGGGATCGAGCGTGCCGCCTCGTCGAAGATCTGGGTCATCCCGAGCTTGGTCCCGAGGATTCCGTTGAGAGAGCTCATGGCTTTGTCTCCACGGCATCACTGTCAGGGGGGACGACCCCCCTGGACCCCCCGCTCGTGACGAGGTGGCGGCGACGCATCGGAACAGTCGTCATAACTTTATCTCCACCTCTACTCCTGCGGGCAGTTCGAGTCGCATCAGCGAGTCGACCGTCTTCGGGGTGGGCTCGAGGATGTCGATGAGACGCTTGTGGATCCGCATCTCGAAATGCTCACGGCCGGTCTTGTGGACATGAGGGCCGCGGATCACGCAGTAACGATGGATTTCGGTCGGGAGCGGCACCGGGCCCTTGATCCTGGCCTGAGTGCGCAGCACCGTCTCGGTGATCTTCTTCGAAGACTCATCGACCACGTTGTGGTCGTAGGCCTTCAAGCGGATGCGAATCTTCTGTTCTGCCATTACTTGTTGATCTTGGTTACGCGGCCGGCGCCTACGGTGCGGCCGCCTTCGCGGATGGCGAACCGGAGACCCTCGTCCATGGCGATAGGAGCGATCAGCT
>Ga0214468_1000418_pt1 | contig 13427 bp, 13 predicted proteins | sample RVTome_9_FD_187334 | JGI IMG/M metagenome (GOLD analysis project Ga0214468, IMG submission 187334) | Soil microbial communities from uranium-contaminated site in the Upper Colorado River Basin, Wyoming, United States - RVT155D38 HiSeq ...
GCGCGCCCGGGTCGCCGGGTAGCGTCTCGAACAAGATGTCGGCGGTCTGGTCGTTGCCCTCCGGCACGAACTGACCATCCCAGCCGACGCCGGCGAGGTAGCGGTCCAGTAACCCGGCGAGGCCGACAAGGCGGAGGCCAAGCTGCGCCCACACTGCCTTGGTGGTGGGCCAGCCGACCAACATCTCGCGCGGGGCGTGTTCGGCCGCCCAAACGATGGCCTCCGCGATCGCTTCCGGCGTGAACATCGGCGGCACAGGCTGCTGCTGCCGCGGCATCTTGTTTCGCTGGCGCACGGCCTGCGGCGTGTTGACCGCGGGCAGGTGCACGTTCGTGATCTTCACGCCAATTCCGTCGTGGATCAGCTCGCTGCGCAACGAGTCGGTGAAGCCGCGGATGGCGGCCTTCGCGGCGCAGTACGCGCCCTGGAGGGGGATGGACCGATAGGCAAGTGCGGAGCCGACCTGGATGATGACACCGGCGTTGCGGGGGATCATCCGTCGCAGGGCCGCCTGCGTGCCGTACACATACCCCAGGTACGTCACCTCGGTGACGCGCTGGTACTCCTCCGGCGTCGTGTCAACGACGCGCGCGAACACCGTCGCCATCGCGACGTTGCACCACATGTCAATCCTGCCGTAGCGTTCGGCGACCGTAGCGGCGGCTTGTTCGACCGCCTCGGCGTCGGCGACGTCGGTGACGACGACGAGCGCATCGCCTCCGGCACGCCGGATCTCCTCCTGTGCCGCGAAAAGCGCGTCGCCGTTCCGTGCGACCAGAGCGACCGTTGCTCCACATGCGCCGAACGCGCGCGCCGTCGCACGACCGACGCCGCTCGACGCGCCCGTCACGACGACGATCCGCCCCGCCATCGTCTTCGACGCCGGCGTGGCCGGCGACCGTCTGCGCGCGTCAGAGGCCGGTGGAGCGGTAGGGAACATCAAAGACCTCCTCCCGAGCGGCTGCTGCCGGTTGGTGCTGAGGCTCGCTCTCGGTGTGTGCGCCGGCCGTCGCGCCGGTTGCCTCGGCCCTGGCAATGGCGAGGGCGGAACGAACGAGGGCGAGGTGCGTGAACCCCTGGGGGTGGTTGCCTAGGAGGCTGCCGGTGGCCGGGTCGATCTGCTCGGAGAGCAGCCCGACGTCGGTCGGTGGCCGGCAGAAAGCCCACGAGCGGGATGGCGAGCGCGCTCGCATCCAGGACGCGGTGGTCGAACGCCTGCGTGAACGCGCCAAGCCGGTCGTCGCAGCCCGAGGTCAGGATGGCCCGGCGGATCTCAGCAGCAGTCGCCCGCCAGCGGGCAACGTCGCCGCCGAGGCCGTGCCGCCTCGCAAGTTTCTCCGCTCGGTCGAGGGCGACCCAGCAGAGCAGCTTGGAGTAGAGGAAGTGCCGAGCCGGTCCGCGCACCTCCCAGATGCCACGGTCCGGCTCGCGCCAGCGACGCGCGGCGCGGCCGGCGAGGTCACGCAGGAGCTCCCACGTCTGCTGCTGCGGGATTCGGTCGCCCGAGGAAAAGTGCACGTGCGCGGCGTCCAGGATCTCGCCGAACACGTCGAGCTGATCCTGGTTCGCAGCCGCGTTGCCGATGCGTACCGGCCGGGAGCCGCGGTACCCGCGCAAGTGGTCGAGCACCTGCTCAGGAAGCTCCGTGTGACCGGCGATGGTGAACATGATCTGGAGCTTCTCGCGGCACTCGATGCAGACCTGCTCCAGCCACTCGAAGAAGCGCTCGGCCTCGACGTGATGGCCGATTGCCTGAAGTGCGGAGAGCAGCAGGCTGGAGTCTCGCAGCCAGCTGAAGCGGTAGTCCCAGTTGCGCTCGCCTCCAACTTCCTCTGGCAGCGACGTCGTGGGCGCGGCAACGATCGCGCCGGTCGGCGAGAACGTCAGGAGCTTCAGGACCAGCGCGCTGCGGCGGACGAGCGCTGCGTATGGGCCGTCGTACGTCGACTGCGCCGACCAGCGGCTCCAGTACCCGACGGTCTCGCGGAGCGCGGCGTCGAGGTCCTGTGCCGCGGCAGACTCCACCGAGTAACGCTTCCCCCGGTGATACGAAACCGACACCCAGTGCCGTTCTCCGGGCCTCACCGCCAGGCGTCCCGCGAGCCCACCGTCGCTCGTTGGCTCGAGCGCCAGCCCGCTGGTCATCGACAGCGTCTCGTCGGGCCCGTTGGCGACGGCGCCGCCGCTGCGCGCGAACAGCTCCGTCCGTTGGCTTGCGTACCCGAACGTCGGCCGAAACGCGATCTCGAGCTCGACCTCGCCGGCAACGCCCTCGACCAGTCGGAGCACGTCGTGGCTCGGGCGCGCGATTGCTTCGTGGCCGGCATGCGAGCGGGGCTCGACAGCCATGAAGTCGGTGAGACGCGCGACGCCACCCGAGGCTTCGAAGGTCGTGACGAGGACGTTCGTGTCGCCAACGTACGTACGTCTCGACGAGAAGGCGCCGACAGGGTACACCGAGAAGTAACCTCCCTTGTCGGTGTCGAGGATGCGGCAGAAGGCCGCCGGGCTGTCGAAGTGCGGCAGGCAGCACCAGTCGATCGAGCCGTCGAGGCCGACGAGCGCGACGGACTCCGTATCGCCCAGCGCCGCGTAGTCGCTGATCGGCAGGTAGTCCGGCCGCCGCTCACTCGCGGGCGAACCGTCGAAGAACCGCCGGGTGGAGTCGTCGCTCATCGGCTGCGCACGCTAGAGGACGAACCGCTGCCAAGTGCCATATTGCTCCCGGATCGCACCGGTCGGCAGGCTCGTGGCGACCAGCACGAGCGCGACGACCGTGGCGTTGATCGCGGCGGACACCGGCGCGCCGAGGAGCCAGGGTGCGGCGCCGATCAACAGCGCCAGCGGCACGTTGAGGAAGCGCGCCGCGCGGGTGACCTCGGCCAGGGCGACGGCGGCAACTGTCGTCACCATTGCGCCGGCGAGCACCGAGTTGCTCGCCGCTGCGGTGCCGGGCTCGCCGACGACGTACGGCGCGGCCATGAGCCAGATGCCGAGCGCCGCCTGGACGAGCAGCGGCCACGGCAGGGTGACGCCCCAGGCGGACGCCGGGAGGGTTTGCTGCATGGCGCCGCCCCAGTCCGGCGAGCGCTCGTCGCTCGCGCCGCCGCCGACGGTGTCGCCGAGGAAGAAGACGCGCCAGAGGCCGGCGCCCTCGCGCACGCGGCGGACGAGGAACTGGAGCATGGCGACGACCTCGTCAAGGGTCAGCGGGATCATTACCAGCATGGCGACCGCGGTGGCGAGGCAGATCGTGCACCACGTGCCGACCGCCACGGGCTGCATGATGACCAAGGTGATGCTGATGATGCCGAGCGGCACGACGAGCAGTCCGAAGAGGCCGACCATCCAGGGCATGGTTCGCCAACGGGCCGTGCCGCCCATGTACCCCATGAGCGCCTCGATGGCGTACACGGTTGAGCCGAGCGCCGCGTCGGAGACCGGGAACATCTTCGACACGTCGGACTCCAAGATGGTGACGGTGCCGGGACCGAAGAACGGGTCCCACACCGTATCGATGTAGCCGAGCTGGTACGCGCCCATGTAGCGCGCTCCGAAGAAGCCGACCCAGCCGAGGGCGATGATCGGGATGCGCTGGACCCAGGCCGATGGGTCGTAGCTCCAGCCCGGAGGGATCTCGGGCCCCTCCTTCATGATGAGCATCATGCCCGGCATGCCGCCGACGAGGACCGTCATCGAGATGAGCGCGATGGCGATGAGCGTGTCATTGGCGTAGCCGGCCGGGGTGGGGGACCAGAAGACGAGCGGCGCGAGCAGCAGCCAGCCACCGACCGCGGCGATGGCCCAGGGCGCCCACAGCCGCCGCGGCGAGAGCGAGAGCAGGCCGAAGACGATCACCAACACGCCGCTGATGACGTCGCTCCACGCCATCTGAGCGGCGCGCTCGGCGATCGGTGCCAGGTTCCGCTGCGCGGTCACACGCTCGACGCCGGGACCGGCGAGCTCGGGGTTGGCGAGTCCGAGCAACAGCGGGCTGAAGACCAGCCACACCCCGAGCACGACCGCCGCGAGGTAGATCCAGCGCATCGAGGCGTGATGCTCGCGGTGCATCGCCCGCGGGGCGCTCGGCATGGCGTGGTTCATCCGCATCGGCCATCTTCTGCTATGCGCGCGTCGTACTAGCAGGGCCTGTGCCGACGAGCTATAGGACCGCGAGCCTACCTCGCGACCGCGATTCGACTGGGTGCCCCGCTCGCGATGTCCCGGCACGACCGGGCGAAAAGGACTCCGCGTCACGTTCGTCGTATGATTCTGTGCGGCGGAGCACAGAAGAGGAGAGAAGCATGCGTCGTTTTGCCATTCCGCTCGCCCTGCTCGTCGTCCTCGCGATCCCGTCTCTTGCGATCGCGCGGTCGGGCACTACGTTCAGGGCCCAGCTGCACGAGATGAACGGCTCGGGCGTCAACGGCACCATCTGGGTGACACAGAGCGGGAACACGCTCACCGTCACGCTGGAAGCGACCGGCCTCGAGCCCGCGCAGGATCACCTGCGTCACATCCATGGACAGGGTGACGGGGTCTCGAATGCGGGCGCATCGGGTGTCCAGATGTCGAAGTGCCCAACGCCCGCCGCGGACGCGAACGCCAACGGCCTCGTCGAGTTCCTAGAAGGAACGAGTGACTACGGTGGCGTGGCGCAGGACCTCGGGACGTTCTCAACGTCGACCGGCGCGGTGAGCCTCACCACGACCATCACCGGCGTCGAGCTGAGCGACCTCTTGCCGCTCGATCGGCGGGCGGCCGTCCTGCACGGCCTGACCGTTGCAGGTACCTACGACCTCACGCTGCCGGTGGCCTGCGGCCAGCTCCACGCCCAGGGTTGACCGCCAACCGACGCCGCTCCGCGACCAGTGGGGCGGCGTCGCGTCATCGTCCCGTTCCTTCCGCCGATCCAGTCATCTCCTCGCCCTCCTCGCCGAGCTTGAGCGCGCACACGATCTGGCGATCGCCGTCTTCCCAGGTCTGCGCGGACGGCGTGACTGAGGTGATCCAGTAGATCGACGACTGGTAGTCGATCGCGACGTAGTCCCTCGAAGCGCGGCTGGCAGGCGGTGTCGGCGTACTTGAGGAGCTCGTCGTCGCCGGGATACGGCTGGTCCGCGCCAACCTCGTGGTCGAAGGCCGCGAAGACCTCGTGGATGTGCGCCTGCTCGCAGTCGACCACCGTCACCGTCTCGACCTGCTCTCCGCTCGCGCTGAAGCAATCGCCGAGCGGGCACTTGATCGATCCCGTTCGGCGAAGGGGCATCTGACTAGTCTCCGGAATGGGCACCTGACATCCCGGAAAACAGGACCCGGAGGGCCGCCACTCAAGCGTGGAACACTGGGGCGCGGCCAAGCGGTAAGGCGCCTGACTCTGGATCAGGAGATCGAAGGTTCGAATCCTTCCGCCCCAGCCAACCCCCAAACATCTGGTATCGAGCCTTGCGCCAGACCACCAGATGTTGCGGTTCGACCTCATTCGGCACCGTCGCCGAGGAGGTCGATCGGTGGCTACTTCGCCTGACTCTTCCCCGCTTTGCTCGCCTGACTCTGGGCGCTGGACGGCTGGTTCGCTTGATTCTGGAGGCTCGGTCGACGCTCTGGCGGTGAGCCTCGGGCCGCCGGGGGATAGCCGACCCGGGCATCCTCGCCCCGGCGAAGTATCTCGTCGTCACGATGATCAGCGCCGACCAGAGCAAGACGCGCCGGGCCGGAATGGCGCGGACCATGCATGGCTTCGAGCGACGATGGACCTCCCTACGACTGACCAAGCCCGCGTTGCGCGCCTCAGCTCGGCGCGCCTGCCGACTCGCCTCGGTGCGTTCGAGGCGCTCATCTTCGCCGATCACATGGACGGCACCGAACCGATCGCGCTCGTACACGGCGACCTCGCATCCCGTGACGCACCGCTCGTCAGGCTGCACTCCGAATGCTGGACGGGTGATGTCGTCGGTTCGCTCCGTTGTGACTGCGGCGAACAGCTCGGCCGTGCGCTCACCGCGATCACATCCGACGGCGCGGGCGTTCTGCTGTATCTCCGTCAGGAAGGCCGAGGGATCGGTCTCGCGAACAAGATCCGCGCGTATGGGATGCAGGATGGCGGTCTCGACACTGTCGACGCCAATGCCGCGCTGGGGTTACCGATCGACGCACGGCAATACGGTGGGGCGGCGGCGATCCTGCTCGATCTCGGCCTCCGGCGGGTTCGGCTGCTGACGAACAATCCCGACAAGGTTGCTGCCCTCGAGGCAGAGGGCATCAGCGTCGTCGAACGCGTGCCTGTTACCGCCCTACCGAATGTCGTGAACAGCTCCTACCTGCAGACCAAGATCGCACGGCTCGGCCACAAAGCCCCGAGGCGAGTGCCCAGACCGCCGGTGACGATTCATTACGCCCAGACGCTCGACGGGAGGCTCGCGACGCGCACGGGCGATTCCCAATGGATAAGCGCCGAGCCGTCGACCACGTTCGCGCACGGGCTTCGAGCGTCGCACGCGGCCGTCATGGTGGGGGCCGGTACCATCATCGCGGATGACCCACGCCTCACGACCCGGCTCGTGCCGGGGCCCTCTCCCGTTCGCATCGTGGTGGACAGCACGCTCCGTCTGTCCCCATCGGCAACGGTCGTCACCGATGGGGCGGCGCCAACCATCCTTGCCACGACGGATCGGGCGACGCACGAGCGCAGGCGCGCCTTCGCGACCTCCGGCGCCGAGGTGCTGGTCCTGCCGGCAACCTCCGATGGACGCACCGATCTCGGGGCGCTGCTCGACGACCTGGGCCGGCGGCGGCTCCTCTCGGTGCTGGTGGAAGGAGGTGCCGGACTCATCACCGCCCTGCTGCGAGAGCACCGTGTGCGACGCCTGGTCGTCTCGATCGCACCGATGATCGTGGGTGCCGGGATCGAGGCAGTCGGCGACCTCGACATCGCCCGGCTGCGCGACGCCCTCGCCTTCCGGCGAGCGTCCTTCTCCCAGGTCGGGCCGGACGTCATCTTCGACGGGGAGCTTGAGCCGTGGACCGAGGCGAATGGCTGACGCTGTCTGGTTCCCGGCGGCTGGCGTGGTCGAGATCCGGGCCGAGCCACCTCGACCGGTCGGGCAGACTGACGTGCGGGTGCGCGCCATCGTCTCCGGCGTGAGCGCGGGCAGCGAGCTCCTCGTCTATCGCGGCCTCGCTCCGTCGGATCTCCCGCCGGACCTGCCGACGGTCGAGGGAGACTTCCGCCTTCCGATCAAGTTCGGCTACGCCAGTGTTGGTAGGGTGGTGGAGGTGGGGGCCGAGGTCGCTGGGCTGGAGGTCGACGACATGGTCTTCGCTCATCATCCACACCAGACCGACTATGTCGTGCCGGCCGACTTCCCCATTCGGATCCCGAAGGGCCTTCCGGCCGAGCGCGGCGTCTTCGCGGCAAACCTCGAGACGGCGGCGACCGTGGTCCTCGACGCGCATCCTCGGATGCAAGAGGCCGTGCTCGTCGTCGGACAGGGGATCGTGGGCCTGCTCGTCACGACGCTGCTCAAACGGGTCGGCGCCCGGCCCGTCATTGCCGTCGACCGCCATGAACATCGACGCGATGCGGCCGTTCGGGCGGGCGCAGACCACGCGCTCGACGCCGGCGACGGGCTGGTGCCCCAGGTCCTGGAGCTGACCGGCGGACGCGGCGTCGACGTCGCTGTCGAGGCGAGCGGCAGCCCGGCCGCCCTTCAATCGTGCGTGGATACCGCGGCGTTCGGCGGGACAGTCGTCGTGGCTTCCTGGTACGGCACCCGCGAGGTGACGCTGGCGCTGGGTGGCGCCTTCCATCGGCGACGTCTCCGGCTCGTCAGCTCCCAGGTTTCGACGCTCGACCCGACCCTGTCCCCGCGCTGGATCCGTGAGCGCCGAACGGAGCTGGTGCGAACCCTGCTCACGGAACTGCCCCTGGAGGACCTGATCAGCCACCGATTCCCGTTCAGCGCGGCGGCATCGGCCTACGAGCTACTCGAAACGAAGCCTGAGGAGTGCCTGCAAGTGGTCTTGGACTATGTATGAGGTCGGCGTTGGCCGCTCATTCCACGCGGCGCATCAGCTGGAGGAGTCGCCGTCAGTCGGCGATCACCACGAGCACGATTACCGGGTCGAGGCTCTCGTGCGGGGCGACGTGCTCGAGGCCAACGGCATGCTGCTCGACCTCGACGCGTTGGGAGCGGCCGTGGGCGAATGCCTCGACGAGCTCGAGTCGGTCAAGCTTGAATCGCTGGAGACGTTCGAGCACGAGAACACGACCGTCGAGAACGTGGCGGAACACATCTGGAACCACGTTCGCGAGCTGATCGATCCACCGCCGCAGCTGACCTCGATGCGCATCACCGTCCACGAGTCAGCCGACGCGTGGGCATCGGTCGACCAGCCGCTCCCGCGCTGACGTGCGGACCACCGTCCTCGTCGACCTCTACGGGACCCTGGTCGAGCCGAACTGGGCCGAGCTGCTGAGGGGGCGAACTGCGCTCGCGGAGCGGGCCGGACTCGCCGCCCCGGCCGCGCACCACGCCTGGGAAATGACCCACGCCGCGCGCATGAGGGGCACGTACGGCTTGCTCGCCGATGACCTGCGGGCGATCTTCTCCCAAGCCTCGGACGGCAGGCGGTCGGCGATCTCGGCGAGACTGCTCTCCCAGCTCGCCCACGAAGAACGCGAGAACTGGGGCCGGGGGGTGAGGCTCTATCCGGACGCCATGCCTGCCCTGAGCCTCCTCCGCTCCTCGGGGCTGCGGCTCGCGATCGTCACGAATGCGTCAGCTGAGGCGGCGAGCGTCGTCGATGCGCTGGGGCTTCGTCACCTGGTCGACGACGTCTTCGCTTCCTGCGAGGCGGGTCTCCTCAAGCCACACCTGCTCAGCGTGGCGCTGCGCAGCCTCGGGGTGGAGGCCTCCGAGGCGACACTTGTCGACGATGACCCCGCGCAGCTCGAGGCCGCGGCTCGGCTCGGCTTCAGGACGATCCTCGTCCAGCGCTTCGCCGCAGGCACGTCAACGGCGACCACCTCTCGCCATTACGCGGTCAGCGACCTTCGGCAGCTGGCCGACGAGCTTGTCCGCGCAGAACCTGCGCGACGGCGGTGAAGAACAGGTCCGCCGTGTCGTCCCAGGTCGGGCGGGACGCGGCGCGCTCACGAGCCGCGCGTCCCATCGCGACCCGGAGCTCCGGCTCGAGCGCCATCCGCTCGAGCGCCCGGCTGAGCGCCGGCACGTCGCCAACCGGAGCGAGAAGGCCCTCGCGCTTTTGATCGGCCAGGAAGGGCAGGTTTCCCGCGTGCCAGCCGACCACCGGAAGGCCGGCCGCCATGGCCTCGCCCCAGACGGTTCCATACGGCTCCTCGAAGCTCGGAAGGACGAAAGCGTCGACGCTCCGGTATATCCAGGCCACCGCGGCCGCCGGGATCACCCCATGCACCACGGCGCGTCCGGAGAGATCCGGTTGGGCCAGCCGACGGCGGACCCGCGCGGCGTACGGGCCCGGCGTGGCCGTTTCGCCGACCAGGTGGAGCGTCACGAGCTCGTTGGGCAGGCGCGCCACGGCCTCGAGGAGCTCGAGGATGCCCTTGCGGGGCAGCCAGTTCGCCACGCACAGCGCCGCGATTCGGCGACCTTGACGCAGCTCCGCCATCGTCGCTCCGGTGTCGACGTCTCCGGGGGCCCCTGCCGCAGCGGGATCCTTGCCGGGCGGCACCACCAGCAGGCGGGACCTCGGAATGCCGGCTGCCGCCAGCTGCTCGGCCAGCCACTTGCTCGCGACCATCAACAGCTCCGCGCGTCGATACGCCCACCGATCGAACGGCGCCCGGAGCGATCGACCCAGCCGACCCGTGTCCATTCCGCCCAAGGGCTGGTGAAGCATGCCGACCATCGGCATTCGCAGGCGGGCGAGCCATGGAGCCGCGGGCGCGGCGGCGATGCTGTCCAGGACGAGCGCGTCGGCGTGCCCGAGGGCTGGATGTCGCAACCAGCTAGGGCCGGTCATCATCGCCCAGGCGAGCGGCAGATCCGGAACCGAGACAAACGCGATCCGCATGTCGTGCTGCGGCGCGCGGTCCGCGAGCCGTCGGTGAAAGAGATAGCCCCCCGTCACTCGCGCTGGGTCACCCAGAGTTAGGAGCGCGAGACGCGTGCGGGTCATTCATGTCGCTCCGATGACGTTCGGATCGGGAGGTCTCTTCGGCGGCGGCGAGCGGTATCCGCTGGAACTCGCCCGAGCCCTGGCCGAGGACGTTGATTGCGAGCTCATCACATTCGGAGACGCCGCCGCCGATCGGCGTGAGGGCCGGCTACGGATTCGGGTTCTCCGCCCGCTCGGCCATGTCGGCGGCCACCCGGCGCGGCCGATCGTACCATCGCTGCCCCGAGCCATCGGCCGGGCCGATATCGTCCACGCCCACCAGATGCGAAGCCCGGCCAGCATCCTGGCGGCGCTCACAGCGCGCGTTCGCGGCCACCACGCGATCGTGACCGACCACGGGCTGCAGGGCAGCGAGTGGGGTGGCGTGCTGCCTCGGCTCTACGATCGGTTCCTGACCGTATCGAGGTACTCGGCGGCCGAGATTCGCTCCCCGGCGGCGAGGACCCGCATCATCTACGGCGGCGTCGTCCCGGCCCGCTATGCGCCGGAGCACGATGCGCGCCGCGATGGCCTGCTGTTCGTCGGCCGGCTGACCCCGCACAAGGGCATCGACGTGCTCATTCGCGCGTTACCGCCCGATACCTCTCTGACAATCGTCGGCAGCGAGGGCCACGACCGAGACCTCCCGGAGCGGGCCTATCCGGACTATCTCCGGTCCCTCGCCAGCGGCCGGCGCGTGCGATTCGCCGGCGCGGTGGACGACGTGGAGCTGGCCAGCGAGTATTCGCGGGCGGTCGCCCTGGTGCTGCCATCGGTGGAGCGCACCTGCTACGGGCGAACGATCGCCGTCTCGGAGCTGCTGGGACTCGTCGCGCTGGAGGCGATGGCCAGCGGCACCCCGGTCATCGCCAGTCGTGTGGGCGGACTTCCCGAGGTCGTCGAGGACGGCCAGACGGGCTTCCTCGTCGCGCCGGGCGACGTGGTGACGCTGCGCCGGCGCATCGAGACGCTGCTCGACGATCGAGCCCTGGCCTCCCGGATGGGGGCACGCGCCCGCGATCGAGTGCTTGCGCGGTGGACGTGGGCGCGGTGCGCCCAGCGCTGCCTCGAGGCGTACCGGGAGCTGGTCCCGACCTAAGGCGGCACAGCTCAGCGCTGGGCCGAGAAGCTCCTGAGCCTCAGTCCTTCGCTGGCCGAGCGTAGGAGCTGGCGGCCGTCAGCCCGTACACGTTGCCGTCCGGGGCGCGGAAGTGCAGCCAGCCCTCGGTGCCGCGGACCTCGGGCTTACCGAGGATCTCGACCCCGGCAGACCGGAGCTCGGCCAGGGCCGCAGGCAAGTCGTCGACCAGGAACTCTGGGACCGGGCCGGTCGAGAAGTGCCGATGTTCGTCGTCGGACGGACCGAAAATCTCAACTAGCGAGGAGTCGGGCATCCGGCCCTTTCCAAAGTCGGGCTCGACTTCCTCCACTGGGAGACCGAGGACGTCGCGGAAGAAGGCGACCGTCTCGTCGAAGGATTCCGTGCGGGTTCCCACCCACACGACTCCCAACACGCGCATGCTCGAATGATGGCAGAAGAGCGCAACCCTCCTGTCCGAGGCTTACTGACGCGCGCTGGTAGGTGCCGCTCGGGTCAGGGGTGGTACGCGACCGGACGAACGTGGCACTGGGCCACGGCCTCTGCCGGTTTCGACCGTGAGGATCGAACCGGCTGAAGCTGATTGGCAGGCCGGACGAGAGCGGCAGCAGAGGAACCTGACCGTCGAGGCGGCCGCTGTCGGTGAGGTGCGAGACGAGCGCGCGCGCGCGTCCTGCGCCAGGTCGAGGCCATCGGTGCCGGCCGGTCCCATGATTTGCAGCCAGCGGTCGGTTCGATCCTCGAGCGTGTACTGACGCTGCTGGACGGTGGTGTGGAGGCCCCGGGTGCTGGGCAGGATCCAGAAACTGGATGAAGCGCATCGGCTCGCCCGTCGAGCCGTTCTTCTCCGAGTGCATGTCGCCCTCGTGCGAGAAGGTCATCACTTGGGCAGCGCCGCCCTCCAGCCTGCCGTTGTTGCCCAGCGAGTCCGCGCGGAGGAAGTGGCCCGACACGACGTAGGTGTTCGACTCGATGTCCTGGTGCGGATGGAGGGGTACTCGGCGCCGGCGACGATCCGGTTGTCGTTGAAGAAGCGCAGGGCGCCCCCATCTGCTTGGGATCGCGGTAGCGGTCGAAGCTGAAGTGCCAGCGGGCGTCGAACCAGCCGCCAGGCTGCCAGATCGCGTTCGCCCGGCGGATCGTCAGCACTCCACTCGGGGCCACGGGCGCGTCATCTAATGCTGTACCTCACGTGTCCACTCTACGGTCTCACCGAACCCCGATCGTCATCGGACGTCCCCTTCCCATCGGAGTCGCTGAGGGCCGCGGTCGACGTAGATCTGCCACTGGCCGCGGCGAGACTTGATGAGCTCTTGGAGCTTGAGCATGCCGTGTATCAGGCCCTCGGGCCGCGGTGGGCAGCCCGGGACGTACACGTCGACCGGCATGAGTCGATCGACACCCTGGACAACCGAATAGCTGCGCTTGAACCGCCCGCCCGAGGTTGTGCACGTCCCCATGGCAACTGACCACTTCGGCTCCGGCATCTGCTCCCAGAGACGGACAAGTGGCCCGGCCATCTTGGTCGTCAGGGTGCCGGCCACGATGAGGACATCAGCCTGGCGCGGGCTCGCGCGGAATGGGAACATGCCGAAGCGGTCAATGTCGTTCACGCTGGTCGCCGTGCTGATCATCTCAATGGCGCAGCAGCTGAGGCCCGACAGGAGCGGCCAGAGCGAGTTGGCGCGGATCAGGTCGAGAACGTAGTCGGCCTTCGTCGGGATAACCTCGAGGAGACCGTGGACGCCACCTCTCGGGTAGTCGTCGGGCAGCGCGTCATACAGCTGGCCATTCGGGGCGACGATTCGATCATCCATCACTCGCCGCCCGGTTTGCCGGTCGCCCTGGCGAGCGGCGCATCGTCACTCCGGCTTTCGGCTGGGTGGATCGACGATTCGATCCTGCCGCGACACGTCGTCTACTGCTCACATTTCCACCCGCTCCCGTTCGTTACAGCGACCCGGCGCGCTGGGGTTCGGCAAAAACCTCACTCGACGTTCTGGATCTCAGCCGCGATGACCTGCGTGCGATCTAGGCGTCAGCGCGGGCGGTGTTGGGATGAAGTCAGCGTGACGCCGGTTCGAGCCAGCGCAGGCTGCTCAGGTGGAGGCGGTTGCGTTCGTGAATCGTCACGGCGACGATCACGACGCTCGCGCAGCTCGGGCACCGCATGACGTCGCCGGGCCCT
>Ga0214468_1000419_pt1 | contig 13352 bp, 13 predicted proteins | sample RVTome_9_FD_187334 | JGI IMG/M metagenome (GOLD analysis project Ga0214468, IMG submission 187334) | Soil microbial communities from uranium-contaminated site in the Upper Colorado River Basin, Wyoming, United States - RVT155D38 HiSeq ...
CGCGGGGTCCGGCGAGGAAGTCGTCGGGTCTCACGGACGGGGTTCCGACCACGAGACCACGTCGAGTATCGCACACTCCCCGGTCGCTCCCCGGCGTGACGTGTCAGGCGTGCCGCCGGAACCGTCGTCCGGTCAGGGTCAGCCTCGGTCGTCGATGAGCGGGTCACCGACGTGCCCGGTGGCCTCGTCCCAGGGGCCCTGGGCGAGACGGCGTTGCAGCGGCGGCGCACCCACCTGAAGACCACCCGCGGCCTTCAGCCCCGCGAGGACGTCGTCAGGCCGCACGGACGGAGTGCCCTGGCGGATGACCACGTCGAGCATGCTCCCCTGCTCTGCTGCCCCGGCGGCGAGAGCGACCACGGCTGCCCGGCAGTTGAAGGTCCGCAGACCCTTCTTGGTCATCCGCTCCACGGTGACCTCCTCCTGCACGCGGAACGCCTCCACCGCGGCCTCGGCGTCGGCGAGGGGCACATCGGTCAGGACGATCTGCCACCGGCTGGCCTCGAGCCGGTCGGACAGGGAGCCCCCGCCACTGACCACGACGTCGAGCACGTCCAGCCCGTCGGGCAGTGCCTCGTCCAGCGCAGCGTGTACGTCGGCCGGGTCGACGACCTGGGCCAGGGCGATCTCGAGGTACTCCGCCTCGCTCGCCGACCCCGTCGGTGCCGCACCCGCGTAGGAGATGCGCGGGTGCGGGTTGAACCCCGACGAGTACGCCATCGGGATCCGTGCCCGGAAGACCGCCCGCTCGAACGCCCGGGAGAAGTCACGGTGGCTGGTGAAACGCAGCCGCCCACGCTTCGCGTAGCGGACACGGAGCCGTTGGACAGGGGGCGCTTGTTGCTCCGGCTGTTCAGGCACCGTCCCAGGGTACGGGGGCGGGCGACCCGGCTGCGTAGGGTGTGCCGGTGACCGCCGCCTCGCCCCCCTCCTCCCACCGGGACACACGTGCGGAGCGCCTCCTCCTCCTCGTCGGCATCGTGGTGTTGGCGTTCAACCTGCGCCCGGCCGCGGTCAGCGTGGGCCCGGTCCTGGACGAGATCCGCACCACGCTGGGGATGTCCGCCGCCACGGCCGGTGTGCTGACCACCCTGCCTGTGCTGGCGTTCGCGGCCTTCGGTGCGCTGGCACCCGAGCTCGCGCGGCGGATCGGGGTGCACCGGGTCACCCTTGTCTCGCTGGGGGCCGTCGTGCTCGGCCTCGGGGTCCGGGCCCGGACCGACCAGGTGGCGCTCTTCCTGGTCATGTCGCTGGTGGCGCTTGCAGGGATGGCGACGGCGAACGTGCTACTTCCCTCGCTCGTGCGCCTGCACTTCCCCACCCGCGTCGGTCTGCTGACCGGGGTCTACACCACGTCCCTTGCGCTCGGCCTCACCCTCGCGTCCGGGCTGACGGTCCCGATCGCCGAGGGCCTCGGATCCTGGCGGTGGGGGCTGCTCGCCTGGGCAGCCACGGCCCTGGTCGCCGCGCTGCCGTGGGTCGGCCTGCTCCGCCACGACCGGTCACCGGACCGGGTCCCGCACACCGTCACGCTGCGCCAGGTCGCCCGCACCAGGATCGGCTGGGCGATGGCGCTGTTCTTCGGGCTCCAGTCGCTGCAGGCCTACTCCATCTTCGGGTGGTTCGCCCAGGTCTACCGCGACGCCGGTTTTTCCCCGTCCACCGCGGGTCTGCTGCTCGGGGTGATCACCGCGATGAGCATCCCGCTGTCGTTCCTGATCCCCTCGCTCGCCTCCCGGCTCCACGACCAGACCTGGCTGATCCTCGGCCTCGTCGCCTGCTATCCCGTCGGGTACGCCGGCCTCGTGATCGCACCGGTCGCCGGCGCCTGGGTGTGGGCCGTCCTGGTCGGGATCGCCGCGAGCGTCTTCCCGCTCGCGCTCACGCTGATCGGCCTGCGCTCGCGCACCAGCCAGGGCACGGCGGCACTGTCGGGGTTCACCCAGTCCGTGGGCTACCTGATCTCCGCCGTCGGACCGCTCGGGATGGGGATCCTCTACGAGGTCACCGGTGGCTGGACCGTTCCGCTGTCGGCGTTGACGGTCCTCGCGCTGGTGCAGCTCGGGGCGGGCCTCGCGGTGGCGAGACCGTCGTACGTCGAGGACCAGATCAGACCACGGTGAGCGGGAGCAGCTGCTTGCCGGTGGGGCCGATCTGGGTCTCGAGGTCCATCTGCGGGCAGACGCCGCAGTCGTAGCAGGGCGTCCACCGGCAGTCCTCGACCTCGACCTGCGAGTCGGGGTCGATCGCGTCCTGCCAGTCCTCCCACAGCCAGTCACGGTCGAGACCGGAGTCGAGGTGGTCCCACGGGAGCACCTCGGAGTACTCACGCTCGCGGACGGTGTACCAGTCGAGGTCGACCGGACTGTCGGCCAGTGCCTTCTCGCAGGCCTCGACCCAGCGGTCGTAGGAGAAGTGTTCGCTCCAGCCGTCGAACCGGCCACCGTCGCGCCACACCTGCTCGATGATCGCGCCGACCCGGCGGTCGCCGCGCGAGAGCAGTCCCTCGATGATCCCCGGCCGGCCGTCGTGGTAGCGGAAACCGATCGCGCGACCGAACTGCTTGTCCGCGCGTACCGAGTCCCGCAGCTTCTTCAGCCGCTCGTCGGTGGTCTCGTGGTCGAGCTGAGCCGCCCACTGGAACGGCGTGTGCGGCTTGGGCACGAACCCACCGATCGACACCGTGCAGCGAATGTCCTTGCGACCGGACACCTCGCGGCCCTTGGCGATCACCTTCCGGGCGAGCTCACCGATCTCGAGCACGTCCTCGTCGGTCTCGGTGGGCAGGCCGCACATGAAGTAGAGCTTCACCTGCCTCCAGCCGTGGGAGAAGGCCGTGGCGACCGTGCGGATCAGGTCCTCCTCGGTGACCATCTTGTTGATCACCTTGCGCATACGCTCCGACCCTCCCTCGGGCGCGAACGTGAGGCCAGAGCGCCTGCCGTTGCGGGAGAGCTCGTTGGCGAGGGTGATGTTGAACGCGTCGACGCGGGTCGAGGGCAGGGACAGCGAGACGTTCGACCCTTCGTAGCGGTCGGCGAGGCCCTTGGCGACCTCACCGATCTCGCTGTGGTCCGCGCTGGACAGCGACAGCAGGCCGACCTCCTCGAAGCCGGACTTGCGGATGCCGTTCTCGACCATGTCCCCGATGGTGGTGATCGACCGTTCGCGGACCGGCCGGGTGATCATCCCGGCCTGGCAGAAGCGGCAGCCCCGGGTGCAGCCCCGGAAGATCTCCACGGAGAACCGCTCGTGCACGGTCTCCGCGAGAGGGACCAGCGGCTTGCGGGGGTAGGGCCACGCGTCGAGGTCCATCAGCGTGTGCTTGTGCACCCGCCACGGGACACCGGAGGTGTTGGGGGCGACGCGCTTGATCCGGCCGTCGGGCAGGTAGTCCACGTCGTAGAACTTCGGCACGTAGACGCCACCGGACACCGCGAGCCGGTAGAGCAGCTCGTCGCGCGGGGTGCGGCCGGAGGTGAAGGAACCGCCCTGCTGGGCCACGTCCTGCTTCCACTCGCGGACCACTTCGGAGATCGCGAGCACGATCTCCTCGCCGTCGCCGAGGACGGCTGCGTCGACGAAGTCGGCGATCGGCTCGGGGTTGAACGCCGCGTGGCCGCCGGCGAGCACGATCGGGTCGTCCTCGCCGCGGTCCCTGGCGTGCAGCGGGATGCCCGCGAGGTCGATGGCGTTGAGCATGTTCGTGTAGCCGAGCTCGGTGGCGAAGGAGATGCCGAAGATGTCGAATGCCCGCACCGGACGGTGGTTGTCGACGGTGAACTGCGAGATCTCCTGCTCGCGCAGGGTCCTCTCCATGTCCGGCCACACGGCGTAGGTGCGCTCGGCCATGATCCAGTCACGCTCGTTGAGGACCTCGTAGAGGATCTGCACGCCCTGGTTCGGCTGGCCCACCTCGTACGCGTCGGGGTACATCAGCGCCCACCGGACCTCGACCTCGTCCCACTCCTTCAACGTGGCGTTGAGCTCGCCGCCGACGTACTGGATCGGCTTCTGGACCGACGGCAGCAACGGCTCGAGCCTGGAGAAGAGCGACTCGGCGTGGGGGGCGGGCATGCGACAACCTCTCGAGGACTGGTGGGGGCCGCACCCAGGGTACGACGGACGCCCCGCGAGGTTCTAACTGCCGGAGCGGGCTCACTCTGGCCCGGCGAGCTCCTTGAGCGCCGCCTCGGCGATGGACAGCTCCTCGCGGGCGAGCGCGATCAGATCCGCGAGCCCTTGCGTCCCGAAACGGTCCCGCACGTGCGCGACGACCTCGAGGATGACCGGGTCCACGTGGGAGACCTCGGCGGTAGTCGGGTCGATGGACTCGGGGCGCGGCTGGCTCATGCCTGACATCCTTCCCCAGTCAGCGCACCGTGATCCAGTGCCCGGGGCGCGTGTCTCGGCCCGGATGTCCCCCCGTGCGTGTCGTCGCGCCCTGGACGGATCAGACCCGCGCCGCCCAGCGCGCGTCGCGTCCGAAGGCCGCGAGAAGCTCGGTCTGCGCGTCACCGCGCACCTCGACATGAGGCCCGATGGCCCCGCTCGCGCGGTAGGCCGACTCCCGCCCGGCGAACCACACGGCCACCTCGTCCACGAGGTCCGGCGCTAGCGACGGGTCTCCCCCGGTGGCGACCGCGAGGTCCCAGCCGTGCACGAGGTGGTCGGCGGCGAGCTGGCACAGGTACTCGTCGGTCGACTCGTCGCCGTAGGAGAGGTGGACCGTGTCGCGCACCGATGCGTTCTCGTCCACGGCGGCGAGGGCAGTGCGGGCGGCCCGGTGGCTGGTCGCGACCGGGTCGTCGCCGAGGACGTCGCCGTCGAAGCGTGACCCGACCTGCTCGATGGTGCTCCCCTCGAGCAGCGGTGCGGTCCAGAGCTCCTCGCCCACCACGTGGTTGACCAGGTCACGGACGTTCCAGCCGGTGCAGGGCGTACTCGCCTCCCACTGGTCGTCGGCGACCGTGGACACCCGCGCCTCCCAGAGCTCGACGGCGCGACGGTGCAACGTTGGTACGTCCACGGGACCCTCCTTCGTCGGTGTCCCCGCACGTCCAGGCTGCTCCTCCGCGGACCGGTCCGTCCACCGGCAGTTTCCGGGTGAAGTGGGTCAGAACCGGCTGCGGGTGGTCCGGGACCGGGCCACGCCGAGTCCCATCGAGCGCTCCGTGCGCAGATGGATGTTCTGCAGCAGCCCGATCGCCATCAGCCCCGCGAACATCGACGACCCTCCGTAGGACACGAGCGGGAGGGGGACGCCGGTCACCGGCATGATGCCCAGGCACATCCCGATGTTCTGGAACGCCTGGAAGCCGAACCAGCAGGCGATCCCGCCTGCGGCCAGGCGCCCGAACAGGTCGTCGGCGTGCGCGGAGATGGTGAGCGCGCGCCACAGCACCACGCCGAGCAGCGCGATGATGACGGCTGAGCCGAGCAGGCCGAGCTCCTCGCCGGCAACGGTGAAGATGAAGTCGGTGTGCTGCTCGGGGACGAACCCGGACCGGGTCTGCGACCCCTCGAACAGTCCCTGACCGAAGACCCCGCCGTTCCCGATCGCGATCCGCGCCTGCTCGGTGTTGTAGCCGGCCCCCCGCGGGTCGAGCGTGGGGTCGGTGAACGCCAGGAACCGGTCGACCTGGTAGTCGGCAAGCACGCCGGCGCGCACGGCGAGCAGTGCACCGCCCACCGCGGTCACCGAGAGCGCGACCAGCCACCGACGCGGCGCACCGGAGACCGCCACGACCCCGAACACCGTGGCGCAGAGGACCAGCATCGTGCCGAGGTCCGGCTGGAGCAGGATCAGCGCGGCGGGGAGCCCGGCGATCGCAAGCATTCCGAGGACGTCGAGGTGGCGTACGTCGCGCTGCTTCCACGACCCCTCGGTCCGTTCGGCCACCAGCAGGGCCATCCCGATGATCACCGCGAGCTTGGCGAACTCCGCCGGCTGAAAGGACATGCCGCCGACCATCAGCCACGAACGCGACCCGTTGATCGTGGTGCCGACGAGCAGCACCAGGACGAGGCCGAGGACCGAGCCGAGGTAGACCAGCGGCGCGAGGATCCGGACCCACCGGTGGTCGGTGGCGATGATCATCACCCCGAGCACGACGCCGATGGCGATGTTGACCAGCTGCTTCTTCAGGTAGGCCGTGGGCACGCCGCCGGTGAGGTCCTCGCGGGCCACCGTCGCGGACCAGACGAGCACGGTGCCGACCACGAGGAGTCCGGCGACGGCGAGCATCAGCATCCAGTCCAGCCTGGGCGCCTTGGACCTGCTGGTCGGCTCGATGCGACCCGTGCGCGGGCGCACGGACGGGGTCATCGTCATCCGCGGGCACCCTTCTTCTTGGTCTGCTTCTTGGATGAGCGGGGCTTGTCGACCTGCGGCGGCAGGATCTCACCGTCCTGCGCGAACACCGGGAGCCCCGTCGGCGGCGTCGCGCCGGGGAGGGCGGCGCGGCCCGGCACGACCTTCTCCCCGCGGACGCCGTACAGCGTCTCCCAGATCTTGCGGATCGAGGGACCGGAAGTGCCCGAACCGGTGCCACCCTGGGAGACCATCATCAGCACGGCGTACCGGTCGTCGTAGGACGCGACCCACGAGGTGCTCTGCTTGCCGTAGACCTCGGCCGAACCGGTCTTGGAGCGGATCTTGACCTTGTCGAGCGGGAAGCCGATCAACCGCCACGACATCGTGCCTCGCGTGGAGACCCCGGCCAGGGCGCGGTCGATGTACCTCAGGTGCTTCTTGGCCACCTTCACCTGGGAGGATCGCTTCGGCTTGATCTCCCGCACGACGTTGCCCTGCGGGTCGACGATCGCCTTGCCGACCCGGGGCTCCCACAGCGTGCCGCCGTTGGCGATCGCGGCGTAGGCGCGCGTGAGCTGGAGCGGGGTGACGATCGTGTCGCCCTGTCCGATCGCGAAGTTCACCGCGTCACCGGCGCGGTAGGCGTAGCCCTCGATGCAGAACTCGCGCGCGAAGCGGTGCAGGAAGTCGTCGCCGGGCTTCTTGCCGACCTTGCAGTAGTAGTCCTTGTTGGCCTCGAAGTAGTCACGCTTCCACTGCCGGTCCGCGATCCGGCCGCTCGCCTCCCCAGGGAGGTCGATGCCGGTCTCGCGGCCGAAGCCGAACACCTTCGCGATGCCCACGAGCGGGTCCCTGGCCTTGATGTTGTCGACGTCGCTGCCGAACTTCTGCCAGAAGTTGTAGCCGATCCGGTAGAAGAAGGTGTTGCACGAGACCTCGAGGGCCTTGTCGAACCCGATCGTGCCGTAGGCCCCCGACTCGTAGTTCTTGAACGCGCGGTTGCCGACGGTGAAGGACGACGAGCAGGCCAGCCGTGTGTCCTGGCTGTAGCCGTTCGACAGGGCACCCGCGGTCATGAACGGCTTCCAGGTCGAGCCCGGGGCGAACTGCCCCTGGGTCGCCCGGAACAGCAGCGGCGTGCCGGCCCGCTCGCTGTAGAGCCGGGCCAGGGCCTTGTTGGTGATCCCGCCGACCCAGACCCCGGGGTCGTAGGTCGGGAAGCCCGCCATCGCGACGATCTGACCGTTGGTCACGTCCATCACAACGGCCGCCCCCGAGTCCGCGGCGTACTTCCGTCCGCTGACGGGGTCCGTCGTACGCCGGGCGGTGCGGATCGTGCTCTCGAGCTGCTGCTCGACCACGGCCTGGACCCGTGCGTCGATCGACGTGACCAGGGTGTCACCCACCCGCCCGTCGATCTCGCCGGAGTCGCCGAGCACCCGGCCCATGCTGTCGACCGCCACCCGCTTGTAGCCGGGCGAGCCGCGGAGGTACTTGTCGTACTCCTTCTCGATCCCCGCGCGGCCGACCACGGAGGCGCCGTGGACTGAAAGGTCGTTCTCGGCCTTCGCCTCGTCGAGCTCGGTCTCGGTGATCGGGCTCAGATAGCCGAGCAGGTGGGCGGCGTTGATGCCGTACGGCGAGGGGTAGGCGCGCACACTCACCGACTCGGCGAGCACCGCCGGGTAGTCCTCACTCTGCTCGAGGATCGACACCGCGGTCTGCTGCGGGACGTCCTCGGCGACGGGGACCGGCTGGTACGGCGAGCCGTTCCAGCACGTGCCCGCGATCGACCCGGGCTCCCCGCACAGCAGGGTCCGCGCCACCACCTCCTGGTACGGCGTACCGACGGTGCGCGCCACGCGCCGCAGGAGGGACTCCTGCTCCGCGGGCTCCATCTTCTTGAGCATGGTGCGGTCGACCGTGACCACCCACGCGGTCCGGTTGGCGACCAGGGGGCGGCCCATGTCGTCCACGATGAGCCCGCGGGCGGGCTGCACGACCAGCTCGCGCACCGACTGGTCGGCGGCCTGCGCCTGGTAGGCCTCGCCGCCGAGCACCTGGAGGTACCACAGCCGCGCGAACAGGGTGATGAACAGCGAGAGCACGATCGCCTGGACCACGATGAGTCGCAGCCGGCTCTTCTCCTTCGACGACGCCCGCACCCGGGGGGCGCGTCCCCCGGGCCCGCCGCTCGATCCGGTCGAGACCATCAGTAGGCCACCTGGTGCGGTTCGAGCCGTCGGAAGAGCCGCATCATCACCGGGAGCACGAACGGCGTCAGCGCCACGTCGTACAGCACCGCGGTCGGGATCACCGCCAGCACCTCGGTGAACGAGACCACCGGGTTGCCCAGCGCCATCCCGCTGAGCGCGAAGACCGAGGTCCCGACGAAGGAGGCGGCCGCCACCGTCACGATCGCGGCGACCGCCGACGTCCGGGCGTCGTGCCGGACGCGGCCGGCGAGGTAGCCGACGACGACGAGCGCGAGTGCCCACCGCCCGGCGACGTGATCGGCCGGGGGCGCGAGGTCGATGGCGAGCCCGCCCAGGAACCCGATGACCATCGCGAACTCCGGTCCGCGGACCAGGGCTGCGGCCACCACGACGAGCAGCGCGAGGTTGGGCACGACCCCGTTGACCGAGAGGTAGGGGAACAAGGTGACCTGGAGGACCACGGCCATGGTGATCACGAAGGTGAGGACGAGGGCCCGCATCGCAGCCATCAGGGGGTTCCCTTCGCACCGGGGCGCTTCTCGGCGTTGAGGACGACCCGGTCGCTCTCGGTGTCACCACGGACGACCACGCCGACGAGGTCGAGGGAGGAGAAGTCGACGAACGGCTCGATCACCGCACGCTTCGAGAGCTCGCGCGGGCTGCTGAACACCGAGGTGACCCGTCCGATCGGGATGCCCGACACGTACGGCGCGCCGTTCTTCGAGCCCCAGGTCACGAGGACGTCGTCGCGCCCCGGGGTGACCGCGTTGTCGACCAGGTCGAGGTCGAGCCGCGCGTCGTCGTCGACGGCTCCCCGCCCACGGAGGAAGCCCACCTCCATGTTCGAGCCCAGGCGGCCACCGACCACGGAGTCACGGTCGACCACGAGCAGCACCGTCGCGCTGGACCGGTCGGCCCGGATCACCCTGCCGACGAGACCGTGGTTGTTGAGCACCGTCATGTCCGCGGTGACCCCGGAGGACGTGCCTGCGTCGATCGTCACCGTGCGCGAGAACGACTGCGCGGGCCCCATCGCGACCACCCGCGCGGGCACGAGGGCGTAGCCGGTGCTGCCGGCGCTGCGGAGCAGACCGTCAAGCTCGGCGGCGCGGTTGCGGTCGACCACGGTGGTGGCCAGGCGCCCGCGCAACGACGCGTTCTCCGCCTCGAGCCGCTCGAGGTCGCTGCGCAGCCCACCGGTGGTGGTGAAGAACTCGGGGATCGCCTGGAAGGGTCGCACGACGGTCGCGGTCACCGACTCCGCCGGGCCCACCACGTCGCCGACCACCGAGCGCAGCGGCTCCACGGGCGAGTCGTCGCCCCCACGGACGTCGAGCGTGATGAACGTGAAGCTCGCGAGCAGGAGCAGCACGAGGACGCCCCGGGAGGGCTTCTGGTGCTGGTCGCGCATGGCCATGGGTCAGGTCACCGGCCCCGTCATCGCCTGCGGGGCTCGGAGACGAGGACCTGCTGGAGCGCCTCGAACTCCTCGACGCACTTGCCGGCGCCCATCGCCACCGAGTGCAGCGGGTCCTCGGCGATGTGTACCGGCATCCCGGTCTCGTGACGGAGCCGCTCGTCCAGGCCGCGCAGCAGCGCACCGCCGCCGGTGAGCACGAGCCCGCGGTCCATGATGTCTCCGGCCAGCTCGGGCGGGGTCTGGTCGAGGGTGGTGCGCACGGCGTCGACGATCGCGTGCAGCGGCTCCTCGAGTGCCTGCCGCACCTCGGCGCTGGAGACCACGACGGTCTTGGGCAGCCCGGAGATCATGTCGCGGCCGCGCACCTCGGCCTCCGGCTCCTTCGGCAGCGGGAAGGCCGAGCCGAGGGTCATCTTGATCTCCTCGGCGGTGCGCTCCCCCAGCATCAGGGAGTACTCCTTCTTCATCCACGCGATGATCGCCTGGTCGAGGTCGTCGCCCGCCGTACGGATCGAGAGGCTCGTGACGATGCCGCCCAGCGAGATGACCGCGACCTCCGTCGTACCCCCGCCGATGTCGACCACCATGTTGCCGGTGGCCTCGTGGACGGGCAGGTTCGCGCCGATCGCGGCGGCCATCGGCTCCTCGACGATGTAGACCCGACGCGCCCCGGCCTGGTAGCCGGCCTCCTTCACCGCCCGCTGCTCGACGGCGGTGATCCCGCTCGGCACGCAGATCACCAGACGCGGCTTGGCGAAGTAGCGACGCTTGTGCACCTGCTGGATGAAGAACCGCAGCATCTGCTCGGTGGACTCGAAGTCTGCGATCACGCCGTCCTGCAGCGGGCGGATCGCGGTGATGTTGTCGGGCGTGCGGCCGATCATCCGCTTCGCCTCGTGGCCCACGGCGAGGATCTCACCGGTCGTGGCGTTCAGTGCGACCACGGACGGCTCGTCGAGGAGCACACCCTTGCCGCGGACGTAGACGAGCGTGTTGGCGGTGCCGAGGTCGACGGCCATGTCCCGACCGATGAAGCTGTTCGCCATGGTGTCCCGCCCTCTGATCTCCCGCACGTGGTGCCGACGTGCACAGGGGTACGACGAACCCGCTCGTCGACCCGTGGGGAAAGCCTAAGAGCGCAAGTCGTTCGAACCCGGCAGGACACGCGCGAGCTGCGGGGGCTCGCTGGACGAAAGGCGAAGACCCCCGGATCTCCAACGATCCGGGGGTCTTCGACCTTCCGACGTGTGCTGCTCCCCCAGGGGTGCTACGCGCCGGCCGCGAGCTGGCAGTGGGGGTTGTCCTCGAAGTCCTCCACCTCGTTGTCCTGGTGGTTGTAGCACGCGACGACCTGCGGGTCACCGGAGCCGGTGGAGGTCTCGGAGAATCCGACGCTCGGCTGGAAACGGTAGACCGTCGTTGCAGCAGGGACCAGGACGTCCACGGTCCACTGCTTCACCGGGTGATCGCCGGCGGGCTGACCCTCTAGGAGGGTGTCCTCGCCGCCCCCGACCGTGCAGGTCCGGACCATGGCGTTGCCGCGCCCGGTCTGGGCGAACACGCCGTCGACGAGCGCGCACTCGTTGGTGTTGACGGCGGGGTTGGAGCTCTCCTCGTCGGCGACCGCGAACGCGGTGGAGCCGACCATGAGAGTGGGTACAGCTGCTGCCACGAATGCAGCACGGATCGAACGATTCATGATGACCCCCCATGGATCACTAAAGTGCCCTGATGTGGTTCGTGAGCGTCCGAACGCTTTCGCGTCCCTCCCAGGACGACTCACGACTAGGGCCAATGATGGGGGTGAAACGGGTCAGTACCCCTTGAAAAGCGGAGGAATGGCTCGGGAACGACCCCAACGGACTACTACGCCATCTCAGGTGGGTGGTACCTATTCCAGAGTTTTTCCGGCGAAGCACGCGAACCGGACATCGCCGCCAGGACTCATATGCGCGAATGCGGCGCGTCACGGCGCGAATGGCGCGCCGGAACCGCTCACATGCCCTGATCGGGCGGCCTGGCGGCCAGCGGGTCAGAGGTTGGGGAACCAGATCTTCATCTCGCGCTCGGCGGACTCTGGGGAGTCGGAGCCGTGCACGAGGTTCTCGCGGTTCGAGAGCGAGAGGTCGCCGCGGATCGTGCCCGGGACGGCCTTGCGCCCGTCCGTCGCGCCGTTGATCGCCCGCACCACCTCGATGGCCTCGTCACCCTCGAGGACGCAGGCGACGAGCGGGCCACTGGTCACGAACGCACGCAGGGGCGGGTAGAAGTCCCGCTCGACATGCTCGGCGTAGTGCTCGTCGGCCTTCTCGCCGTCGATCGTGCGCTGCTCCAGCGCGACGATGGTCAGCCCCTTGGCCTCGAAGCGGCCGAGGATGTTGCCGACGAGACCGCGACGGACGGCGTCGGGCTTGAGCAGGACGAGAGTGCGCTGGGACATGCGGTGCAGCCTACCGAGGGTCAGCCTTCGGGGTGCTCGGCGGCCCACTCCTTCTCGAGCTCCTCCCGCTCCCTGCGCTCCCGGTCGATCTTCGCGCCGAGGACGTAGGACCCTGTCCACAGCGCCGCGAACACCGCGCCGACCGCGAACATCAGGGGAACGACGAAGCCGAACGCGATCGCCGCGACCTGGATCACCCAGCCGAGGGCGAACCCCCACGGCCGTCGGAGCATGCCGGCGGCAAGGAGGCAGGCGGTCGCGAAACCGAGCCCGATGGCGACCGCCGTGCCCGCACCGACGTCCTCGGCACCGATCAGGACCAGCCCGGCGAGGAAGAGCACGATCGCCTGCAGGGTGAGCATCACCGCGCAGAGCGACCGTTGCGCCGAGCGCATCAGCGCTCGTCCTCGTAGCGCTCGCGCCTGCTCTCGCGCTCCGCCGGCCTGAGCATCCCTCGCGCCTCACCGACCGTGATCACCGAGCCGGTGACGAGCACGCCCCCGGAGCCGTAGACGCCCTGGGTCTCCGCCAGGGTCGCCGCCTGCTCGATCGCGTCGTCCAGGCGTCGCGCGACGTGCACGCGGTCCTGGCCGAAGATGCCCCGCGCGACCTCGGCGAGCTCCTCGGCGGGCATCGCTCGCGGCGTGGAGTTCTGCGTGCAGACGATCTCGGCGAAGACGTGCTCGAACGCGGCGAGCAGACCCTCGGCGTCCTTGTCCGCCATCACCCCGACGACGCCCACGAGCGGGTTGAACGAGAAGGAGTCCTCCAGCGCTGCGGCCACCGCAGTGGCGCCGTGGGGGTTGTGCGCGGCGTCGAGCACGATCGTGGGGCTGCGCCGGATGATCTCGAGCCGGCCGGGCGAGGTCACCTCCGCGAACGCCTCGAGGACGAGCTCGGCGTCGAGGGGCTCGTCGCCCAGGAAGGCCTCGACCGCCGCGAGCGCCAGCGCGGCGTTCA
>Ga0214468_1000422_pt1 | contig 13318 bp, 15 predicted proteins | sample RVTome_9_FD_187334 | JGI IMG/M metagenome (GOLD analysis project Ga0214468, IMG submission 187334) | Soil microbial communities from uranium-contaminated site in the Upper Colorado River Basin, Wyoming, United States - RVT155D38 HiSeq ...
CAGCAGACCCAGGAGGGAGTCCTCCTCGAGCTCGCCTTCGTGGGCACCCGGCTGGCCCAGGCGCGCATGCACCCGTACATCATGCTCGAGCAGGCACAGACCAACCTGACCGATCCCGAGACCGATGGGCTCTGGGTCCTGAACCGCATCTACGAGGCGTCGGGGCTGCCGGTGGTCAGCGACACGCCTTGACCGCACTCCAGCGTGAGCCGACAATGTCCAGACACATGTCGAGACATTCATACCGATGACCATCCGCGCCGCCCCGCTTCAGCCCCGCGACCTTCGGGACATCCTCCGCCTCTCGCGTGAGCGGCTGGCGCGGCTCATCGGCGTGAGCGCCAAGACCGTCGAGCGCTGGGAGGCTCGGCCGACGCGCCCGGCGCGGGACGAGACGCGCGCGCGCATGGCGCAGCTCCGCGAGATCGCCGAGCTCGGCGCATCGGTCTACACCCGGGAGGGGCTCGCCGACTTCCTCGACGCGCCGCTCGCTGAGTTCGGAGGGCTGACCGCGCTCCAGCTCATGGAGCGGGGCGAGGCGGACAAGGTCATCGCGGCCCTGGCCGCGGACTACGAGGGCGCGGGCTACTAGGGTGGCGGGCGCGCTCGCGGATCACATCGGCCCATGGAACGGGACGGCGTACCGTCATATCCCCGCCGATGCCGGCTACGACATCCGCGACCTGCGCTTCGCCGGCCGCCGCAGCGGCGGACGGTGGCACTGGCAGGGGCAGCCGACCCTGTACCTCGCATCGGACGCGGCCGTGGCCGTGGCCGAGTTCGCCCGACACCTGGCCGTCGACCGCGGCGGCGCTGCCATCCCGGCCCGCCGAGCGGTCTACCAGCTGGGCGTGCGGCTCGAGCGGACCGTCGACCTGCGAAGCGCGGCCGTCCTGCGCCTGATCGGCCGGGACGATGCGCCGGAGTGCTGGCTCGACCCGCGTATCGCGCGCGCCGTCGCCACCTTCTTCCGCGACTCGCTCGAGGTCCAGGGCGTCCTGGTGCCGAGCGTGGCGCATCTCGATCGTCCCGATCGGTTCAACGTCGTGTGCTTCCTCGAGAACCTGCCGGACAACCCGCGGAGCTTCCTGCCGCGGGCGCGCCGCCGGTCGACGGTCATCGTCGAGCCGGCACCCGATGAGTGAGTTTCCGCCCCACCCATGTGCCCGTGGCGGCAACCAACGGACATCAAAGCCGGCTCTCTGCCATGGCGATGGCCGGACGTTTCCGTCTCCGACAATATCCGGACAGTTCCAGGCCGCTCGATCGCCGTTGGTTACCGAAGCGGGCAAACGGCGGAGTGACGGGAACTCAGCCGGCGAGGCGCCGCCGGATCTCGTCGGGGTAGTCGCCGAAGAAGCGCGTGATGATCGGCAGCTCGAAGCTGCGCATGATGGCTTCGGGCGGCTCGCGCTCCAGGAGGAATCCGATCGAGGCGGTCACGAGCGCCTCGGGGGTCGCGCCGGGCGCAAGGTCGTCGAGCGTCTCCCGGTCGACCAGCACCTCGTGGCTCGTGGCTCCGGCCCCCTCGCCGATGGTCACCGAGCACCGCCATCCCCCGTCGGTCGGGTCGCACGAGACGGTGGGCATCGGGGCCTCGGTCACGCCGATCCCTCGGCCGCAGGATCGGTGCCAGCGACGTCGGAGTGCATCGACCCGGCCCCCGGGTCCGGCCCAGGCTCCTCGGCGACACGCGGCCGGCCGCTGACCATCGCGATCACGGCGCCGATGATGATCACCGTGGCGATGAGCGTGCGGGGCGTGATCGGCTCGGACAGGAAGACGGCCCCAAGGGCGACGGCCACGATCGGGTTGACGTAGGCGTACGTACCCACGGTCGCCACCGACACGTTGGCGAGCAGCCAGGTGTATGCGGTGAACGCCACGATCGACCCGAACACGACGAGGTAGCCGAACGCCAGCAGCGAGCGGACCGAGAAGGTGTCGACGTTCGTGCGGCCGATCTCCCCGAGCAGGGTGCCGGCCAGCACGAGCGCCACGCCGCCGGCCACCATCTCCATGCCGGTGGCCAGCAGGCCCGAGCGCGGAAGCGGCGCTCGTCGCGCGTAGAGGGAGCCGGACGCCCAGCAGATCGCGCCGGCCACCACCAGCAGGACGCCAATGGGATCGAGATCGGCGAACCCCTCGACGGGCACCAACAGGACGGCGACGCCGACGATCCCGGCCAGCAGGCCACCGATGACGAGCCCGCTCGGCCGCCGACGGGTGAGGGATGCGTCGATGACGGCGAGCCAGATCGGCACGGTGGCGACGAGGACCGCGGCGACGCCGGACGGGATTCGCAGCTCGGCGAGCACCACGCCGCCGTTGCCGCCGAGCAACAGGAGCGTGCCGATGATGAACGCGGAGCGCCAGTGGGCGGCGGTGGGCCGCTCGACCGGCCCGCGGTCGCGACGCCAACGGGCGTGCGCGGCCAGCGCCGTCAGCATCATGACGCCGGCGGTCCCGTACCGGACGCCGGCCGACAGGAGTGGGGGCAGGGTCTCGATCATCACCGCGATCGCCAGGTACGTCGAGCCCCACACGACGTAGACGAGGGCGAGCGCAAGGATGACCGCGGCCGTCGAGGGCCGCGCTCGGACGGGGTGGGTCACCACCCCATTCTGCCCGTCAGGTCGCCTCGTCGTCTCCGGGCGGCTCGTTCGCGATACCGGCCTGAGTGCTCTCGGCGGCCAATGAGCTCGCCCACGGCTTCTCGGCACGGCCGGGACCATCGTAGGTCGGCCCGGGCACGAGCTCCTCGGCGTCGTCGACCGTGGCGCCGGCCGGTGCGCTCTCCGGTGGCTCGCTCATGCCGAGGGCCGCGGCATCGGCCCCTTCGATGGCATCGAGGTCGTCTGCGGACGATCGTCGACCGGTCATGCCGCTGGCACGTGCACAATCGGTACCGATGTCGATCGGTGCATCCGCCGCTCGTCGTCATCGGTGAATCCCACCACGCCGATGAGGAGCCATACGATGAAGTACATGATGCTGATCGCCGGGAACGAGGACCAGTGGGCCGCCCGTTCGGAGCAGGAGCTCGCCGCGCTCTATGACCGCATCGGCCGCTGGTGGGCGGAGGAGTCGGCGGCCGGGCACGTGGTCGGCGGCCATGAGCTCGAGCCATCCCAGACGGCCACGACGGTCCGTATCGGTCTCGACGGGAACACGAGCGTGATCGACGGGCCGTTTCTCGAGGGCAAGGAGATGGTCGGCGGGTACGGGATCCTCGACGTCGCCGACCTCGACGAGGCCCTCGCGATTGCGGCGAGCTGGCCGGTGCCCGGGGATGCCGTGGAGATCCGGCCGATCGTGCAGCGTGAGTGACCGAGCCGAGGTCGATGCCCGCCTGACGGCCGTCCTCCGCGACGAGCGCGGACGCCTGATCGGCGCGCTCGTCCGACTTCTCGACGATTGGGACGTCGCCGAGGAGCTCGTCCAGGACGCGGCGGTCGCGGCGATCGAGCATTGGGGCCGCGACGGGATCCCCGACAATCCGGGGGCGTGGCTCATGACGACCGCCCGCCGACGCGCGGTCGACCGCCTGCGGCGGCGGGCCCGCTACCGGGAGCGGATGGCCATCCTGACCGCGGAGGCGAGCGAGATGGACCACGGAACGCCGACCTCCGGGCCGATGGGAGCCGATGACCGGCTGCGCCTGCTGTTCACATGCTGCCACCCGGCCCTCGGACGGGAGGCGCAGGTCGCGCTGACCCTGCGCACGATCGGCGGGCTCTCCACGGCCGCCGTCGCACGCGCCTTCCTGGTCCCCGAGCCGACCATCGCCCAGCGGCTCGTGCGGGCCAAGCGCAAGATCCGCGACGCGCGGATCCCGTATCGGGTCCCCGACGCCGCCGAGCTGCCCGCTCGCCTGGGCGAGGTGCTGAGCGTGCTGTACCTCATCTTCAACGAGGGCTACCTCGCCTCGAGCGGGGCGGACGCGGATCGACGAGATCTCGCGAGGGACGCCGAGTGGCTTGCCTCCCTCATCGCCCGCCTCATGCCGGACGAGCCGGAGGTGCTCGGGCTGCTCGCGCTCATGCGCCTGCACCTGGCGCGCGCCGATGCCCGATTCGCCGCCGATGGCACCCTCGTCCTGCTCCCCGACCAGGACCGGTCGCGCTGGGATCGCCCTGCCATCGGTCAGGCGGTGGAACTCCTTCGTCGGGCCGAGCGCCTGGGCCGCCCCGGCCCGTACCAGCTCCAGGCGGCCATCCTGACAACCCACGCGCTCGCTCCTTCATGGGCCGAGACGCCGTGGCCCGCCGTCGTGACCCTCTACGACGCGCTGTACCGGCTCCAGCCCACCCCCGTCGTGGCCCTCAATCGTGCACTCGCGCTGGCCGAGCGCGACGGCCCGGCGCCGGCGCTGGCGGCAATCGAACCGCTCGGTGGGCGGCTGGATGGCTATCACCTCTTTCACGCGGCGCGCGCCGAACTCCTCAAGCGGCTGGGCGACCTGGAGGGGGCCCGCGAGGCGAATCGACGCGCGCTGGCTCTGACGGACAACCCCGCCGAGCGCCGCCTGCTGGAGGAACGCCTGTCCTAGGCACCGCGCCCGGGCCGTGGGCGCGCTGCGCTCCGCGTCCCTGTGGCTCTCCGCCGGAGCGGGGTCGATCCGCCGACCTTCCCCGTGGACGTTTCCGCTGGGTCTGTCGGGTGCCGATAGATCGGGCACAGGGACGCGGGAGCCGTGCGTCAGCGTGCCCGATCCATCGGCGGTGTCACTGCATGTTCAGGAGTTCACCGGAGCCGTCGGTTGCGTGCGGTTTGGCACCTGTAGGTGCATCCACCACGCAGGAAGCGCACCCAGCCGTGCAGCTCGTGCGTGCGAGGTGCACCTCCAGGTGCGGAATGCCACCCAACTCGGGGCTCCGGTGAGGATCCGTCACTCCAGGTGCCGAGGTATCGGGCACGCTGACACCGGAACCGGGCCAGATGCGCGTTTCCCGTGTCCCAGGGGCCGATCTATCGGTCGTTTCGGCACCCGAGGACGCGCCGTGCGTCAGCGTGCCCGATCCATCGGCGCCGCGTGTCACTCCAGGTTCAGCAGTTCACCGGAACCGGTGGTTGGGTGCGGTTCGGCACCCACAGGTGCATCCACCACGCAGGAAGCGCACCCAGCCGTGCAGCTCGTGCGGGGCACCTGCACGTACAGGTGCGGAATGCCACCCAATTCGGCCCTCCGGTGAGAATCCGTCACTCCAGGTGCCGAGAAGATCGGGCACCCATCGGGGAAGCGGCCGCTTCCATCACGTCCCGCGGGACGTGGCCGGTGCATGCGTCGGCCCACGAGAGGCGCCGTGCGCCACGGGGCCCGCTATCGGCGGCTACTCGTCGAGGTGGCGCTCGGCCGGGCCTGTGTACCGAACGTCGGGGCGAATGAGCACGTTCGCATCGGCCTGCTCAAGGCAGTGGGCCGTCCAACCGGCCTGGCGCGCCAGCGCGAATGTCGCCGGGAACAGGTTCGGCGGCAGGCCGACACCCTGGAGGACGGCGGCGGCGTAGTACTCGACGTTCGTCTTGATCGGATAGTCGGGCTTGAACTCGGCGAGGATGCGAAGCGCGATCTCCTCGACCGCAACCGCCTTGTCGAGCCAGTCGGCGACGCCGGCGAGGCCCGCCGCCACGCGGCGCAGCGCCGCGGCACGGGGATCGTAGGCGCGATAGACGCGGTGGCCGAAGCCCATGAGCCGCTCGCCGCGCGCCAGGGTGGCGCGGATCCAGGCCTCCGCCTGGTCGATGCTCCCCATCTCGTGGAGCTGATCGACAACCTCCGACGGCGCGCCGCCGTGCCAGGGACCCTTGAGTGCGCCGATCGCGCCGACCACCGCGGATGCAAGGTCGGAGTGCGTGCTGATGACGACGCGTGCGGTGAAGGTGGATGCGTTGAAGCCGTGCTCTGCGCCGACGATGAAGTACGCGTCGAGAGCACGCGCGGCCGCCGCATCCGGCCGCTCGCCGCGCAGCTGGTAGAGGAAGCCATCGGCCAGGCCAAGGCTCGGGTCGGGGTCGAGAGGCTCGTTGCCATCCCTGAGCCGTGCGAACGCTGCCAGGGCGGACGGCGCCACCGAGGTGATCGCCCGGGCCTGGTCGGCCGTCGGCGGCCAGGCGAGGCCGGCTTCCGCGCCCCACGCCGAGAGCGCCGTTCGCAGCGCGTCCATCGCGTTCGTGGTCGCTGGCAGACGGCGGAGGATGTCGGTCACCATCGGCGAGAGCGGCGCGCACGCCATCCGGCCCTTCGACGGCCAGCTGCCGGTCCACAGGAGCTCGGCGACCTGCTCGTACGTCCCGCGCTCGACGAGCTCGCCGATCGGGTACCCGCGGTAGATGAGGCGGCCCTGCTCGCCGTCGACCCGCGCGAGTGCCGTATCGCCGGCCAGGACTCCCTTGAGGCCCGGCGAGAACGGCCGGTCGTCTGCGTTCATCCCGGACAGTCTAGGCGAGCGTGGCGTAACGACGGCGTACGGTGGAGCGTCAACGAGCCGCTCATCACCGTCCCGATTTTGGAGCCACGACATGCGCGCCATCCAGCGTCTCACCGCTCTTGCCATCGCCGCCGTGCTGCTCACGGCATGCTTCGGCCAACCCGCCGGCTCCAGCCCGGTGGCGTCGGTAGCCGCCACTGCCGCCGCCTCCGAGGCGCCGGGTTCGGTCCCCCCGGCGGACAGCCAGCCACCCGCCGCGACGACTGAGCCGATCCCGTCCGACGAGCTCGACGCCTTCAGCTGCGACATGCCGGTCATCGAGGATGCGACGGTGGCGGTCGCGAACATCGTCGACGTCCGTGTCGGATCGCACGTGGGCTACGACCGCGTGGTCTTCGAGTTCGAGCAGGGAACACCGGAGCTCACGCTGGACCGGGCCGCGCCGCCGTTCACCGAGGACGCCTCCGGCCTGCCGGTTGACGTGGAGGGTGTCAGCTTCCTCCGCCTCACCATGCGCGGGGGCACGAAGCAGACCGACGCGGGGACGAGCAGCTACGACGGTCCGACGAACTTCGATCCGGCGTTCCGGAGCCTCGTCGATCTTGTCGAGGGCGGCGACTTCGAGCGCCAGAGCACCTGGTACTTCGGCCTGAGCGCCGAGGCCTGCCTGCGCGTCCTCCTGCTCGACGGCCCACCGCGCCTGGTGGTGGACGTCCGGCACTGATGGCCGCCGACTCCCCCGCGCGGACGCGACCCACAACAGCGGCCATCCGGCACGGCGGTCGCGTCCTGCTGGCGGCTGGCGCGTTCGGACTCGGCGGACAGGTCCTGTTCTACGAGGTCGGGATCGGGATCAACTTCCCGATCGCCGTCGGGCTCCTGCTGGCGGGCGCCTGGCTCCTCCGCCGGCCGGCAGCCGAACCGATGCGCCGCGACCTGTGGCTCGCGCCGGCGGCCATCGCCTTCGCCGCGATGGCCGCGGTCCGCGCCGACCCGACGATCGTGACGCTTGACGCCCTCACCGCCCTCGGCCTGACCGGGGCCGCGCTCGCCAGCTTTGGCGGGCGGCCGGTGGTCGCGCGGCCACTCGGCCGAATGGTCGAGCTCGGCTTCGGCGTCGCCGGGTGGGTGGCGGCGGGCGCCGCGAGCGCCTGGCGCAGCCGTCCGCCGCGAGTCATCAACCTTCGGCGGGCAGGCCCCGCGCTTCCCTACCTGCGCGGCCTGCTCATCGCAGCGCCCATCGTTCTCGTCTTCGTCGCGCTCTTCTCATCGGCCGACGCGGTCTTCGCACGGATCCTCGACGACGTCTTCGAGGTGAACCTCGAGCTCGGCGAGATCCCGGGGCGCCTGGGCATGACTGCCGTCCTCGGGTGGCTGGCGGCCGGCGGGCTGGCGCTCTCCGCCTCGACCCCTCCGACCGAGCGGCCGGTCGCCGCGTCGACCTGGCGGCTTGGCCGGCCAGAGGCGCTGACCGTGCTGCTCGCCGTCGACGCCCTGTTCCTCGGCTTCGTCGCCCTCCAGGGCGCCTACCTGTTCGGCGGGCTCGACACGCTCGGGGCGACCGGGCTCACGTACGCCGAATACGCGCGGCGCGGGTTCTTCGAGCTCGTCGCGGTGGCGGTGCTGGCCGGCGGGCTCATCGTGGCCGTCGAGCGCAGCACGCGCGACCGCTCCCGGCCGTTCATCGGCGCCGCGATCGGACTGGCGGTGCTGACCGGCGTCGTGCTCGTGTCGGCGGCCCTGCGCCTCCGGCTGTACCAGGAGGCGTACGGCTGGACCGAGCTGCGCCTGTACGTGCTGGCCACGATCGGGCTGCTCGCGGTCGGCCTCCTGGGCCTGGTCGTCGCCCTCGCCGCCGATCGCGTCCGATGGATCGGACACGTGCTCATCGGGGCCGGCCTCGGCATCGGGCTCGCCCTGAGCCTCATCGGTCCGGTCCGCTTCATCACCGAACAGAACGTGGCGCGCTCCCTCGATCCGTCACTCGTGGAGGAACACGGACGTACGGAGCTTGACCACGCCTACGCCGTGTCGCTGGGCGACGACGCCGTGGCAGCCTTGCTGACGGCACTGCCGTCGCTCGACGAGCCTGACGCCGCGCGGGTGCGCGACGCGCTCCTATGGCGCCTGGTCGAGCTGCGCCGCGACTCGGGGCTCCGGGCGTGGCAGGCGTGGAACCTCGGACGTGCGACGGCCCTGACGGCGCTCGAGACGGCCGAGGATCGAGGCGTGCTCGACGATCGCTAGCTGACCCGGATCCCATCCTGGTAGACCGACTCCACGCGATCGCCGAGACCCACGACGTCCATCGGGTCGCCGCCGATGACGACGAGGTCTGCGCGTTTGCCCGGCTCGAGCGTGCCGAGCTCTTGCTCGAGGCCCATGAGCTCCGCAGCGGATCGGGTGGTGGCCTCGAGCGCCTGCATCGGCGTCATGCCGCCCTCGACCATGAGCTCCAGCTCGCGGAGGTTGCGTCCGTGCGGCGTGACGCCGGAATCGGTGCCCATGGCGACCTTCACGCCCGCGGCGACCGCCCGCGCGAACGACTGGCGGTGGATCTCGACGACCTCGCGTGCCTTGGCGACCGATGCCTCCGGGATCGAGGCGCCAGCGTCCGCGGCGTCGATCACGCCCATGGGCGCAACGAGCGTCGGCACGAGCCAGGTGCCGCGCGCGAGCATCATCTCGATCGCCTCGTCGTCGAGATAGATGCCGTGGTCGATCGAGCGGATGCCGGCCCGGATCGCGTTCTTGATTCCGGGTGTCGCCTGGGCATGAGCCATGACCCAGATGCCGGCGGCCGCGGCTTCCTCGACGAGCGCCTCGAGCTCCTCGAGCCGGAAGTGAGCGTGCGTCGGCTTGTCGCGGGGCGAGAGCACCCCACCGGACGTCGCCACCTTGATCACGTCCGCGCCCATCCGAATGAGCTCCCGCACCTTGTGGCGCATCTCGTCGGGACCGTCGACGATCGTCTCCGGCACGCCAGGGTGGTGCGTCAACAGGGCGCGGACGGTGCCGCCGAACGGCATCCAGCCGTCGCCGTGGCCCCCGGTCTGGCTCAGCATGCTGAGGCTGATCTGCATGCGCGGCCCCTTGACCAGGCCGTCGGTCACGGCCTGCTTGACGCCGAGGTCCGCGCCACCAGCATCTCGGACGGTGGTGATGCCGATGCGCAGCGTGGCCTCGAGGTTGTGTGCGGCCTGGAAGAAGCGATAGCTGAACGGGGTCTGCAGGAGGCGCATCGTGTCGATCGAGCTGACGACCACGTGCGTGTGGCAGTCGAACAGGCCGGGCAGGATCGTACGGCCGGCGACGTCGACCGCGTCGTCGCCGTCGAGGTCCGGGCCGATGTCGACGATCCGGCCGTCCTCGACCACGACATCGGCGACCGCGGGGGCGGCCCCCGTGCCATCCACGACCCGGCCACCGGTGAACAGCAGGCGTGTCATGCCCGGAGGCTACCAGCGGGAGATGCTTCCGGTAGCATCGGTCTGCACCAATTCCCCAAGGAGACCGAATGACAGACCAGCTCGCGCCGCCATCCGGCGCGCTCGACACCGCGAAGGGCTATACCGCCCGAATCAAGACCGACAAGGGCGACATGGTGGTTGAGCTGTATGCCGACCGCGCTCCGCTCACCGTCGAGAACTTCGTCAACCTGGCGCGGGCCGGCTTCTACGACGGGACGACCTTTCACCGCGTGATCGCCGGCTTCATGGCCCAGGGCGGGGATCCGACCGGGACCGGGACCGGCGGCCCTGGCTACCAGTTCGGGGACGAGTTCCACCCCTCGTTGCGGCATGACGCGGCCGGCATCCTGTCGATGGCCAACGCCGGCCCGGGCACGAACGGAAGCCAGTTCTTCATCACCCACGGGCCGACGCCGCACCTCGACGACCGACACACCGTGTTCGGCAAGGTCACGTCCGGGCTGGACGTCCTGCGCTCCATCCGCGAGCGAGACCCGCAACGAGATCGCCAGCCGGGCGACGCGATCGCGACCATCGAGATCAGCGAGGCCTGATCGACCGACCGGCCTCAGGCGGCCTGCGCCGGCTCGTACAGCAGCGAGAAGGTCGTGGCCGGATCCGGCGCGAACGCCATTCGGGTGTTGCAGGCGCTGCAGACGAGCTCATCGTCGGTCTCGTCGATCGAGAAGACGACCTCGTCGCCGCACCATGCGCAATCGAGAAGAATGTTCATGCCGCGCATGCTGAGCGTGCATCGCGACAACTCTCGTGTCGCGATTGGGCGGCGACCGATGACCGGCGATGTGACAACTCCTGCGCCGATGGCGTAATCTCAGGCCGTCGGTCGCACGGCTGGGACGTCCTGCACCGATGCTCGCCAGGCGGGCTGGCGAGAGTACGCGCGCTCCCGGACAGGTTCACTCCACGTGCGCGCACGTCCTACTCAACGCCTCAACGCCGCCGTCGCCGATTGGCGCACGTTCGCGGCACGCCAGTACCGTCTGTTCAGGGTCCTCGCCGTCGCTCAGGGATTCATCGGTGCGCTGACCGGGCCGGCCATCACCATCCCCCTGCTGTTGGCGCTGGGCGCTCACCCCGCCTTGGCCACGGCGCTGGCCGTTCTGCCCGCCGCAGGGACCATGACCCAGCGCTGGTTGCCGGCGCTGCTCGATCGCATCGACGGCAACCTCCGTGGCCTGGTCGTCCTGCTGGCGACGATCGGCGAGCCGCGCGGGATCCTCCTCGCCGCGGTCGTGTCCATGACGGCACTCGGCTGGCTCCCGGCAGGCGTTGCGATTGGCCTCATCGGCGTCATCGGCGGCGTGCTCGGGGCCTTCGGCTCGGTCGCGTACAGCCTCCAGCAGTCGTGGTACCAGGTCATCCTGCCGGAGGACGAGCGGCGGCTGGTGGCCCCTCGGCTGGGCGGCATCACGCTGGGCATCGGGTCGGTCGTCCTGCTCCCGATCGCCATCGTGATCGACGACCTCGTGCTCGGCATCGGGCTGTGGACGTATGCGCTCATCCTCCTGGGCTCGGGCCTGGCCGGCATCGTGCCCCTGGTCGTCCTCCGACGGCTCCGGTCACCGGGACGCATCCGGATCCCGCGATCGACGCCCTGGGGCGACGACGGGCAGGCGCGCCTGCGCCGGCACGGCGACGTCATGACCCTCGCCCTGCTTTCCGCCGGCCTCTCCCCGTTCCTGGCCGTCTACGCCATCGCCGTGCTCGGCACCGGCGCAGGGTTCGCCATCGGCCTGAGCGCGGTCAGCTCGGGGACGCTCGTGCTCGCGTCGCTGTACGTCAGCACGCACCTTCGCGGCGGCTCATCGTCGCGGCTCCTGCGGAACTCGTTCCTGCTGCGGGCAATGGCGCTCTTCATCGGCCTGGCCGCCCATCCCGCCAACCCGCTGGCGCCCGTGGTGCTTCTGGCCATCGCCGTCCTGCTGGCAATGGGCGACACCGCCGGGCAGCTGGCGGCGAACGAGCGGCTCATGCGGCTGGCCACCGGTCCCGGCATGCTGGCCTTCCAGAGCCACTTCGTCGTCCGGACCGTCGGGGCGTACACCGGTGGCGTGGCGCTCTCGTCTCTCGTCATGTTGCTGGGCGGCTACCCGGCCTTCGCGATCCTGTTCGTGGGCGCAGGGGTTGGCCGTCTGGCCGCGGCCCGCGCCACCGAGGTGACACGGTCGGCATCGATGCCCGCCCCGGCCACCGTGGCTCCACCTGCCCCGTCTGCTCCGGTCGGAAACCTCACCGCTCGTCGCCCATCGGACCGGCACTTGCAGGGATGAGTCGGTCTCCCTATTTCCGTGCCCACCCTTGAGTGAGCGTCCTACATAGGAGCCGACGATGAACCACCGACGATACCGCTGGACACCGGCCATCCTGGTGGCCTGCCTCGCCACCCTCCTCCTCGGAGCACCCGTCCTGGCCGGCACGCCGATCGGAGCCCCAGGCCAGGTGGGGAACCACCTTCCGGCCCCGGGCCCACGGCAGTTCGACATCGAGGCGCATCGCGGTGGCCTCGGCCTCGTGACAGAGAACACGCTCGATGCGTTCGCAAATGCGATCGAGCTCGGAGTCACGACCCTGGAGCTCGACGTTCAGATCACCGCGGACGGCCATGCGGTGGTGACGCACGACCGCCAGGTTTCGGACCTCAAGTGCGACGACACCGAACCGGCCTTCGCCGGCGATCCGGCCTTCCCGTACGTGGGTGACTACATCAAGGACCTGACCCTGGCGCAGGTCTGGACTCTCGATTGCGGTCAGCCGCTGCCCGACTTCCCCGACCAGCTGGTGGTGGAAGGGGCCCGCATTCCTCTGCTCAGTGAAGTCTTCGCGTTGGTCGACTGCTACGGCGCCAACCAGGTGTGGTTCAACATCGAGACCAAGGTCGAGGCCGGCGCGCCGCACGAGACCGCGCCGCGCGAGCAGTTCGTGGAGGTAACGCTGCGCGAGATCAGCAACGCGGGGATGCTGAACCGGACCACCATCCAGAGCTTCGACTGGGGCGCGCTCATGCTCGTGCGCGAGCTCGAGCCTCGCCTGCCGATCGTGGCGCTGACCAACCGCGACTTCCTCCAGGAAGGGCAGGATGGCGCGTCGCCGTGGCTCGGTGGGCTCGACTACGACGATTTCGAGAGTCTGGTCGACATCACGGCCTCCTTCGGAGCCAATGCAATCTCGCCGGTCCATGGCTTCCCCCAGAACGGCAAGGTGACCGATCCCGGCTATGAGCCGTACACCACCGCCGAGATGGTGGCAGAGGCGCACGAGGCCGGTATCGCGGTCGTGCCGTGGACGATCGACGACCCTGCAACGATGGAGTCGCTCATCGACGCCGGCGTCGATGGGCTGATCACGAACTACCCCGACCGCCTGCGGGAGATCCTGGCCGAGCGCGGCTACAAGCTG
>Ga0214468_1000423_pt1 | contig 13308 bp, 10 predicted proteins | sample RVTome_9_FD_187334 | JGI IMG/M metagenome (GOLD analysis project Ga0214468, IMG submission 187334) | Soil microbial communities from uranium-contaminated site in the Upper Colorado River Basin, Wyoming, United States - RVT155D38 HiSeq ...
CGTATTCTTGTTCGAGGGTGAGGAGGAGTCCGGGAGCCCCAACCTCGACCGGTACATGACCGAGCTCGCGTCGAGGCTGCGCGCCGACGCCTGGCTGCTGTGCGACGGGCCTGTCCACCAGTCCCGAAGCCCACAGGTCGCGTTCGGAGCACGCGGCTACTCGGGCTTCGACCTCACCTTCTACGGGCCTGAGCGGGAACTTCACTCGGGTCACTACGGCAACTGGGTGCCCAACCCGGCCCTGGAGCTGGCTCGATTCCTCGCCACCTGCAAGAACGACTCCGGGATGGTCACCATCGAAGGCTTCTACGACGACACCGTGGCCGTGAGCAGTGCGGATCGGGAGGCGATCGATGCATTGCCCCGGATCGAGAACCGGCTGCGCAGCGAACTGGGATTCGCCGGGTCGGAGGTCGAAGACTCATCCCATGCCGACCGTCTGATGCTCCCGAGCTTCAACGTACGCGGGCTTCGGGCCGCCGATGTCCACGCACTCGCACGCAACGTCATCCCGGCCGAAGCCACTGCCTCGGTGGACATCCGCCTCGCTGCCGGCGATGACCCCACGACGATGGTCGACCGGGTCATGGCCCACCTCGACAAAGCCGAATATCACGTTCTCGATCACGATCCCACTCCGGAGGAACGGCGTGCCCACCGTCACCTCGCCAGGCTCATTCGAACCGCCGGCTACCGCGCGGTGCGCATCCCCATGGACTCGTCACTGGCGACCACGCTCCTCGACGTCTGCCGGTCGGCCTCAGGCCAGGATGTGGTTGCCCTGCCCACATTCGGAGGCTCGATCCCCCTCTACCTCTTCGAGGACATCCTCGACGCACCCGTCGCGGTGCTGCCCATCGCCAATCACGACAACAACCAGCACGCCGCGGACGAGAACATCAGGGTCGCCAACCTCTGGTACGGAATCGATCTGTGGACCACCCTGCTCACCACTGACTTCTCGGCGGTGAGATCAGGAGCCTGACGGCGCCGTCAGCCACTCCCAATCGGGGCCGAGGAGCTCGTTCGCCCGCTGAGGGCCGATGGAGCCCCGGTCGTAGACGAACGGCTCCGGCTGGACGTCGATGATGGGCTGAACGATCCGCCACGCCTCCATCACCGAGTCGACCCGGGCGAACAGGGACTGATCTCCTTCGAGAGCGTCGCCCAGGAGACGGTGATAGGCATCCTGAGCTTCGCCACGGTGCTCGCCGTATTCGAGGGTCAGGCTGACAGGCTCGCTCACGATCTCGGGGCCGGGCCGTTTCGCCTGCATCTCCATCACGATGCGATCTTGCGGCTTGCTCCGGAACACGAGACGGTTCGCGGCCGGTGCATGATGCTCGTCGCTGAAGTAGAGCCGAGGAGGCCTGAGGAACTCGACCACCGCCTCGGTCACCGTCGTCCTCAATCCCTTGCCGGCCCGGATGACCCAGGGGACCCCTGCCCATCGCCATGAATCGATCTCCATCCGGGCGGCGAAGTAGGTGTCGGTGCGGGAGTCGGGATCGACGCCCGGTTCGGTGAGATACCCCGAGTACTGGCCCATCACGACGTCATCGGGTGAGAGCGACCGTGCCGCCTCCAGGACCTTGACTCGCTCGTCGCGCAGGGCATCGGGCTGATCCGAGACCGGGGGCTCCATGGCCAACAGAGACACCAGCACCAGTAAGTGGTTCTGCACTACATCACGCATCGCCCCCACCGAGTCGTAGAAGACACCCCGACCCTCGACTCCGAAGTCCTCCGCCAGGGTCACCTGGACACCCCTGATGTAGTGCCGATTCCAAATCGGTTCCAGGAGCGTGTTGGAGAATCGGAACACCATGAGGTTCTGCAGGGCCTCCTTACCCAAGAAGTGGTCGATTCGGTACACCCTTTCCTCGGGATAGTGACGGTGGATGATCTCGCTCAACTCTCGGGCGGATTTCTCGTCCCGGCCGAATGGCTTTTCCACCACCACCCTGCCGTGCTCGTTCAACCCGGCCGATGCCAAGCCCTTGATGACGTCGTCGAACAGCTCGGGCGGTATGGCCAGATAGGAGACCGTGCATCTGAGGTCGCCGACCTTCTCACCGATCCGTCGAAAGGTCTCCGGGTCCCGGTAGTCACCGGGAACATGACTCAGCCGAGAGGCAAGGCGGGTGAAAACCCCCTCGTCGATCGTCACATCGGCGTTCTGCAGTGAGTCGCGGGCTCGCTGTCGCAGAGCGTCGTCGTCGTCACTCGACCGGCTCACTCCGATGACCGGGATGCCGAGATCACCATCCTCCTCGAGCTCATACAACGCGGGGAAGAGACGTCGCCTGGCGAGATCGCCAGTGACCCCGAACATGATGAGCGCGTCGGCCTTCTCTCCGGCTGCTCTCGTGCGCTCCATGGTGAGAACCTAACCTGAATCTGGAGTGATCCACGGTGACAACCCCTTTGCCGACGATGTCGATTCTCGCGACCCGGTTCGAAGGTTCCGCGGGCGCCTCAGCGCACCGGTGACGATCATCACCTCCGGATCGGAGGGCGAGCGCTCGGGTCTCACCGTCTCGTCATTGATAGTCCTCGAGGGTGAGCCGGGGAGGGTCGAAGCCGTCATCGGGCCGTCCACCGATCTCTGGGACACGATGGAGGCGTCCGGGAGGTTCGTCGTGCACATATGCACCGATGCCCACAGGGCCATGGCCGGCGTCTTCGCCGGGCTCCGACCCAGCCCGGGCGGGATCTTCGCCGGGATCGCCATGAGTCAGTCGGAGTGGGGGCCGGTCATCGAAGTCCTGGAGAACAGGGCCTATTGCACATACGAGTCGCGCCGTGAGGTGGGCTATGCCGGTGTCGTCAGCGCATCTGTCGACCGGGTGGAGATCGGTGGCCTTTCCCAGCCTCTGGTCTATTTCCGGGGTGGCTACCACACTCTCGACTGACCAGTGGTCAGCCGCGCTTGGCCCGACGCTGGGAAAATCTGCGTGCTATACGCTCAACTTCGGGAATATGAGCCGATCACGATCCGTTTACAGGTTCTCAGCATCGGTTAGGACCAATAGAAATGCCAGAAACGACACAGCTCACATTGCCAGTGCTGCCTCTTCACAACGGAGTGGTATTCCCCCACATGGCGGTCACGATCCAGGTCTCCTCCGACGAAGGCAACACCGCCCTCGCCGCCGCCGACAAATCCGGCGGGCGCCTAATCCTCGTGCCCCGACTACAGGGTCGCTTCGCCTCGGTGGGAACCATTGCCCGGATACAGGGAGATGACGACGGCAACATCGTGGTATCCGGCGAGAGCCGCGCCCGTGTCGGCGCCGGCTCCGTGGACGAGAACGGGGCCTTGTGGGTCGAAGCGGAGGAGTCGCCCGAGGTCGACATTAGCGACGAGGGGCTGGACGACCTGGTGGCCGAATACCGCGCCGTCGTCAGCGCCGTTCTCGAGAATCGGGGCCTGAGTCGTGTCGCCGAGCGACTACTCGGAATGGACAACCCCTCCCAACTCGCCGACCTGGCCGTCTACTCGCCCGACCTCACCCTGGAGCAGAAAGTCGAGCTCCTCGAGGCACTCGACATCCGTCATCGGCTCGGCTTACTCATCGAATGGATGCGTGAGGTCCTCGCCGACCAGGAGCTTCGCCGGAAGGTCCGCGCCGACGCCAGCGAACGCATCGAGAAGAGTCAGAAGGACTACATCCTCCGCCAGCAGCTCGAGGCGATCAAGAAGGAGCTCGGAGAGGAGGGCGACATCGCCTCCGAGTATCGGGCCAAGCTCGCAGAGAGAGAGCTGCCCGAGGCGGTCGCCGAGACCATCTCCAAGGAGGTCGACCGGCTCGAGCGGATGAGCGACCAGTCACCCGAGCACTCCTGGATCAGGACCTGGCTCGACACCATGTTCGAGCTCCCCTGGGGGAACACCTCCGACGATCGTCTCGATCTCGACGAGGCCTGGACGGTGCTCGACGCCGATCACACCGGGCTCCACGATGTCAAGGAGCGCATCGTCGAGCATCTCGCCGTCCGCAAGTTGCGCAAGGAGCGCGGTCTCGGCGACGAGAAGGCCCGCGATGGCGGAGCCATCCTCCTCCTCGTCGGGCCGCCGGGAGTGGGCAAGACATCGCTGGGAGAGTCGGTGGCACGCGCCCTGGGTCGTGAGTTCGTCCGCGTCGCCCTCGGCGGCGTCAGGGACGAGGCCGAGATCCGCGGTCACCGACGCACCTACGTCGGTGCCCGGCCCGGGCGTATCGCCCGCGCTCTCACCGAAGCGGGGACGATGAACCCGGTCTTCCTCCTCGACGAGATGGACAAGGTGGGCGCCGACTGGCGCGGCGATCCATCGTCGGCGCTGCTCGAGGTCCTCGATCCAGCCCAGAACCACACCTTCCGTGACCACTACCTCGAGGTGGACCTCGATTTGAGCGATGTCTTGTTCATCGCCACTGCCAACGTGGCGGAGACGATCCCCGGCCCACTGCTCGACCGGACCGAGATGATCCGGATCGACGGGTACACCGATCGCGAGAAGGTCGAGATAGCCCGAGACCATCTCCTCCCCCGTCAGGTTCGCAGCGTGGGGTTGGAGCCGGAGGAGCTGGAGGTGACCGAGGCCGCCCTCGCTGCGGTGGTCGACCGTTACACCCGGGAGGCAGGCGTCAGGAACCTCGAACGCGAGCTCGGGAAGCTGACTCGCAAGGTGGCGACCTCGATCGCGAGCGAGAAGGCCGAGACCTCTGGGGGCGCCGTCATCATCGACGAAGGCGACATCAACGACTATCTCGGAAAGCCCAAGGTCTGGAAGGACGAGGCATCGGACCGGACCGACGTCCCGGGAGTGGCCACGGGCCTCGCCGTGACCGGCGCCGGCGGCGATGTCCTCTTCATCGAGGCCACGACGATGGAGGGCGAACGCGGCCTGACCCTCACCGGCCAGCTCGGTGACGTCATGAAAGAGTCGGCCCAGATCGCCCTGTCATACGTCGAGGCCCACGCCGATGAGCTGGGCATCGACCCGACGAAGCTAAAGGGTCGCTATCACCTCCATGTCCCCGCAGGCGCAGTCCCGAAGGACGGGCCGTCGGCAGGTGTGACCATGCTGACCGCCCTGGTGTCGCTGCTCAGCGGGCGCAAGGTAAAGGGCAACGTCGGGATGACCGGGGAGATCACCCTGCAGGGCAAGGTCCTCCCCATCGGCGGGGTCAAGCAGAAAGTGCTGGCCGCCCATAGGGCCGGGCTCGAGGAAGTCATCGTCCCCAGACGCAATGAGCAAGACCTCGACGACGTGCCCGAGCAGGTCCGCGACGACCTGACCTTCCACATCGCAGACACCGCTGCCGACGTGCTGGCGGCCGCCCTCAGCTGAGGACGGCGGCCAGGGCGCGGTACGAGCCTCCCGGGTCGGGGCCGAGGTCCTGGATGGCGACATGGTCAGCGCCCGCCGCCAGGTGGGCGCGGATCGCGTCCGCCACCTCCTCGGCGGTCCCGCTTGGCACGAGGGCGGCCACGAGACGATCGCTGCCCCCGTCGCTGAGGTCGGATTCCTCCCATCCCTCACGCAGGAGGCTGTTCCGATAATTGACCAGGCGGAGGTAGCGGGCGACGAAATTGCGGGCGATGTCGTCTGCCTCGTTGCGGTTGGCCCCCATCACGACCGTTTGTTCCGGAGCCAGCAGCGGCCCGCTCCCCAGGACTTCTCGGGCCAGCTCCGTGTGCCGTGGCGTGGTGAGATAGGGGTGGGTCCCGGCGCTGCGACCGGCAGCGAGTCCCAGTGCCTTGGGACCGAGCGCGGCCAGGACGATGTGCTCGGCCGGCACTCCGGCAGCATCGAGGTCGTCGAGATAGGACACCATCGTGTCGAAGGGGTTTCGGTACTCCGACGTGGCCTCGGGGTGACCGATCCCGACCCCGAGGAGGAAACGCCCCGGGTGCCGCCCGTCGATGCGGTGATAGGACGCAGCCACGGTTCTGGCATCGTCCCGCCACATGTTGACGATGCCTGTGGCGACCGGAAGCGACGAGGTGGCATCCAGGATGGCCTCGATCGTCTTCAGATCCCCCGGAGGCGATCCGCCGGCCCACAGGGCGTCGTAGCCGAGACTCTCGATCTCCGCCGCACCTTCAGGTGTGGCGTCCGAGCTTCGTTGCCAAATGCCGAACTGTCCGATGTCGATGCTCATGACTCCCCCAACAACACGGCGGGGTGAATCAATCCGATCCCGACGTCATCGGACACCGACGACCCGGCGCAGCAACGCCCGCCGGAATACGAATGCGATGGCCAGGCCGAACAGGAAACCTCCGACGTGGGCCTCCCAAGCGGTGTTGGTCCCTCCCAGGCCGAATTGGGCGAAGAACCAGACGGCGAGGAAGACCACAGCCGGCAACGGCACGAGGAACCAGCCGACGAACGTGAGGACCCGGTGCCCGGGGAACAACACGGCGTAAGCACCCAGGGCCGCCGCGATGGCACCCGACGCCCCGACCAATGGCACGGTCGAGTCGGGGTTGACGACCACGAAGGCCAGGGTCGCCACCACGCCACCGAGCACATACAGAAGCAGGTAGCGGACATGGCCGAAGGCCTCTTCGACGTTGTTGCCGAAGATCCAGAGCGACCACATGTTGAACAGCAGGTGGGCGAGGCCTCCGTGTAGAAACATCGAGGTGAGGACCGAGATCCACGGTCCTTTGTCCGGGAACACCTCCCGACCGGCGTCACCGTTGCATACCTGCTGGTTGATCTCCAGGGCGGTCAATGGGTCACCGGTGCGGACCTCACATGCGATGGCCGCCCGGCGATAGAGGAACTCCGTCTGTCCTTCGACCGAGTCCTGGCTTTGATACCCGAAGAAGACGACGACACAAGCCGCAATGAGACCCAACGTCACCCATGGCGTGATGCGGGTCGGATTGATGTCGCGAATCGGCAGCACGGCCGGCACATCGTACGTCGTAGCGGGTGGGGCCCCGGTGGTCTGGAGTCAGTCGCTCGGCTCGATCCCTCGATCCGAGACCCGCCACCGTCCCGAAGCAGAGATCTCCGCCACGACCACAGGGCAGCTCACCCCATAGAGCATCCGGGCCACGAGGACACCAGTGACGAGTATCTGATCCGCCTCCTCGAGGACGATCGCGGCGGGCCCGGTGCCCAACCGAAGAGCTTCGGCGAGGACTGCCGAAGAAGAGCTCGAACCTCGCCCGTGAGTCATGACGAGGATCCTTCCCGCCAGCGACTCCCCGTTCTGGGGATGGTGGACGTCGATGATGCGACCCTCTTCGGGGTCGTAGCCGCCCCAGAAGGAGAGCGGCGCGTCCAAGGCCAGGACCTCACCCTCCGCCTCACCTCCGACCAGAACCGCCGTCATGCCAGGCCCCCGACGACCACCCGACCCGTGACAGCCGACTCGACACAATCGGTGAGAGTTGCCAGCACGACCTCGACGCCGAGGTTGCCCGGGGCATAGTGGGCCCACTTCCCGGAGTTGGTCATCACCGCGCCCGGCGAAGGCCTCATCACGGGGGTGATGTAAGTGCAGGTGTCGGTGACGATGGTTGCGCCGAACTCCTCGATGACCGCCACGTGGCCATCGACGTCGGCCTGTGCCAGCACCTCGCGGCCCGTGTTGACGTAGAACGGGACGCGTGTGGCCCGACCCGCGACCAGACGGGCCAGCACACCCAACTCCGACCGAGAGGCGTGCGGAGTGCCCACACTGACCGCGCCGAGCGTCGTCGAGGGCGACGAAAGATCCGCCAGCACGTGGCGAAGGTCTTCGGCGTCGATCTCGATCACGCGCCTGGGAGAGCTTCCCTGGCACGCCGCGTCGACGGTTGGCGCCTCCGGTGTCACTCCTGCGATGTGGAACAAGCCCACAGCTCCCGACGAGGCGGCCGCCGCGCCCAGAGCCTTGAGCCGATCTTCGTCGGCGCGCTCGTCGAGACCGACGACGACCGCCACCTCCGTCCCCACCTCGTGTCCCAGCTTGTGTCCCAGGACCACGTAGAACAGATCGTCGTCGAGCCAGGAGTCGGGGACCACGACATCGATCCTGATTGTGGCTCTCCTCCCCTCGTCCGTGTGCAACCCCGTCGCCGGCGCCCGCCCGGTCAGAGCGCAGCTGATGTCGAGGAAGTCGCCATAGCGATTGGTGCGGGCTCCGAGCACCGAGTTGGCGAAGACGATGGCGTTCGACTCGCCCCACGCAACCTGTTCGCCGAAGGACGGCCGCGCCGAGAGCTGATAAGGAGCACAGGTCCAGGTGGGGCTGCATCCCATGGCGACGTAGGCATCCATGAGGCCCTTCGCCCGCCCGGCGATCAGAGGATCGCCCCGGTAGAGGTCGGGATGGAGGAGATCGAGGGATGAGACGTTGAGCGAGGTGGGAACCACAACCTCTCCACCGGTGCTCGCCAGCTTCTCGGCGAAGTCGAGACTGGCCAAACCGTGGTAGAGACAGCCATCGACATGAGCACCGGCTATGTCGAGCAAGGAACCGGCGCCCATGGCCCGACCCGCTGCCACCACGAGCTCCATCGCGATCGCCGCAGCAGCGCCACCCTCGCCGGCGAGCCTGGCACGGTCGGCTTCCTCTAGACGCATCGAGCCACGATACGGTGTCGTCTTGACCGAAAACCAGCCCCCTCTCGAACGGACCGCGCCTGGCCGCGTGGCAGTGTCCGGAATGCTGGTCGTGGCCAGCGCGCTCGTACTCGCCGCCCTCCCACTGTTCATGGTCGGCGGGCTCGCGGTCCAGATCAAGGAGGAGTTCGGTTTCACCGAGGCCGCCCTTGGAGCAGGCGTGACCGTGGGTTTCGTGGTCGGCGCGGTCACGGCGCCCCTCGGTGGGCGTCTCGCCGACCGCATAGGGGCAAAGACCTCGGTGTATCTCGGCAGCTCGCTCAGCACCCTGGCCCTCGTCGGGCTCGGCCTCTTCACCAGCGGATGGGGGACGATGGTCGTCTTTCTGTGTCTGGCAGGTGGAGCTGTGGCGATCACCGACCCTGGGCTGGCCATCCTCGTCAATCGAGGCATCCCCTCAACCCGTCAGGGCCTCGCCTTCGGAGTCAAGGAGGCGTCCATTCCTGCGGCCACCCTCGCCGCAGGCGTGGCCGTGCCCGCCATCGCCCTCACCGTGGGATGGAGGTGGGCCTTTGCCATCGGCCTGATCCCGCTGACAGTGGTCTTGGGGATGCTCCGAAGACTGGACGTCGACGCCCGGGCAACCGCCTCCGAGGCCGTCCCCGACCCGTCGGCCAAGCCACCACCGAACCGCCGTGCCCTCTTCCTGGCCGCCACGGCCGCCGCATTGGGCACTGCCGCCGCAAGCGGAGTTGGCATCTTCCTGACCGACAGCGCGGTGTCGATGGGAGTGAGCCCGGCGGGCGCGGGATTGCTGCTCGCCACGGGCAGCGTCGCCGGGATCATCGCCCGGGTCGGAGCCGGGGTCATGGCGGACCGGACCGGAGGACCCCAATTCAAGCTCATCGCGCTGATGCTCACCGCGGGTGCGCTCACGATGGCGCTCGGCGGGACCGGTAACACCTGGCTGCTGGTGTTGGGCACGGTCGGTGCCTTCGCCGGGGGATGGGCATGGACCGGGATCTTCTTCCTCTCCCTGGTGAAGACGAATCCGGAACGTCCCGGGACCGTGGCCGGCATCGGAACCGCCGGGCTCGGTGTCGGCAACGCCTCGGGGCCCCTCCTATTCGGAGTCGTCGCCCAGAGCTATTCCTTCGGGGTCGCCTGGTTGGGGGCCGCTCTCATCGCGGGCGTTGCCGCCGCCCTGATGTACATGGCCCGATCGCGTTTCTAGGCCTCGAACACCGTCACATTCACCCGCTGCACCACGTTGTTGGCGTAGCCGCGCGCGTTCCATCGTGGTTCCGTTGGCTGGGTGTTGCCTGCGGCGTCGGTGGCGCGGGCGATGATCTCCAGCTCGCCCGGGTCGGGCTCGACGATGAGAGCCCATCGCACCGGAGCCCATCGGCCGCCGGTCTCGTTCCGGAACAGCTCGGCTGCCTTCCAGGTATCTCCGCCGTCGATGGACACCTCGACCGTGGAGACCTCGGATGCGCCCGACCACGCCGATCCCTTCACCTCGAGCAGCCCGGTCGCGACGGGCTCGTCCTCGATCGGTGAGGCGATCACCGAGCGCACGCAGATCTCCCCGACTGGTGAGTACTCGGGAGCTACGTTGTCACGGAGATACCGATATTTCTCCACGAAGTAGCCACGGAAGGGGGTCGTGACGGCCTCCACTCGCACCAACCACTTCACCGACTTCATGGCATAGTGGCCGGGGACGATCAGCCGGATCGGCGCACCGTGGAGCAGGCTGATGGGGTCTCCACCGATATGGGTGGCGAGGATGGGCGCCGTCGACTCGGCTAGCTCCCGGCTGATCGAGAACTGATAGGGAACCCGCTGGCCATTCGGCACCGTCCCGAAGTCGGCACCGGTGAAGACCACTTCGACGACCTCATCGGGAAGGATCCCGATCACCTCGTTGAGCCGGTATCCGGTGACCTCGATCGGGGATGCGCCATCCAGCTCCCACGCGGTGCCCTCGGGCACGGGATCCATCAGGGTGCGGCCGTTCCCGGCACATTCGAGCACGATCTCTCGTGTCACTTCTTGGAATGGCTTGAATTGCTCGGTGGTGATGAATCTGGGGCTCCTCCCGGGGATGACGACCTCGAAGCCGGCGGGAGCGGACAGGGGGGTGGGCAGGTTGCTGCGGACGTACATCTGCTGCTGACTGAGCGACTCACCGCTGAGACCCTCGACTCTCACCCCCGTGTTCGGCGGGTTCTCAGTTATGACTCGGTGAAATACCAAACGGAAGCGTCCTCCAGCGTGCGGCAGCCTAATCCCGATTTTGACGGAGCAATCCCACGACTACACCGTCGGCGAGCGCTTCCCAGGATGCCTCGATGACGTTCTCGTGCACGCCCAGGGTGCCCCATGAGGATTCGTGGTCGGAAGTCTCGATCAGGACCCGGACACGAGCGGAGGTCCCATCCTTGGAATCCAGCACCCGGACCCGGTAGTCGGTCAGGCGGAGTTCGGCGACACCCGGGAAATCGCTCCGGAGGGCACCGCGAAGGGCCATGTCGAGGGCGTGCACGGGGCCCACGCCCTCCCCCACGCTGACTCGACGCTCACCACCGACTATCAGCCTCACCGTCGCCTCCGAGTTGATGGTCTCGTCGCTGCGACGTTCGGATTGGACCCGGAACGACTCCATCTCGAAGTAGGGATTGGCCCAGCCGGTAATTTCCCTGACGAGGAGCTCGAAGGTCCCGTCGGCGGCTTCGAAGTGATACCCCTGGTGTTCGAGCTCCTTGACCCTGTCCACAACGGCACCGGCTAGATCGCCGTCGATGTCGAGGCCGAGCTCCTCGGCCTTCGACAGGACCGAGGCCTTGCCGGCGAGCTCGCTCACCACCATCCGTGTCCTGTTCCCCACCTGGGACGGGTTCTCGTGCTCGTAGGCGTCGGGACGGCGTGCCAGCGCTGATGTGTGCAATCCGGCCTTGTGGGTGAACGCGGAGCTGCCGACGTAGGGCCGGTGAGGGTCGAGAGTGATGTTCACTATCTCGGCGATGTGATGGGAGATGGACGTGATCAGGCCGAGGTCGCCGGCAATGACCTTCTTGCCCAACTTGACCTCGAGGTCGGGAATCAGAGTGGAGAGGTTGGCGTTTCCCGTTCGCTCGCCGTAGCCGTTGATGCAGCCCTGAACCTGAGCGACACCCGCCTCCACGGCACCGATCGACGACGCCACCGCGGTCCCGACGTCGTCGTGGTAGTGGACGCCGACTGCAGCACCGGGAAGGGTGCCGTGCACCTCTTCGATGACGGCGACGGTCTCGCTGGGAAGCGAGCCCCCGTTGGTGTCACAGAGGACGAGACGTTCAGCTCCCGCCTCGCGGGCTCCTCGCAAGACTTCCATCGCATAGTCGGGATTTGCCTTGTAGCCGTCGAAGAAGTGCTCGGCGTCGAAGAACACCCTGCGGTCGTGGCTTCTCAAGAATTCGATCGACTCCGCGACCATCCGCACCCCTTCGTCGAGATCGACACGGAGGGCCTCCTTCACGTGGTAGTCCCACGCCTTGCCGACCAAGCAGATGACCTCGGTCTCCGCATCGAGGAGAGCGCGCAATTGAGAGTCGGAGGCCACTTCCCCACCGGGGCGCCGGGTGGAGCCGAAGGCGGTGAGCACCGAGTGCCGGAAGTCGAGCTCAGAGCGTGCGCGGGAGAAGAACTCGGTGTCCTTCTGGTTGGCCCCGGGCCAGCCACCCTCGATGAACGAGACCCCTAGGTCGTCGAGGAGCCGCGCCACTCGCAGCTTGTCGCCGACGGTGAGGCTGATCCCCTCCTGCTGGGACCCGTCTCTCAGGGTCGTGTCGTAGATCTCGAGTTGCATGGTTCTCACCCGGGTTGGCCAATTAGAAAACCCCCTGCGGGCTGCAGAGGGCTCGGGCACAGACCTGTGTCGGTCTGCACCTAGTCGATAATGATGATGGTCGAGAGGTCTGCTGTGCCCATCGCCCGACGAGTATGACCGCAGGCCCGGAGCGGGTCAAGAGCGGGCGCTAGCGTCTACTGCACATGGAGCCCCTTCAGATCCACCTGTTTGGTGGGTTCCTCCTGACGAGGGGTGGCGTGTCGCTACCTCCGATCGCCTCGCGAGCAGGCAGATCCCTGTTCGCCCATCTCGTGATGAACCGGGATCGCCCATTGCAGAGAGACCTCCTGGCGGGCACGTTCTGGCCGGACCTGCCCGAGGGCCGGGCGAGACGACGTCTGAGCCACACCCTCTGGCAGATCCAGGACGTGGTGAACACCGACGCCGCATCCCATCTCGACGTCACGCCGGACACACTCAGCTTCAAGGTCTCTACTCCCTATTGGCTGGACGTCGAAGAGTTCGACCGCAACTACGACTCTCCTCTCCGCACCGGCTCTGACAAGCGCCGACGGGACCGACTCGAGGCCGATCGGCTGAGCAAGGTCGTCGACTTGTACCGAGGCGACTTCCTCGCCGGCTACTTCGACGACTGGGCGTTGATCGAACAAGACCACTACCGCCAGCGTTATCTGACCGCGCTGGGCCGTCTCATCGACGCCACCAAGGCGAACGGTGCATACAGCGAAGCGCTCTCCTTTGCCCGACGGATGACCCACCACGACCACCTGAACGAGGAGGCGCACCGCGAAGTCATGCGTCTCAGCTTCCTGCTGGGTCGGAACGCCGACGCCATCGAGCAGTTCGAGAGATGTGTGTCCGTGCTCGAAGAGGAGCTCGGCACCAAGCCGTCGGCGCCGAC
>Ga0214468_1000425_pt1 | contig 13245 bp, 10 predicted proteins | sample RVTome_9_FD_187334 | JGI IMG/M metagenome (GOLD analysis project Ga0214468, IMG submission 187334) | Soil microbial communities from uranium-contaminated site in the Upper Colorado River Basin, Wyoming, United States - RVT155D38 HiSeq ...
CGGGGTGCGGCATCAGCCCCAGGACGTTGCCGGCGGCGTTCGTGATCCCGGCGATGCCCCGCTCGGACCCGTTGGGATTCGCCTCGTCGCGGACGGCGCCGTCGGCGTCGGCGTAGCGCAGGACGATGCGGCCGGCGGCCTCGAGCTCGTCGAGCGTCTCCGCATCCGCGACGTAGCGGCCCTCGCCGTGGCTGATCGGCAGCCGGATCGGTTCGCCGTCCGCCAGGTCGCCGAGCCAGGCAGGCGCCGACGCCGGGTGCTCGACACGCAGCCATTGCCAATCGCAGCGGAACTCGAGGTGATCGTTGCGCAGCAGGGCGCCGGGCAGCATCCCGGCCTCGGTGAGGACCTGGAATCCGTTGCAGGAGCCGATCACCGGCCCGCCGGTAGCGGCGAACGCCTCGACCGAGCGCATGATTGGGCTGAAGCGCGCGATGGCGCCAGTCCGCAGGTGGTCACCGTGCGCGAACCCACCGGGCAGCACGGCCGCGTCGCACGCCCCGAGGCGCTCCTCGAGGTGCCACACCGGGTACGGCTCCCAATCGAGCACGTCGGCGGCAACGTGGATGAAGTCCCGCTCGCTCCAGGTCCCGGGAAAGACGACGACCGCGACCCGAGGGCGGTGCCCGACGATGGTCACGAGGGCACCGCCTCCTCCGCGTCCTGCTGCTCGTCGGCGCGCAGCTCCCAGCTTGCGGTCTCCATCACCGGGTTGGCGAGCAACCGGCGGCACATCTCGCCCACCGTCGTCTCCGCCGCGCCAGGGTCATCCGCCTCGAACGCGATCCGCAGCAGCTTGCCGCTCCGCACCTCCGCCACCGTCTCGTAGCCGAGGGAGCGCAGCGCGGAGCCGATGGTCTGGCCCTCCGGGTCGGCGATGCCCGGGCGCAGCGAGACGTGAACCTCGGCGAGCCAGCGCACGATCTAGGCCGATGCCGCCCAGGCGCGGCCGGTGAGCCGCTCGTAGGCCGCGACGTATCGGTCCCGAGTACCGCGGATGACGTCGTCGGGCAGGGTCGGCGCCGGGGGCTCCTTGTTCCAGCCGGACGCCGCCACGAAGTCCCGCACGAACTGTTTGTCGAAGCTCTGCGGGCTCGACCCCGGCGCATAGTGCGCCGCGTCCCAGAACCGGGATGAGTCAGGGGTCAGCACCTCGTCGATGACGGCCAGCTCGCCGTCGATCCAGCCGAACTCGAACTTCGTATCGGCCAGGATGAGCCCGACCGCCTCGGCACGCCGCGCGCCCTCCCGATACAGCGCGATCGAGCGCTCTTCGAGCTGCCGGGCCAGGTCGGCGCCGACCGCATCGGCGAGCTGTTCGCGGCTGATGTTCTCGTCGTGGCCGACCTCGGCCTTCGTGGACGGGGTGAAGATGGGCTCCGGGAGCGGGTCCGCCTCCCGCAGCCCGTCCGGCAGACGGTGGCCGCACACCGCCCCGGTGCGGCCGTACTCCGCCCATCCGGAGCCGGCCAGGTAGCCACGGACGACGCATTCCGCGTCGATCCGTTCGGCGCGCCGCACGAGCATCGAACGAGACGCCATCTCCGGCGCGCGTGCCGGCTCCGGAAGCGCGGCCGGATCGGCCGACACGAAATGGGAACGCCCGAGCGGGGCGAGCTGCTCGAACCACCACGTCGACAGGCGGGTGAGCACGGCGCCCTTGTCGGGGATCGGCTGGTCGAAGACGACGTCGAACGCCGACAGGCGATCGGTGGCCACCAGCAGCAGGTGCCGGTCGTCGATCTCGTAGGTCTCGCGCACCTTGCCGCGATGGATGCGGCGCAGGCCGGCGAGATCGGTAGTCAGCATGGTCACAGCAGGTCCTCGCTCTTGCCCTCGTCGGGTTCGTCGTTCGTAGGAATGGCGTAGCCGTCGGGAGGGAGCCGCAGCCGACGCCGCGCAAAGGCCTCGACGCGGTCGAGGATCGACAGGATGACCAGGATCAGCAGTGTCCCCGCAACCGCGACCACGTACAGGCCGGCCCCCGCGGCGGTCCCGATGGCAGCCACCGACCAGAGGCTGGCAGCCGTCGTCAGGCCGCGGATGTGGCCACGGTACTGGAGGATCGTCCCGGCGCCAATGAAGCCGATGCCCGACACGATCTGGGCGGCGATACGCGTCGGGTCGACCAGGTCGCCGACGAACCCGAACGCGCTGACCACGGTGAACAGCGCGGCGCCCAGCGAGACGAGGCTGTGCGTCCGGAACCCGGCCGGCTGCCGCTGGAGCTCCCGCTCGAAGCCGATGACGGCACCGAGGACCAGCCCAACGGTGAGGCGCAGGACGAGGTCGAGCTGCGTGGCAAGGGTCAGGTCCGGGGTCATTCGCCGATCGGGGTCTCCATGTGGCGACCCGGCCGTCCATTCGTCGCCCGCGCATCCAGGAGGCCGGACCAGGTGGCCGTTCCCCAGGCGTGGAGCGCGCCGCCGCCGAGGACGATGACGAGCCAGATCGCCACGAAGCCTACCAGCAGCAGTCCCGTGGCGACGTCGAACCCGCCCCCGCCCAAACGAACGCCGATGGGCGCCCACAGCACACGCACCAGGACCGAGGCCACCGCCAGGTAGACGATCCTCACGGCCAGCTGCGCGGCCAGGTGCCAGGTGGCCGGGGCGCCGGATGCACCGAGAGCGCGCGGCGCATCCCGGAGCGCGGCCAGCGGCTCCCGGCCCGCGGGTCCGACCAGGCGGACGGCCGCCGCATGGACGGCAGCTCCGAACGATGCCAGCGCCGCCGTGGCGATGAGGAACGGCGCCAGCCGAGCGAGGATGCGGAGCACCGGCCCCGCGCCCGTCTCCGGCGCCGTGAACTCGCCGGGCGCCACGATCGACGCGGCCGCAACCGACGCCAGGACGGCGAACATCGCCGGCCCGGCGGTGACCACCGACACCGCGAGAACGTCGATGGCGGTCGGTCGGGTCCGCCCATCGTCGCGCACCGCCGCCAGCAGGGCCGATTCGCCGATGGCCGCCAGCCCGAAGGCCAGCATGAGGGCGCCCATCGCGGCTGCCCCGACCGCCACCGCGTTCCACGGCCACGCGCCCGAGGTGTAGAACCCGGCGCCGAAGACGGTCAGCTCCCCCTCATTCGGGAGCTGCGCGACGCCGGCGACCATGCTGATCCAGCCGACGGTCGCCACCCAGGCGAGCGCTCCCGACAGCCAGAGGGCCGGACGCGACGACACGAGCCTCGCGGCACGCCCGGCCGCGGCCAGCCAGCGCTCCATGTCCCTGCGCTACTCGCCGGCGTCGAGCCCGAGGGCGCGATAGGTGACGGCGATGCCGGCGAGGTGATGGTCGAGGTCCATGGCGGCGTCGATCTCGTCCGGCGTCAGCCACTCGGCGACCGCCGGATCGGCGTGCAAGGCGTCGCGGAAGGTGGCCTCGCCACTCCATGCGCGCCTGGCCGAGCCCTGCACCAGCCGATACGCCGCCTGCCGGTCGGCGCCGTTCGCCACCATGACCAGCAGGAGCGCCTCCGAGTACACCATTCCGCCGAGCTGGTCGAGATTGGCGCGCATCCGATCGGCGTCGACCTCCAGGCCATCCAGGACGTCCGCGAGCGTGCGCGTCGCGTAGGCCGCAACGCCGATGGCGCGCTCGAAGACGAAGCGCTCGGCCGAGCTGTGGCTGATGTCACGCTCGTGCCAGAGCGCCATGTTCTCGAGGCCGATGAGCGCGTCGCCGCGCAGCAGCCTCGCCATACCGGTCACCCGCTCGGTGAGGATCGGGTTGCGCTTGTGGGGCATCGCGCTCGATCCCTGCTGGCCGGAGCCGAACGGCTCGAAGGCCTCCCCGACCTCGGTGCGCTGGAGGTGCCGGATCTCGATCGCGATGCGCTCGAGCGTCCCACCCAGGATCGCGAGCGCCGTCAGCAGCTCCGCGTGTCGGTCGCGGCTGACCACCTGGGTCGGGGCCGGATCCGGCTCGAGGCCGAGGCCATCGAGAACGTGGCGCTCGACGTCACCGCTGACGTTGGCGTGGGTGCCCACGGCGCCGGAGATCGAGCCGACGCCGACGGCGGCGCGGGCACGTGCCAGGCGGTCGACGTCGCGTCCGAGCTCGGCGTACCAGCCGGCGACCTTGAAGCCGAAGGTGATCGGCTCGGCGTGGATCCCGTGGCTGCGGCCGACCATCGGCGTGTGGCGGTACTGGAGCGCCAGGCGCCGAACGACCTCGACCAACCGGGCGAGCTCGCGCTCGACGACGCGAGTGGCGTCCCGCAGCACGACGGCGGTGGCGGTGTCGAGCACGTCCGAGCTGGTGAGGCCGTAGTGCAGCCAGCGGCCCTCCGGCCCGAGCCGCTCGGTCACCGAGCGCAGGAAGGCGATGACGTCGTGCTGGGACTCGCGCTCGATCTCGCGAGCGCGCTCGGGGTCCACCTCGCCGGCGGCGGCTCGAATCCGCTCCCAGTCCGTCTCGGGGACGACCCCGGCGTCGCGCAATGCCTCGACGGCGAGCAGCTCGATGCGCAGCCACAGGTCGAGCTTGTGCTGCTCGCCGAACAGGTCGCGCAGCTCGGGGAGCGCGTAGCGGTCGATCATCGGCTCAGGCGCGGGGATCGATGCGGAGCTCGGCCTTGCCAGCCTGCTCGCCCCGGAAGACGGCGACCCGATCCGCCACCGCCGGGTCGGAGAGGGCCAGGATGCGGGCCGCCAGGTGCGCGGCGTTCCTCGCGCCGGCACTCCCGATGGCGACCGTCGCCACCGGCACGCCGGGCGGCATCTGGACCACGGCGTACAGCGCATCGGCGCCGCCGAGGGATCCGCCGTCGAGGGGGATCCCGATCACCGGCAGTCCGGTCAGGCTGGCGAGCACCCCGGGCAGGTGGGCGGCCAGTCCGGCCGCGCCGATGAACAGGCGGGCCCCGGCGGCCTCCGCCTCGGCGACGTAGGCGTGGAGCGCATCGGCCTGGCGGTGGGCGCTGATGACCGACGCCTCCCAGCCGATGCCGTAGGAGTCGAGCACGTCGAAGCAAGCCTTCAACGTCGGAAGGTCGGAACGGGAGCCGCAGACGACGGCAACGTCGGGCATGCCCACAGCATAGAGTCCCGCCGCGGCTTGACGCCGGCTTAGGATGGATGGCCCAGGATCTGCTGCCCGGACCCACCGACCCGTACCGCAGGAGAACCGGCCCGATGTTCATCGCCACACCGCTCCGCAGCGTGCGCCTGCCCATGGCCGCGCTCGTCGTCCTGGCCCTCGCGACGGCCCTGCTCGGCGTGCCGCCGGTCGAGGCCAAGGGGCCACCCGAAGCCGTCCGATTCGCGACGTTCAACGCCTCGCTGAACCGAGGGAACCCGGGCCAGGCGCTCGCCGACCTGTCTGCCCCGGGCAGCGCGCAGGCCGCCGCCGTCGCGGAGATCATCCAGCGCACCCGTCCCGAGGTCCTGCTCATCAACGAGTTCGACTTCGAGCCGAACAACGCCCTGGCCACCGCGTTCCAGGACAACTACCTCGACGAGAGCCAGAACGGAGCCGACCCGATCGACTATCCGCACGTCTATGTCGCTCCCTCGAACACCGGCGTCCCCTCGGGGTTCGATCTCAACAACAATGGCGCCATCGTCGGGCCTGACGACGCCTTCGGCTTCGGCTTCTTCGAAGGGCAGTTCGGGATGGCCGTCTTCAGCATGCATCCCATCGATTACGAGTCGATCCGCACGTTCCAGAACTTCCTCTGGGCCGACATGCCCGGCGCGCTCCTTCCCGACGATCCGACCACGCCGGAGCCCGCCGACTGGTACTCGCCCGAGGAGCTCGAGGTCTTCCGCCTGTCCAGCAAGAGCCATTGGGATGTCCCGATCTCGATCGGCGGAAGCACCGTGCACTTCCTCGTCAGCCACCCGACGCCGCCGGTCTTCGACGGCGCAGAGGACCGCAATGGCACCCGGAACCACGATGAGATCCGCTTCTGGGCCGACTACGTGACGCCCGGTGCCGGCGGCTATATCTATGACGACGCCGGTGGGACCGGCGGCCTGTCCCCTGGCTCGAAGTTCGTGATCGCCGGTGATCAGAACTCGGATCCGCTCGACGGAGACAGCATCCCCGGCTCGATCCAGCAGTTGCTCGACAACCCGCGGGTGAACACGTCGGTGACGCCGTCGAGCGCGGGCGCGGTCGAGGCGTCCGACGACCAGGGAGGCGCGAACGATGATCACCTCAGTGATCCGGCCTTCGACACGGCCGACTTCTCGGACGTCGCACCCGGCAACCTGCGGGCCGACTACGTCCTGCCGAGCCGCAACCTGCGGATCGTGGACGCGGCGGTCTTCTGGCCGGTCCAGGCCGACCCCCTCTCCGAGCTCACCGGGACGTTCCCGTTCCTGAGCTCCGACCACCGCCTGGTGTGGGTCGACGTGATGGTGCCGGGCAGCGCTCGCGGCGGCTGACGTCCTCGCGGCCGGGGCCAGGGCGGCTCCGGCCGCCGGTCGAGGCACACGGGCGCCATTCGTCGTGAGGGCATCCGCCCATCCACGGAGGAGACAGCACGCGGTGCGATCACCCGGCCCGGCTGTCGAGATCCGTGCTGTCGCCGGCGGGTAGCTCCCGCTCGGCGATGTCGGGGCGGTATTGGCCGCCGGCGAGCCGGACGTCCGCAACGCCAGCGTAGGCCGCCTGGCGCGCCTCGGCGAGGTCGGAACCGCGGCCGACGACGGTCACCACACGACCGCCGATGGCCTCGTAGCCGCCGTCGGACGCGCGGCGCGTCCCGGCGTGGAAGACGAGGACGGAGCCATCGTCGGCGGCCGAGGCGGGCTCCGTCCCGTCGATGCGGCGACCGGTGGCCGGCGCGTCCGGGTAGCCCTCGGACGCCACGACCACGCCCACGGCGGCGCCGCGTCGTGCGCCGAGCGATCCCTCCATGAGCGCCCGATCGCCGAGCGCCACGCCGAGCATGGCCGAGCCGAGCGTGCCATCGAGCATCGGCAGCATGACCTGCGCCTCAGGATCGCCGAAGCGGGCGTTGAACTCGATCACCATCGGTCCGTCATCGGTCACCATCAGCCCGGCGTAGAGGACGCCGCGGTACGGGAAGCCGTCTCGCTCCATCCTCCAGGCGATCGGCTCGAAGATCTCGGCCGCCGCCGCCTCCAGCTCACGCTTCCCGAACCAGGGCACCGGGGTGTAGGCCCCCATGCCGCCGGTGTTCGGCCCGGTGTCACCGGTGCCGAGCCGCTTGTAGTCGCAAACGGCGGCCAGCGGCACGACCGTGGAGCCGCTGACGAGCGCGAAGGCGCTCACCTCCGGCCCATTGAGCCGTTCCTCGAGCACGAGACGCGCCCCCGGCGCCACGGCCCCCAGCAGGTCGTGGATGGCGGCCACCGCCTCCTCGGCCGTGTCCGGCACGACCACGCCCTTGCCGGCCGCCAGCCAGTCGGCCTTCACTACCGGCGGGCGTTCCGAAGCGCGGGCGTGGGCCGCTGCCAGGGCCGGATCGGTGAATGTCGCCGATCGAGCCGTCGCCACGCCGGCACGCTCCATCTGTCGCTTCGCGAACGCCTTGCTCGACTCGAGACGAGCCGCCGCCCGGGTGGGGCCGAAGGTCGGCACCCGGGCCGCCTCGAGCTCGTCCGCCAGGCCGACGGCCAGCGGAGCCTCGGGACCGATGACCACGAGGTCGTACCGCTCGCGCGTGACGTGGCGAGCGACCGCCATCGGATCGAGCATGTCGAGGTCGGGCACCGCCTCCGCGACCGCCGCGGACCCGCCGTTGCCCGGCGCGATTCGGACACGACGCACCGGCTCGTCGCGCGCCAGCCGCCAGGCGATCGCGTGCTCACGGGCGCCACCGCCGATGACCAGGATGTCCATCTCCGGAGTCTAAGTGTGTTGCCGCCGAGGCGCTCCTGGACGGCGGGAGCGCCGTGGAGTCGGCCGGTATATCGTTACTGATATAACCGCTGACATCGGCAGACCCCAGCTGCAACCGGCTGAATACCGCGCTGATGAAGTTGCTACTGCTCCGTCGCGGCCTCGAGCGCCTCGAGCACCTCGGCGAGCTCGTCGATCCGATCCTGGTAGGTGCCGAGATCGCCGACGGCCAGGGCGCGCTGCGCGGCCTCGTACAGGCGGGATGCCTCGGCCACGAGCTCAGCGACATCGGAGGGCAGCGGCGCCTGCGACGCGCCCGGGTCGGGCGACTCACCGGGCTCAGGCGACTCGCCCGGCTCGGTCGGCTCCGGCTCCTCGGGGGGAGGTGGCTCCGCCTCGCCGAGGATCTGGCGCAGGCCCTCCTCGACGGACTCGGCGAACGCGACGCGCTGCTGGTCGACCATGATGACTCGCACGAACTCGGGGAACGGCGCGCCCTCCGCCTGGAGGAAGATCGGCTCGATGTAGATCAGCCCGTCGTCGCCGATGGGCAGCACGAGCAGGTTGCCGCGGACCACGCGCGAGCCGGCGTTCGACCACAACGTGAACTGCTCGCTGATTACGTCGTCCTGGTTGATGCGCGCCTCGACCTGGGCCGGCCCGAATGTCGTCGTGTCGCTCGGGAAGCGGAAGATGATCCGCTGCCCGTAGAACCCCGGATCCATGCGCGCCGCCGACCAGGCGATCATGTTCGGCCGGCTCTCCGCCACCATCGGCTGGATGAGCACGAACTCCGGCTCGTCCTCGCCCGGGATGCGCATCGTGACGTAGTAGGGCTCCATCGGCTGCTGCTGGTCGGTCGACACGTCGAGCGGGATCGCCCAGCGGTCCTCCTGGTTGTAGAAGGTCGTGGCGCCGACGTCGGTGGCCGGCAGGTGGTAGACACGCGACGCCAGGTTCTGGGCCGTGAACAGGTCCTCCGGATATCGCAGATGGGCGACGAGCTCTTCGGACAGCGCCGAGATCGGCTGGAAGAGACTCGGGAAGATGCGGGCGTAGGCGGCGATGATCGGATCCGCATCGTCGGTGATGTAGAAGTCGACCGTCCCGTCGTAGGCATCGATGACGACCTTCACCGCGTTGCGCACGTAGTTGGCGCCGGGGAAGCGGCCCTCGGTCAGCGGCTGCGCGTTCGGGTATCGGTTGGTCACCGTGTACGCGTCCCAGATCCAGACGAGACGGTCGTCGGCGGCCACCAGGTACGGGTCCTCGTCGTAGGCCAGGAACGGTGCGATCTCGGGAACGCGCTCCGTGATCGTCCGGCGGAACAGGATCTGCGACTCGTCCCCGAGCTGGCCGCTGATGAGCAGGTTGAAGTCGCCGAAGCGCAGCGCGAAGAGCGCTCGGGCAATCGGGTTGCCGATGCCGACTCCGGTCGTGCCGTCCCAGCGCGTCGTCTCGCCGCCCTCCTCGCGGTCGTCGAGCGGATAGTCGAACTCCGCCGTGGTGGTGCCGGTCACGATGTACGTGTCGGTCTCCTCGCCGAAGTAGATGCGCGGCTCCTCGACGGGCAGCTGCGGATCGCGGTTGATGCCGCTGACGAGGTAGTCCGGCTGTCCCTGTGGCGTGACGGCGTCGACCGGCACGGCGGTGATGCCGTAGCCGTGGGTGAAGACGAGCCGCTCGTTCGTCCAGGTCCGCGCCTGGGTGGCGAGCCGTTCCACGTCGAGCTCCCGGGCGGAGAGCATGATCTGGCGCTGCTCGTCGTTGATCATGTAGCGGTCGATGTCGACGTCGCTGAACGTGTAGTACTGCCGCAGGATCTGCTGCTGGCCGAACGTGGTGAGCAGCGGCCGGTAGTCCCACAGCCGCAGATTGTTGACCGTGGCCTGGTCGGCCTCGAACACCTCCCTGGTCAGCTCCTGCTCCCCGGTGAACCCGCGGGTGATGACCTCGTCGAGGCCGAAGGCCGCGCGGGTCGCCTCGAGGTGGTTGCGCAGGTACGGGCGCTCGACATTGAGCTCGTTCGGCTCCACCTGGACCCGCTGCACGAAGCCCGGGTAGAGGCCGCCCACCAGGATCGACAGCACGAACCAGGCGCCGGCGGCCAGGCCAAGCAGCCACAGGGTGCGGAAGAAGGTGTTGAGCAGCAGCAGCGCGGCGGACACGAGCGCCACGCCGGTGAGGATCATGTACGCCGGGTACTGGGCATTCATGTCGGTATAGGTCGCGGTCTGCACGGATCCGCCCACGCCCCGGGTCGAGTAGGCGAGGTCCGCGATGTCGAGCTGGTAGCCGGCGGCGATGATCGCCAGCAGCAGGGCGCCGATGACCGAGAGGTGCGCGCGAACCGGCGCCGAGAGGTGGAACTGCCAGCGCAGCGCGCGCGCCGCGTAGGCACCCAGCGTCAGCAGCCCGACGACGATGAGCGTGGTGGACGCCCAACCCAGCAGGAAGCGCCAGAACGGCAGGTCGAAGACGTAGAAGCCGATGTCGCGACCGAGCGTCGGGTCGCTGGCGCCCCACTCGCCGCCGTTGACGAACAGGAGGACCGTCTCCCACGTCCCGCTCCATGCGGCGCCGCTGCCGAGCGCCAGGAGCACCGCGATCACGGCGAGCACGATCCCGATCACCTTCGACGCGTCCGGCATCTCGATGCCGCCGAGCTGGCGCACCGGGGCCTGGGGCGCGATGCGACGCGCCAGCCATATGCTGAGGAGCGCCGGCACCAGCATGGCGACGAAGCCGATGCCGAACAGGGCGACCTGCGCCCACAGGCGCGTCGCCAGCACGTCGCGCCGACCGAGCGCGTCGTACCACATGATGTCGGTGATGAGGCCGACCACCCCGCCGAGCAGGCCGAGGATGACGAAGACCGCAACCAGCCCGCCGCCGATCCACAGCCATCGCTGCCACGGAACGTCGCCGCCGGCGGCAGGCGGGAAGACACGACCGCCCCCATCGTCGTCGCCATTCCCGCCGTCGGCACCGTTGCCACGGCCGGTCCGCGACCGGCCGCTGCGACCCGCGTCGATGGGCGTCACGTTGCGCTCGCGGGGCGGCAACGGGCGACCCTCGCGTCGCGCGTCGGCCTCCTCCTGCCGGCGCTGGAGGTCCTCGAGCAGCTTGTCGAACCAGCTTGACATGTGGGCAGCATGCTACCGGCTCAGCCCCATCCGCGTTCCGCGGACGCCCGGCGACGGCTAGCATCGGCGCATGCAGCTCGCCGGATCCTGCTTCTGCGGTGCCGTCAGCTTCACCGTGGAGAGCCGCACGCCGTACCCGTATCGGCGCTGCTATTGCGCTCGCTGCCGAAAGACCGCCGGCGGGACGGGCGCGGCGGCCAACGTTCTCGCCCAGGCATCGACCCTGGTGATCGACGGCGCCGATGGCCTCACCGAGTTCGCCGCTCCCGACACGACCCGCACGCGGTTCTGCTCCCGGTGCGGGTCTGCGGTGTACCTGACGATCGATGCCGCGCCGGACTTCGTCTACCCGTTCGCCTCCGCCATCGACACCCCTCTGCCCGAGCCGCCGGAGCGCGTCCACGTCTTCACCACGGAGGCACCGGCCTGGGCGCGCCCGCCCTCGGGGCCCACCGACCTGACCGTCGAGCGCAATACGAACGAGTCGATCGAGGGCTGGCACCGCCGCCACGGCCTCGGCGGCTCCGACTGACGGCGCGGGCCGGGCTGCCGATTCAGCGGGCGCCGAAGACCTCGATCTCGTACCAGATCACCCAGCCGGGACGCTGCGTGTCGATCCGAAGCCGGGCGACGTCGGCGATCGGGGCGGCGAGCTCGTGCTCGAGCACGAGCTCCTGTGCCGCCGCCGGCGACGGCTGGCTGAGCACATGCGAGGCGAGCTCGGACCCGTCGGCGGCCAGCAGGCGCAGGGTGACCTGCATCGGCCCCTCGGTGGCCTGCCGGGTGACGAGCCGAACGCTCTCGATGGTCACTCCGCCCAGGTCGATCTCGATCCACTGGGGTGCATCGGCGCCCGATGACCACCACGTCTCCATGCTGAGGTCGATGGCCTTCGAGGGAAGGCCCACGATCTCGGGCCCGTCCTCGAACGCCGATGCGGTCACCGGCCGCCCGAAGGCGAGGTTCGGATGCGGCAGCGCCGCCGGGCTGCACGGATCAGGCAGCTCCCCTGGCGACAGGTGGCGCGCGATATCGGCCTCGTCGCCGCCCCACGTCTCGATGTAGGTGTCCTGCCCGGACCAGGTCCAGTAGAGGTACCCGTCCAGGCCATCGGCACATGCCCGGCGCTGGTAGTCGACCATGATCGCCGCGGCGTCGACCGGGTCCGGGTAGGCACCTCGGAAGGCACCGAACTCGCCGAGCACGACCGGGATGCTGTCGACGCCGGCCAGCAGCGAGTTCGCCCAGGCCTGATCCCAGTCGAGGCCGACGCCGGGGTAGGCATGGAAGTCCAGGAAGTCGAGCGACGAGTCGATCAACGGCCGCGGGTCGACCAGGCGCGCCTCGGGCGGGACGGCGACCGGCCCCTCGGCCGATGGGAAGAAGCCCATGGTGACGAGCGCGGTCGGGTCGACCGCCTTGATGGCCGCCACCATGCGGTCGACGTAGTGCCGCAGCCCCGAGTCGCGCATGGCGTGCACCTGGGCCGGGTCCATCAGATCGTACGTCTCACCGTCGGCCGTGGTCACCGTGTCGAGGACGCCGAACGGCGGCTGATCGGCCTCGAAGAACTGCTCGTTGCGGAGCTGGAAGGCCCAGATGGCGTCCATCGGCGTGCCGGCCTCGATCAGCCCGGTCACGAAGTCGGTCCAGAAGCGCTCGTGATCCGACACACCCTCGGGCGTCAGGTCGAGGTTGAAGCCGGCCCACTCGTCGCAGCACACTCCGCTCGTGGCAGTCGCGTAGCCGCCGTCGTCGGGCAGGTGGTCGAAGGTCAGCATCACCTGGATGCCGGCGTCCCGCGCGGCGCGGACGTACTCGGCCATGTTCTCCAGGTACTCGGCGCGGAGCCCGCTGGCCGGGTCGCCCATGCATCCGGTCGCGGCGCCGAAGCAGGCGTTCGCCCAGATGCGCACCGCGTTGTACCCGAGCGCCCCCATGGCGGCGAGGTCGGCCTTCGCGGCATCCAGGCCGTTCGGACCGGCACGGAACGTCTCGTCCATCAGGTAGCCGCCGGTGAGCGTCCATCGCCAGTGGTTGAAGCCGCGCGGGATCCAGCGCTCGTCGGTCGCCCGATCGAACAGCTCGGCGACACCATCGACCACCCGCACGCCGATGCGATGGTCGGCCGGCTCCGGCACCGGCGACGGCGAAGTGGCGGCGCTCGGCGACGGGCTGGCAGCCGGCGCCGATGCGAGCCCACTCGGTGACGCGCTCGGCGATGCGCTCGCGTCGCAGGCGAGCAGCCCGAGCGCCAGGGCCAGCGCCCCGGCGCGCGACCT
>Ga0214468_1000427_pt1 | contig 13225 bp, 11 predicted proteins | sample RVTome_9_FD_187334 | JGI IMG/M metagenome (GOLD analysis project Ga0214468, IMG submission 187334) | Soil microbial communities from uranium-contaminated site in the Upper Colorado River Basin, Wyoming, United States - RVT155D38 HiSeq ...
TCGAGGCGGCGATGCCGAACGAGACCTGGCAATCCGACTTCACCCACGACCCGCTCACCGACACCGAGACCCTTTCCCAAGGGCGTCGAGATCACCACCTGGCTCGACGACTACACCCGCTAAGCCCTGCACATCTCCGCGCTGTCGTCGACACGCGCACCGGGCGATCACCACCCCCACGCATGAGGGCCACCTTCCGCGAAGCCGCAGGTCCTGAACCGGCACGGGCTCCGTGCCGCTGCTTTCGTGGTCTGCTCGTGCGGTTGCGGAGCAGCGTAGTGGGCCAGCGAGGGCTGGATTTGAACCTGAGGCCTCTGGATTGAGGCTCGAGCAAATGACCTATGGATGAGAACTGACCTCTGGGTCGTCGGCCGAGAGGTCGCACTGTTCGACTTCCCGCAGACCTTCGCCAGGCTTCGCCACTCTTCGCGACATCGGCCCATCTCAAGGCAATGTCAGCAGACATGCTGCTGACACCGAACGTCAGCGCCGGGCGCGTGGTGACCCACGAACCCGGCTCTGACCTGCGGTTTTACTTTGTAGCGGGGGCAGGATTTGAACCTGCGACCTCTGGGTTATGAGCCCAGCGAGCTACCGAACTGCTCCACCCCGCGTCGGTGATCCCACCTTACGGGACAGCCGGCGGCCGCTCCAAATCGAGCCGTGTGGCGCCGCTCACCCCGAACCCGGGGTGAGCGGCCGGTCCGAGCTGTGCTGCGAGAGACACCCGATTCGGCACCGGAGGCGTGCTTCTCGCAGAACACCTCCCGGCTCGGTGCCGTGACCCCGCCACCGAGCCCGCGAGACGGCTCAGCCGCCCTCGCCCTCAGCTGCTGGATCCTCCTCCGGCGCGTCGGGATCGGTAACCCCGGCCGCCTCGAGTGCCTGCGCGACGAGGTCACGAGCACGCTCGGTCGCCTCGGCGTACCCGGCCAGGTCACCGTTCTGCAGCGCTGCCTCGGCCTCGACGAAGGCGTCCTCGGCCTCGGCCAGGAGCGACTCCACGTCGGGGGTGAGCCCGGGGCCACCATCGCCGCCACCGTCGCCCTCGCCGGGCTCAGGCTCGCCGCCCGGGTCCTCGATCGTCTCGTTGTCAGAGTCGATCTTGCTCAGCACGTCGTTGAGCGCAGCGGTCAGCGTCGGGCCGAAGCCGACCTCCTTGCCGAAGGACACCAGCACGTAGCGCAGCACGGGGTAGCGGCCCTCACCCGCCTCGCGCAACGTGTACAGCGGCTGGACGTACAGCAGGCCGTCACCCACCGGCAGGGTCAGCAGGTTGCCGTCAACGACCCGGGAGTTGGTCCGCGTGAACGCGAGCCTGGCGTCCTGGATGGCCTGGTCGGCACCGAACTGGTTCGCGATCTGGGACGGCCCCGGGATCTGCGTGCTGCCGGGCAGCCGCAGGATCCGGATGGCGCCGTAGTCGTCCTGCCCCGCGTCGGCGTCCACGGAGATGAACGCGGCCAGGTTCTGCCGGTTCTGCGGGACGAAGACACTGGTCAGCGAGAACACCGGCTCCTCGCCGCCCGAAGGGGTGCGCACCGAGAGACGGTACGGCGGCTGCTTCTGCGTGCGGTCGGTCGGGTCCTGCGGGACGGCCCACTCGTCGCTGCCCTCGTAGAACGTCTTCGGCTCCGTCACGTGGTACTTCGCGAGGATGTCGCGCTGCACCTTGAACATGTCCTCCGGGTAGCGCATGTGCGCACGGAGCTCGTCGGGGATCGAGTCCTTGGGCTCGACGACCCCCGGGAACGCACCGGACCACGCCTTCAGGATCGGGTCCTCCTCGTCCCACTCGTACAGCTCCACGGTGCCGTCGTAGGCATCCACCACCGCCTTGACCGCGTTCCGCATGTAGTTGATCTGGTCGGTCGGCAAGGTGGCGTACGCCGTCTGCGGCTGTAGCGAGTCACGCGTCATGTCCGACAGCGAGCGCTTCTCCGACATCGGGTACCGATCGCTCGTCGTGTACGCGTCGAGGATCCACACCACGCGCCCGTCGACGACCGCCGGGTAGGAGTCCCCGTCGACGGTCAGCCATGGCGCGACCTTCTGCACGCGCAGCCGGGGCTCGCGGTCGTAGATGATCTTGGACGCCTCGTTCACCCGGTTCGAGAGCACGATGTTCGGCTCGCTGAACTTGATCGCGTAGAGGATCTTGTTGAACAGGCTCCCGACCGGGACACCGGCCGCACCGTCGTACGTGTTCGTCTCTGCGGGACCGCCGGCCTCCCCCTCGGGGATGTCGAACTCGACGTCCCCGGCACCCTCGGGCTGTCCGACGATGGAGTACAGCGGGCTCTGCTCACCGAAGTAGATCCGTGGCTGGTACCCGTCGGCCTGCTCGGTGAGGTCACCCTGCGGCGGGATGTCCTGCTCGGCCCACTCGGGCTCACCGTCGTTGCTGACCAGCGTGCCCTGGCTGTTGCGCTGGTTGCCGTAGGCGGCGACGACGCCGAACCCGTGCGTGTAGACGGTGTGCAGGTTCGCCCAGTTGAGCTGGTCCTCGGGGAGCCCGGCCTGGTTCAGCTCCCGGACGGCGAGCACCATGTCCCGCAGCTCGCCGTTGACGGGGTAGCGGTCCACGTCGAGCACGTCGGGCACGCTGTAGTAACCGCGCACCTGCTGCAGCTGCTCGAAGGTGTCCGACACGAGCGCCGGGTCCAGCAGGCGGATGCCCGGGATCGAGGCGGCATCCTCGGCGAGCTGCTCGGTGCTCAACGACGTGTTGGCGGCGTACGGCGCGATGTCGACGTCGGAGATGTCGTACGCCGCCCGCGTGGCGTCGATGTTCCGGCCGATGTAGGGCGCCTCCTTGTCCGGCTCGGACGGGGAGACCTGGAACTGCTGCACGACACCGGGCCAGAGCACACCGAGCAGGATCGCCGACAACACCAGGAGGACCACACCCACCGAGGGCAGCATCCACGTACGCCGGAAGATGTTGGCGAAGAACAAGATCGCGCAGATCAGCGCGATGAAGGTCAAGATCTCCTTCGACGGCAGCACCGCGTTGTCGTCGGTGTAGGTGATACCGGTGATCAGGCCGCTGGCGTCGGAGGTGAGGTCGTGCCGGTCGAGCCAGTAGTCCGCGGCCTTGAACAGCACGAAGAGGCCCGCCAGGACGGAGATCTGCACCTGCGCAGCACCCGAGACACGGTCGTGCTTGTCCTGGAGGCGGATCCCGCCGTAGAGGTAGTGCAGGACCACCGCGGCGATCAGGCCCATCACGGTGGCCGCCATCCCGAACCCGACCAGGTAGTGCAGCCACGGCAGGTCGAAGACGTAGTAGCCGATGTCCTTGCTGAAGTACGGGTCGGTCTGCCCGAACGGCTGCGCGTTGCGCCACAGCAGGAACTCGCGCCACATGCCGGCACCGGAGGCGCCGGCGAACAGGCCGAGCATCAGGCTGACCGCGACCAGCAGCCAATTCTTCAGCGGCTCGACGACCTCGCGGTAGCGGTCGAGGTTCGCCTGCTCCAGCGACGCCGGCCGGAACACCGGCCGGAACCGGTAGGCCACCAGCAGGTTCACGGCGACGAACACGGCCATCAGCAGGCCGAAGACCACGAACAGCAACACGCGGGTGCCGAGCATGGTGCTGAACACCGTGGAGTACTCGACGCTGCGGAACCAGAGCCGGTCGGTCCAGATGCCGGTGAACACCGAGACCAGGAAGAACGCCGCCACCAGCACGATGCCGGTGAACATCAGCGCGCGGGAACGCTGGGGCGGAGGTGCCGCCGCAGCGGCACGGGGCCGGGACGGGGGTGGTTCGTCGAAGAATCCGCTCACAGCTGTCCTCTGTTAGTTCTCGAGCGTGCTGAGCAGCAGCTCTAGTAGTGCGGGCACGAGATCGGGGCTCTCCACCACCGACGAGGAGTCGTCATGGGAGCGGAAGCGCAGCGCGCAGTACGTCGCACCCTCTCGGGTCGCGGCGGCCACGATACGCACCTCCTGACGCTCCGGGTGGGAGGACGCGAAGCTCTGCGCCTCCTCCGGGTCATCGGGGATGTCGGGGTCGGCGTCGGGCGGGAGCACGAGCCGTTCGACCACGGCGGCGCAGCCGAAGACCTCGGCGGGCCACATGATCTGCTCCAAGGACTCCTCGAGCGACCGGTCGACGGGGGTGTGGTCCTGCTCCACGGGGGTCAGCGACCCGGCGGCCGAGCTCTGGTCGAGCCCCATCGCCGCCGCGAGGCCGGGTTCGCGGGCGAGCAGGTCGGCGGTCGGCACGAGCGCGTACAGGCGGGCGGGCTTGTCCCAGCCGTCGTCGGCGACGTGCGACTCGATCTCGCGGACAGCCGTCGCGAGGACGGGGTCCACCGGGGGGCTGTCCTCGGTGAGCATGGGCTCGCGCTCCGCGCCGCTCATCGGCACTCCGGGAGCTCTGCGTCGGGGTCCTCGACGTAGGTCTCGATCGACGTCACCGCGCTGCTCATCGTCGGTGCCTTCACGAGCCTCATCTCCTCCTCGTCGAGCCCGAGCGCGAGCGCGGCCTCACAGTTGCGGGGCGGGACCAGGAAGAGCTCGGCACCGGAGTCGGCGGCCGCGACTATCTTCTGCTGGATCCCTCCAATGGGTCCAACGCGCCCGTCCTCGGAGATGGTTCCCGTCCCGGACACAGCGATCCCTCCCGTGAGCGCCCCAGGGGTCAGCGTGTCATAGACGGCGAGGGAGAAGATCAGCCCCGCGCTGGGGCCGCCGATGTTGTCGTCGATGTTGACCGAGACCTCGAACGGGAAGTCGTAGCTCGGTCCGACGATGATCCCGACGATCGGGATGTCCGGGTCGTCCTCCGAGGGCTCGGGCGTGACCCGGACCGTCTCCGTCCCGTCCTTGCGACGTACGACGAACGTGGCGGTGTCCCCGCGCTCGGTCCTGCGCACCAGGCGGGACACGGCGGTGGCGTTCTTCACCTTCGTGCCGTTGACCGAGACGATCTCGTCGCGCGCCTCGAGGTTGCCCTCCGCGGGGCTGCCCGGCGTCACCGCCAGCACCTCGGTGATCTTGTCGAGGTCGTAGCCGAGCTCGGCGAGCGCCACCGCGACAGCGGTGTCCTGGGAGGAGACCATCTGCACGCTGCTCTGCTGCTCCACCTCCTCCTCGGACTCGTCCGGGGCGTAGAAGGCCTCCCGCGGGTACACCGCGCGCGAGCTGTCGAACCACGCGGTGAGGGCCTCACCGATGCTCACCGACTGGTTCGGACCGCTGAGCCTGATCGTGGTCAGCTCGAGGCGGCCGTCGGTGTCGTAACGGGGGTGGCCCTGGACCCGGACGATCTCCTCACCCCGCGCCTCGGCGAGCACGTCGACCGTCGGGCCCGGGCTCATCGTGACGTAGGGGGTGGGTGTCGTCGCCGCGACGTAGAAGAGCACGCCGAGCAGGACGCTCGCGAGGAGGCTCGACACGGTGCGGCGACTCATGCCGCAACCTTCTCATCCGAGGGCAACTACGCAGAGCGTCGGGTCGGCCCCGGAACACCCCCGGATCGGGCCCCCGGAGCCCCCGCGCTGCGGGACGGACGGATGGCGATTCCGGTGCTGCGGTCCCGCGCCACCATCGGGCGTGGCCGCGACGCCCCCGGGTGCTCCTTGCCCATCGCTGCGACGAACCGCTCGTAGGCGGCCTCGGACCGGTCGGCGTGCTCGCGACGCGGGCGGCCCGCCCAGGTTGCCCAGGCCATCATCACGACCGCCACCGCTGCGGTGGGTACGAGCCAGGCCAGGATCTCCACGAGTCCAGGCTAGGTCCCGGGGTCGCCGCAACCCTGCACCGACACGGCTCTCGCCCCTGATCCGCACCGATGTCGGGTCAGGGGCTGCCGACCCACTCGTCGGTGCCGTCGGCGAAGAGCTGGTGCTTCCAGATCGGCACGCGCTCCTTGAGCCGGTCGATGAGTGCCCGGGATGCCTCGAACGCCTCACCGCGGTGGGCGGCGGCGGTTGCGACCACGACGGCGGCGTCGCCGATGGCGAGCCGTCCCACCCGGTGCACCGCGGCGACGGCGAGCACGTCGTACTCCTTGCCGACCTCCTCGGCGACCTCGGTGAGCTGGGCGAGCGCGGTGGGGTGCGCGGAGTACTCCAGGCCGACCACGGACTTGTTCTCGTCGTGGTCGCGCACCGCACCGACGAAGACCGTGACCCCGCCAGCTGCGGCGTCGGCCACGGCGGTGGTCACCTCGTCGACGGAGAGGGGCGTCTCACGGATGTCGGCGAGGCGTACGACGGGTGGCAACTGGCTCACACCACCGAGACTAGAGGTTGTCGTGACGAGTACGTTGGGAGGCATGGACAACGACCCGAGCGACCGCCCCGGCGACGAGAACAACCCGTTCAAGGGCACCCCGTTCGAACAGCTCTTCTCCTCCCTCGGCGGGGCGTTCCCCGGCGCGGGCAGCGGCGGGGCGGGCATGCCCGACCTGTCGAACCTGATGAGCCAGATGCAGGCGATGATGGCCCCGCACGACGGGCCGGTGAACTGGAACCTGGCCAAGGACGTTGCCCGCAAGACCGTCGCCCAGGAGCCCGACCCCTCCCCCGGCGAGAAGGACCGAGCCGACGTCGCGGACGCGATCCGCCTGGCTGACCACTGGCTCGACCAGGCCACCGACCTGCCCTCCGGGGTGAGCACCTCGGTGGTGTGGAGCCGGGCGCAGTGGGTCGAGGAGACGATGGAGGTCTGGCAACGTCTCGTCGAGCCGGTGGCCGAGCACGTCGTGGCCGCGATGGGCAACGCGCTCCCCGAGGAGGCCAAGGCGATGGCCGGGCCGCTGATCGGGATGCTCGGCAAGGCGGGCGGCGCGATGTTCGGCAGCCAGGTGGGACAAGCCCTCGGCGGGCTCGCGGGTGAGGTGCTCACTGCCTCCGACGTCGGCCTCCCCCTCGGCCCCGCGGGCAAGGCCGCCCTCGTCCCGGCGAACGTGCAGGTGTTCTCGGAGGGCCTCGACGTGCCCGACGAGGACGTGCTGCTCTACCTCGCCCTGCGCGAGGCCGCTCACCAGCGGTTGTTCGCCCACGTCCCGTGGCTGCGCACGCACCTGATCGCCGCGGTCGAGGACTACGGCCGGGGTACGACGATCGACGTGTCGAAGATCGAGCAGTCGATGGCCGACCTCGACCCGATGAACCCCGCCGCGATCCAGGAGGCCCTCGAGGGCGGACTGTTCGAGCCCAAGAAGACGCCTGCCCAGGAGGCAGCGCTCGTCCGGCTCGAGACCACGCTTGCCCTCGTCGAGGGCTGGGTGGACGAGGTCGTCGGGCAGGCCACAGCAACCCGGATGCCCAGCGCCGGAAGGCTTCAGGAGGCGGTGCGCCGCCGCCGAGCCGCCGGAGGCCCCGCGGAGCAGACCTTCGCGGCCCTGGTCGGTCTCGAGCTGCGTCCCCGCCGGCTCCGTGACGCCTCGGCGCTGTGGGGGTCGCTGCGGTCCCGCCACGGACACGAGGCCCGCGACGCCGTGTGGGCGCACCCGGACCTGCTGCCGACCGCGAGCGACCTCGACGACCCGCTCGGGTTCCACGAGGGGGTGCCGCAGCCAGAGGTCCTCACCGACGCCGAGTTCGATGCGGCGCTGGCCGACCTGCTCGACAGCCAGAGTGACCCCGGCGAGGGCAAGGGTGGGGACCCGGCCGACGACGCGGGCGGCGACCCGGGCGACGAACCCGAGAAGTGACCGACGCGTCCGCGCGGACCACACCCGAGCCCGGCGCCCCGGTGCGGACCAGACCGCTCTACGAGGACGCGCTGGTACTCCTGGGGTCGTGGGAGCCCCCGGACCCCGGGCAGGAGCGGGCACGCAGTCGCTACGTGGCACACCTCGAGGACCACCGGGACGGCCTGCGCCGCTCCTGCTTCCCCGAGCACGTCACCGCGAGTGCGTTGATCCTCTCCACCGACGGGGAGCAGGTCCTGCTGACACTGCACGCCAAGGCGAACGCCTGGTTCCAGATGGGCGGACACTGCGAGGACGCGGACACGACGCTTGCCGGTGCAGCGTTGCGTGAGGCCGTCGAGGAGTCCGGAGTCGAGAGGCTCACGCTGGACGCCGACCCGGTGCAGCTCCACGCGCACGCGGTCCCCTTCTGCAACCCCCGTGGGACGGTGACCCACCTCGACGTACGCTTCCTCGCCGTCGCCCCGCCGGACGCTGTGCACGCGGTCAGCGACGAGTCGCTCGACGTCCGCTGGTTCCCCTGGGACGGGCTGCCGACCGACGACCCCGACATGCACGAGCTCGTCGCTCTCGCTCGCGCGCGACTCCACTCGCGGCCCGCGTCCCGGTGACCACGAACCACGCCCCGCGCGGGGGTCAGTCCTCGTCCGTGGCGCGCATCCCCTCGGCTCCTTCGTCGGAGCAGTCCGGCGGGTCGGCCTGCAGCCCGAGGTGCGTGGCGCAGGCGACGCCCTCGAGGAAACCCTTGGCCCGCTCCGCCTTGGGGTAACGGTCCACCCACGCCCAGAACGCCGGCGTGTGACCGGCCTCGATGAGATGGGCGAGCTCGTGGACCAGCACGTAGTCGATGACCCACGACGGCATCCCCTGCAGCCGCGTGGAGAGCCGGATCGACCGGTCGGCCGGCGTGCACGACCCCCAGCGAGTGTTCTGGTTCGCGACCCAGCGCACCGTCTCGGGCTGGGCCAGGCCGCCGAGGTAGCGGTCGCTGAGCTCCGACGCGCGGCGCCTCAACCGTGCGTCACTCGGCCGCCGCCGCTTCTCCGACTTCGCGAGCCTGGCGAGCATCGTGGTGACCCACTCCTGCTCCTCCGCACGGCTGAGCCTCGCCGGGATCAGCACGATCACCCGGTCGTCCTCCCGGTACGCCGAGACCGTCCGGCGTCGTCGCCGGCTGCGACGCACCTCGACGATCGGCCCCTCGGGGTCGGCGGCGCGGGTGGGCATACCCGTCACGTTACCCGCAGGTCCAGCGGAGCAGCCGGTCCACGGGCCAGGTGTTCACGATCCGCTCGGGCGGCACCTCGAGGGCCTCGGCGCGCGCGCAGCCGTGGTCGAGGAAGTCCAGCTGCCCCGGCGCGTGGGCGTCGCTGTCGAGGGAGAACAGGCACCCGAGCTCGAGCGCGAGCGTGATCAGGTCGTCGGGCGGGTCCACACGCTCGGGCCGCGAGTTGATCTCCACGGCGACGTCGTGCTCGGCGCACGCGGTGAACACCGCCTCCGCGTCGAACGAGCTCTGCGGGCGCGTGCCCCGCCCCCCGGTCACGAGCCGGCCCGTGCAGTGACCGAGCACGTCGGTCCGCGGGTGTCGCACCGCGGCCACCATCCGGCGGGTCATCGCGTCGCGGTCCATCCTGAGCTTCGAGTGCACGGAGGCGACCACGACGTCGAGCCGCTCGAGCATCTCCTCGGTCTGGTCGAGCGCACCGTCGTCGAGGATGTCCACCTCAATGCCGGTGAGCATCCTGAGCTGCCCGTCCAGCTGGCCGTTGACCGCGGCCACGACCTCGAGCTGACGCTCGAGCCGGGCGGCGCTCAGCCCGTTGGCGACGGTGAGCCGGGGCGAGTGGTCGGTGAGGGCGACGTACTCATGACCGATCTCGAGCGCGGTCATCGCCATCTCCTCGATCGGCGAGCCGCCGTCGGACCAGTCCGAGTGCGTGTGCAGGTCGCCGCGCAGGAGCCCGCGCAGCTCCCGCCCGCCCTCGGCGAGCGGACCGGCGGTCTCCTCCAGCCGTCGCAGGTACGACGGGACCTCCCCCGCCAGCGCCTCGCGGACCACCTTCTCCGTGGACGAGCCGATGCCCGGGAGGTCACGCAGCGTGCCCTGCGAAGCCCTCTGCCGCACCTCGTCGGCGCTCAGGGTGAGCAGCGTGCCCGCGGCCCCACGGAACGCCTTGACCTTGTAGGTCTCCGCACGCCCACGCTCGAGCAGGAACGCGATCCGGCGCAGCACGGCCACCGGATCGGCCTGTCCGCCCGAGGTCACCCGATCGGTGGACCGCGGTCCACTCATCGCTCCGACTTTCTCTCGTCCACAGCTCGTCCTCCGGAAGGTGGCAGGTCAGACGCCTACGGCGTCCTCGCCCGGGCGTGTCCCCCACAGTGTCGTACACCGGCTCCCCCCGTGCCCTCCACAGGTGCGCGGCACGGCTCCACAGGCTGTCCACAGGTTTATCCACAGGGGTGGACGATGCACCGTTGACCCCGGCGTCGCCCACCCCTAGCGTGTGCGGCAGACGAGGCCCTCGGCCCTCGACAAGGCGTTCGCAAGGGGAAGGCGAGCGCCGCGACGGGTGCCGAGGGCCTCTCTGCAAGCCGGGAGCAGAACCGGGATAAACCGGTACATACCCGACATGGGCGAGCGTGAATTCCGCTCCACACCCGCTGCGCCTACGCACATCGACCCGCCGGCTGTCGTAGTGTGCGAAACGGTCGACGTCATGTCGGCCCCGGCGGGTCTCTTCCAGAAGCGCCCCCGCCGCGACGACCAGCATCACAACGAGCGAGGAGGCCGTCATGGCGGAGACCTGGAGCGGCGAGTTCTACTGCGTCAAGTGCAAGGCGAAGCGCGAGGCCTCGGGTGAGGTCAGGGTGAACGACAAGGGCACCCGCATGGCGAAGGCCGTCTGCCCCGTCTGCAGCACCAACCTCAACCGGATTCTCGGCAAGGCCTGAGCACCACCACAGCCTGACCTGAGCGGCGGGGCCTCCTCTGCGGGGAGGTCCCGCCGTCGTCCTGTCCGGACCCGGCCTGTGGACGACCGCGCGCACGATCGAACGAGGTGCGGCACCCTCGGAGGGTGCAGACCACACCACCTCCGCCGAGGCGAGCAGCGCTCCGCCCGGCTCTCCGCCCCGGCGTGCACGTCCTGCGCCGCAGCAGGGAGGAGCTCCAGGTCGGGCTCGACCCGCACCGCGCACTGGTGCTCCCCGACGCAGATCCCTACCGCGCCACGCTCGACGCGCTCGCGAGTCCCGCGGCGACCGGGCCCGAGGTGCACGAGTACGACGCCGGCTGCCTGTCGCTGCTCGACGATGCCGGAATGCTCGTCGACTACGACACCCTGCTCCCGCTCGTGCCCAGTGGCCCCGGGGCGGCTCCGCCCCCTGCCCGCACAGACGTGGCCGCGGTCGCGGCCGGCGCCGGGGACGCGGTGGCCGCGACCCTCGACCGCCGCGCCGCGCACCCGATCGAGGTCCGTTCGTGCGGAGACCCCTCCGCCCGCCAGGTCGCCCGGCTCGTGTCCGACCTCCTCACCGGCGCCGGGTGTCGCGTCATCCCCGGGGACGCCCGTCCCCGAACGACAGGCCACCCGCCGCACGGTCCCGCCACCGCCGGTCCGGTCGCCGCCGTGCTCGTGGTGGTCGGCGAGCCCGCGCGTGAGCTCGTCGACGGCTGGGTGCGCGACGAGGTGCCCCATGTGCTCCTCCGCCTGACCGAGGGTCGAGTGCTCCTCGGGCCGTTCGTCGTACCTGGTGCCACCGCCTGCCTGCGGTGCCTGGACGCCCACCACGCCGACGTCGACCCCGCCTGGCCCCTGCTGGTCCAGCAGTACGCCGCGGCCACGACGCACGGCCGCGCGGACGCCCTCCCCGAACCCGTCGACTCCCTGCTGGCCACGCTGGCCGCCGCCTGGACCGCCCGCGACCTGGTCTCCCACCTGGAGGGTCACAGCCCCTCGACCGCGTCGACAACGCTGGTCCTCGATGCCCGGCTGGGCTCCCTGGAGGCGCAGACCTGGGCTCGTCACCCCGCCTGCGGGTGCTCGTGGACCGAGAAACCCGTACAACCTTGGACGCGTTCGTGACAATGGGGGGATGACCGAGCTCCCTCGCAAGGCCGCGGCCCGCACCGCCCGCCTCGCCGCGCTCCCCCTCGGCTTCGCGGGCCGGACCGCGGTGGGCATGGGGAGGCGGCTCGGGGGCGCCCCGGCCGAGGCGGTCATGAACGACGTCCAGCAGCGGACCGCCGAGCAGCTCTTCCGCACGCTCGGCGACCTCAAGGGCGGTGCGATGAAGATGGGCCAGGCACTGTCGATCCTGGAGTCCGCGCTGCCCGAGGAGATGGCTGCCCCCTACCGCGCCCACCTCACCCGGCTCCAGGACTCCGCACCGCCGATGGCGGCCTCGACGGTCCACGGTGTGCTCAGCCGCGAGCTCGGCACGCGGTGGCGCGCGAAGCTCGTCGAGTTCGACGACAACCCCGCGGCGGCCGCATCGATCGGCCAGGTCCACCGGGGGCGGTGGCACGACGGACGCGAGGTCGCGGTCAAGGTGCAGTACCCCGGGGCGGAGGACGCGCTCAGGTCGGACCTGCGGCAGCTCAGCCGGCTGGCCCGCACCTTCGGCAGCGCCGTACCCGGGATCGACATCAAGGCACTCGCGGACGAGCTCAGGGCCAGGGTCACCGAAGAGCTCGACTACGCGCTCGAGGCGGAGGCCCAGCAGCAGTTCGCGACCGAGTTCGAGGGCGACCCCGACTTCCTGGTCCCCCACGTCGTCGACGGCAGCGCCCGCGTGCTGGTCTCGGAGTGGGTGGAGAGCCAGGCCTCCCTCGCGAGGCTGATCGTCGAGGGCACCCAGGAGGAACGCGACCACTACGGCGGCCTCTATGTGCGCTTCCTCTTCTCCGGACCGACCCGCACCGGGATGCTGCACGCCGACCCGCACCCGGGGAACTTCCGGATCCTGCCCGCGGCCGACGGGGGGCTCGGGCGGCTCGGAGTGCTCGACTACGGCGCGGTCGCCAGGCTGCCCGACCACGGTCTGCCCCGCGCGATCGGCACGCTGATGCGGATCGCCCTGGGCGACGACTACGTGGAGGTGGTGGACCAGTTGCGTGCCGAGGGGTTCATCAAGCCGCGGATCACCGTCGACCCCGACCAGCTGCGTGAGTACCTCTCACCGTTCATCGAGCCCGCACGGCAGGACACGTTCCGGTTCACCCGGGCCTGGATGCGCGAGCAGTTCAGCCGGATCAACAACCCCCGCGAGCCCGGCTACACCCTCGCGCTGAAGCTGAACCTCCCGCCGTCCTACCTGCTGATCCACCGCGTCTGGATCGGAGGGGTCGGGGTGATGTGCCAGCTCGAGGCCTCCGCCCCCTTCCACCAGATCCTGGTCGACGCCCTGCCCGGTTTCGCCGGCGACGAGTGAGCTACCACCACTCGCTGTCGAGCTTGCCCTCGATCGCCCGGAGGTTCTCGCGCGAGCAGCGCCCGCAGAAGTGGCGGGTGCGACCGTTCTCCACCGCGCTGGTCCAGGTCA
>Ga0214468_1000428_pt1 | contig 13193 bp, 14 predicted proteins | sample RVTome_9_FD_187334 | JGI IMG/M metagenome (GOLD analysis project Ga0214468, IMG submission 187334) | Soil microbial communities from uranium-contaminated site in the Upper Colorado River Basin, Wyoming, United States - RVT155D38 HiSeq ...
GTACACGTGCGCCGCGACATAGGCCGCGTCTGGCTCCTTGTCGGAGAGCAGCGGCTCGACCGCGAGCGCGTTGAGCGCGTGTGCGACGCTCTCGTCGGCGATGGCCTGGCGCAGCTTGGAGACCCACACGTCGTTGTCCGGCGCAGCACCGGGGCCGCCGAGGGCTGCGACCGCCTCCCACACCGCACGGAACGTGGGGTGGGTGAAGTCGTCGCCGTCGACGTCCTTCGCGGCAAGGTTGACCGCGAGGGGGTACTGCACAACGAGCTTCAGCGTCTCGCGCTCGAGGGTGAACCGTGCGTCGCGGAGGTCGGGGAGCGGCGGCTGCGCGGGATGCTCGGGCTGGTCGTGGGGACCCACCGGAGGCGCCGCGGCGCGTCGACGGTCGTCGACCTTGGGACCGCGCGCCGTCGCCCGACGTACCTCAGACCGGGCCTGCTCGACGTCGACGCCGACCATCCCGGAGAGCTCGCGCGCGAACGCGTCGACCTTCGACCTGTCGCGGATGCTGGAGACGAGCTTGGCCGCCTCCCGCAACGCGTCGACGCGCCCGTCGGCCCGGTCGAGGTCGTAGCGGGAGACGACGTTGCTGAGCACGAAGCGGTAGAGCGGGATGCGGCGGGCGACGAGCTCGCGCACCGCGGGATCGCCCTTCTGCAGCCGGAGGTCGCACGGGTCCAGTCCGTCGGGCTCGACCGCTACGTAGGTCTGGCCGACGAACTGCTGGTCGCCCCCGAACGCCTTCAACGCGGCACGCTGACCGGCCTCGTCACCGTCGAAGGTGAAGATCACCTCGCCCCGGAACTCCTCGTGGTCGTGGAGCAACCGTCGCAGCACCCGCGCGTGGTCCTCCCCGAAGGCGGTACCGCAGGTGGCCACCGCGGTGGACACTCCGGCTAGGTGGCAGGCCATCACGTCCGTGTAGCCCTCGACCACCACCGCCTGTGAGGACCGGGCGATGTCGCGGCGGGCGAGGTCGATGCCGTAGAGCACGTGGCTCTTCTTGTAGATCGGGGACTCCGCCGTGTTGAGGTACTTGGCCTCGACCCGGTCGTCGTCGAACAGCCGCCGCGCACCGAAGCCGATCACGTCGCCGTTGGTCTCCCGGATCGGCCAGAGCAGGCGTCCGCGGAAGCGGTCGTAGTGGCCGCGGCTGCCCTGGGCGACGAGGCCGCCGGTGACGAGCTCGGCGTCGTTGAAGCCCTTCTGTCGCAGGTGGCGGTAGAGCGCGTCGCCGTCGCGCGGCGCGAAGCCGACCCCGAACGTCTCCGCGGCGGCCTTGTCGAATCCGCGCTCGGACAGGAACTGCCGCCCGACGAGGGCCTCGGAGGAGCCGAGCTGGTCGACGTAGAACGCGGCGGCGAGCTTGTGCGCCTCGATCAACCGCGGCCGCAGGTTGGAGTCCCGCCGCTCCGGCCGGTCGCCGCCCTCGGTGTAGCGGAGCTGGACGCCGTACTTCGCAGCGATCTTCTCCACCGACTCGGCGAAGCCGAGCCCCTCGATCTTCTGCAGGAAGTCGATGACGTCGCCGCCCTCACCGCAACCGAAGCAGTGGAAGAACCCGCGGCTCGGCGTGACGTGGAAGGACGGGGACTTCTCGTCGTGGAACGGGCACAGCCCCTTCATCGACCCACCGCCGGCGTTGCGCAGGGTGACGTAGTCGGAGACCACCTCGTCGATCCGCGACCGCTCGCGCGCCAGCGCGATGTCCTCGTCCCGGATGAGTCCTGCCACGTGCCGGAGTCTACGTCGTACGTCGGACGCTCCCGACCCGGATTCACCAACCCGGCCGAACCCCGCACAGGGTCAGACCCGCACCTGTCGCACGAGGTGCTCGTGCCAGAGCAGCGCGGACGCATCGGTGAGCGAGGCGACCTGGTCCACGACCACGCGCAGCCGCTCCTCGTCGGTGGACGCCCTCTCGTGGTCGTCGCGGAACGCCGGCTCCAGGAGGTCCGGACGGGCGAGCAGCACCCCGACGAGGTCGGCGACGACCTGGCGCTGGTTCTCCATCAGCGGCACGCGGTCCGCGGCCCGCATCACGTAGTGCGCCGCGACCCCCTTGAGCACCGCCACCGACAGGCCTGTCGCTGGAGGGACCACAAGGTCGGCGTCGTACCTGGTCAGCACCCACGTGCCGTACACCTCGTGCGTCGCGTGCTGGACGCTGGTGCAGAACTCACCGATCAGGTCGCTGGTGAGGTTCTTCAGCGCCGCCTGCGCTCCTCGGCTGCCGTCGTACTGTCCGGTAGGCCAGGACCTCATGCTCCGCAGGCCCGCGAGCGCCTGCTCGAGCTGCGCGTCCGGGATCGTCGGGAGGTACCAGTCCCGCACCGTCTGCCACACCTCACGACGCTGTCCGGGGTCGTCCAGCCACGAGAGGTCGATGCGGCCCGCGACGACCCCGTCCTCGAGGTCGTGGACGGAGTAGGCGACGTCGTCGGCGAGATCCATCACCTGCGCCTCCAGACACCGCCGCCGGGCCTGGGCGCCCTCCCGCATCCAGGTGAATACAGGCAGGTCGTCGTCGTAGACGCCGAACTTGCGCACCGCCTGCACGTCGCCGTCGGTGCTGGCGGCTGCGGGGACGGGTGCCTCACCGCGGCTCCACGGGTACTTCGTGCTCGCGTCGAGCGTGGCCCGGGTCAGGTTCAGCCCCACGGACCGGCCTGCCTCGTCGGTGGACTTCGCCTCGAGGCGGGTGAGGATACGCAGGGTCTGCGCATTGCCCTCGAACCCTCCGCACGGGCCGGCGAGCTCGTCGAGCGCCCGCTCGCCGTTGTGCCCGAAGGGCGGGTGGCCGATGTCGTGTGCCAGGGCCGCGGTCTCCACGATGTCGGGGTCGCAGCCGAGGGTCTTGGACAGGTCGCCCGCCACCTGAGCCACCTCGAGCGTGTGCGTGAGCCGGTTGCGGACGAAGTCGTCCGTCTGCGGGCCGACCACCTGGGTCTTCGCCGCCAGGCGTCGCAGCGCGGCCGAGTGCACGAGCCGCGCACGGTCACGCTCGAACGGCGTCCGCTCGGCACGCTTCGGCGGCTCGTCCACCCAGCGGGCGCACGAGGCGTCGTCGTACCCAGACCCTGTCGACCCCATCGCGGGCAACCCTACTGTGCCCCACCGGCGAGACCGGCGCCCAGTGTCGTGGCTCGCGCAACGGCGCCCACCCCTTGGTGTATCGTTGGTGTATGGCACGCACAAACATCGACATCGACGAGGCACTCGTCACCGAGGTGATGCGCCGCTTCCACCTCAAGACCAAACGGGAAGCCGTCGACTTCGCTCTGCGTCGTGCCGCCGGGTCGACGGCCACGGCCGAGGGTCTGCTGGGCCTCGAGGGCATCGGCTGGGATGGCGACCTCGACGTCATGCGCTCCGACGCACCGGCCACCTGGTGATCCTGGTCGACACCTCGGTGTGGGTTGAGCACCTGCGGCGTACGCAGTCTCACGCACACCTGGAGTTCCGTGACCTCGCGGCCACCGATCCTGCCGGCATCGCCACCTGCGAGCCGATCGCCATGGAGCTGCTGGCCGGCCCGACCGACCCCTTCACGGTACGCAGGCTCGAGGACCAGCTGGGCACGCTCGAAGACCTGAGCGTCGACTCGGCACAGGACTTCCGGGCGGCAGGGACGCTTGCCCGCGCCGTACGTCGCAGCGGCCGCACCGTGCGCTCCCTGACCGACTGCCTGGTCGCCGCCATTGCGCTCCGACACGGCGCCGACGTCTGGCACTGCGACGAAGACTACGTACGGATCGCCGACGTCACCGACCTGCGGCAGCGCGACCTGCGTGAGCGGTGACTGCAGGGACCCGAGAGCGGGTCGGTGGTGCTCAGTGCAGGTGCGGCTGAGCCCAGAAGGTAGCCCTCGGGCTAGTTCCTAGTAGACCGTCACGTGCACGTGGTCGTAGTGGTTGGCCGTCGTGGACCCACGGTCGGACATGTAACGCCAGCCTTCGCTGCCGCGCTCGACCGTCCAGATCTTCTGCGCGTAGATGACCTCGCTGACGCCGAGTGCCCCGGCGTTGGCGCGGACGAACTCCGCGATCGTCCAACCCAGGGCGCCGGAGACCATCACGTCGAGCGCGTGGCCGCTGCCGTGGGCGCCGCTGTCGGCACGCAGCCCGCCGTACGACGTGATCTGCGGGAACGCGTTGCAGACCGCCCGGTGCACGGAGACCGCATTCGCGGCCAGGCCGCTCTCGACCCCGCTGGTGGGGCACGGTGCACCGGAGATCCCGGTCGGCGCCGCCGCCGTGGACTCCTCGGTGGCCTCCACCTCGGGCTCGGGCTCGGGCTTGCTGTCGGCGAGGAAGTCACCATGGACCCAGCGGGACTTCTTGTCGAGCACGACCTCTACCCACGCACCGCGCCGGTCGCCGGAGACCGGGACCTTCTCCCCCCACTCGAGCGAGCCGACGCGGCGGGCGTCCTCGTCAGGGAGGGCACGGATGTTCACCGTGTCGATGGCGAACATCCGACCGGTGACCTTGGGTGGCTTGGGCGCGAGGCGCACCCGCTCCTCGGACCGGGAGATGGGGGCGACGCGGACCGGGACGGCGACCGCCTCCGTGCGGACCTCGGGGGCACCGAAGGAGATCGCGGAGGTCGACTGCGCGGGAACGTCCGAGGAGACGACCCCGACCGTGACGGTCGCCAGGGTCAGCACCGCAGCGGCCGGGAGGCCGTGCCTGATCAGCCGCCGTGGGTGCGAGGCGACCTTCTCCAGGACGTGCTTGTGGCGGGCAGGCGCCACGGGATTCACCACCGATTGTCTCGACGTCAAGATGAACGAGCCACGAGTGAAGCACACGGGCCCCCGTCAGGGGCAAACTGTCCCCCGCTCGGCGTGGCCAAACCCACACCGGCCAGGTGGCCCAGACCACCGCGCTCCGGTCAGCCTCCCGACAGCTCCGAGGCGTCCTCGCGGAGCGCCTGCCTCGTCCCGTCGGTGTCGTCGAGCCACCCCTCGGGGAGGGCGACCCGGCGCGGGCTCCCCTGGCGGCCACGGGGGGTGCCGAGCTCGGCCACGGGGAACGGCTCGGAGGGGTCGAGCCGGGAGAGCAGGTCGTCGAGGGAGTCGAGGGTGGTCACCAGGCCGAGGGAGCGACGGAGCTCGCCCCCGGCCGAGAACCCCTTGAGGTACCACGAGACGTGCTTGCGGAACTCCTTGCAGCCCCGCTCCTCCCCCAGGTGCAGCACGAGCAGCTCGGCGTGACGGCGCATCATCGCGGTCACCTCTCCCAGGAACGGGAGGGTGGCGACCTGCTCCCCCGCGAACGCCGCGGCGAGGTCCCGGAAGAGCCACGGGCGGCCGAGACAGCCACGTCCCACCACGACACCGGCAGCACCGGTCTCCCGCACCATCCGGATCGCGTCGTCGGCCTCCCAGATGTCACCGTTGCCGAGCACCGGGATGTCGACGTGCTGGACCAGCGCGCCGATGGCCTCCCAGTCCGCCTTCCCCGAGTACGCCTGACTGACGGTCCGGCCGTGCAGCGCGATCGCGGCCACCCCGTTCTCCTCCGCGATCCGTCCGGCGTCGAGGTAGGTCAGGTGGTCGTCGTCGATCCCCTTGCGGGTCTTCATCGTGACCGGCACGCCGTACGGCGCCGCCGCGGTCACTGCTGCGCCCAAGATCTCCCCGAGGAGGGACCGCTTCCAGGGGAGGGCGCCGCCCCCTCCCTTGCGGGTCACCTTGGGGACGGGGCACCCGAAGTTGAGGTCGATGTGGGCGACGCCGTACTCCGCGCAGAGGATCTCCGCGGCCTTCCCGACGTAGACAGGGTCGGTCCCGTAGAGCTGCACCGAGCGCACGTCCTCGAGCTCGTCGAACACGAGCATCGACATCGTCATCGCGTCACGCTCGACCACGCCCCGGGAGGTGATCATCTCGCAGACGTAGAGCCCGGCTCCCTGCTCGCGACACAGGCGGCGGTACGCCGCGTTGGTGATTCCCGCCATCGGCGCGAGCACGACCGGCGTGCCCACGCGCAGCGGCCCTAGGACGAGCTCCTGGGGTACGTCGGACGCAGGCGGCGTCGGGACGGGGGCAACGGGCAGGCTCACCCGACCATTGTGGATGTCGTGGTGAGGGGGCCCAAATCCGCTCGACGGCGCCCACCCGCCGTGCCAGGCTGTTCGGACCAGTCCACGGAGGTGTGTTCATGCCAGACGGCAGCGATGCGAGCAACGACGACCTGTTGGCCAAGATGCGCGAGGCGCTCGAGCGCAAGCAGAGCAACGACCGCGGGGTCGAGCACACCAAGCACGAGCGCGGGCACGCAGAGGCGCACGGCCCGGCAGTCTCCAAGCGGGAGTTCCGACGCAAGAGCTCCTGACCGAGGTCCGGCTCAGCCGCGCTTCTTCTTGTTCTTCTTCTTGCCGGACTTCTTCTTCGGCTCGGGCTTCGGGGTGGCGATCTCCCCGGTCCACTCGATCGGGTCGAACTGCTGGTTGGGCCGGAAGCTGACCCCGCGCATCGTCCCGCCGTCGGGCGCGAGGAAGACCAGGCAGGTGCTGAAGGTCGCGTTGGACGCGAACTTCTTGGGCAGCGGCTTGGAGGGACAGCGCCGGAACGTGGTGGTGAAGCTCGCCGGCGGGAGCAACGTGTTGTCCGCGTCGACACCCCAGAGCGGAACCTGCGCGCCGCCGACGTCGCCCGCGCCGAGGTTCTCCACCTCCACCTCCACGAAGTACGGGGTGGCGGCCTTGGTGTAGTCGTCCAGGATGAACCCGGAGAAGTCCTTCGTGGTGCCCTGCTCGGCGCTGGTGACCGTCAGCGCCAGCACCGTGCCGTTCTTCTGGTCTGGCTCGTGGATGACGTTGGCGGTGTCCCCGAAGGTCAGGTCCGCGCCGACCTCGGTGAGCTCCACCGAGTCCGGGACTCCCACCGTGGACGAGGGGGACGGCGAGGAGGAGACGCTGGGCGCCGCCTCCTCGGGGGACTCCTCCGAGGCGCCGCCGCACGAGGCCAGCAGCAGTCCGGCGCTCAGCGCCAGGACGACGGGACGGGACACAGGGGTGATCGGACTACGCACCGGACCATGATCGCACGCGGCCCCACGCCGCCGACGCGGGACGCCCGGCTGGTGACCCACCCCCCGCGGTCGGTTCAGCAGCCGAGGAGGCGCTCGGCGAAGTACGAGCGGATCTGGTCCAGACCGATCCGCTCCTGCTTCATCGAGTCACGTTCGCGGACGGTCACGGCGTTGTCGTCGAGGGTGTCGAAGTCGACCGTGACGCAGTACGGCGTACCGATCTCGTCCTGGCGGCGGTACCGCCGCCCGATCGCCCCGGAGTCGTCGAAGTCGACGTTCCACACCGACCGCAGGTCGGCCGCGAGCGCCTTGGCCTTCGGGGAGAGGTCGGCATTGCGGGAGAGCGGCAGGACCGCGATCTTCACCGGCGCCAGCCGGTGGTCCAGACGCAGCACCGTGCGCTTGTCGACCCCGCCCTTGGTGTTGGGCGCCTCGTCCTCGGTGTAGGCGTCGACCAGGAAGGCCATGAACGACCGGGTGAGCCCGGCTGCCGGCTCGATCACGTAGGGCACGTAGCGCTCCCCCGTGCCCTGGTCGTAGTAGGAGAGGTCCTGGCCGGAGAACTCGCCGTGCTGGGAGAGGTCGAAGTCGGTGCGGTTCGCGACACCCTCGAGCTCCTCGAAGTCACGGCCGCTGAAGCCGAAGCGGTACTCGATGTCGACGGTCCGCTTCGAGTAGTGCGACAGCTTCTCCTTCGGGTGCTCGTAGTGGCGCAGGTTGTCGGGGTCGATGCCGAGGTCGACGTACCACTGGGTGCGCAGGTCGATCCACTGCTGGTGCCACGCCTCGTCCTCGCCCGGCTTGACGAAGAACTCCATCTCCATCTGCTCGAACTCGCGGGTGCGGAAGATGAAGTTGCCTGGGGTGATCTCGTTGCGGAAGCTCTTGCCGGTCTGGGCGATGCCGAAGGGCGGCTTCTTGCGGGAGGCGTTCATCACGTTGACGAAGTTGAGGAAGATGCCCTGGGCGGTCTCCGGGCGCAGGTAGTGCAGCCCGGACTCGTCCTCGATCACCCCGAGGTAGGTCTTGAGCATCATGTTGAACTGCCGGGGCTCGGTCCACGCGCCCCGCGTGCCGCAGTTGGGGCAGGCAAGCTCGTTGAGGTCGACGGTGTCGGGGTCCTCGATACCCTTCTTCGCGGCGTGCGCCTCCTGCATGTGGTCGGCACGGAACCGCTTGTGGCAGGACTGGCACTCGGTGAGCGGGTCGGTGAACGTCGACAGGTGCCCGGAGGCCTCCCACGTGCGCGTGGGCAGGATCACCGAGGAGTCCAGGCCGACCACGTCGTCGCGCGAGGTGACCATGAACTTCCACCACTGCCGCTTGATGTTCTCCTTGAGCTCGACACCGAGCGGGCCGTAGTCCCAGGCCGACCGCGTCCCGCCATAGATCTCGCCGCACGGGAAGACGAAGCCGCGTCGCTTGCACAGCGAGACGACCTGGTCGAGGGCGGAGGACTTGCTGGCGGCCTTGCTCATGGGAAACCTGCTCCGTTGCGTCGCGGACGCCGGCTGGCTGACGGCGAAGTCCTCAGACTAGCGACGTCGGCAACCGCGATTCCGCTCGGGGCGGCGCCGGTCAGCCCAGCTCGCGCGGCATGGCCTCGTTGAGCGCCGCCGCCCCTTCCGCCCCCAGGACCTCGTAGGCCGACGGCTCGTCGATCGCCCGTGACAACAGGGGTACGGCGTGCAGCTTCACGTCGTAGGCCGACAGCGCCCGACGGTAGCTCCCCACGTCGGCCCACCGGGTCTGCAGGACCCACAGGGTCGGGTCGTCCACGTTGCGGCCGACGGTGCCGTCGACGTACCCGGGCCTGGCCGCGAGCCCCACCCGCGCCGCCTCGACCTCGCGCGCGAACGCGTCGGCGTCGTCCGCCTCGACCCGGAACCTGCTCACCACCAGCATGACCACAACCTACGCCGCCCCGGCGTCCCCTCCGCCTCCCCGGCATGCCCATGATTTGACAATGATTCTCATGCGGGTTGAACATGATTGTCATGAGCCGCTCCACAGTCCCGCGTCGCGCCACCGTCCTCCTCGCCCTCACCGCCCCCCTCCTCACGGCCTGCGGAGGTGGGCTCGGCGACAGTGCCGCGGAGACCGGACCCCGCGTCGTCGCCGCGTTCTACCCGCTGGAGTACGTCGCGGAGCGGGTGGCGGGTGAGCACGCCCAGATCACCAACCTCACCTCGCCCGGCGCGGACTCCCACGACCTCGAGCTAACCGTGCGGCAGACCGCGGAGCTCAGCGAGGCCGACCTGGTCGTGTACCTCGAGGACTACCAGCCGGCTGTCGACGGGGCCGTGGACCAGAACGGTCCGGAGCACGTGCTGCAGGTGACCGATGTGGTGGAGCTGGCGGAGTCGGGTGCCGAGGGAGGGGACCACGCCGACGAGGACGACCACGCGGGTGAGACCGAGGAGGAGCACGCCGAGCACGCCGGCGAGGGCGACCCGCACTTCTGGCTCGACCCCGTCCGGCTGGGCGAGGTCGCCGCGGCGTTCGCGGAGAAGATGGCCGAGATCGACCCGGACCACGCCGAGGCGTACGACGCGAACGCCGAGGAGCTCCAGGCCGACCTGCGCGCGCTGGACCAGGAGTACGAGCAGGGCCTCGCCGACTGCGCTCTCGACACCGTGGTGGTCAGCCACGACGCGTTCGGCTACCTGACCAAGTACGGGGTGCACTTCGAGGCGATCGCGGGCCTCTCCCCCGACGTCGAGCCGTCCCCGGCCCACCTCGCGGAGCTGCAGGACCTGATCCGCAGCGAGGGCGTCTCGACCGTGTTCTCCGAGACCCTGGCGAGTCCCGCGATGGCCGAGAGCCTCGCGAGCGACCTGGGGCTCGAGACCGGCGTGCTCGATCCCGTGGAGGGACTGAGCGAGGAGACGGCCGGTGAGGACTATCTTTCCCTCATGCGCACCAACCTCGAGCGGCTGCAGAGAGCGAACGACTGCACATGAGCGACGCCCCGGTCGTGGCCGTCAGGGACGCCGCCGTCGCGCTGGACGGACGCCCCATCCTGCGCGGCATCGACCTCACCATTACCCAGGGTGAGGTCGTCGCCGTGCTCGGTGCCAACGGCTCGGGGAAGTCCACCCTCGTGCGCACGATGCTGGGGCTGGTCCCCACCGTCCGCGGTGAGGTGATGCTGTTCGGCACGCCGTTGAGGCGGTTCCGGCAGTGGCGGCGGGTGGGTTTCGTGCCCCAGCGGAGCAGCGCGACCGCCGGTGTCCCCGCCACGGTGTGGGAGGTCGTCGCGGCCGGCCGCCTCTCCCGGCGTCCCTTCCTCCGCCCCTTGCGCCGCGCGGACCGGACGGCCATCAACGACGCCCTGGGGGCGGTGGGCCTCGCCGGGCGGGCCAAGGACGGGTGCTCCACGCTCTCCGGGGGCCAGCAGCAGCGGGTCCTCATCGCCCGTGCCCTGGCCGGCGAGCCCGACCTGTTCGTGCTCGACGAGCCGACTGCCGGGGTCGACCTGCAGAGCCAGCAGGCGTTCGCCGACGCACTCGGGCTGCTCGTCGGGCGCGGAGCGACCATCGTCCTCGTCGCCCACGAGCTCGGCCCGATGGCCCCGCTGATCGGCCGGACGGTGGTGATGCGCGACGGACGGGTCGCCTACGACGGTCCGCCGATCGCCACCGAGCACGAGCCCGAGCACCACCACGGCTTTCACCACCCGGATCTGCAGCGAGGGCCCGCCGACCACCTTCCGGTCGTCGCCTCCCCCCTCGACCGGCCCTCGCGCGAGGAGCACCGGTGAGCATCCTCGACTACGACTTCATGGTCCGGGCCCTGCTGGCGGCGGTGTTCACCGGCCTCGCCGCCCCCGCGGTCGGCACCTACCTCGTGCAACGACGCCTCGCGCTGATGGGCGACGGCATCGGCCACGTGGCGGTCACCGGGGTCGCCCTCGGCCTCCTGACCGGCACCTCCCCCACCATCACCGCGGTACTCGTGGCCACCGTGGGGGCCGTGGTGATCGAGGTGATCCGCGAGCGGGGCCGCACCAGTGGCGACGTCGCACTCGCGCTGATGTTCTACGGCGGGATCGCAGGCGGCGTGATGCTGATCGGCCTCGCCGGCCAGACGACCGCGAACCTGCACGCCTACCTGTTCGGCTCGATCCTGGCGATTTCCGACACCGACGTGTGGGTGACCCTGGCGCTCGCGACCGTGGTCGTCGTGGTTGCGATCGGCCTGGCGCCGCAGCTGTTCGCCGTCGCCCAGGACCAGGAGTTCGCGCAGGTCGCCGGCCTCCGGGTCAGCGTCTACAACATCATGGTCGCCGTCATGGCAGCCGTGACCGTCACCGTGGCCATGCGTACCGTCGGCCTCCTGCTGGTCAGCGCCCTGATGGTGGTGCCCGTCGCCACCTCCCAGCAGCTCACCCGTGGGTTCCGCACCACCCTGCTGCTGGCCATGGGCCTGGGCACGGCCGCGTCGATCGGCGGTGTCGTCACGTCGTTCTACCTGCCGGTGGCCCCGGGCGCGACCATCGTCCTCATCGCTCTGGGCGGCTTCCTCGCTGCCTGGCCCGTGGGGTTGATTATGCGCCGGCGTCAGCGGCTGAGCACCCCCTTCGTCCCCTGGGCAGGACAGGCCGAGCACACCGTCGTACCGGAGGAGCACGCGCACGAGCACGGCGACGACTGCGGGCACACGGCGGTGGAGCACGGGGACCACATCGACTACGTTCACGACGGGCACCGCCACGCACCCCACGGGAGCCACTATGACGAGCACTAGCAAGCACACGACCGCCGACGACGCGACGACGGCGCCCCCGCTCGCGGGTGTGCGACCGACCCGTCAGCGTCGGGCCGTCGCGGCCGCGCTGGGGTCCTTCGACGACTTCCGCAGCGCCCAGGACATCCACGACCTGCTCAAGCGCAACGACGAGAACGTCGGTCTCTCCACGGTGTACCGCACGCTCCAGGCGCTCGCCGACAACGGCGAGGTCGACATGCTGCGCACCGAGGACGGCGAGGCGATCTACCGCCGCTGCAGCACCACCCACCACCACCACCTGGTCTGCCGCGACTGCGGGCGCACCGTCGAGGTGGAGGGCCCCACCGTCGAGCGGTGGTCGAGCGCGATCGCCGACGAGCACGGATTCACCGACGTCAGTCACACCCTGGAGATCTTCGGCACCTGCCCGTCCTGCGCCTGACGAGCCCGTCTCCGCGAGACGTCATCCAGCGGGGTCGCCATGACGACCGCGATGGATGACGTCGGCTCAGCCCGGCGGCTCGGCCCCGCCGTACCTGCGGTCCCGCCGCGCGTAGGTGTCGATCGCCTGCCACAGGTCGCGCCGGTCGACGTCGGGCCAGAGCACGTCGCTGAAGACCAGCTCGGAGTAGGCGGCCTGCCACAGCATGAAGTTCGAGAGCCGCTCCTCCCCCGACGTGCGCCAGACCAGGTCGGCATCGGCCAGCTCGGGGACGTAGAGGTGCCGGGCGAACACCTTCTGGTCGACCTTCTCGGGGTCCAGCCGCCCCGCAGCCACCTCGCGGGCGATGGAGCGGGCCGCGTCGGCCACCTCGGCCCGGCCGCCGTAGTTGACGCACATCGTCAACGTCATCACGTCGTTGTGGCGGGTCAGCTCCTCGGCGACCTGGAGCTCCTTGATCACCGAGCGCCACAGCCGTGGCGCCCGGCCCGCCCACCGCACTCGGACACCGAGCTCGTGCATCTCGTCGCGCCGTCGACGGATCACGTCGCGGTTGAAGCCCATCAGGAAGCGCACCTCCTCGGGCGAGCGCTTCCAGTTCTCGGTGGAGAACGCGTACGCCGAGACCGCCTTCACGCCGATCTCGATGGCGCCCTCGACCACGTCGAACAGGGCCTGCTCACCGCGCTCGTGCCCTGCGGTGCGGGGCAGCCCACGCTGCTTTGCCCACCGGCCGTTGCCGTCCATCACCACCGCCACGTGGTGCGGCACGAGGTCGGCGGGGACGGCGGGGGGCGTGGCGCCGCTCGGGTGCGGAGTCGGAGGACGTACGTCGGACCGCCGTGCGGGCCCGCTCGGTCGCGCCATGTGCCACCTCTTCCGCCTGCGGAGCCGTATGATCGCGACCAACCTAAGCCTCACCGGCCCGTGTGGGGCGCTGACCCCCCGAAGGGTCCGTCATGGACGGCGCGAGCCAGCAG
>Ga0214468_1000429_pt1 | contig 13191 bp, 9 predicted proteins | sample RVTome_9_FD_187334 | JGI IMG/M metagenome (GOLD analysis project Ga0214468, IMG submission 187334) | Soil microbial communities from uranium-contaminated site in the Upper Colorado River Basin, Wyoming, United States - RVT155D38 HiSeq ...
GGGAGGCGAGGGATTCGGTTCCCCCAAGCGAGGTGGCCAGGCGAACGACTCCCATGGTGTCTAGGAACCGAAAACACTCCGGCTCGCCCCCTTCGATCTGAAACGAGACCATCGCCCCCGGGCCCTCACACTGCCGTTCATAGATGTCGTGTTGGGCCGTTCCCTCCTCGAGCAGGCTGAGATGACTGACGCTGTGCACCTTCTCGTGCTTGGCCAAGAAGCGGGCGACATCGATCGCGCTGGCCGTCTGTCTCTCCACGCGCAGCCGTAGCGTCTCGAGGCTCCTCGTTAGCAGCCAGGCGGTGGATGGGCTCGGGGTTGTGCCGATCTCGTAGCGAGTGTGCCGGAGGGCAGCCACATCGTCGGCCCCACCGCACACGGCCCCTGCCGTGAGGTCACTGTGCCCTCCGAGGTACTTCGTCGCCGAGTGGAGGGAGAGGTCGGCTCCGAGCCTGATCGGCTTCTGCCACACCGGTGACAGGAAGGTGTTGTCGACAACGAGCCGGGCGTCGTGGTCACGGGCCAGCCCGGCGGCCAGGTCGAGGTCGAACAACTCGTTGGTGGGGTTGGCTGGGGTCTCGACGTAGACCATCGCCAGGTCGCCGTCGCCAACGATGGCATCGAGGTCGTCACGCCGGGCGTCCGACCGGAACGACCGGGCGACGACACCGAAGTCCCGGAGGAGCCCATTCATCAGAGTGGCCGTGCCTCCATAGGTGGGGAGGGAGTACACGACCAGGTCACCGGGCCGGAGAAAGGTGAGCAGGACACTGGTGATTGCGCTCATGCCGCTGGTGAAGATGGCGGCGTCGTCAGCCTCCTCCCAAGCGGCGAGCCGCGACTCGGCCGGAGCCAGGTTGGGCGAATCGAGACGGCTGTAGATGTACCCGGTCTCGCCGTCGGCCCCACCTGGCGGCCCATAGGCGGCCGCGAAGAAGCGCTTGCCCGCCTCGGCCGACTCGAAGACGAAGGTCGAGGTCTCGTAAACGGGAGGCTTCAGCGACCCGAGGTGACGGACCGCGTCATATCCGAGGGTCACCGAGTCGGTATCGGGATGACGACGTTTGTCCTGGTCTGGCACGGGAGGCGAGCCTACCGGCCCAATTCGAGGTCGATTCCTCGTGGGCCTCCACATCGGCGAATTCCCCGGGGAGGCCGGGTCCACCGTCGATAATCAGGCAGTGGCCACGCTCTCCGAGACGCTCGGCATCCCGGTCGAGACCCTGAATCGCATTCTGTGGACCCTGCTGACCCTCATCGTGGTGCTGGTTCTGCGGCGCCTGGCGCGACGGCTGGCGGCCAGGAACGTCGACGACTCCGACAGTGTCTACCGGGCCAACAAGATCATCAACTACATGGTCACGACGATCTTCCTGGTCACCGTCGCCTTCATATGGATCGACGCCTTCGACGACCTGTCCACCTATCTCGGTCTGGTCTCGGCCGGGATCGCCATCGCACTCTCCGACCTCCTCAAGAACATGGCAGGCTGGGCGTTCATCATGAGCCGTCGGCCCCTCCAGGTTGGCGACCGCATCGAGATCGACGGGTACAAGGGCGATGTCGTCGATGTCCGCCTGTTTCGATTCTCACTGATGGAAATCGAAGGCTGGGTGGGGGCCGAGCAGTCCACTGGTCGTCTCGTCCATGTGCCAAACGGGCTCATATTCAACGAAGAGGTCGCCAACTACACCGAGGGCTTCGGGTACATATGGCATGAGATCCCGATCCTGATCACATTCGAGTCCGATTGGAGTCTCGCCGAGCAACTGGTGTTGGAGATCCTCGAAAACCACGCCCCGGACGTGGAAGGGGCCGCCGGGGCCACCATCCGCGCCACCGCTCGTCGCTACTCGATCCGGGTGGGCACGCTCACTCCGACGGTCTACCTGACCGTGCGCGACAGCGGCGTGTTGCTCACTGCGCGCTATCTGGTCGAGGTGCGCACTCGCCGGGGACGGGAAGACCGCATCTGGCGGGCGACACTCGAAGCCTTCGCGGGACAACCCGACATCGAGCTGGCCTATCCGACGGTGCGCACGTACCTTCACGATCCGATTCGGCTAGACAAGGGTTGATGTCGACCATCGTCGAGAGAGCCGCCGACGTCCTCAGGGCCGCGGAGCAGATCCTGGTGTTCAGCGGCGCAGGGCTCAGCACCGAGTCGGGCATCCCGGACTTCAGAGGGCCCAATGGCCTGTGGACCAAGGTCGATCCGGCCGACTTCACCATCGACCGCTATGTGGTCAGCCGCGATCTCAGGGTGCAGGGCTGGAGGATGCACGTCCAAGGAGAGCTGTGGGGCGCGAGGTCGTCCGTTCGACCCAACACAGGGCACATGGCGATCCTACGGCTCCATGAGCAGGGCCGTCTCGCCGGAGTCGTCACTCAGAATGTCGACGGTCTCCACAACAAGTCCGGGCTCGAGGACGACATGGTCGCCGAGTTGCACGGCAACGTCCGCAACAGCCACTGCATGAAATGTGAGACGAGTTGGCCCACCGAGGCCGTGCTGGCGTGGGTCGAGGCCGGTGACGAAGACCCGACCTGCCCGGAGTGCGAAGGCATGTTGAAGACGGACACGATCATGTTCGGCGAGATGCTGCCCGAGGACGAGGTGCGTCAGGCCTCGATCTTCCTCGCCCTCGCCGACGCGGTGCTCGTGGTCGGCTCGACCGTCTCGGTTTGGCCCGCCGCGGACATCGTGATGAGGGCGGCGGCGCAGGCGAAGCCCATCGTTGTCATCAACCAAGGAAAGACCGAGGTCGATCATCTGGCCGCGGTCAAGATCGATGCCGGTATCGGCGCGGTCCTGCCCGACCTGGTGGACCAGATCCTCAGCTGAACGGACTCTGCCTGAGTCGACCGGGACCATGCCCGTGCCGTGCACGCAGAACGGTTCACCCAGGGCGGGAACTACGATTCAGCGTATGTCGTCTGTCTACGTGCCGCCGTTGCAGGAGCACAACTTCGTGCTCAACCAGGTGGCCGGTCTGGAGGAGATCTCCAAGCTGAACGGCTATCAGCACGCCGACCCGGCCACGGTCGCCACCATCCTCGAAGAGGCCGGGCGGTTCTTCGCGGAGGTCATGGCGCCCCTGAACCGGAGCGGCGACGAAGAGGGCTCGAGCCTCGACGAAGAGGGCCAGGTTCACACTCCCGAAGGGTTCAGGGCGGCATACGAGAAACTCGTCGAGTCGGGTTGGCCGGCCGCTCATCTCCCCGCCGACTCGGGAGGTGGTGGGCTCCCATACATGGTCGGCGTCGTGGTCCAGGAGATGTTCAAGACCGCCAACATGTCCTTCTCCCTCGCCGGGATGCTCACCCAGGGTGCAGTCGAGGCCGTCCGCGCCCACGGGTCGGACCAGTTGCAGGAGCAATATCTCGAAAAGCTGATCACCGGCGAGTGGACGGGGACGATGAACCTCACTGAGCCCGAGGCCGGCTCTGACCTCGGCGCCCTGCGCACCAGGGCGGTGAGACATGACGACGGGACCTACCGAATCTTCGGCACCAAGATCTTCATCACCTGGGGCGATCATGACCTCACCGACAACATCATCCACATGGTGCTGGCCCGGACCGAGAACGCCCCCCCGGGCACGAGCGGCATCACGATGTTCCTCGTCCCCAAGTTCATCCTCGACGAGCAGGGCAACCCGGGTGAGCGCAACGACTACAAGATCGTCTCCATCGAGCACAAGCTGGGAATCCACGCCTCACCGACTTGTGTCGTTTCGTTTGGCGACGGTGGCGAGGGCGCCGTCGGCTATCTGGTCGGTGACGAGATGGCGGGCATGCGCAACATGTTCACCATGATGAACGCCGCCCGAATCGGGGTGGGGATGGAAGGTCTGGCCCTCTCCGAACGGGCCTATCAACATGCGCTCGCCCACGCGCGGGAGCGCGTCCAGGGGCGTCCGGTCGGATCAGCGGCCTCCGACAGCGTGGCCATCGTCGAGCACCCCGACGTCCGCCGCATGCTGATGACGATGCGCGCCAACACCGAGGCGATGCGGGCTCTGCTCTACGTGGCCGCGGCCTCCGGTGACCGGATGTTCCACTCCGAGTCGGAGGACGAGCGCGAGTTCGAGTCGAAGAGGCTGGCGCTGCTGACCCCGATCGTCAAGGCCTGGATGACCGACCTGGGTGTGGAGATGACCTCGCTCGGGATCCAGGTCCACGGCGGGATGGGCTACGTCGAGGAGACCGGCGCCGCCCAGTATTTCCGCGACGCTCGAATCGCCCCGATCTACGAGGGCACCAACGGGATCCAGGCGATGGATCTCGTGCTGCGCAAGCTGCCCGTCGACGACGGCAAGGTGGTCGAGAGCCTCATCACCGAGATGACCGATGTGCTCGCTGAGATGAATGACCACCAAGACCTCGCAGCCTTCGGCGACGAGCTGACCGCCGCGATCCAAGGTCTGGCCGACACCTCAGCATGGATCGGCGGACGCCTTGCTGCAGGTGAGATCGACGACGCCCTCGCTGCAGCCACCCCGTATCTGACCCAGTTCGGGACCGTACTCGGCGGCTGGCTGATGGCCGTCTCGGCTGTGGAGGCCAAGAGACAGCCCGCCGACTACTCGGCCGGATTCCTCGAAGACAAGGTCAACACCGCCCGCTTCTACGGCGAGCATCTCCTGCCCAGGGCCAACGGCCTGGTCCCCACCATCAAAGCCGGCAACGTCCTCCTGGCGGCCGCCGACCTCTAGCCACCAGGACCCTATGCCGTGCCTCGCATATACGGAGACAGGGCTCGATCAACTCGATGGACCGGTCGAGCCAGCTGATGCCGGGGTCGGGAGGGGACCCGATGCCCCCCGACGAACGCACCCTCTAGGCTCTCGAGGTGGATCTCGAAGACAAGGTGATCGTGGTCACGGGCGGGGGAAGCGGCATAGGCGCCGCCATGGCGCGTCGGTTCGCCGAGGAGGGACCTGCCGGGTTGGTGATCGCTGACATCGATCTCGGGGCGGCGACGGAGGTTGCAGAGGAAACCGGTGGCGTCGCCATCCTCGCCGACGTCTCCGACCCGGGTGCCAACGAGAACCTCATTCTCGGGGCCGAGGAGCGATTCGGGCCCATCGACCTCTTCTGTGCCAACGCCGGCATCGGCATGGTCGGTGACGAGCAGTCCGACCCGTCCACCTGGGATCGGATGTGGGGGATCAACGTGATGTCCCATGTCCATGCCGCCCGTCACCTCATCCCGGGCTGGGTGGCACGTGGCGAGGGCTACCTACTGGTCACGGCATCGGCCGCCGGGCTCCTGACCAACCTCAAGGCGGCCCAATACTCGGTCACCAAGCATGCTGCGGTTGCCTTCGCCGAATGGCTGGCCGTGACCTATGGGGAAGCAGGGGTCAAGGTCAGTGCCCTGTGCCCCCAGTTCGTGAACACACCGTTGCTCGAAGGCTCGGAAGCGTTCAAAACACTCGGAGGCAACAGCACCCTCGAGCCGCATCAGGTCGCCGATGCCGTAATGTCGGGCTTGCAAGAGGAGAAGTTCCTGATCTTGCCTCATCCGGAGGTGGAGAAGTTCTTCCAGAACAAGGCGAACGACTACGAGCGTTGGCTCGGCGGTATGCGCAAATTGCAGAGAACGATTTTCCCCAACGGATGAGTCAGGCACAATCACACGAATGAGCAAGCGACGAGTCGTAATCACCGGCATCGGGGCAGTAGCCGCTCCCGGGATTGGAATGGACGACCTCTGGAAGGGCCTCGCCGAGCAGCCGGGCCCCGCACCGAGGCTCATCGAAGGGTGGGATCCCGAGCCGTGGATCCCGAAGCGGGAGAGCCGTCGCCTCGACAAGTTCAGCCAGTTCGCCCTGGTCGCCGCAGACGAGGCCCTCAACCAGGCGGGTGACCTCCAGGTCGACCCCAACCGGGTCACGATCTCGATGGCCACCGGAATCGGGGGTCTGGAGTCACTCGAGGTCCTCATCCACGAGTCGGACAACGAGGAGCCCCGAGTCTCCCCCTTCCAGATCCCGATGATGATGGCCAACGCGGCGGCAGCGGCCATCTCGATCAAGTACGGGTTTGGCGGGCAGGTGAGCACACCGGTCGTGGCTTGTGCCGCCGGAAGCCAGTCGATCGTCGATGGCCTCCGTCAGATCCAGTGGGGATATGCCGACGTGGCTGTCGTCGGGGGCACCGAAGCCGCCGCTCGCAAGGCCGCCTGGGAAGGGTTTGCCGCGGCTCGGGCGGTTTCGCCTACCGGATTCGCCCGCCCCTTCGATGTCGACCGCGACGGCTTCATCATGGGAGAAGGCGCGGCTGCGCTGATCCTGGAGTCCGCCGAGCATGCCGAACGGCGTGGAGCCGCCCCGATAGCCGAGGTTCTGGGCGGTGGTTCCACCGCAGATGCCCACCACGTCACCGCTCCCCATCCCGAGGGTGACGGTGCCGAGCGAGCCATCCGCCTCGCACTCGAGGACTCAGGCCTCACCGCCGACGACATCGTCTACATAAACGCCCACGGCACCGGCACCGACCTCAACGACAAGACCGAAGGTGCCGTCATCCAGCGGGTTTTCGGTGACGACCAGCCTGCGGTCTCGTCGATCAAGGGATCAACCGGCCACGGCCTCGGAGCCTCGGGATCGATCGAGGCCGCCGTCGTGGTGGAGGCCATCCGCCGCAAGGAGTTGCCCGCCAACATCGGGCTCACCAATCAGGACCCTGAGATCCCCCTCCATGACATCGTGCGTGAGGTGCGGTCCTGGGAGCCGGGGCCGACCATCTCCAACTCCTTCGGTTTCGGCGGTCACAACACTGTGGTTGTGTTGGCACCCCTTCAGTCGGACTGAAAACCACACCCCTACTTGGGTTCCCATCAGGATCCAATACACTCCGTACCTTCGGGAGCTCGGTGACACCGGGCTGAGAGGGAGTCTGGAAGGCTCCGACCGCTTGAACCTGAGACGGGTAATTCCGGCGCAGGGACTCGGATCGCTCATCGCTCCCGGAACAGAAAGGAGACGATGAGACATCTACGCACGATCCCGGTGATGACCGTGGTCCTCGCCCTCGTCGCGGCCGCATGTGGCGCCGAGGAGCAGACCGAGATTCCCGGGACCATCACCCTGATCGCACACGAGTCGTTTGCCGAGGCGGTGAGTGAGACGACCTTCGCCCCGTTCACCGAGGAAACCGGCATCGAGATCGACGTGCTGGCATCCGACGACGCCGGAACCCTGGTCAACCAGGCGGTCTTGAGCAAGGACAACCCCCTCGCCGACGTCCTCTTCGGCGTCGACGACACCTTTCTCTCACGCGCCGTCGAGGAGGGGATATTCCGCCCATTCGAGTCGGCCAACCTGGAGGCGGTCGACGAGGACCTCCACCATCCCGACGATCTGGTGACGCCGATCGACTATGGCGACGTCTGCTTCAACTACGACAAGGCGTGGTTCGAGGAGAGCGACGTCGAGGTCCCCGATGAGCTCACCGACCTGACCGATCCCGCTTACGCGCCTCACGTCACGGTGGAGCACCCTGCGACCTCCTCGCCCGGGCTCGCCTTCCTCCTCGCCACCGTGGACGTCTTCGGCGAGGACGGCTGGCTGCAATGGTGGGCGGAGATGAGGGACGCCGGGGTCAACGTCGCCAACGACTGGAACACTGCGTACTACTCGGACTTCACCCGCTACGACGGAGACAGCTCCATCGTCATGTCGTACGCCTCGTCCCCGCCCGCCGAGGTCATCTTCGCCGAGGAGCCACCCGAGGTGGCGCCGACGGGTGTCATCGAGGCGGGCTGCTACCGCCAAGTCGAGTATGCAGGCATCCTCGAGGGCACGGAGTACCCGGGCTCTGCCGGCGAGCTGATCGACTACATGCTCTCGGTCGAATTCCAGGAGGACATCCCCCTCACCTGGTTCGTCTTCCCAGCCAACGAGAACGCCGAGCTGCCGACGGAGTTCGTCGAACACACCACCATCCCCGACGCGCCGACGAGACTGGCGTCTGAATACATCGCGGAGAATCGGGATCGGTGGATCGACGAGTGGATCGGGGTGATGGAAGGCTGATGAGCAAGTTCAGGTGGGGGTGGGTCGCCGTGGCCCTCCCGCCGGTCCTATTCATCGGCTACTTCTTCGCCTACCCGCTGACCCGGATCCTCACGCTCGGGCTGTCCGAGTTGAGCATCGGTTCCAGCGGGCTCGAGGCCCGCTTGTTCCGGGTCGGATGGTTCACACTCTGGCAGGCGATCGTCTCGACGATCCTGACCATTCTGGCCGCGGCCCCCCTCACCTGGGCGGTCTCTTCCTACGACTTCCGGGGAAGACGGTTGGCGATGGCTCTGGCCACCGTCCCCTTCGTGCTCCCGACCGTCGTCGTCGGGTCTGCCTTCGTCGCTCTCGGCTGGACCGAGTCGATCGGCGCGATCCTCGCCGCCCATGTCTTCTTCAACGTGGCGGTGGTGGTGCGCACCGTGTCGACCCTATGGGCGCGCATCGATCCGCGGATCCAGGATGCTGCCAGAGTCCTCGGAGCTTCGGAATGGGAGGTGTTCAAGAGGATCACCCTCCCCCTGCTTCGCCCCGCCATGGCCGCGGCGGCCTCCATCGTGTTCTTGTTCACGTTCACCTCGTTCGGAGTGGTCCTGATCCTGGGCGGCTTCAGGTACGCCACACTCGAAGTCGAGATCTATCGGCAGGCGGTGACCCTGTTCGACCTGCCCCTTGCGGCGACTCTGGCCATCGTCCAATTGCTCGGTGTCAGCGGCGCCCTCTATTGGTACTCCCGCTATCAGGAGAGGACGGCGGTGTCGTGGACGCTGGAGCGAGGTACCAACCTGAGGCGGCCCCGCGGCCGGGCCCGGCTGGGGGTTCTCGTCGCCACCGTGGGCACACTGGTCGCCCTGGCGGTTCCCCTCAGCGTGCTCATCAGCCGGTCTTTCACCGGGGCGTTCTACCAATCGCTGTTTCGGGACGATCCCGTGGTGGGGACACCCATCGACTCAATCTGGAACAGCCTGCTGTTCGCGGTGGTGGCGATGGTCGTCGCCACGGTGATCGGAGTCCTCGCCGCGACCGTCATCACGCGTAGACACGGGACTCTCTCCAGATGGTTCGACCTCACGCTCATGCTCCCGTTGGGCACGTCGGCGGTAACCATCGGATTCGGGTTCATCCTCGCCCTCGACTGGCCGGTGGACATCCGCGCCTCGATCTGGCTCGTCCCCGTCGCCCACGCCCTGGTGGCGGTTCCCTTCGTGGTGCGCTCGACTGTGCCCACGCTGCGCTCGGTGCCGCCCGAGACCAGGGAAGCGGCGGCAGTCCTCGGGGCCTCACCGTTCCGGGTCTGGCGAGCGATCGACCTGCCCATCGTCAGCCGTGCCGTCCTCGTCGGCTCGGCGTTCTCCTTCGTGATCTCGTTGGGAGAGTTCGGAGCGACTTCCTTCGTCGCCCGCCCGACCTCGGCCACCATTCCCACCATGATCTTCCGTCTCCTCTCCCGCCCCGGTGAGACCTCGTTCGGGATGGCGATGGCCCTCTCCGTGGTTCTCGCTCTCCTCACCGCGGGCGTGGTCATGACGATCGACCGGGCCCGGTTCGGTGAGTTGGGGAGCTTCTGATGTTGCAGGTGAGCCAGGTCGACGTGGTCATCGATTCCAAGCCGATCCTGGAGAGTGTGTCGCTCGAGGTGGCGAATAGCGAGATCGTCGCTGTCCTGGGCCCGTCGGGATCAGGCAAGTCCACCTTGCTGCGGGCGATTGCCGGTCTCGTCGAGGTCGCCACCGGAGACATCGAATGGGATGGACGCTCCATCACCGACGTGCCTCCCCACAAACGTGGCTTTGGTCTCATGTTCCAGGGCTACGCCCTGTTCCCACACATGACCGTGGAGGAGAACGTGGGGTTCGGGCTGAAGATGTCGGGACACACGGACGTCGGCCGGGAGGTGGAGTCCGCCCTGGCCGCCGTGGGCCTCGAGGGATTCGGGCCGCGACAGGTCGCATCGTTGTCGGGAGGTGAACAGCAGCGGGTGGCGCTGGCGCGGACCTTGGCACCTGAGCCCAGCCTGGTGATGCTGGACGAGCCGCTCGGCGCCCTCGACCGGAATCTCCGTCAGCGGCTGGTCACCGAGACACGTCAGGCTCTCGAGGATCGAGAAGTCACCGCGATCGTGGTGACCCACGACAGGGATGAGGCGGTGGCGATGTCGGACCGTCTCGCCCTCATGCGCTCGGGCACCATCGTCCAAACCGGGCATCTCGACGAGTTGCTGGCCGACCCGGTCGACGAGTGGGTGGCGGAGTTCATCGGCTGAACCGGTCGCGGCACCAAACCCGACCCCGATCCTGCATGGGCCCACCATGGGACAGTGGGCCGGTTCGACTACGCCTGCACGACCCCGGGTGCCTGCCCTGGGTGACATCGGCTGAGCCGAACGGCTCCCGACACGAGACGACCCCCGGGGAGGATTTCCGGGGGTCGTCTCCACCTGGGCTTTCCTGGATGAAGTGTGGGAGGAGAGGGAGAGCCCTAGGTGTCCTCACCAGAGCCAGCGGCGAAGAGACCAACGAAGATCTCGCGTAGCTCGCCCGGTGTGATCAGTCCGTCTTCGAGGTAGTCGCCGACATCGAGTTGTTTGAGGGGATGCTCCTCGTCCAGACCGTCGTATTCCTCTCGGTCGATGCCACCGTCATCGAGAAGGGCGCCAAACCGCATGCCGTGCCGGAATGGATGGCCGCGCCGCGACTTCAGCTCTCTGATCTCTCCGACGCTCAACTCGCCATCCTCCCAAGCCTCGTCGAACACGTCCTCGAGGAGCCAGTGGTCGTCCGGCAGCTCCGACGCCTCCTCTTCGGTGACCACGCCTTCGTCGATGATGTCGCGGGTCAGCTCACGGAGAGCCATGTGTTCCTCCCTGACCTCTTCGACCTTGGTTTGGGCGGCATCGGTGATGGCGTCCGCCTGTTCCTGAGTGATCGTGCCGTCCCCGACGAGGCCGTCGAGCACATCAGCGAGGAATCCGAGAAATCGCGGGATGGGACCGCCGGGCTCGGAACCCTCGGTCTCTTCCTGTGCCTGGGCCGCACCCGGGGCGGACACCACCGAGCTCACAAGCCCCGCTGCGACGAGAAGACCTCCTGCGACCATGGCGGTGAGGATCTTGGCTCGCATGTCTATCTCCAATGCCGGGCAACTGTGCGCCAGAGTCGGTTTCAGTTGTTAGGAGGCCGTGAGGAGGGTGCAAACCCTTCGGTGCTTTTGCCTACGAACGAGACGGAGTCGAAGCGATCAACCACCTCTGGCTGACCGCAAGCCACTTGCTCGAAGTCGGCGGCGCGACGCATGAGCGCCTCGAGGAAGGTCGCCTGGTAGAACCCCGGTGTGGGCACGATCGCTGAACAACGGCCTTCGAGGGTGGAGACCGCCCTGCGTATCCGCAGTGGCGAGCGGGCCTTGGTGGGCTGGCTGGTCGCTCTGTTCATGGTGGTCCAGGCCAGCCACGGGTTGGGGGCCAACGCCGCTGACGCACTGTTCTTCCAGAGATATGGCGTCGATCAGCTCCCCTTGATGATCTTGATCACCGGGCCGGCGGTGATGGTCGCGGTCCTGGGCCACGGCAGCGGTCTCGGCTACCGGGGAGCGGCGCGATGGCTGCCCATCGTGACCCTGGCCTGCGCAGCCTGGGCCGGCGTGGAATGGGCCGGAGCGCTCTTCGACTTTCGTGCTGCGTACCCCATCGTCTGGATCTCGACCCAGGTGCTCATCATGGTGTCCCTGACGGTGATGTGGAATGCGGCGAGCGCATCGTGCACCACGAGACAGGCCAAGCGGCTCTTCCCCATCTTCGCCACGGCGGGTGTCGCCGGCGGGGTGCTGGGCAACGTCATCACCGGCCCGCTGGCTCGTCTGATCGGCACACCCAACCTCCTCCTCGGTCAAGCCGCCCTCCTACTCGCCGGATCGCTGCTGCTCATTCGATCGAGGGACCTATTCGGCGCCGAGGACGGGGACCATGACCGATCGGTCCTCGGAGGGCTGTCCGAGACCTGGACGACGATCCGGTCGAGCCGATTCTTGGGCCTGGCCGCAGTCGTCGCCATCGCAATGTTCTGCCTCTTCTATCTGGTCTACTTCCCATTCAGCGAGTCGGTGGCCATGTCCTTCGCCACGGAGGCGGAGACGGCGGGATTCCTCGGGGTCTTCTCGTCGATCGCCACCGCAGCCACCTTTCTGTTCTCGCTGCTGGTCACCAACCGGCTCTTCTCCAGGCTCGGCCTGGTGATGACCCTGATGATCGTCCCGGCCGTCTACGGAGCCGGTTTCGCCACCTGGCTCTTCGTCTTCTCTCTCCCCAGTGCCGCCGTCGTGAGGGGTCTGCAGTGGATCGCCGTCAATGCGGTCGCCCTCACCGCGTACAACGCCCTCTTCAACGTCGTGGCCAGACAAAAGCGCGGCCAGGTGGTGGCTTTCATGACCGCGGTCCCTGCCCAGGTCGGGGTCTCACTGGCCGGTCTCCTGCTCCTCACCACCACCGGGGCCCCGATCGAGACCGTTTTCGTCGTCGGCCTGGCTATTTCTCTGATCTCGCTGGGGGTGGTGGTAGTCCTGCGCAGGGAGTATCTAGCCGCAGTCGTGTCGGCGGTGAGACTCGGCGTCATCGGGCTATTCGACCCACCAGCCCAAACGGTGTTCACCCCGAGTGACGCCGATGCCCTCCGCGTGCTCAGGGACAGGCTGCAAGATCCGCGCCCCGCGGCTCGTGCGCTCGCCGTGGCCGGTCTCGGCCGTCTCGGCACGAGCGCGGACGCTTCTGATCTCGAGCCCTTCCTGGACGATGCCGACCCACGGGTCCGGTCTGCGGCCTTCGACTCCGTCTGTGCCATCGAGCCGGAGAGAGTCTCGAGCCATGCTGCCGGAGCCATCGACGACGAGGTGCCGGAAGTGCGGTTGCAGGTGCTCCACTACCTCGGCGCCCATCCCGAGCGAGACGGTGCCTCGATAGCCCGATCGGCTCTGGCCGACTCTGACGTGAGAGTCCGGGCCGCGGCAGCCACCGTGGTGGGAGGTGAGCCAGGCGAGCGGGTGATCGCTGACCTGCTCGCGGGTGACGAGCCACGCGCCATAGCCGCGGCAATCGCCGAGACCAGCCGGCTCGAGTCACCGATCACGGTGGACCCGACCCCGTTCATCGATCATCGCAGTCCGCTGGTTCGAT
>Ga0214468_1000430_pt1 | contig 13155 bp, 14 predicted proteins | sample RVTome_9_FD_187334 | JGI IMG/M metagenome (GOLD analysis project Ga0214468, IMG submission 187334) | Soil microbial communities from uranium-contaminated site in the Upper Colorado River Basin, Wyoming, United States - RVT155D38 HiSeq ...
TCCGACGGCCCCCCGCCGATCACCAGCAGCCGCAGCCGCGGATCGCGCGCCGCGGCCATGGCGACGCCGTCCAGCACGGTCATCGGGCTCTTCTCCGGCGCCAGCCGGCCGAGCGACACGGCGACGATCGCGTCCGCGGGCCAGCCCGCGGCCGGCCGCGGGTCGCTGCCGGGAATCGACTGGACGGTGGCCACGTCGACCCCGGTCGGGATGACGTGCACTCGGTTGCGGCGCGCCGCCGGCATCCGTTCGGCGATCTCGACGGCGAGGTCGGTCGAGGGAGCGACGACCGCCGCGCAGGCGCCCCAGAAGCGGCCGAGGTACGCCTCGGTGAGCGCCGCGGCCGGCCCGGCAAGCGGACCGAGGTAATGACCGTAGTCGGCGAAGCGGGTGTGATGCGTGAAGACCAGCGGCGCATCGGCCCGGCGTGCCAGCCGGCGCGCGAGCAGCCCGGTCACGAAGGGGGAATGCGCGTGGACGACGTCCGGCGCGAAGCGCTGCGCCTCTCGGACGGCGGCCGTCCACGGAGCCGGCCAGGCCATCCGGTAGCGCGGTGGCGCGAGCCGCGGCAGCTGGTACGACGGCAGCCAGGCGTAGCGCGGTTCCGGGCCGGGCGAGCCGGCGGAGCCGGGTCGCGTATCGCTCGCCGGTGCGGGTGCGAGCACGAGCACCTCGTGCCCGCGGGCGCCAAGGCCGCGGGCCAGGGCATCGACGGACACGGTCACACCGGAGAGATAGGGCAGGAACGACTCCGAGGCCAGCAGGATGCGCATCGGCCGTCAGACCTTCCGGCCGGCATGCAGCGTGACCATCCCGAGCGCCAGGCGGCGCCACCGGACGCCGGCCAGCCCGACCTCGCGCAGGTGGGCGGCGATGACCTCGGGCGGCGGATAGCGGCGCACGCTCTCCGGCAGGTAGCGGTACGCCGAGCCGCCGCCGGCGACGCGTCCGATCAGCGGGACGATCCGCCGGAACCACAGCTCGGCGACCCAGTGTCCGATGCCACGCGACGACGTGGCGATCTCCAGCACGACCACGCGCCCGCCGGGACGGGTGACACGGGCCATCTCCGCCAGGCAGGCGCGATAGTCGGGGACGTTGCGCAGGCCGAAGGCGATGGTGGCGGCATCGACGCATCCGTCCGCGAGGGGGAGGGCCAGGGCATCGCCGCGCTCGTAGCGGATGGACGGTGGGCCGGCGCGACCGGCGGCCTCGCGCAGCATTGCCCGGGAGACGTCGATCCCGATCGCCGAGCCGGACGGCCCGACCGCGTCGCCGAGCATGCGGGTCAGCGAGCCGCTGCCGCAGGCCACGTCGACGGCGGACATCCCGGGCCGCAGGCCGGTGGCGCGCACGGCGTCACGGCGCCAGCGCGCGTCGAGGCCGGCGGTCATCACCGTGTTCATGCGCTCGTAGATCGGCGCAATGCGATCGAACATGCCCCGGATCTCGGCCGGAGGCAGCGGATTGCCGGTCCCGGCCGAAGGCTCGTTCAGCGGCGCGCGCTCAGGCACGGTGAACGGCCTGGGAGGAAGGGGTGGTGGGCGATACTGGATTCGAACCAGTGACCTCACGGATGTGAACCGTGCGCTCTAACCAGCTGAGCCAATCGCCCATCGGGGAGTGCGCAGTATAGCCGTCGCCCCGGTCGGCCATCAATCGAGCGGCAGCGCGGCGAGGCGACGCCCGAGCTCGTCGGCGTCGATTCCCTCGATGGTGATGCGCTTCCGGCGTGCCCGCTCACCTGCGACGACGCTCAGCCGGGAGACCGGCAGCCCGATGGCGCGCGCAACCAGGCGCAGCACCGCGCGATTGGCCTCGCCATCGGCCGGAGGCCGGGTGACGCGCACCCGCAGGACGCCATCCCGGAACGGCCCGACGCGGTCGCGGGCGGCTCGTGGCGTGACGGCAAGCTCGAGGTCCGGCACGGCCGCCGCTCAGAGGCGGACGATGACGCGGACGATGACGCCGAGCAGCAGCATCGCGATCAGCGGCGACCAGTCGATCCCCGAGCTCGCGGGGATGAGCCGGCGAATCGGCGCCAGGATCGGCTCCGTCATCTGGTACACGAAGGCGGTGAGTCCCCCGCCGCCCATCGGGTTCGTCCAGCTCAGCACCACTCGCGCGATGAGCATGAACCACAGGAAGAAGGCAAGCAGCTGGATGAAGTTGACGAGGACGCTTCCCATGGGCGGAGGATAGCAGCCGTCAGGCTCGAGGCCCGAAGAGCAGGGTTCCGATGCGCACCAGGGTCGCTCCCTCGGCCGCGGCCGCATCGGCATCCGCGCTCATGCCCATCGACAGCTCGGGTAACCGGAGGCCGATGCGCTGCTCCAGCTCGTCACGCAGTCCGCGCAGGCGCGCGAACACGGCGCGTGCCTCCTCGTGGCTCACCCCCATTGGCGCGATGGTCATCAGGCCGACCAGCGCGATCGACCGCGGGACCGTCACGTCGGCCAGCGCCTCGGGAGCCATGCCGGCCTTCGATTCCTCGCCACTGACGTTGACCTGGAGGAGCACGCGAAGGCTCAGCGCCTCCTCCGCCGCCAATGCGTCCAGGCGGGTCAGGAGGTCGAGCGAGTCGACGGAGTGGATCACCGCGAAGCGGCGTACCGCGCGACGTGCCTTGTTGGCCTGCAGCCGCCCGACGAAGTGCCACTCCGCCTCCGGGACGGCATCGACCTTCGGCTCCGCCTCCTGCACGCGGCTCTCGCCCAGCCGCGTGATCCCGGCCTCGAACGCCGCCCGCGCGAGCGATGCGGGATGCGTCTTGGTGACACCGACGATCCGCAGCCGCTCCGGATCACGCCCCCCAGCCTCGGCCGCGCGGCGCAGGCGCCCGAGCAGACGCTCGTGGCGCTCGCGAATCAGCGTGGCGCTGGGCGGCTCGTTGGGTAGGAACTCCACGCGGCCATGGTGCCACGGCCGCGGACTCGGTCAGACCGCTCGCTTGCCCGGGGTGCGGCGCACCGACAGCGCCGCGAGCCCGAAGCCGGCGATCATCGCCAGCGTCCCGACGAGGACAACGACGGACGGGATCGTGAAGGCCCAGACGATCGCCTCCTCCTCCCATGCCTGCGTCGGCGCGATCTGCGGGTAGGACCAGGTCCAGGCGCTCGCGATCATCGTGACGACGGCCCCCCCACCGATGAGGACCTCCGGCAGTGGGTCAACCGACCGGACGATGCGGACGGCGACGACCGCGACGACCGCGAGCGCCGCAAAGCTCGCTGTCCACGCTATGGAAGTCAACGAGCCGACCCAGAGGCCATCGGCTGTCCCGCGCAGCTCGAGGGTCTGCGCCACCACCCACAGTCCCGCGCCGGTCGCGACCAGTCCCGCCAGGCCGATCGCGACGCTGAGCGCGACTCGCACGATGCCGGCGGGCCGATCCGGCCGAGCGGTCCAGATGCCGGCGGCCATGAGCCCATAGGCGACAGGCGCGGCGAGGCTGGCACCGATCCAGCCGAACGTCAGCCACGGCGTCGTCTCAGGGGGGATGGGGCCGGGCGCGGTCTCCCAGAGCGCCCACCAGGCGTCCAGCGCCAGGCGCAGCGCTCCCACGACGGCCAGGGCCGCCGCCGCGACGAGGAGCGCCCGGCGTCCCGCGGGCCATCGATCCGCCCCGAGGACCACGGCCGCGGCCAGGAGGAACGGGGTGATCGACTGGAGCCAGCTGACCAGCATGCTGCCGTCGACGAGGAAGTAGGGGCCGAACACCTGGTAGGAATCCGGCGCGACCTGTACGCCGAGCTGCACGAGCGCCCCGACCAGGAGGGCCCAGACCGGCCACGGAATCGACCGCGACGGCAACGACATGTCGCCGTCCTGCGTCGCTGGATGATTCACCTTCAGGCGCTCCCTCCGAATCTGGACGGATCTTGGGATGCGACCGACCCCGCGTCAAGATCGGCGGGTCGCGAACGAGCCCCGGCGTTCGGCCGAGGCTCGCATGGGTGGTTCGGGCGGGCGCGGCGCCCGCATCGGTCAGTCGTTCTTGCGGCGCAGGAAGCTGGGGATGTCGAGATCTGCCTCGCCGTAGGTGCTCCGCGGCTCGAGCGTGCCCGGCCGGACCGGCAGCGGCGTGCGCTCCGAAGGCCGCGACTCGGGGACCTCCCGCTCCTGCGGGCGGGCGAACGGCGACTCGGTGCCCATCTGCTCCTCGAGATTCGCCCGCTGCTCGCGATCCCGCTCGATCTCGGCCAGGATCTCGCGGCTCCGATCATCGAGCGTCTGCTCGACCTCGCCGGCCGACTCGGCCCCGAATCGGCCAGGCTGCTTCTGCTTGCGCGTGCCGTCGAAGCCGGTGGCGATGACGGTCACCTTCACCTCGTCGCGCATGCGGTCATCGATGACGGTGCCAAAGATGATGTTCGCCTCGGCATCGGCCGCCTCGCGGATCACCTCGGCCGCCTCGTTGACCTCGAACAGGCCGAGGTCGCTGCCGCCGGTGACGTTGAACAGGATGCCGCGCGCCCCGGTGATGTTGACCTCGAGCAGCGGGCTCATGACGGCCGCCTTGGCCGCGTCCACCGCGCGGTTCTCGCCGGTGCCCATGCCGATGCCCATCATCGAGCTGCCGGCGTCGCGCATGATCGTTTTGACGTCGGCGAAGTCGAGGTTGATCAGGCCCGGGACGGTGATCAGGTCGCTGATGCCCTGCACGCCCTGGCGCAGCACGTCGTCGACCACGCGGAACGCGTCGACGATGCTCGTCTTCTTGTCGACCACCTCGCGGAGCCGATCGTTCGGGATCGTGATGAGGGTGTCGACCTTCTCCTTGAGGAGCTCGGTGTACTGCTCCGCCACCAGCTTGCGTCGCATGCCCTCGAAGCTGAACGGCTTGGTGACCACGCCGACCGTCAGCGCGCCCAGATCCTTGGCGATCTCCGCGATGACCGGCGCCGCACCCGAGCCGGTGCCGCCGCCCATGCCGGCGGTGATGAAGATCATGTCGGCGTCCTTGAGCGCCTCGTAGATCTTCTCCGAGTCCTCCTCCGCGGCGCGCTGCCCCACACCCGGGTCGGCCCCGGCGCCCAGGCCGCGGGTCATCTTGTCGCCGATGCGGATCTTGTGCGGCGCGTCACTCTGGAGGAGCGCCTGCGCGTCGGTGTTCACGCTGATGAACTCGACGCCCATCATCTCGGCGCGAATCATCCGGTTGACGGCGTTGCTGCCACCGCCACCGACGCCGATGACCTTGATCAGCGCGAAGTTTTCGGAGTCAGATCGGAGCGGCATGTCGGGTGATCCTCTGCACGGCAGTGTTGCTGGAGCTGGTCAACCCGAGGGCTTCGACGGGTTTGACCGATTCTAGCGATCTGCGTATGACGTCGTCGGACGTTTTCCACAATCCACCACCAAGTTATCCACAGTCCGAACGGCCATGGTGGACAGATGCTGCGCATGTCCACGCGATGGGCGCGTCGGCCGGTGTAGCCTCCGGTCGTCAGCAGCGCGAGGACCGCCTCACGGTGACCCTGTCCGGCTCCGATCCGTCCCGCCCGCCAGCCGGCACCACTTCGGTCGTCGGTACCTTCCTGGCGCTCGTGCTCGGTGGCGCAGCGGTCGGCGCACTGGTGGTCCTCGTCACACTCGGCACCGACGACGTGGCACTGGCGGTCGGCGCGCTGACGCTGCCGATGGTCCTCGGCCTCGGATTCGCCACCTGGCGCAGCATGCTCGGCGCGTGGCTCGCGGCGAAGCTGGGGCGAGCGATGCTTCGCTCGCGAGGCGACGAGGAGCGATTTCGCGACGAGGTGCGCGGGTCGTTCGGTGAGATCCGTGACGCCGGCCTCGGCGCACTGCCGTTCAGCTGGGTGTTCGTCCCCATCGGGGTGGTCGTGGGACTGGTCGCGGGCGTCATCCTGGCCCTGCTCGGCGGCATCGATCAGCCCGCCGGGCCGGCGCTGCTGGCTGCCACGGCGACCGGCTACGGGATCCTGCTGCGGCGTCTGGCACGCGCCGGCCGGCTGCCACTGCCGAACGAGTAGGCCGGACTCAGCCGGGGAACAGGTTCCGAATCCACTCCCCGACCCGTGAGATCGGGTTGACGCCGTTGCCGGAGGCATAGCCGATCGGCTCGTCGCCGAGGTGGTGCGCGCCCCACAGCAGGAGGCCGATGGAGGTCGAGAAGGCCGGGTTGCCGATCTGGTCCATCAGCCCGCCGACGCCCTGCGGCGAGCCAATGCGAACGGGCATCTCGAGTGTGTCGCGGGCGAGCACATCGGCCCCGGCGAGTCGGGCGCCGCCACCGGTCAGCACCGCGCCGGCGGGAAGCATGCCGGCGTGGCCGGAGCGCTTCACCTCCTCGCGGATGAGGCTGTAGATCTCGCCCATGCGGGCCTCGATGATCTCGCACAGCCTGCGGCGCTGGATCGTCTGGCCGCCGGCCTCGCCGAGCACCGCCACGTTGAGCAGCTCCTCCGGCTCGACCTCGGCGAGGTTCGCGTTGCCGTGCTTGATCTTGATCTCCTCGGCGAGGTTCAGGCTCGTCCGAAGTCCGATCGCCACGTCATTGGTGACGTTGATGCCACCCACCGGAAGCACCGCGGTGTGGTAGACCGCCCCGTCCACGAAGATCGCGATGTCGGTCGTCCCGCCGCCGATGTCGGCCACCAGGACGCCGAGCTCCTTCTCCGTGTCGGTCAGGGTGGCCTCGGCCGCCGCGAGCGAGCTGATCACCATCTCGTCGATCTGGACGCCGCTGGTGACCACGCACTTGGACAGGTTCTGCACCGAGGTGGCGGCTCCGGCCACGATGTGCGTCTCGACCTCGAGACGCACCGCGCTCATGCCGAGCGGGTCCTTGATCCCCTCCTGGCCGTCGACGATGTAGCCGCGCGGCACCACGTGCAGGATCTCGCGGTTCGAGGGCACCTGGACCGCCTTGGCGGCCTCGGTCGCACGTCCGACGTCCTCACGACTGACCTCGCGCTTGTGCCCCGAAACGGCAACCACGCCGCGCGAGTTCTGGCTGCTGATGTGCGAGCCGCCGACGGAGACGAAGGCCGAGCTGATCTTGTAGCCGGACAATCGTTCGGCCTTCTCGACGCTCTGGGCGATCGAGTTCACGGTCTGGTCGATGTTGGCGACCATCCCCTTCTTCATGCCGACCGATGGCGCGATGCCATAGCCGATGACGTTGACGTCACCGGATCGTCCGACCTCGCCGATGAGGGTCGTGACCTTCGTCGTCCCCGCGTCGATGCTGACGAGGACCGCTTCGCGTTCCAAGCTACCTCCTGTGATCGGCGCGCCCGAGCGCGCCCTGGATGCCGTCCGAGCCTACAGGAAGTGACGCCGGATGAGGGCCACGTTCTGGAAGATGCGCAGGCCGAACGCGAAGAGTGCCACCAGGTACAGATCGATGCCCAGCCGGTCGCCGACGAAGGTCAGCGCCACTGCCACCAGCACGTTGGTGATGAACCCGGAGATGAAGATGCGGTTGTCGTAATGGGCGTCGAGCTCCGCACGGATGGCGCCAAGCACCGAATCGAGCCCCGCCAGGATGGCCACGGCCGAGTACCGCGCCAGGTCCGGGCTCACGTTGACGTTGAGCACCAGACCGAGCGCGATTCCGAGCGCAAGGCCGACGAGCGGAAGCCACATGGGGAAGGGTCTCGAAGCGAGGGTCTCGGCAGGCGAGGCGCCGCAGTCCGGCGATCGCGTCACCCCTTGGCACGGAAATATACCTTCCCGGGGTTGCGGACATCCACCCATCCGATCCCGTCCTCGGGCTCCTCGGCGAACAGGGTCCGCACCGCGGTCACCTGCCGCTCGAGCCGGGCCGCTGCCTCGGCCGGGGTGACTCGCGGATCCGTGCCGTAGACGCCGAACGCGATCTCCCAGCCCGGGTCCGCAGACGCGAGCCGGAACCCGTACTCGTCATCGATCCGTACCGTGAGCCGTTCCGCGCGCGACCCCAGGGTGACCGGGTCGATTCGCAGGATCCGCAGCGTGGTTTCGAGGAGGGCCTCGGGAATGGAGTCGCCGACGGTCAACAGGCGGGACGAGCGACGATCGTCCGTGATGCGCGGCGCCGCGGCGAGATCCGCCGCAAGCTCGGCGTCGCCGCGGATGGCGGCGAAGATCGTGCCGTCATCGGCGCCGAGCAGCCGACCCGACCGCGTCTCCCAGACGAAGGCGACCTCGTGCTCCACGAGCGTCGCCGTGACCCGGCCGCTCAGGCTGACCGCCACCATCGCGTCGGCGACCGCCGGGAGGGCTTCGAGGCGATCGCCGATCGCGCGGGTGTCGACCACCAGGGCGCTGGCGCCCCGCTGCCCTTCGAGCAGCGACGCGAGCTCCGCGGTGTCGCTGTAGCGATCACCGTCCCAGGTGACGTGCTGGACCCGCAGCCACGGCCCGTTGAGCAGCGCAACGAGCCCCGCCAGCGCGGCCACGGCGCCGACGCCGGCGATCAGCCGGCGGATCGACGGCAGCCGCTTCGCGAGCCGCTGCCGGACCGGAACGCCCGGCCGCCGTGCGCCGCGGCCCTTCGATCGGGCGCTGACCCGCGCGGCCCCGCTGCGCCGCCCGGTCGACGCTCGCCGCGTCGGGCGCGGCTGCGGCTTCAGCTTCATCGGTCGCGGTCCAGCGCCAGCTCGATGAGGCGGGTGATCAGCTCCGGGAACGTGATGCCCGCCAGCTCGGCCTGCTTCGGGTACATGCTGGTGGCGGTGAAGCCGGGGAGGGTGTTCATCTCGCTCAGGTAGGCGTCCTCGCCGCTCACCAGGAAGTCGACTCTCGCCAGGCCGGCGCCGTCGACGGCCCGGTACGCGGCGAGCGCGAGCTCCTTGAGCCGATGCGCCAGGTCCGGGTCGACATCGGCGCGCGGGCTCACCGCGGCCAGGCCCTCCACGTACTTCGCCTCGTAGTCGTAGAACTCGTGGCTCGAGCGCACCTCGCCGGGCTCGAACACGATCGGGTCGTCGTTGCCGAGCACCCCGCACTCCAGCTCGCGCGCGTTCTCCACGTACGCCTCGACGATGACCTTGCTGTCGTAGCGGAACGCCTCGTCGAGCGCCGCCGGGAGCTCGTCGAGGTCGTGGACCAGCGACATCCCCACGCTGCTGCCGAGTCGGGCGGGCTTGACGACCGTGCGCTCTCCGATGGTCTCGGCCACCTGGCGCACCACGTGCTCCGGCTCGCGTTCCCACGCGGTGCGGCGGAACCAGGTGTAGTCGACCACCGGCAGGTCGTGGCCACGCATGAGGTCCTTGAAGACGACCTTGTCCATGGCCACGGCGCTCGCGAGGACCCCGGCGCCGACGTACGGCACATCGGCCAGCTCGAGGAAGCCCTGGAGCGTACCGTCCTCGCCGAACGGCCCGTGGACGACGAGGAACGCCACGTCGATGGCATCGCCCAGCGACCGCACCGCGCTTCTCGCCGCGAGTCCCTGGTCACCGACCGCCGCCGGCACGAGGTGATCCCCGTGTGCCCGAAGACGGCGGGCCTCTTCGTCGAGCGTCGCGGTCCCCAGCAGGCCGGCCAGACGCTGGTCGCTTGTCAGCTCCGGCGCCGGACCGCTCGGCAGCAGCCACCGCCCGCTGCGATCGATGTACACGAGGAACGGCTCGAACCGATCGCGATCGATGGCGCGCAGGACCGCCTCGGCCGATGCGACGCTCACCTCGTGCTCGGCAGAGCGCCCGCCGGCGAAGATGCCGACCCGCAGCCGCCGCGCCGTCATGTCGCGCCCTCCGGCCAGTCGCCGACGAACTCGATCTCGTACTGCAGCTCGATGCCGAACCGCTCCGCCACGACGCTGCGCACGTGGTCGCCGACGGCGCGGACGTCCTGGGCCCGGCCGGCCCCGCGGTCGGTGACGATGAAGTTCGCGTGGAGCGTGCTCACCTGCGCCGTGCCGATCCGATGCCCCTTGAGGCCCGCCGCCTCGACGAGCCGGCCGGCATGGTCGCCGGGCGGGTTGCGGAACACGCTGCCGGCGTTCTGGTCGGCCAGCGGCTGCGTCGCGCGTCGGCGCGCCTGGTGCTCGTCGATGAGGGCGGTGATGGCGGCGGGGTCGCCGGGCTCCAGCTCGATCGTCCCGCGAAGCACCACCTCCGGGCCGTGCTTGAAGCGCGAGTCGCGGTAGCCGAACGCGCAGTCGGACGGTCCCAGCGTCCGTCGCTGGCCGTCGCGTGGGTCGAACACGTCGATGCTGCCGAGCACCCCGGCCATGTCCCCGTCGTGCGCGCCGGCATTGGCCCAGACCGCGCCGCCGACCGTGCCCGGAATGCTGATCGCCCAGTCGAAGCCCGCCAGCCCCTCGCGGGCGCATCGCTTCGCGAGCGCCGTCATCGAGGCACCTGCCTCGGCACGCACCGTGGTCCCTTCGATGCCGATCCCGTCCGCCCGGACGCGGATCACCAGCCCGCGGATGCCGGCATCGGCGATCACCAGGTCGCTGCCCTTGCCGACCAGGAAGGCCGGGACGGAGGCATCGGCGGCAATCGCCAGCACGTCGACCAGCTCGTCGACCGTCTCCGGCGCGGCGTACCGATCGGCAGGTCCACCGACGCGCAGGGTCGTCATCGGCGCCAGCGGCACGTCGCGCTCGAGCGAGAGGCCCCGCTCGGCAGCCAGGTCGTCCAGGCGCGCCAGCCGTTCGTCAGTGGTGACTCCCATCACGGCCCCGCCGCCTGCGAGGATTCGGAGGGCAGTGCCCGACGTTCGGCCATGGCGAGCAGCTCGGCGGCCAGCGCGTCGGCCGCGTCCGGCCGGCCGAGCCGCAGGGCCGCCGCGGCCATGGCGGTGCGGCGATCGTCGTCGAGGAGTCCCCGAGCCTCGGTCACCAGGCGCTCCGCCGTGAACTCCTCGTCGCCGACCACGATCGCGGCGCCTTCATCGGCGAGGTAGCCGGCGTTGTAGCGCTGATGCGCCCCCGCGTAGGGATACGGGACGAGGATCGAGGCCACGCCGACCGCCGTCAGCTCGGCGCACGTGGATGAGCCGGCTCGACCGATGACGAGGTCCGCGGCGACGAGCGCATCGGCCATGCGGTCCGTCAGGAACGGTTCTGCCGCGTAGCGCGAGCGGAGCGGATCGGAGAGGCGCTGGCGGGCGGCGCCGGCATCGGCCATGCCGCCCTCGCCGGTGAGATGCAGGACGTGCCAGTCCGGCAGGAGCTCGGGCAGCGCATCGGTCACCGCGGTGTTCAGGCGCGTCACCGCCTGCGACCCGCCGAAGACAAGCATGAGCCGCTCGCCGGGCTCCACGCCGAGGGCGTGGCGCGCGGCCGCCCGGTCGATGCCGGTGAACGACCGGATCGGGGTGCCCGAGACGAAGCTGTTGCCGGGGAAGGCCCCCAGGGTCGGCGGGAAGCTGACCGCCACGCGGGTCGCGAATCGGCCGATGGCGCGGGTCGCGCGTCCGGGCTGCACGTTGCCCTCCCAGACCAGCGTCGGCACACCCCGCGCGCGGGCGGCCAGCACGAGGGGGAGGGCGAGGTAGCCACCGGTGGTGAAGAGCGCCGCCGGCCGAAGGCTGCCGAGCAGCCACCAGGCCTGCGGGACCGAGGCCGCCAGCCGGGCCGGGTCGAGCACGGCGTGGACGGAGGCGCCCGACGACCGGAGCGATCGGACGACGAGCTCGTGGTACGGCAGCTCGCCGCGCATCGGGTGGCTGGCCACGAGCCTGCGCTCGAAGCCACGGACGCCACCGATGTAGTCCAGCTCAACGTCGGGTCGGACGTCGCGCAGGGCCCGTGCGACGGCCAGCGCGGGGTAGATGTGCCCGCCGGTCCCGCCGCCCGATACCGAACACCGCATCGCGCAGGGATCCTTGTTGCGTGGTCTCGCGGCTGATCGACAGCAGGATGCCGACCGCAGCGAGGTTGATGGTCAGCGCCGACCCACCGGCGCTGATGAACGGGAGGGGGATGCCGGTGACCGGCATCAGTGCGGTGACCACCATGATGTTGACGAACGCCTGGCCCACGAGCCAGGTGGTGATGCCGCACGCCACCAGGCCGGAGAAGGTATCCGGCGCCGTGATCGCGATACGGTACCCCTGGTACGCGATGACCACGAACAGCGCCACCACCATGAGCGTTCCGACCAGCCCCCACTCCTCGCCGATGATGGCGAAGATGAAGTCGGTCGACGGCGCGGGCAGGTAGAGAAACTTCATCCGCGACTCGCCGAGGCCCAGGCCGGTGATGCCGCCGAGCGCCAGCGCCAGCAGCGCCTGCACGGTGTTGTAGCCGGCGCCGAGCGGGTCGCGGAACGGGTCGAGGAAGGTCTGGACGCGGGCGAGCTGGTAGCTCGTGGCCGAGATCATCAGCCAGGCTGCGGCCCCCACCGCGCCGGCAATGGCGCCGAGGTAGATGAGGTTGGCCCCGGCCATGAAGAAGATGCTGACGGCGATGACGCTGTAGATGCCGGCGGTGCCGAGGTCGGGCTCCATGGCGATCAGGAAGAAGCCGGGCGCCACCAGCATCCCGAAGGGCACAAGGCCATTCCAGAAGCTCTTCGCCTCCTTGCCGCGCCGGTCGAGCCAGTGGGCGAGGTAGAGCACGATGGCGAGCTTCGCGAACTCGGCCGGCTGGAGCGATCCGAAGCCCGGGATCACGATCCAGCGCCGCGATCCGTTGATCTCGGAGCCGATGCCCGGGATCAGCACGGCCACCAGCAGTCCCAGGGTGATGACGTAGAACGGGATCGCGAGGTAGCGCAGGTGGCGGAAGTCCAGCTTCATGGCCACCACCAGCCCGGTGAGGCCGATCCCCGCCCAGACGAGCTGCTCGAGCCCCTGGGCCGCCGGGTCCGCGCTGCTGAAGTAGGAGCGGACGCTGGACGCCGAGTAGACCATGACGATGCCGAGCGCGGTGAGCGCCATGACCGCCAGCAGGAGGGCGTAGGCCGGCTCGTGCCGCTCCCGTCGCACGCCACCGCGCGCCACCCCCTTGCGGGCAGCCGCCGATGCCGATGCCGTCGCCACCGCGCTCATGCGCCGCCCTCCAGGGCAGCTACCGCGGCCCGGAACGCGTCACCGCGCGCCGCGTAGTCGGTGAACATGTCGAAGCTCGCCGCGGCCGGCGAGAGGAGCGCCACGTCGCCGGGCCGCGCCAGCTGGGCGGCGACCCGCACGGCCTCGTCCATGGAGGCGGCCCGGCGCACCGGCACGCGGCCAGCGACCAGGTGCTCC
>Ga0214468_1000432_pt1 | contig 13143 bp, 8 predicted proteins | sample RVTome_9_FD_187334 | JGI IMG/M metagenome (GOLD analysis project Ga0214468, IMG submission 187334) | Soil microbial communities from uranium-contaminated site in the Upper Colorado River Basin, Wyoming, United States - RVT155D38 HiSeq ...
GAATGCGCGACGGTGAGAGCTTGAGCGAGATCATGCCAGTGTTCCTCCTTTTCGGTCGTTCGTTCGGTTGCAAGCCTGAGCGCGCAGCTCGCGGGCGCGAGGAGTGCGACGCGGGGCGACCTCGGCGCTACGCCGCCGCGGTGGAGCGAGGTCGACATGGTGAAGTCCAGTCTAACGAATTCGGCGTTCGCGCGTAAGACGGAGCATCCCGTGCTCGCTGAGGTTCTGCTCTGCACCGAGATGCTCGCCGGGGCTGTTGTGTTTCAGCCCGACTCCGCCGGCCCGGACGCAGGCTTTCCTGGCCGGAGCCTCAGACCCCTTTCCGCAGCACCCGGTCGAGCATCCGATAGAAACGGCTCCGGTTGCGGAGGGCCTCGGCCGAACGAGCCCCGAGGAACTGGGCGAGGTTCTGGCTGAAGGCGTACGGCAGCGCCTTGGCCCTCCAGACCAACCGTTCGAGCGGATGGAGCCGGGCATCCTCGCGGACCGCTCTCCACAGCGCGGGCACGGCGGCGCGAGTCGACGTGACGACGCTCCGCCCGGTTGGGACTGTGGTGATTCCCAGGAGATCGTTCAGATTCTGGTGGTCGACATAGATCCTCTTGAACTCGTACCACGTCGATCGGTCGTGCGAGTGGACGACCTTCGACCGGGGCTCGAAGACGATCGCGTAGCCGGCGAGCACGACGCGGTACCCCCAGTCGAGATCCTCGGCGAACCGCTTCCGTCGGAACGGGATCTCGAGCGCGACACTGCGGCGCACGCACGAGCTGACGTTGTCGAACGCCACGCGTCGCAGGCGGTCGAGCGGGGCCAGAGACATCAGCTCCGCCTCGCCGGCGACCTCCTGCCGGCGCGGCTCGAGCTGCGCCCCGGCCCAGTTGCGCAGGCGCTCGAGGATGAAGGGGTTCGCGTCGGCGCGCGGGATCTGGCAGCTGTAGGCTCCAGCGACCCGCGAGTCGGCGAAGCAATCCACAAGGCGCTGGAGCCAATGACTGTCCATCGGCCGGGCGTCCTGCACCGTGAAGGCGACGAATGCCCCGCGCGCCTCCTGGACTCCCAGGTTCCTCGTCGCTCCGTGATCGAACTCGCTCCTCGGGATCTCGACGAGGCGTACCGGGCGGGCGCGCAGGAGGTCGAGGGTCCCGTCCGTCGAGCCGGAGTCGATCGCGATCACCTCGAGCTCGCCCTGCAGATCCTGATCGAGGATCGCGCCGAGGATTTCGGGGAAGTCCGCTCCCGCGTCTCGCGTCGGCAGGACGAGCGAGACCGTGGGCATAGTCGAGGGGGACTGGGGAGCGTCGGATGGCGGCGCCCTAAGTGTCAGAGCCGCACGAATCCGTAGACGTCGTGATGGTCGTCCCAGGCGCCGGCGAGGAAGGCCACCTGGCGCCAGTCGGCCGCTGCGCTCGCCAGCCGCTTCATCGCCTGTGGGTCACTCAGCGAGATCCCGTACCCGGACTGACCTGGGTAATCTACATAGCCGAAGCCCTTCGTCCGATACTTCTCGACGAGCCCATCGAGCCCCTCCTGGTCGAGTCCGTAGGTCTTCCCGTCCCGGATCAGTTCGAGGCACCGGTCGCCGTGGGTCGAGAAGATGCCGAGACCGCCGGGCCGGAGGGCGCTCCCGAGGGCGCCGAGGAGCTTCGAGATCTGCGGCGCATCGAGGTGCGTGACGACCGAGCCGCACCAGATCAGGTCGTGCTGGCCGGGGAGCGTGAGCGTGTCGAGGTCGGTCGTCGAGACGGCGGTCCGCGCGCCAAAGGTCCGACTGCAGAAGGCGAGCGCCTCCGGGAGGATCTCGACCGCGGTGAGCCGAGCCGCGGGGAAGCGGGCGGCGAGGAATCGCAGGACCCTGCCGAAGCCGCTGCCGAGATCCAGGATCGACTCGATCGGCGTCGGGTCGTCCCGATGCGCGAGGATCGTATCGACGGCTCGCAGGGCAGACAGGCCGACGGTCAGGTAGTGCATAGCGCGGCCGTCCTCGAACATGCTGTCCTCGGCGTGCACCCCGACCTCGAGGTCCGCCAGGAGCCGCCGCTCGGCGTCGGTCAGGTCCATCGAGGATCGGCCCAGCAGCTCGTCGCGCGCGCCTCGCAGGGCGGACGTGCGGCCGGATTCGGCCTCGGCCGACCCGCGAGCCGCCTCGTCCGGCCATGGCGTAGCCACGCCGTGCGCGAAGCGTCGCGGCTGACGACGGGACCGAGGGTCGCTCCCAAAATGTTCGAGCTGAGCCCCCCAACGACGGCTCAGCAGCCAGCGATCGTAGAGGCTCTGCGTGAGGTGGCCCCGCCGGATGACCGTCTCTTCGTCGCGGCCGATCTCGAGGTGATAGAGCTCGACTTCGGGCGTGTACCAGACCGTACGATCCGACTGCCAACAGCGCTGGCAGAGGTCGAGGTCGTCGAAGGCTGCGCTGAGGTAACCGTTCGAGAGTCCACCGAGCTCCTCGAAGAGCTCGCGCGAGATCAGGTAGCATCCGCCGCCTACTGCCGGTGCGACCGCAGCCTCGTTCGCCGGCGGATATTGCTTCGGCATCCCCTTGAAGCGGCTGAGCGGCGCCCAGTGCCCGTCAGAATGGAGATCGGTCGCGAAGACGACGCCTGCTTGCTGGATCGAGCCATCTTCGTAGAGGAGTTTCGGTCCGAGGACTCCCGCCTGCCGGATCGACGAGTAGATCTCCGCCAGGCGCTCGAGGGATCTCCCGGTCGCCGGGAAGGTATCGAAGTGGAGTAAACCGAGGACGCGGCCGGCGGCACAGGTCGCACCCAGCGAGGTCGCGAGCGAGTGGTCGAGGTGATGCCTGGCGATGACGGCCCGGATGCCGATCCGATAGAAGCGAGCGAGATCGAAGAGCCGCCGCTCGAGCTCGTGACCCAGCTCGGGCGCCGCTAGGACGTAGAGGATCTCCTGCTGGTCTCGAGCCGGGTCGTCCGCCCACCCGGCTAGCTGGGGCTCGAGGCAGTCCAGCTGGTCGGAGAGGGGGACGATCAGGGTCACCTCCGGCGAACCCGGCGAGCTGCCGAACTCCAAGCGTCGATCGAGGAGCTCGAGGCGTCGCCGGCGGTCGGTCAGGCGGGAGATCGCCGGATAGAGGTGACGCTCGAAGAAGCGGGTCGACGGAGGCTCGTCCTCGGGCAGCCACTTCATCAGCAGCTCGCGTGCGGCGAAGGGGTCGACGACCGGGGCCGGGAGCCGGGCGGAGCCGACGGTCCGCCCGTCGCCGACGAACTCGACGCTGGAGCCCTCCGGCGCCGAGGCGGGGACGAAGGCCAGGAAGCCGTGACGGCCGCGGCGTGGCGGAGCCATGTAACGCTCGTCGACGTCCGGGCGGTGGAGGCGACACGTCTCGGCCAGGGGGACCTCCCAGCGCCCCGAGGGGGTGACCACGCGCAGGCGATCCACCGCGCGTCGCGGGTCCCAGATCCACCCGCGGAGAAAGATCGAGTCTTCGTCCGGCTGAAAGGCGTGCTCGACCGCGGCTCCGAACCTCTCGAGGAGTCTCGTTGGCTGGGAACCGGTCGGATCGCTCGGCCGAGCCAGCGAGGCAGATTTCGGGACGCGTCCGGGGGGCGCCGCCGGATCGGTCCGATCGGCGGGGCTTCCGGCCCTTTCCCTGGCCGTCTCGAGGAAAGCGAGCATCCGGTCGCGGACCCCCGGCTCGAGATCGCGGAGTAGCCCAGTCAGCCGCGGGGCCAGGTCGTCGGCGATCTGCAGGCCTTGCGCACCGTACCATCGCCACTTGGAGCCGTCGACCTCGATGCCGACGTCCTCGACGCGGCGAGGTCGTCGCGCGGGGTTGCGCCCGCCGACCTCGCAGATCAGGATCACGCCCTCGGCTCCGGGGAACACCGCGAGGTCGCCGCGCGGGTACCGTAGCTCGAGCGCCGGACCCCGATGGCTCGCTCCGTCGAGCCGGACCTGCACCGCGAGGTTCGAGCCGCCCGCCTCCCGGACCAGCCAACCGTCGAGCCAGAGGGTCCCGGGCTCGACCCACCCCGCGAAGTCGCAGATCCCCGAACGCGAACCGCGTCCGCCCCACCGCCTCCGGATCGCGGCGAGCCGCCGCCTCATGCGGAGAGGCAGACCCTCGACTGCCGCCCCGCGAGCAGCGAGCGGTAGGTCTCGACCTGGGCTCGCGCGGCCTCGCGAAGCGTGTACGGCGCGGGGATCCCGCTCCTGAGACGGCGCCAGCCGGTTCGCGATCGTGCCGCGGCGCGCAAGGTCTCGGCCAGGCTGAGCGGATCTCCGGCCGCGAAGTGGAGCCCGTTGACCCCGTGCTCGACCTTCTCGGCCATCCCCCCGATGTCGCTGCAGATCACCGGGCGCCCGAAGGCGAAGGCCTCCTGGATCACGAGGGGGGAGTTCTCCCACCAGATCGACGGGACCACGACCCAGGCGACATCGGCCATCAGCGCCCGGAGGTCGGCCCGGTCGTACTTCCCGAGCAAGACGACGTGGTCGCGGAGCTCGACGCAGAGCTCGTCGAGGCGGTCGCGGAACTCCGGGGTCTGGAACTCGAGGTTGCAACCGTTCAGATAGACGCGCAGATCGTCGATCCCGGCCGACACCAGCGACCTGAGCGCTTCGAGGAGAACGAAGATCCCCTTGTGTTGGGCGAGCTGCCCGAAGAAGCCGAAGCGGCTGATCGGAGGCTCCCGCTCGTCGGGCTCCGGGGTGGTCTCCCCAGGGTCGATGAGCAATCCATACGGCTGATATCGGATCCTGTCCTCCCGGACCCCCCACTCGACGTAGCGCTCCAGGAGAAACCGGCTCGGGGCGAGAAACAGGTCGACGTGCCGGAGGTGGGCTTTCGCGAGGCGCTCGCGCAGGAAGAAGCTCTGTGGTGCGAGGTTCGGGAAGCAGTCGTGGCAGCGTTGCGGCGAGGCGCGCAAGCACAGCTCGTCGCGGGTCGTCCGCAGCATCAAGCCGCGGTTGTGGCAGATCGGCTGGTACTCGTGCAGGGTATAGACGATCGGAACGTCCGGAAGGCTGCTCCTGACCTGCCGGACGATGTCGAGCCCCAGACCCGCGGTGTGCTGGATGTCCACGACGTCGGGCCGGATCTCCCGGAGGAGGCGATCGAAGTGTATGCTGAAATGTTCCTTGTCGGGGTTCGTGAGAAAGAAGGGGTCGTAGCCGTCGGGCAGCCAGAGGATGTCGTCGGAACCGTCGTCGGGAGAGCGGAAAGGGGTGCCCCGCTCGAACCGGTATCCGTCGCTGATCGTCCTCGCGAGGAGCGTGCTCTCCCACCCCTCGAGACCGCCGATCTCCTTGCACAGATGATAGGCATAGAGCTCCGCTCCGCCGACATTGGTCGAGGGATGACCGTGGGAGATGAAGAGCGCTCGTTGGGGCATGTAGGGTCCCGGCCGATCAGCGATGCATGACGGATCAGCGATGCATGACGATCGGACAGCGATGAAAGAATCCACGTTAGCACACCGCGGGGCGGCCCGCGACCGTCGCCGGGGCCTCTCTCGTCGCCTGCCGACCGGTCGTGCCGAGCGGGTCTCAGAGCCGGGCTAAGGTAAGCTGTCGGGATGACGCTTATCCCGCTCCTCCGCCCTCGTCACGGGTCGCGAGCCCTGCGAGCCTGCGGCAGGGTCCGGCTCGCCCTGGCGGCCGTGGTCCTGGCGGTGGGGATCGGCTCGATCGCTTGCGGGCGGGCAGGGCCCTCGGAGGCCGAGCTGCGAGAAACCCTCGTTCCCGTGGCCGGCTTCCGCAACTTCGAGCCGGACCTGGTGGTCGGGGACGGGCCGATGCCCGAACCCCGGTGGGTCCAGGTCGACGGCACGCCGGTTCCTGCGCTGGTCGCAAGCTGGGACTCCGTTCTCTCGATACGGGTCGGTGACCTGGGTGCGACGTCGATCGAAGGATCGGTGGGGCTGCTCCGCCTTGAGCGGAGCGACCCGGCGCAGGTCGTGGTGCGGGCGACGTTCCGGATCCGCGCTCGCAGCGACCTCGACGATCCGGGGTCGGTGCTCTGGGAGCGCGAGCTCTCGGACAGCGGTGGAGCCGTTCCGCTCAGAGAGCCCTTCGCCGTGACCCTGGCCGAGTCTCGCGAGGAGGCCGCGGGCGGTCATGTCACCCTGGAGCTCGACTACTCCGGCAAGCCGGGGTCGAGCCCGGAGGCCGCTTGGATCGATCCGGTGCTCAAAGGATCTCGTGAGGTCCCTCCCGTCCGGGCGGACGCACCGTGGAACGTGCTGTTGATCACCTCGGACACCACGCGGCGGGACGCCCTGAGCTGCTACGGAGGGGCCGGGCGGACGCCGAGTCTCGACCGGCTCGCCGAGGAGGGGATCGTCTTCGACAACGCGTTCTCGGTCGCCTTCGGTACCACTCCGTCGCACGCGTCGTTGCTCACCGCGAGCCGCGCCGCGGATCATGGCGTCTACGACAACGAGACAGTCCTGGGAGATCGCCACGTTACCCTCCCGGAGATTCTGCGCGAGCACGGGTACGTCACCGCGGCTTTCGTCAGCGCGCGTCCGGTGGCCCGCTCCCTCGGGTTCGCTCAGGGGTTCGATCTCTACGACGACCTCTTCCTCGAGGGCGGCGAAACCGGCGGGATCTACGCCCAGCACGAGCGCCGGGCAGGCACGACCAGCTCGCGGTTCCTGGACTGGCTCGGCGAGCGGGGCGAGAGGCCCTTCTTCGCCTGGCTCCACTACTTCGATCCTCATCAGCCCTACGCGCCGCCCGCGGAGGTCGCGGAGGGCCGGCTGGACGAGACGCCTGCGGTGCGGCGGGTCTTCGAGACCGAGGACGGCGAGCTGAACTATCTCCACGCCCGCGAAGTGCTCGCCGCCCACGAGGACCTGTTCCCGGACCTCGTCGTGGCGGCAGCGCGGCGCTACGCCCTGGAGGTCGAGTACCTCGACTCCCAGATCGGCCGGGTCCTCGATCGGCTGCGCGAGACGGGCGCGGATCGCGACACGCTGGTCGTCTACGTCGGGGACCACGGCGAGAACTTCGTCGAGCGGGATCGGGGCCTCGCCTTCAACCACGCGTCGGTGCTCGATCCGGTCTCGCGGGTTCCGCTCATCGTCCGGACCCCGTCGTCTCCAGACTCGCGAGGGGCGAGAAGCGCCTCGCTGGTCACCACCGCGGACGTCGCACCCACGGTCCTCGACATCCTCGGCATCGAGGCACCTTCCGCGTGGACCGGACGCAGCTTCGAAGGCCTGCTGAGCCGGCCGGGCCGACCCTTCCGGAGCAGCGTCGTGCTCGAGGGCGCCCACGAGCACGAGATCGGGGTACGGACCGAGAGATGGTTGTATCGAGAGATCGTGCCCGAGCATCGGGGCGACCGCGAGGTCTGGGAGTACCTGAGCTACGGAGAGGAGCCGATCGAGTGCTTCGACGTCGCTTCGGATCCGTCGACCCGACGGCCGGTCGACCCTCGGGAGTGCACCGAGCTCGGCCGCCTGCGCGCCACCGCGGAACGCTTCCTGAGTACGAAGGGCTCGGTGGAGGCCAGGACTCTGCGCGACGAGGAGCACAGAGAAGGGCTCAAGGCGCTGGGCTACCTCAGGTAGACGCCCGGATCGATCGGCCGATGAGGATCCTGCACGTCATCCACACGTTCCCGCCCTACACCCGGGCCGGCTCCGAGAACTACCTCGAGACGCTCGCCAGGGAGCAGTCCCGACGGCACACGGTCGCGGTGCTGCACGCGATCTCCGATCCGCGGCGCCCGGAGTACGAGCTGACCGAGAGCGATCTCGACGGGCTCCCGGTCGCGAGGATCAACCGCACGTTCAGGGACTACTCGCGGTTCAGCGACACGTATCGGAGCGAGTCGGTGGCGAAAGCGTTCGACTCGTATCTCGGCCGATTCGCGCCGGACGTCGTCCACTTCCACCACATCGGCAACCTGTCCGTCGACTGCGTGGATCGCGCAAAGCGGTACGGCGCCCCGGTGGTCTTCACGCTCCACGACTTCTGGCTGTTCTGCGCTCGGGGGCAGCTCTTCCGTCGCGACCTGACCGTCTGCCACCGCAACTCGCGGGCCGACTGCGTGCGCTGCATGGCGCTGCGGCTCCCGGTCGCGGGCGGCGAGCCGCGGGTCCGCGACCTGTGGGGCCGGGCCGAGCGGTTGCGCCGCCTCGGCCTGCCCGCCGACATCCACCGCCGGCTCGCGTCCGTGCCGTTCCGGAAGGAACGGGCTGCGCTCGAAGAGATCGACGCGAGATTCCACGGGATGCTCGAGATGTGCGACCGCGTGGATCGGTTCGTCTCGCCGTCGCGGTTCCTGCGGGACCGCGTGATCGAGCTGGGGATCCCTGCTGCGAAGATCGTCGTGGCGGACAACGGCTACGACCTGTCGACATCGTCGGAGCGGCGCTCACCGGCGCCCGACGGCCGACTGCGGTTCGGCTTCCTGGGAACGTGGATGCCGACGAAGGGCGTGGACCTCTTGATCCGCGCGGTCGCGGGGCTCGATCCTTCGCAAGCGAGCCTGGACGTCCACGGATACGCCGTGCCCTACGAAGGCGTCGAAGACTACGAGGCGCAGCTGCGGGACCTGGCGAAGGGTGTGAGCCACATCCGGCTCCACGGGCGCTACGAACCTGAGGATGTCCCACGGTTGCTGGCGGAAGTCGACGTCCTGGTCGTGCCATCGCGCTGGTATGAGAACTCCCCGCTGACGATCCACGAGGCCCGGCTCGCGGGCGTGCCGGTCGTCGCCGCCGGCCACGGCGGCATGGCCGAGTACGTCGAGGACGGGGTCGACGGCCTCCACTTCCGGCCCGGCAGCCACCGCAGCCTGCGCCGGATCCTCCGCCAGCTGATCGAGAATCGGGACCTGGTCGGAAGGCTGCGTCGCGGGAGGCGGCCGGTGGTCGGGATCGCCGACCACGCGGAGGTCCTCGAGGCATTGTACCGGGAGGTCGGTGTCAGGGAGCGGTCACCTGAGCGCCGGGCGGCGGCGCCTCTCCGGGGTGCCCTTCTGCGATGAGGCTCAGCCGTGCGCTCGAGAGGATGCTGGCCGGGGTCGTCCCACGCCGACGGTCTCGAGGCGATGCGCCCGATGCGCCCGCCGGCCGCGGATACGTGGAGCGGATCCACCAGTCCCCGACGTCGCTCGAGGTCGAGGGCTGGCTGGGCGTCGCCGGGCAGAGGATCGACGAGTACCGTCTCGATCTCGACGGCACAGCCGTAGCGCGCGCCACCCCGCAGCACCGCGCCGACGTGCTCGAGGTGTTCCCGACCTTGTCCGACGCCGGGGCGACGGGGTTCCGCTTCATCGCCGAGCCGCCGCCGGATCTCGCCGGCGGCTGGACGACCTACGACGTGGTGGGCCTGTCTGGGGATCAGGCAGTGGCGCGGATCCGTCTCCGCTACCGCCCGGACTTCCGCGACGGCCTCGCGGACCCGCCCGCGGAGCTGCGGTACCGCGTCACCAGGTGCGAGGACCTCGCGGTCTACTGGCTCGGCGGCCTCCAGACCTTCGGCGAGTTTTGCGGCGGGATCGAGCGGTACTGGGAGCCCGCGGAGGTTCGCCGCCTTCTCGACTGGGGGTGCGGCTGCGGGCGGGTCACGAGCCTGTTCCTCAAGTACCTCCCCGCGGTGGAGGTCCACGGATGCGACATCGACCCCGAGGCGATCGCCTGGTGCCGCGCGAACCTGCGGTCCGGGCACTTCGCGGCGACCGATCCGGGTCCCCCGACGCCCTACCCGGACGGATACTTCGACGTCGTAACCGCGTATTCGGTGCTCACGCACCTGACGCAGCCGCTGCAGAGGAGCTGGCTTGAGGAGATGGACCGGATCCTCGCACCCGGGGGCCTCTTCCTCGGCTCGGTGCACGGGCAGTTCGCAGCCAGCTTCGTCGGGGACCCTGAGATCCTGCGGGACCTCGAGACCCGGGGGATCTCAGACGCTACCCCGGACGCCACCTTGAGCGGCCTCGCACCGAACGGCTATTACCGGTGCACGTACCAGCGACGGAACCACACCGTCCGTGAGTTCTCGCAGGTCCTGCGGGTCCTCGACTACGTCCCCCAGGGGATGACGAACTTCCAGGATCTCGTCATCCTTCGCAAGCCAGGCTAGCTCTTCGCCAGGTAGCGCACGCTCCGCCCAGTCGGCGCCGAGGCCCAAGAGGGCGTCCGCCGCCTCCCACCTCGAGTCGCAGGCGGCGAGGATCAGGAGGTTCCCCGGCCGACCTCGACGGCCTTCCGGCCCGGCATGGAGAAGCACGGCGGGCCCTCGAGCGAGGATCTCGTCGACCTGCAGTACTCTGGGCTCGACCGGATGCGCCACCACTTGGCGGCAGACGGAGGGGACATGAAACCAGTGTGGGGGTGTCGTGGCTGCGGTGGTGTGTGTAGTGGCGGTGGACAAGAAAGGGGGACACATCACTTTTCCCGGCTGCCGGGAAGAGTGTGTTCCCCTTTCCCACCGGCACCCTCGTCGCCCACACGATGGCCCCGCGTGCCGATCGAGCGCGTCGATGTCGTCGACGGCGGCCGCCGCCGTGACGCCACGGTCGAGAGCCGCGACTGCGCGCTCGGCGCGGCGGTCGACGGCGGGGCCTGGTCGATCCCCTTCTTCTTTGCGCGGGGGGAGAGCTGACCGTGGTGCCCACTCAAGGTCGGGCTTCGCAACCCGAGGCGGCCGGGCGCAGCCCTCGCCGTTCGCGGCGCCTCGGCGGCGCGCTCCTCCTCGCGATTGCGGCGGTGGTCGCGGTCCAGGCTTACTGGATCGTGCGGGACGTCCACCCCCTCCTGCACGGCGACAGCTACGCCTACCTGGGGAACCTCCACGAGTTCCTAACCCACGTCGACCTCGCCGCCCCGGCCGACGCGTGGCAGCGTCTGGGGCGCCTCACCCATGGCGGCCGCCCCCCTCTGTACCAGTTGCTGACGACGCCGTTCGTGCTCCTCGCTCCGCGCTCGGAGGACGCGCCGGTCTTCGTGAACCTCGTCCTCGTCGCTCTGCTGATGCTGTCGACCTACGCCGCGGGCACGGCGACGCTCGACGGCAGGGCTGGGCTGCTCTCGGCGCTCCTCGTCGCGACCTACGGCCCAGTGTTCAGGATCTCGCGCCAGTACCTGCCGTACCTGGGGCTGGTGACGGCGAGCGCCGTCGCGCTCTGGCTGCTGGTCCTGGTCGTTCGCGATCGCTCCATTCGCGCGGCGTGGGGTCTGGGGGCAGCCTCCGCTGCGGGGGTCCTGATCCATCCTCGCTACCTCCACGTGATGGCCCTGCCCATCGTGGTCCTGTGCGTCTACACGTGGCTGCGGCCCAACGCTGCGGCCGACGGCGCGAAGACGAGGCGGCGGCTGCTCGGCAGCCTTGGCGACCGCTTCTTCCTGTTGGGCCTCCTCCCCGCCGGTGTCTTCGCGGTCCTTGCCGCGGCGGGTTGGTACCTGACGTGGGGTCGCCGGGCGATCGAGCTCGGCGGGACGCTGCAATCAGGCTGGTTGGCGCAGTTCCGCGGCTACGAGAGGGTCACGATCGGGTACTCCGACGTGCCGGCCACGTTCGCGTGGTACGCGCGGACCTCCCCGGCGGCACTTTCAAGCGTGCTGGTCCTGCTGATGGTCGTCGGGCTCGTCGCCGCGCTGGTCCGCAGCCGCCGCCCGACCGCCGTACACGTCGTCGTGCTCGTGATCGGGTACGTGGTCCACGGCGTCGACCGCACGCTGAACTGGAGCTACGCTGCCGCCCTCCTCCCCGCCGGCGCGATCGTGACTGCCGTGTGGCTGGTCGAGCTGCGGCGGCCGTGGCTGCGGCGGGCGCTCGTCCTCTCCTGCCTGGTGGTCGTGGCGTTCCACGTCGCGGTCATGACCTGGGACCTCCCGCCGTGGGGGCGCTCCGTGCTCGGCGTGCTGCAGCTCCCGATGGAGACGGCCGACCCGCCGCGGAACGCCCTCGGTCCGGCCGCCGCCAGGACGGTCTTCCACGATTGGCCGGTTGCGGAGCTCATCGACGCCGTCGCTCGCGACCTCGCGGCCTCCGGCAGGCGCGACGCCCTGGTGATGGTCGTCAGGGACGCTCGCCTCGAGGGAGCACGGCTGGCCTACTACCTGCGCAGGGATCATCCCGCGCTCGAGGTGCGCGCCGCCAGCGAGGGCATGGCCGCGTGGGGCAACCCCTACAACTTGGGGGCGCTCCTGTGGGCCGACTACGTCCTCTTTCCCACGCGACCCTCGGGAGGTGTCGAGACTCTGTACCCGGAGGCTTCCGTCCGCTTCCTCACCTCTCCGCCCGCCCGCTTTCGCGACTCTCATGCCGTCCTGCTGGAGGTCGAGATCCGGGGGGGATCTCCGGTGAAGCTGCTGAAGCGGACCGCGCCCTTGACGGCCGCGGAAGCCGAGGAAGCGTTGGCTGCGCTAGAGCTCCCGGACAAGTACAAGAGCGCGGGCGAGGTCGTCGCGCGCCTGAAGGCGGCCGAGAAGCGGGTCACCGGTCGGCCGCCACCGGTGTGAGAGGGCCGAGGCTCATGCGGAGCTGCAGCCCAACGGAACGACGACGTGACAGTCGGGGAGGCTGTCGGAGATCCCGTGAGCCGCCACGTCGCTCGTGACGGTCGGGTCGCTCTCGAAGCGCAACGCGAAGCCGCCATGCACCGATGCGACAAGACGCCGCCCGGCGCCAGCAGGCGCCGCATCTCGGCCAGCCAGGCCTCCTGGACGCCGTGTTGGAGGTGGCTCGAGTTTCTTACTGCTCGGACCCGTCCTTGAAACTCGCGACCTCCTGTCGCAGCCCGTCGATCGTCTGCTGCTGCTCGAGGAGGTAGAGGGTGAGCTCTTCGATCTTCTCGAGCATGCTGAGCTGGAGCTGGGTCATGTTGATGCCCTTCGTCTCCATCTCCACGGCCGACGGCACGTTCGGGAGGTGGCCGTTCTCGTCGATGTAGGCCTCGAGCTCGGCCAGGGTCATCAGCTCGTAGCCCTCCTCGAACACGTAGTCGGGTCCGCACCCGGTCGGGCAGTTCGTCGTGATGATGTTGCCTGAGATCGTGAGGTTCCCGTTCTGCGCCAGGCTGAACTCGACGGTCCCGTCGAGGATGTCGTCGACGTTGTACTCACCGGTGCCGGTGACCGTCTGCCGCCAGGTGTGGCCGCCTGCGCCGTTGGTCTGCTCGAGCCGCGGCGGACCGGAGCCGTTCGTCACCAGCAGGGT
>Ga0214468_1000433_pt1 | contig 13138 bp, 9 predicted proteins | sample RVTome_9_FD_187334 | JGI IMG/M metagenome (GOLD analysis project Ga0214468, IMG submission 187334) | Soil microbial communities from uranium-contaminated site in the Upper Colorado River Basin, Wyoming, United States - RVT155D38 HiSeq ...
TTCATAAATAGATTTTTGGACATGGAATTGAATTAATTCTTCTGGTGTTTTATCTTTTTCAACAGAGAGACCCAATAATTTATTTTTCAAACTAGAGGAGATATCATCTATAACTTCCTGGGCTACGTCACTTTCTAGCAATGCAATTTCAAGATCAAATAGAGTATTTTCTAGGTCTTTTTCAGAAATTTCTTTTTTACTAATATCAGAAATAATATTTGAAAAAGCTTTTTTTAATTTATCAAACATATATACTCATACACAAAAAATAATTTAAATTGCAGTGTATTATGTTTTCTTTTTTGCATTTATTAAATATATTATGAAGTTTGTTGCAACATAGAATTTACTTGATGTTGGATCTGTTCAAGTTGAGAAGTTATTTGTTTTTTCTGTTCTCTTAATTGATTTAAGCCAATCTCAAATTCCTTGATTCTTGACTCTATATAGTGTAGAGTATCTTGATGTGTTTTTTCTATTGTAACTCCTGCACCAATATTAACCAATAATTTATCAATTGAAGGAATATTTGTTTTTAAATATACTCCCACTCCAATTGGCATTAATGCTTCATTCTCTTTATCTAGAGGAATATTTTGGAGAGCATATGAGGCAAGACGAGCTTCTTCAATTAATTTTGTAACTGTAGCTTCTCTTTCTAATACTTCATTAAGATAAAGTTCTAGTGTTCTGGAATGCTGAACAAGCTCATTGACTCTTTGTTCAATTGCTGATTTATTCGTATTAGCTTTATTGCTCATCTGTATTGAATTATTTAAATCCATTTATAACTTTTTAAATCCATTTATAACTTTGACTCAAAAGGAAAAAGATAAAAATATTGGAATTTTTCAAATGATAGCTAAAGAGTAGAGATTTTCATCAATTCAGCGATTTTTACCTCCATTCCATATCGATCTTGATTATTTTTCATATGATGATATATTCTAAGTAAATCAAAAGAGTTTTTTACAAGATTAAAAGTACCTGTAATTTTCATCAAAATAAACTTGAAAACTAATGGATATATACTAAAATGTTTAAGGACTTGTTCTCTATATTTTTTAAAATTATTCAAATTATTTATAAAGAGATCAGCGCAAATTGTTGAAGGGATTATGCCTTCACCCAGTAATGGATAAACTGTACCAATCGATTCTCCAACTCCTATAGACTTTTTACCATCGTAAAATGGTTCGGATTTCGATGGTGGACTAATTCTTACAGGTCTCCCATTTTTTTTAATTATTTCACATTTGTATTTCTTTAGAAAGTTTTCAACAAAAAGATTGTGATTTTTTCTTGTAAAATCACCAGCACCTATATGTGCATATCCATTTCCTAATGGAAAATACCAGAAATAGCCAGACATAGAAGGAAATCCTTTAAGATAAAAATCATCATAGGGAACATTATTATTATTATCATATTTGACTTTATATTGAACACAAGGTACCCACATTTCGTAGTCAAGTTTAGGGAGATAATTCCTGTGAAAACCAGTAGAATCTATAATTAGATCAAAGTCAGCTTCTAAATTTTCCTTTTTTGGTGCTTTTCCATATTTAATTTCTGTTCCTTTTATCATATCTTGAATAAGTTTTAATTTATCATAACTAACCATACCTTTTAATCCGATATCAATATGCTTGCTTTCACCAAGGTCTACGCTCATATTTTTACCATCATGTAAGATATAGTTATCAAAATCTAGGCTACATTTTTTTGTATAGTCTACCATAACATTTTTGCTGGTCGCCCAAGCGCAAACTGCATCATGTTCTTCTTCTTTCATTCTTTCAAATCCAACTACATGAATATCATGATTATTACTAAGTTGATTCATTAAATATGCTCCTGCAACCCCAATTCCCACCACAGCAATTTTCATTGATACAATATTACCGTCCAAAAATAAAAATATATTGCGAAAAAACTAAACATGTACCACTAGTGAAAAAGAAAAAAGAAATGCCAGGTCCTGCAAGGGCAGGTATAGCTATTTTGGTATTAGGAGCGATACTTCTCGGTATAGGATACTATCAAGATAGAGGAGCACTTTCTTTATATGGATTAATAATGTCAATATGCGGGTTTAGCTTGTATATGATTTCATCGATTTATATTTCAAGAAAAAGTAGTAAAGCGAAAGGATCTTATTCTAAATAGATAGCAGGTTTATAAGGTCTTGAAAATCTAGACTTTGATTTTGGATCATATTTTTCTTTTTCTTCTTCTGAGTAAACAATTATTTGAATATTTTCACATTCGATTTCTTTAGATATTAGATTCTCTGAATCTTTTATTATAGAAATTTCATCCAATGAGTTCAAATTTAATCTGTTACTTCTTGATTCAACAGGTTCAGAAAGAATATCTTCTATAGTTTTTTTAACAAAAGATGGATCCTTTTTTGCATAAGAAGATTCAGGCTCTTGTATTAATTTTTTCATTATATTTCCAAAATTTCTTTCATTAGTTAAAGTAATTATTTTAAGAATTTTCTGATAAATTTTTTGTTTACTAGATGAAGAACAATATATATATATAGTACGTGGTAATTTTTTAGTTACTTTAATAATATTAGATATATCTAATGTTAATTTTTTTATGAATTCATCTGATTCCTCTGATAATGGATCAATCTTTTCATTGAAAACAGTAGGCCATTTTGAAGAAACAACGGAAGATCGATTACCTAAACTATTCCAAATTTCTTCAGATATAAATGGAGCAAATGGAGATAATAATTTTATTCTGATAGAAAAACAAAGAATTAGTATCTTATTCACCATATTATCATTACTTCGTTTTTTAGCATTAATTCTTTTTTTATACCAATGAATATGTTGATCGAAAACATACAAGATATTATGAAGAGCTTCTCGTATACGTAATGTTTCCATAGATCTGGTAACATTATTTATTAGCCTTTGTAATTTACTTATTAACCATCTATCTTCTAACTCCAAAGGATATTCGTTTTCAGATATATCTACATAAAGTAATTCATCTAATGATAAATTTGGGTTTGATACTTTATTGTAAAAATTAGAAGTCAAAATCTGTTGTGAAAGAGTGTAGAATTCTAATAATTTTATTCTGATAGATCTTGCAGTATCAAAGGAAAAATCTGCGTCCTGAAGAAGCTCAGATGAAATCAATATTGCTAGTCTAATTGTATCTGCTCCATATTCTTGTATTGCCGTTCTTAAAGGTATTATATTTCCTAATGATTTTGACATCTTTTTTCCTTCCATTAAAACAGAACCATTGACGACTATCTGGTGTGGCCAAAACTTCTTTTCAAAAATAGCAATATGATTAAAAATAAAGAAAGAAAGATGATTCGGGACCAAATCTCGTCCAGAATGTCGAGAATCAACTGGATAAAAATAAATAAATTCATTTCTAATTTCTTGTATCAATGATATGGAAAGATTACAATTTTTTGCTACCTCATGAACATTTCCAATACCTAATAGTATATAGTCAAAAAAAGATTCATCAATATTATTTAGACTTTTTTTCATTGAGTATTTTTGTTCATTAACGAACTTTGAGATTATATAATAAGCCATGTAAATAACTGAATCAGATAAGCTTTCTATTATCCATTCATGATCCCATGGAAGTTTCGTTCCAAGACCTGATTTCCTTGCACAAGCTCTTTCCTTTAACCAGTCAACTACATTGTGAAATTCTTGTCTAAGATCCTCAGGAAGAATACTTACTTCATCTATATAATTATGTACTTTATGCTTCCATTCTTTATCTTTATAATTAATAAACCATTGATCATTCAGTAACTTGACAAAACATTCATTACCACATCTACATTTAATTGGTTTATTAACGAATTCATAAAAAATTTCAGCTAAGTTTTTTGTAGCAAGCAAATAATTTTTTATTTCTTCTTTAGCTAATTGAACATCCATTCCAGCATATTTTCCTGTATTAGGTAACATTCTGCCTTGGTAATATTCTAGATGATAGACTTCATTTGTTGCTTTTTCCAGACCTAAATCTGATTGATTGTTAATTTTGAACTTTGATATTGCATCTTCTACACATAATATTAAACTATTGTCATTTACATTAGCTTCTTGAATTTCTATAATTTTTATCGGATTGATTTGTGATAAGTCAATATTAAATGATAGTAAATTTGTTTCTTTTTTTAAGTCGATAAGGGCTTGAAAATCATATGGAGCATGACCAGGCACCGACATTACTATTCCAGTTCCTGTATCAGGTTTTACAAATTTTGCCGGAAGAATAGGAATATTTACATTACTAATAATATTTGTTGCAAATTTACCAATTAATTCATTTCCTTTGATGGTTTTATTGATTTTTATACTATGATTAAGAAATTCTAATTTTGTTGACGCCTCTTTAGTAACAATCCATTGTTCAGCATTATTATCTACATCTATTATAAAGTATTCAATATCAGGATTTACCCAAAGATTTGTGACTCCAAATATAGTTTCAGGTCTTAAAGTAGCAGTAGGAAGTATTATATCATTATCATCTAACCTAAACTTTATTAGGACATATTCACTAAATTCTGGTTCTACATCTCCAATAGTATCATGTTGACTTACAGGGTTTTTATCATAGGGACACCATCCAACAGGATGAGAGCCTTGTACAATTAACCCTTTTTTTTGTAATGTTTTAAACTGCCAAGTAATGAATTTTGAATATAACATATCAATGGTTGTAAATTCTCGTCGCCAATCAATAGAATAACCCATATCTTGCATTCCTAATTTTATCTCATTATGAAAAAATTTTGCAATATTTTCTGGTTCTATAAATGATTTGATGATATTTTCAGGGACATTATATAAATTTTTAAAAGTTCCAATTAAATCTTGATCTTCTGCGATTACTCTTTTTGACATAGCTAAGATAGGAGTTCCCGTATAGTGAAATCCCATTGGAAATAATACATTATAGCCTTTCATTCTCATATATCTAGCATGAACATCAGCTAGTGAATATGTTCTCCCATGTCCTATATGCTGCGGGGAATTAGGATAGGGAAATGCAACAGTTATGAAATATTTTTTTTTATTAGTATTATCATAATCAGCTTCAAAAAGATGTTCTTCTTTCCATCTAGACTTCCATTTTGTCTCCAGTTCTTTCCAATTAATACTATTATCATTTATTTCTTTACTACCCAAATTATTTTCACCTCTTGAGTGTTTTATTAACATATATTTCTGATGAATTTAACACCTCTTCAATTCTATTCTTAAATCTACCTCCTCCTTGACCAAACTTTGAATCTCCTCCTCCAGAGCCGCCTAAACTAATAGAGAAGACTTTTGCTATTTTTCCTGCATTAAAACCATATTTTCTTGCAGTTTCACCAACAAAAACTATTACGCGTATGCCTTCTCCTTCTCCTTTGGAGATTAGTGAAATATATATGAGAAAAGGATCAAGGTTAATGGATTTTTCTCCGATTGTAATATGGAATTCTTCATCTAATTCATCATCATATGTTGTAAATAATTTCACCCCATTTGATGATATTTGTTTACTATTAGTGGATGTAGATTTGGCTATAATTGGAGAAGTTTTTCGTAAAAGAATTTTTATCTTTGTTTTAAGCTTTTCTGACTCATCTAAATGTTTTTTGAATGAATGTGTTAGTTTTTCTTTACTAGAACCTAATGATTGAGTAATAAATGAAATATTTCTATCCTGATTTTTAATGTAATCTATAGCAGCCTTTCCCGCTACAAATTCTAATCGAACAACACCATCCTGAATTCTTTCTGATTTGAGAATTTTAATTAAACCTAATTCACCTGTTCTATTGACATGTGTTCCTCCACATGCTTCAATGTCAAATTCACTTATTTTCACTATTCGTACTTTATTTGATGGAACTACTCCACCTTGATATATACGAAAGGAAAATTTTTGTTCACTTTCTCCTCTCTCATATTCTTTTATATTTACATCAAGGTTTTTCATTACAATTTCGTTAGCAGTTTTTTCGATTCTTTCAACTTCTTCTTTATTTAATGCAGAATGGTGAGTTATGTCAAGTCTTCCATAATTAACATCTTTAAAGGCAGAGTTTTGCCACACCCATGAACCAAGTGTAGTTCTTGATGAAGAATTTAATATATGAGTAGCTGTATGATGTTTTGTTATTGAATCGCGTCTTGCCTCATCTAATCTACATTTAATCCGTAGCCCCTCTGAAAGAGATGATAAATTTTCTACCCTATGAAGGACAATATCTCCTTGTTTTATGACTTCTAAGACTTTAACATCACCAATCATTCCCTTATCAGGTTCTTGCCCTCCTCCTCTTGGATAGAAAGATGTTTGATCTAAAATTACATAATTTTCTTTTATTTTTATGATTTGAGCATAAAATTCTCGGATGGAAGAATCTTCATAATACAATAATCTAGTAGGAGGTAACCCTTCCAATCCTTCTATTGACGGAGAGTAAAGAGACTTTTGGTTAATATTATGTAATTCTGATAGTTTCACGTAAAAATTCGAAGGTATCTCATTTATTACATTGATTTCTTTAAGAAAGTCAGGAGTAATACCATCGGATTCATACAATCTTATAAGGTCATCTACCGTTGGTTGTTTGTTATTCTTACGTATTGTCGATGCAATATCATTCATTCGTTGTCTTGTGCTTGCATATCTCTCAGATTCAAGTTTAAGAATGGTATAAACCTCTTGCTTATTTTCCTCTAGTTCAGGATACATATTTTTCAGATATTCTACGTGTGTATCAATTAGATCTTCAATTTTTATATTCCATTTGAATCTTTCAATAATAGATAAAACTCGACGTAAAAGAATTCTAAGGTTATAACCTCCTCCTACATTAGAAGGTAATGATCCATCAGAAATAGCAAATAACAAAGTCCTAGTGTGATCTGCTATTGTATAAATTGCCTCATATGGAGATACAATTTTTTCGAGATGTTCAAATGGTATTCTCATCTCTTGAGCAATAGTTTTTTTCAATTTTTTTATTTTATCAGATGAATCATCTTCGATATTGTTGAATTTACTAGATACTAATTTAAAATAATTTGATAGAAAATTTTCATCCTTTTGAACTTCAATAAAATTTTCTAAATATTTTATAACTGATCCAAATGTACAATCATAACTGGTTGGAGTACCCATAGTAATCCATGAGAATCGTTCCAAGCCTGCCCCCATATCAATAATCTTATTTTTCATAATTCTATAGTTATTTTCATCTCCTTCGAATTCTGTAAAAACAGCATTACCAAGTTCAAGACCACGTACAAAATACTCTAAAGAACACCCAAAAGCTCCTGCACCCATCCAAATATCTTCCACAAAAGTAATCTCTTCAGGTTTTATTCCCAAAACATTAGTTAATAATCCAAAGTCTAAGTCAATGCAACGATCCTTCCAATATCCTCCAGATGCATCTGCATTACATGTTTGACCAATCATACAGAAACTAGTGTAATGACGGCCGCTTACCCCCACGTTTTCAACGTCATTGAATCTTAAACACATTTGTGGTACTACTAAAGGGTTTGACGGCAATTCAAAAATAACTTTATTATTCATTATTCTTTGAAAATCCACTATTGATGCAATTGTAAAATAAAGATCTTCTCGCCACCTACAGACTACAGGGTATCGTCTTACAATGGAATGATCATTTGATTGAAAATATTTTTCAATTTCCTTCCATGCTCCTATATAATCTAGTCTTTTATTGGTAGGAGGATTTCCTATAAAGTTATATGCCTCATGGTCAGGACAGATATTTTTATCTATAAGCGACCAAAAAAATTTTTCACAAGATATACATTTGTTTCGTTTAAAACCTAATCTATCAAATAAGGAAACTCTATAATATTTATCAGGATCAGATGAAAATAGAGTAGAAATCTCTTTTTTACCCAAATTATGCTAACGATTATTATTATCTATATTAATGCTTTTACGAATACAGAAATAAAAACTACCCTCAAATTAAATAAAATGAAATGAAATTAATGTTAATTCTTGGTTAAAGATTCTTCGATGAATTTTTGATAGGCTTCTTTAGGAGCAGCACCGACAGTTCTCGCAATTTCCTTACCATCCTTGAATAATAGCAATGAGGGTATAGAATGAATTCCATATTTTACTGCAATCTCTTGATTTTCATCTACGTTAAGCTTTACAGTTTTTACTTTTCCTTCAAGAGTTTTTGATAATTGTTCTACGGCTGGTCCTACCATTCTACAAGGCCCACACCATTCCGCCCAAAAATCAACAAAAACAGGTAATTGTGATTGTAATACTTCTTTTTCCCAGGATGCATTGTTCACTTGAGATACACTATGTTCAGTTCCCATATATTTTAATTTGAGTGTAGGTTATTTGAATCATACTAAAAATGCAAATTATAAAAATAGTTATTGAACTCAGATAAATGTATGAACCGTATTTTATTGGGATTAAATAATAATATGGCTCTTAAGTTAAGAAAAATAGATGCATGGAATTGAAAAAATCTTGTAAAAGTAAGCACAGAACATAATAGAATTATATAATATGACTATTACTTTACCCTCAAGTTAACAGGACCAATAATAAGATAAAAATTCTATCTCTAAACGTTACTACAGAAAATGCACATGATTCAAAAGTATTACCTATACTAATGCATGATATTGTTAGACAACAGAATATAGATGTGAGTACTATGATAGCAGATGGTTAGTATGAAAATAACAAGATATTCCAATTCTTTCATTCAATGATATTAAATCGGAAATAAAGGTAAGAAAGAATGCAAGAATTATAAAGGATAATCACTAATCACTATAAAAGAAATATTTCAGTATGGGAACAGAAAACTGATCTTGACAAATGGAAAGATAGCGTATGTTATGGACAAAGATGGATAGTAGAAATAGTATTTTCCTGCATCAATAGAATGTTTGGAGAATATGTTACTGCCATTAGATTTGAGAATATGATAAAGGAGATTATACTGAAAGCATCATTGTATAACTGGTTTCAAAGTATAATTGTGATACGATTAAGTAGTTATATTAGAATAAATAATGATTATCTAAATGAGTTGCACAACAGAGCACACAACAAAGCATTAATAGCAATAACTAATCTGCCTTTGGATTATGCCATATATGGTGGTATATTTTTGAAATAAGATAAGATAAGGTAAAAAGAGAAAAAACAAAACTTTTTCTTAATATATTTTTCTTATAATTATATTATAAATTTTTGCTCTATTATAATAGTTAGAAAATTTAATGATATTGAAAAAAATAGGTTTTATTAGTTGTTGTAAGTACATAGATAGGTAACATATTCACTTACCGATATGGGTAACATTTTATTTTGTTTTTTTGATTGAAAAATTATTTATCAAATACTTGTATTCGTGAATTTCCTGTATCAGCTACAAAGACCTTTCCTTGAGGATCTATTGCTATATCTTCTGGTCTATTGAACTGTCCATCTTGTTTTCCTTTCGATCCGAATTTGCTTATGAATTTTCCATCTTTATCAAATACTTGAAAATTAGTTGATGTTTTATCTACAACAAAAACTAGATCTTGCTTTTCATAATAGTCTATCCCAGGGGCAGTACCTGAAAACTGTCCTGATCCATTTCCTAATGATCCCCACTGTCTTATAAAATTAAAGTTTTCATCAAAAACTTGAACTCTGGAATTTTTCATGTCAGTTACATACATTGTGTTATTGGAATCAAAGACTATTCCATGTGGTTCAAGGAACTCTCCTGCTGCAGAACCTTTAGAACCATATGACTCTATAAATTTGCCATTCTCATCAAATTTTAAAATTTGATGTGCATTTTTATCAGTTAAATAGACATATCCATTTGAATCTATAGATAACTGATGTGGGGTTCTTTCAGCACCTCTACCACCAGTATCTTCAAATCCCCATTTTAAAATAAATTTACCATCAGGAGTAAATTTCTGTACTCTGTGGTTTGTGAGTTCTAGTGTGTAAATAAATTGGCCAGATGGATCTACATATACATCATGCAATTTATCGAATTGTCCATCCCCAGATCCTTCTTCTCCCCATTGTAAAATAAATTTACCATCTAAATTATATTTTTGAATCCTGTCATTACCAGTATCTGTTACGTATACATTTCCTTCTTTATCAATATCAATACTATGAGGGGCACTTAATTCTCCATCATTACTTTCTTTTCCTCCAAATTTAGTTAAAAATTGGTATTCTGTTGTAGTATTGCTTTCACCAAAAATATTTTCATAAAATAATATACTATAAAAGGAAATAAAGAAAATCCCATACATTAAAAAATATTTAATCATCTCATATTAGTATTAATTATTATTTATAAATGATGATATCAAAAATTGTATGATGTTAACCGTAGAATGGTATTTTTTAGTGAACTATCAGGTGAACTTGACAATATAATTTGAGAAATTCTAAAAATAGATAGTTTTTAAAACAACTTCTTTTTCTCTTTTTATTAGTTTTTGAGACTTTCAAAAACATACGGATCACTTTGCATGAACTTTTTGTTTGTAATAATTTTAATACTATTATTTTTTTTATTCGATTATTAGACTTCTTCATCCAACCTTTTCTTTAAAAGTATTGTAGTTATTTTTGGATCAGCCCTTCCCTTTGTCAGTCTCATTATCTTACCAAGCAAGAAGTTTATTGCAGTAGGATTTTGTTTAGCATCTAAAGTTGCCTTTTTCTCTTCTTTGAATATCCTATCTATTGATTCTAGTAAAATTTTCTCATCATTGATTATTGTGGTTATCTGTTTTTCTTTTTTTATGATATCAGATGGTAATTCTCCTGTTTTAACAATTCGGGAGATTATGGATTTTGCTGTAGACCTATTTATTGTATTATCATCAACTAGCTTTGCAATCTCTGCAATGTGTTTTGAATTAATTTTCATCTCATCAGTTATTGTTTTTTTACCTGATGAATCATATTCCATGAATGCAAGAATATCACTTACTATCCAATTTGATATAGATTTTGGAGAATGATATATTTTTATTGCTGATTCAAATAGGTCAGCTAAATCTTTGTTGTCAATGAGTACTTGTGATACATGTTCAGAAAGTTCATAATCATTTATAAATCTGAATTTTCTTTCATCTGGAAGCTCAGGTGTTTTAATTAAAGATAAATTTTCTAGCAGAATTTTTGGAATATCTGGTTCAGGAAAATATCTATAGTCTTCTTCTTCTTCTTTTGATCTTGCTTGCTTTGTAATTTTTCTTTTATCATCCCAATGTCTTGTTTCAGCTTTAATTTCTATATCATGAACGGTCATTGTTTTTTGTCGTGTTATCTCATATGTCAATGCCTTTTCTATGTCACTAAAAGAACCTACATTTTTGATTTCTACTTTTTTTCCATTACCTATAGAAATATTTGCATCACACCTTAGTGAACCTTCTAAATTGGTATTACATACATTCAAATGTTCTAGTATAGAGGTCATTTTATTTAAAAATGTTCTTACATCTTTTGGATCATTAAAATCAGGTTCAGTTACGATTTCTACTAATGCTACACCTGCTCTATTATAGTCAATTAAGGCTTGCATTCTTCCATTTTCATAAACTAGTCGTCCTGGATCTTCTTCCAGCTGAATTCTTCTTATTCTTGCAATTTTGTCATTTTCTCCATACTTTACAGATCCTTCTTTTCCTATGCTTGTACTGGTACCGTAAGAGTCATATTGTGTAATCTGGAAATTTTTTGGCAAATCTGGGTAAAAATAATTTTTTCTTGAAAAAACTGTTAATTCTGGAATTTTACAATCTAAAGCTTTTGAAATCATAATTGCAAATTCTACAGCTTTTTTATTCAAAATTGGCAAGGATCCAGGCAATCCGATACAAATTGGGCATATATTAGAATTGATTTCTTTTTCTCTATAATTACAATAACATGAACAAAATAATTTAGTATTAAGTTGAGTTAGCTGACAATGTATTTCAAGACCAATTTTAACCGGTAATGATGATGTCATTATTATAGATCTGGATATGATGTATTAATATTAATTGATTTTTCAAGCACTTCCGCTATATTCAGTAATTTTTTCTCTTGAAATTCATCAGCCATGATTTGTAGTCCGATTGGTAGACCATTTTTGAATCCTATAGGAATTGAAATTGCAGGAATACCTGCCAAATTAGCTAAAACTGTGTTAATATCTATTAGATACATTTTTAATGGGTCATCGATTTTTTCTCCAATTTTAAAAGGAAGAACCGGAACGGTTGGGGATAGTAGTAAATCATATTCTTTAAAAAGATTTTTTAGCTCAATTTTAATCAAATCCTTTACTCTTTGTGCTTTAAGATAATATTTTCCATAATATCCTGAAGATAATACAAAAGATCCTACTATTATTCTTCTTTTGACTTCATCTCCGAAATTTCCTCTTGCTTTAGAGAAATATGTATTCCATTCGTAATCGTCGGGATTTAATTCAAATCCATATCTTATATTATCAAATCGTGCTAAATTGCTGCTTGCTTCAGCTGTAGCAATTGTATAATATGATGCAAGAGCATATTCGGATGATTTTAATGAAGATTCCTCACTCGTAAATCCAAACTCGTTAAATTTATCTATTGCAGAATATATGCATTGATATACAGGCTCATCAGCTCCATTTATTAATTCTTTTAATAAACCAATTTTTTGGTTATTATTTTGTTCGAGATCATAATGATTATTGTTAATGTTATTATTTTTCGTGTCTATTGTTGTATTGTCATTAGTATCTTTTCCTGAGATAACATCCATAATTTTTTTGACGTCTGATACAGTCCTTCCTATAGAACCAATTTGTTCTAAACTATTAGAATATGAAACAAGTCCGTATCTACTTACTAATCCATATGTTGGTTTAAATCCAACCACAGAACAAAAACTAGATGGACAACGAACAGAGCCGCCAGTATCAGACCCTAATGATGCTGTACATAATTGTGCAGCAACGCTAGCTGCACTGCCACCTGAAGACCCTCCACACACATAATCTAAGTTCCATGGGTTTCTTGTAAGTCCATAACTGCTCCAT
>Ga0214468_1000434_pt1 | contig 13135 bp, 13 predicted proteins | sample RVTome_9_FD_187334 | JGI IMG/M metagenome (GOLD analysis project Ga0214468, IMG submission 187334) | Soil microbial communities from uranium-contaminated site in the Upper Colorado River Basin, Wyoming, United States - RVT155D38 HiSeq ...
CAGCACGAGTCTGCGCGCACGAGGGGGGACGAGCAGGCGGACCGGGCCGTCACCCTCCTCGAGGCGGCGTAGGAGCGTCACGGCTCCGCCGATGATCGCGAGGGACACCAGGAGGTGGAACGCGACGATCCACGGGTTGAGCCCGGTGAGGACGGTGATCCCGCCGATCACGGCTTGGGCGGGGATGACCAGGCCGAGCAGGAACGCCAGGCGCACGATCGAGCGCCGCCCGACCTTCACGGCTGCGATGAACGTCAGGATCGCGACCGCGGTGAGGACGAACGTCATCATCCGGTTCCCGAACTCCACGGCGCTGTGCAGGTGGAGGTCGACCGGGATGAACGAGTCGTCCGTGCAGCGCGGCCAGGTGGGGCACCCCAGTCCGGACTTCGTGAGCCGGACGGCGCCTCCGGTGATCACGATCGCGATGTTGGCGACGAGGGTGGCAACGGCCAGCGGCCGCATCCACCGGTCTGCCCATCGGGTTGGCCGGTCGGCGGTGTCAGGGGGCTGGGTGCTCAGGTTCACTCCCACGTGAACGTCCTTGCGGTCAGCACGGTGCCGACGACGGCCCACACGGCGAGCACGCCGAGAGCTGCGAGTGGCAGGTGTCCGTCCATCAGCGCGCTGCGCAGGCCGTCGCCGAGCGCACCGGACGGCAGGAGACCGAGGATCGACCCGGCGCTGCCGTAGCTCGTCGAGGGGATCACGACCGCACCCCCGGCCAGCAGCATGAGGTAGACGAGGTTCGCCGCGGCCAGCGTCGCCTCGGCTCGCAGGGCGCCGGCCATCAGGAGTCCGAGCGAGGCGAAGGCCGCCGTCCCGAGCAGCATCACCAGGAGCGCGCCGAGAACGCCGACCGTCGTCAGGTCGGGGGTCCAACCCAGGAGCAGCGCGACCGTCCCGATCACCACCACCTGGAGAACCTCGACGAGCAGCAGCGACCCGACCTTGCCCGCGAGGAGCCCCGAGCGGGGCAGTGGGGAGGAGCCGAGCCGCTTGAGGACGCCGTACCTCCGCTCGAAACCGGTGGCGATCGCGAGCGAGGTGAAGCTGGTCGACATCACGGCGAGAGCCAGCACTCCGGGCGTGAGGGTGTCCACGACGCCGGCCGGGAACTCCAGGCCGATCCGGCCCGCCGCGAGCACACCGCCGACGAGGACGATGACCGGCACCACGAGGGCGAGGAGGAGCTGCTCGCCGTTGCGCAGGAGCAGCCGCGTCTCCATCCGGGTCTGGGCGAGCACCTGTGCGTAGAGCGGCGCCGCACCGGGGCGGGGAACGAAGGTGCCCTCGACGGGGGGAGTGGTCACGAGGTCAGCTCCCGGCCGGTGAGCTGGAGGAAGACGTCCTCGAGCGTGCGCTGGCCCAGCGACATCGACTCGGGCAGCACGCCATGCGCTTGGCACCAGGCCGAGACGGTCGCGAGCGTGGAGGCGTCCGCGGGACCGGTGATCAGCAGGCTCTGGTCGTTGATCGGGTGGACCTCGGCCAGCGGACCCAGTGCGGCCTGCAACGACGCCGGAGCGCCGGGCGGGAAGGGCTCGGTCACGACGAGGCGGATCGTCCGGTGACCCGCGCCGCGGGTCAGGTCGAGCGGGCTGCCGGAGGCGATCAGCCGGCCGTGGTCGATGACATGGATCCGGTCGGCGAGCTGCTCCGCCTCGTCCATGTAGTGCGTCGTCAGCACGATCGTGACGCCGTCCCTGCGGAGCTCCTGCAGCAGCTCCCACGTCGCCCGGCGTGCCTGCGGGTCCATGCCCGCGGTCGGCTCGTCGACGAACACCAGCTCGGGGCGCCCGACGACGGCCATCGCCAGCGCGAGGCGCTGCTGCTGCCCCCCGGAAAGCCGACGGTACGGCGTGCGCCCGCACGACCCGAGACCGAGCCGGTCCACGAGCATCGCGACGTCGAGCGGGTGGGCGTGGAGGGACGCCACGTGAGCCAGCATCTCGACCGCGCGCACACCCGACCAGGCGCCGCCGTGCTGCAGCATCACGCCGATGCGGGGGAGCAGCTCCCTCCGCTCTCGCTGGGGGTCGAGGCCCAGGACGCGCACCCTGCCCTCCTGGGGACTGCGGTAGCCCTCGCAGGTCTCGAGCGTGGTGGTCTTGCCGGCACCGTTCGGGCCGAGCACCGCGGTGATGCTGTGCCTGGCCACGGTCAGGTCGAGGCCGTCCACGGCCTTCACCTCGCCGTAGGTCATGCTGAGCCCCTCGACCACCACCGCGGGGTCGGCTTCCGACGCGGCCAGGGACGGGTCGCCGGCGGAGGGGGAGGACACTCCTGGATTCTAGGCGGGAGCGGCCGGCGGAACCGGGGTTAGGTGAACCTTATTTGAATCCCCTCCCGTATTAACGGCACACTGGTGTTGTGGAAATCGACGGAACACTTCCCGACGCCGTCCGCGGCGGGGATGCGCCTACCCGCGAGCGGGTGGCGCGGTCCGTCCTCGAGAACGGTCCCAGCACGGCAGCGGCGCTCGCCGAGAGGCTCGAGCTCACGCCGGCCGCCGTACGTCGCCACCTCGACCACCTGATCGAGGAAGGCGCCGTCGAGGCACGTGAGCCGCGCACCTACGGCGTGCGCGGAAGGGGGCGCCCGGCGAAGGTCTTCGCGCTGACCGAGACCGGCCGGGACCGGTTCGACCAGCAGTACGACGACCTCGCCGCGCAGGCGCTGCGCTTCCTGGCCGAGACCGGGGGCGAGGAGGCGGTGAAGGAGTTCGCGCGGCGACGCGTCGCGGGGCTCGAGACCGACTACCGGCTCGCGCTCACCCGCAACCCCGACCTGACTCCTCCGGAGGCGATCGCCGAGGCGCTCACCCAGGCTGGCTACGCTGCCTCGGTCCGCAAGGGCCCCGTCGGCGAGCAGCTGTGCCAGCAGCACTGCCCGGTCGCCCACGTCGCCCACGAGTTCCCGCAGCTGTGCGAGGCCGAGACCGAGGCCATCGGCAGCATCCTCGGCAGGCACGTGCAGCGCCTGGCCACCATCGCCCACGGGGACGGGGTGTGCACCACCTGTATCCCCGTCACAGCCGTCACCACCCGCACCACCGCATAGACCACCCGCACGTCTTGTCTCGTCACACGAGAGGTTGAGCAGATGACCACGATCGACCAGAGGAACCCCGAGCTCGAGGGCATCGGCCGTTACGAGTTCGGCTGGTCCGACAGCGACACCGCCGGTGCCACTGCCAAGCGTGGCCTCAACGAGGAGGTCGTCCGCGACATCTCCTCGAAGAAGAGTGAGCCGCAGTGGATGCTCGACCTGCGGCTGAAGGGGCTCAAGCTCTTCGACCGCAAGCCCATGCCCACCTGGGGCGGCGAGCTCGACACGATCGACTTCGACAACATCAAGTACTTCGTCCGGTCCACCGAGAAGCAGGCCACGACCTGGGACGACCTGCCCGAGGACATCAAGAACACCTACGACAGGCTGGGCATCCCCGAGGCCGAGAAGCAGCGTCTCGTCTCCGGTGTCGCCGCGCAGTACGAGTCCGAGGTCGTCTACCACGCGATCCGCGAGGACCTCGAGGAGCAGGGCGTGCTCTTCCTCGACACCGACACCGCCCTGCGGGACCAGCCCGAGCTGTTCGAGGAGTACTTCGGCACCGTCATCCCGGTGGGTGACAACAAGTTCGCCGCGCTCAACACCGCGGTGTGGTCCGGCGGCTCGTTCATCTACGTCCCGCCGGGTGTGCACGTCGACATCCCGCTGCAGGCCTACTTCCGGATCAACACCGAGAACATGGGCCAGTTCGAGCGCACGCTGATCATCGTCGACGAGGGTGCCTACGTGCACTACGTCGAGGGCTGCACCGCGCCCATCTACAGCTCGGACTCGCTGCACTCCGCGGTCGTCGAGATCATCGTCAAGAAGGGCGGCCGCTGCCGCTACACGACCATCCAGAACTGGTCGAACAACGTCTACAACCTGGTCACCAAGCGCGCCACCTGCGAGGCCGGCGCGACCATGGAGTGGGTCGACGGCAACATCGGCTCCAAGCTGACCATGAAGTACCCCGCGGTGTACCTGATGGGTGAGCACGCCAAGGGCGAGACCCTCTCGATCGCCTTCGCGGGCGAGGGACAGCACCAGGACGCGGGCGCCAAGATGGTGCACGCCGCGCCACACACGTCGAGCTCGATCATCTCCAAGTCCGTGGCGCGCGGCGGTGGTCGTACGTCGTACCGCGGGCTCGTGCAGGTCAACGACGGGGCGCACCACTCGCAGAGCATCGTCAAGTGCGACGCCCTGCTCGTCGACCAGATCAGCCGCTCCGACACCTACCCCTACGTCGACGTCCGCGAGGACGACGTGTCGATGGCCCACGAGGCGACCGTCTCGAAGGTCAGCGACGACCAGCTCTTCTACCTGATGAGCCGGGGCATGGAGGAGGACGAGGCGATGGCGATGATCGTCCGCGGCTTCGTCGAGCCGATCGCCAAGGAGCTGCCGATGGAGTACGCCCTGGAGCTGAACCGGCTGATCGAGCTGCAGATGGAAGGCGCGGTGGGCTGACGCCCCTGCGCTGCTCACCGACACCGACTGACGACGAAAGACGACTGTGACTGTTACTGACGCGCCGAACGTCGCGCATGCGATCGAGACGAAGGTGGCCAGCCACCTCCACCCGGCGGGGTCCTTCGACCTCGCCGACCACGCGGTCCCGACCGGCCGCGAGGAGATCTGGCGGTTCACCCCGCTCAAGCGTCTGCGCGGCCTGCACCAGGACGCCGCGCTCGACGGCCACGACTTCACCGCGGACGTGCAGGCCGCCGACCCGGTCAAGGTCGAGACGCTTCCCGCGGACAATCCCCTGCGTGGGTCCAGCGGCTACGTGCCGAACGACCGGGTGAGCGCACGGGCGTGGCACGGTGCGAGCGAGACCTTCGCGGTCACCGTGCCCGCCGACGCGGTGGTCACCGAGCCGGTCATCGTCACCATCTGCGGCACCGGGATCGAGAACGGCTCGTCCGGCCACGCCGTGATCACCGCGGAGCGGCACAGCAACGCCACCGTGGTCCTGCAGTTCGAGGGCTCCGCCACCTACGCCGACAACGTCGAGATCGTGGTCGAGGACGGTGCCCAGCTCACGGTCGTGTCCATCCAGGACTGGGCCGACGACACCGTGCACCACAGCCACCACCACGCCAAGGTGGGACGCGACGCAGCCTTCCGGCACGCCGCGATCTCCTTCGGCGGGAACTTGGTCCGGATGAACGCCACCGTCGAGTACGACGGACCGGGTGGTGAGGCCGAGCTCCTGGGTCTCTACTTCGCCGACGCCGGCCAGCACCTCGAGCACCGGCTCTTCGTGGACCACAACGCGCCGCGCACGCGGAGCAACGTCGACTACAAGGGCGCGCTCCAGGGTGAGGGTGCCCACGCGGTCTGGATCGGTGACGTCCTGATCCGCAAGGTGGCCGAGGGCATCGAGACCTACGAGTCCAACCGCAACCTGGTGCTCACCGACGGCTGCCGCGCGGACTCGGTCCCCAACCTCGAGATCGAGACCGGGGAGATCGCCGGCGCCGGCCACGCGTCGACGACCGGACGCTTCGACGACCAGCAGCTCTTCTACCTGCAGTCGCGCGGGATCCCGGAGGACGAGGCACGTCGTCTCGTCGTGCACGGGTTCTTCGCCGACATCATCAAGAAGATCGGCGTGCCGGCGATCGAGGCGCGCCTGCTCGCGACCGTGGAGGCGGAGCTGGAGAAGAACGTCGGGGTCAACCCGGGGTCGGTCGCATGAGCACCCGTGCCTGCACCCTGTCGGAGGTGATCGAGGGCACGGCCCTCGCGGTCACGGTGGACGGTGTCGACGTGGCGCTGGTGCGCGACGGCGACGAGGTCTACGCGATCCGCGACGAGTGCTCGCACGCGGCGATCGCCCTGTCGGAGGGGGATGTCGAGGGCTGTGAGATCGAGTGCTGGCTGCACGGGTCGCGGTTCGACCTCCGGACCGGCAAGCCGACCTGCCTGCCCGCGACGGAGCCCGTCGCGATCTACCCCGTGACCGTGGACGGCGACGACGTGCTCGTCGACGTACACACCTCGCTCAACGACCACTGAACAACGCCTGAACCGCCCGACCTGAAGCCTGAAGCCGAAAACGGAGACTGAACACATGGCAACCCTGGACATCCGCGACCTGCACGTCAGCGTCAGCACTGAGGACGGCCCCAAGGAGATCCTCAAGGGCGTCGACCTGACCATCAAGGACGGCGAGACCCACGCGATCATGGGCCCCAACGGGTCGGGCAAGTCGACCCTGGCCTACTCGATCGCCGGGCACCCGAAGTACACGATCACCAGTGGCTCGGTCACCCTCGACGGCGTCGACGTGCTCGAGATGAGCGTGGACGAGCGCGCCCGCGCCGGGCTGTTCCTGGCGATGCAGTACCCCGTCGAGGTCCCCGGCGTCTCGGTCGCGAACTTCCTGCGCACCGCGAAGACCGCGATCGACGGCGAGGCCCCCAAGCTGCGCACGTGGATCAAGGACGTCAACACCGCGATGGAGCAGGTCGCAATGGACACCACCATGGCGCAGCGCAACGTCAACGAGGGGTTCTCCGGCGGTGAGAAGAAGCGTCACGAGATCGTCCAGCTCGAGCTGCTCAACCCCAAGGTCGCGATCCTGGACGAGACCGATTCCGGCCTCGACATCGACGCGCTCAAAATCGTCTCCGAGGGCGTGAACCGGTTCCGCGGGCAGGGTGACCGCGGCGTCCTGCTGATCACGCACTACACGCGCATCCTGCGCTACATCAAGCCCGACTTCGTCCACGTCTTCGTCAACGGCCGGATCGCCGAGGAGGGCGGGCCCGAGCTCGCCGAGCAGCTCGAGGCCGAGGGCTACGACAAGTACGTCAAGGCCGCGGTCTGAGCGTCCCCGAACGACGAACGGCAGGAAGAGGTGAGGAGATGACCACGACAGTGGCGGTTCCCGGGCTGCTCCCGGGGCTCGACCTGATCCGGGCGGACTTCCCGATCCTCACCCGCACGCTCGCCGACGGGCTGCCGCTGGTCTACCTCGACAGCGCCAACACCTCGCAGAAGCCGCAGGTCGTGATCGACGCGATGGTCGACCACCTCGAGCGCCACAACTCCAACGTCGCGCGCGCGATGCACCAGCTCGGTGCGGAGTCGTCGGCGGCGTTCGAGGACTCTCGGGACAAGGTGGCGACGTTCATCGGCGCGCCGTCCCGCGACGAGGTGGTCTTCACCAAGAACGCCTCCGAGGCGCTCAACCTGGTGGCGAACACGCTGGCCTGGGCCCGCGGGCCGCTCGAGATCGGTGAGGGCGACGAGGTGCTCATCACCGAGATGGAGCACCACTCCAACATCGTCCCGTGGCAGCTGCTCACCGAGCGCAAGGGCGCCACGCTGCGCTGGTTCGGGCTGACCGACGACGGCCGGCTCGACCTGTCGAACATCGACGAGCTGATCAACGAGCGCACCAAGGTGGTCTCGCTGACCTGGGTGTCGAACATGCTGGGCACGGTCAACCCGGTGCGTCAGATCGCCGACCGCGCCCACGAGGTGGGTGCGGTGGTCGTGCTCGACGCCTCCCAGGCGGTGCCGCAGATGCCCGTAGACGTGGTCGAGTCCGGCGCGGACTTCCTCGCCTTCACCGGGCACAAGGTGGTCGGGCCCACCGGCATCGGCGTGCTGTGGGGCAGGCGTGAGCTGTTCGAGCAGCTGCCGCCGTTCCTGGGCGGCGGTGAGATGATCGCGACCGTGTCGATGGAGCGTTCGACGTACGCCGGGATCCCGCACCGGTTCGAGGCCGGCACGCCGCCGATCGTCGAGGCGGTCGGGCTCGGTGCCGCGGTGGACTACCTGAGCGCGGTCGGGATGGAGAACGTCCAGGCGCACGAGGAGGCGATCACCAGGTACGCCCTCCACGGGCTCGCCACGGTGCGGGGCGTCACCGTCCTCGGTCCGCAGACCTTCGAGCATCGCGGTGGTGCGATCTCCTTCGAGGTCGACGGCGTCCACCCGCACGACGTCAGCCAGGTGCTCGACTCGCGCGGCATCGCGGTGCGCGCGGGGCACCACTGCGCGAAGCCCGCGCACAAGAGGTTCGGCGTGCAGAGCTCGACGCGTGCGTCGTCGTACCTGTACACGACGCCGGCCGAGATCGACGTACTCATCGAGGGGTTGGAGTACACCAAGAAGTACTTCAAGGTGGACTGACCGATGGCGCACGAGCTCGACTCGCTGTACCAGGAGATCATCCTGGACCACTACAAGAACCCCCTCAACGCGGGACTGCGCGAGCCGTACGAGGCCGAGGTGCACCACGTGAACCCGACCTGCGGCGACGAGATCACCCTGCGGGTGCATCTCGAGGGGGACGGCGACCAGGCGGTCGTCCGCGACATCTCCTACTCCGCCGAGGGGTGCTCGATCAGCCAGGCAGCTACCTCGGTGATGACCGACCTGGTGATCGGCAAGACGGTCGCCGAGGCCCTCGCCGTGCACGACGACTTCCTGGCCCTGATGCAGGGCCGGGGGACCGTCGAGCCGGACGAGGAGGTCCTCGAGGACGGCATCGCCTTCGCCGGGGTCGCGAAGTTCCCGGCGCGCGTGAAGTGCGCGCTACTGTCATGGATGGCGTGGAAAGACGCGACATCTCGTGTGCTCAGCACCTCGGAGAACGGCTCAGCAGCCGCTCACGAGGACGCAGGGACGCAATCGAAGGAGCAATCATGACCGACGCCCAGACCGACACCAGCGACCTGCCCGAGGTCGACCTCGGCGGGTCCTCGACCGTGACCGAGGACGACGTCACCGAGGCGATGAAGGACGTCGTGGACCCCGAGCTGGGGATCAACGTCGTGGACCTCGGACTCGTCTACGGCGTGCACGTCGACGAGGGGAGCAACGCGGTCATCGACATGACGCTGACCTCGGCCGCCTGCCCGCTGACCGACGTGATCATGGACCAGACCAACCAGGCGCTCGAGGGCCTGGTCAACGACGTGACGATCAACTGGGTCTGGATGCCGCCGTGGGGCCCGGACAAGATCACCGACGACGGCCGCGAGATGCTGCGCGCCCTCGGCTTCAACGTCTGACGCGTTCTTCGTCCCGTGACCTCGCGCGAGGTGCTGGTGCCCGCCGAGCGGCTGGTGCGCTGGTTCGAGAACTTCGCGACCCGTCACGGTGAGCCGCAGCTCGTAGTGCGGCAGGGCCGCCTCTGTGCCGCCGCCCCCGACGGAGCCGTCGCCGAGGCGGCCCTGCCGTGGGGGCGGGAGTACGACGGGCAGGCGGACGTCGGACTGTTCCGGGACGCGGCGCAGGCCCCCGTCGGCTGGGGCGTCCTGCTCGTGCGCAAAGGAGGGTTCGCGGTGGCCCGGGGGACGACGTCGGAGCCCGAGGCGACGAAGGTCGGTCAGCGCCACGTGCAGGGCCGCACCAAGGCGGGCGGGCAGAGCCAGCAGCGGTTCGCACGGCGTCGGGACAACCAGGCGCGCCAGGCCTACGAGGCCGCGGGGGAGCATGCCCACCGGGTGCTCGTGCTCGAGGCAGGGCGCCGCCTCGACGCGCTCGTCTGCGGGGGTGACCGCACCGCGGTGGAGGCGGTCCTGTCCGACCCACGACTGGCGCGCGTGGCCGACCGTCGTACCGGCCCCTGGTTGGCGGTCGCGGACCCTCGCCGCAGCGTGCTGGAGCAGGCCGTCGCCGACGCCTGGTCGGCCCTCGTCACGGTGCCCGACGTCTGAAAGCCCCTCCCGGCCGCGACGGACGGTTCTAGACTGCCGACGTGAGGCAGGCGCGGCTGGTCGGGCGCGAACGGGAGCGGGAGCAACTCACCGAGGCTCTTGCGCGATGCCGCTCGGGCGAAGGCGGTCTCGTGCTCGTGAGCGGCGAGTCTGGCATCGGCAAGACTCGCCTGGTGGCCGAGGTACTGACGGAGTGGGACGGCGGCCGGCTCGTGTCGACGGCTTTTCCGTGGCAGGACGCGTTCGCGCCGTTCGCGGGCCTGCTGCCGGACGGGGTCAGTCCTGAGGCCCCGACGGTTCTCGACGCCATCAGGGGACTGGCTTCGGACGGCCCGACCGTCCTGGTGTTGGAGGACCTGCAGGTGGCGGACACAGCCACCATCGAGCTGCTTCCCTCGCTGGCGACCGCCCTGGAGGCGTGCCCGGTGCTGGTCCTCGGGGTCTATCGCAGCGACGCGTTGCCCAGGTTGCACGCCATCCGCCGCGTGCGGCACGAGCTCCGGCGCGGGCACCGCCTGGTCGACATCGCCGTAGGGTCGCTGACGAGGGACGAGACCGGAGAGCTGGTCGCCGGTCTGCTGGGGGTCACCCCCGCGGTACTCCTTGTCGACGAGATCCACGCGCGCACGGAGGGGCTGCCGTTCTTCGTCGAGGAGCTCACGTCGGCGCTGCTCCTCGGGGATGGGCTCGCTGTCGATGCCGCCACCGGGACGGTCGACCTCGCGAGGTCGGCGGGACTGCCGCTGCCCGAGGGCGTCGTCGACGCCGTGGTCACCCGGACCGCAGACCTGTGTGCGGAACACGGAGGCGCCGTGGAGCAGGCGGCGACACTAGGGGTCAGCGTCGACCTGCCGACCCTGACGGCGCTGGTCGGTCCTGGCGAGGTCGACGCCCTGCTCGAGGACGGCGTACTCCAGGAGTCGGACTCGGAGACGGCGATGTTCCGTCACGCACTCGTTCGCGACGCGCTCTACCGCAGCATCCCCTGGGCACGACGGCGTGACCTGCACCGCGAGGCGGCGGCGGCTCTAGCGGCGCGTGAGGCACCGCCTGCTCTGGTCGCCGACCACTGGCTCGCGGCGCAGTCGCCGGAGCGGGCACGCCCGCTCCTCCTCGCTGCGGCCGAGCAGCACTGCGCCGTGCACGCCTACCGGGACGCCGCTGTGCTCGCCCGCCGCGCGATCGGTCTGTGGCCAGAGGGCGAGGATCCCGCTGCCCTTCTCGACACCCTGGAGCGGCTCGCCGAGTGCGCGGAGCTGTGCGGGGAGCCCGAGGAAGCGGCCGACACGTGGGCTGACATCGCGGCGCGGCATCGGAGGACGGGCGATCTCGAGCGGGCCGCGGTCGCGCACCGTCGTAGCGCCAACGCCTGTGAGCTTCTCGGAGACCTGGACCGGACCACGATCGAGCGGGACGCTGCGGCTCGTGCCTTCGGCGAGGCAGGCGCACCCGGTGACGCGGCCGCGGAGCGGCTCGCCCTGGCGCAGAAGCTGCGCACCGCAGGACAGCTGGCCGAGTCGCTCGAGCAGGCCGTGCTGGCGACCGAGGGGGCGGTCGGGTCGGGGCGAAGAGACCTGGAGGCGCACGCCCTCGCCTTCCAGGGCGCCGTGCGGTCCGCACTGGGCGACGGCGCGCACGGCGTGGAGCTCGCTCGGGCGGGGCTCGAGCTGGCGCTCTCGGAGCGGTTGACGGAGTCCGCCGGGGAGACGTACTACGCGTTGGCGGAGGCTCTGGAGTACGCCACGGACTACTCCGCGGCCGTCGAGGCGTACCACTCGGCCTTCGAGATGTGCCAGGCGTCGGGGCGCAGCGAGTTCGCAAGCGTGTGCTTCGTGTGCATGTCACCGGCGGTGCGGTTGATGGGAGACTGGGAGAGGACTCGGACGATTTGTACGGAGGTTCTCTCCGACCGGACCTCGTCCCTCCTGGTCCGCCGGATCGCGGAGGAGGAGTCCGGTCTCATCGACGCGCTTCAGGGCAACGCACGTCGAGCACGCGGACCCCTGCGACGCGCTGCTGAGTTCGCCCGGGCCAACCGGATCTTCGGTCTCCAGGTCGGGGCGGATTGGGGGTTGGCGGTCGTTGCCGTACTCGCCGGTCAACAGGCCACCGCACGGTCGCTCGTGAGGAGCCTCCTCAGCGACTGTGGGGACGCGGAGGAGTGCCACTACGCACTGCCTGCACTCCGCTGGGCGGCCACCTACCTGGCCGAGGAGAACGACGCGGAAGACCTCGCCCTGTGCCATCGGGTCGTGGCGACGTTGGCCACGCGGAACGGCTCCCCCAAGGTCCTCTCCGCTCTCGCCCATGTCGGTGCCGAGCTCGCTCTGCTTGAGGAAGACGCCCCGCAGGCGCGCATGCTGTTCGACCGTGCCTTGGATCTGCTCACCGGGATCACGGCGCCGTACGAGCACGCGCACACGCAATGGAGGCTGGCCGTTGCCACCGACGCGGTGGGCGACCGGGGCGCCGCGGTGGAGGCCCTGACCGGCGCTTACCGGACAGCGCGGAACCTGGCCGCGAAGCCCCTCGCCCGCCAGTGCGCCTCGACGCTGGTTGACCTTGGAGAGCCGGTGGACCGCCGGTTGGGCCGCCTCGCCGCGCGTGACCTGCAACCGGGAGGGCTCACCCGGCGCGAGCAGGAGGTGCTGGGTCACCTGGCAACGGGAATGACGAACCGAGAGATCGCCTCGGCGTTGTTCCTCAGCACGCGCACCGTCGACATGCACGTGCGCAACCTGCTCGTGAAGCTGGACTGCACCTCGCGGACCGCCGCCGTGCAGCGGGCCACCCGGTCCGGCCTCGTCCCGTCGGGGCGGTGAGCTGCCGCATAACACGGCAAGGCTGTCCCGGAAACCCGGCAGATCCACGCATGTTGGCCACCCCCTCAACGCACGACGATCGGATCCTCACCAACGATCCGTCTACGAGCGGAAGGGGAATCCCATGACCAGTGTGGTCGACCTCGTCACCCAGGCGAAGGCACAGATCGAGAACCTCACGGCCCAGCAGGTCGAGGGCGAGCGCGCTGCCGGCGCTGTGCTCGTCGACCTGAGGGAACCCGCGGAGCTCCAGCGGGAGGGCATGATCGAGGGTGCCCTCCACGCCCCGCGCGGCATGCTGGAGTTCTACGCCGACCCGAGCAGCCCCTACCACCGCGAGGAGCTGGAGCCGGGGCGCCGCACGGTGCTCTACTGCGCGTCCGGCGGCCGGTCCGCGCTGGGCGCTGTCGCGCTCGCCGCCCTCGGATACGAGGACGTCGCGCACCTCGATGGGGGGATCAAGACCTGGCGGGCCGAGGGACGTCCCGTCATCGCACCGTCCGGAGGCCCCTCATGAACCGCTGTCTCGTCACGCTTGCGCTGACGATCGCGCTGGCGGGCACCCCGACACCCGCT
>Ga0214468_1000436_pt1 | contig 13097 bp, 14 predicted proteins | sample RVTome_9_FD_187334 | JGI IMG/M metagenome (GOLD analysis project Ga0214468, IMG submission 187334) | Soil microbial communities from uranium-contaminated site in the Upper Colorado River Basin, Wyoming, United States - RVT155D38 HiSeq ...
CGCCGGTGGACGAGGCGCCGGTGGCGCGGCGGCCGGGATGGCGGCTCCCGGTGCCGAGACGGCTGGCCTTCGTCGGCCTGCTGGTGCTCGTCTCCTGCCCCCTGACCCTGCGGTCGTCGTGGGCCGCCTGGCAGTACCAGTCGCCGGTCGCCGAGCTGGCGCTGGTCCCCCTGCTCGCGGCCGCGATGGCCGTGGTGGCCGCGATGCGCCATCCCTACCTGCGCACCGTGCGCGTGGGCCGCGCGGACATCTGGCTCGGTGCGACCCTGCTGGCCCTTACCGCTGTGATCGAGGGCTGGGCGCTCGTCCAGCCCGGCAGCTACGTGTGGCTGATGCGGTTCGACGCCCTCGCCCTTCCCCTCGTGGCCTCGGCAGGGGTCGTCCTGCTGCTCGGCGTCCGGGCGGTAGTGGTGCTCTGGCCTGCGCTGGCCTACCTGCTGCTGGCGTGGCCGCTGCCCGTCGCGGCGGGCGTGGAGCTCACCTCCGGACCCGTGACGCGGCTGACGTCGTCGCTGGTCCAAGCGGTCTTCGTCGTGCTCCCCGCGGCGCCCTCGACGGTCCGGCAGGGCACCGACCTCCTCGTGCACGTGAACGGCCTCCGCGGCGACGTCGACGTCGCCGTGACCAGTGCCTGCAGCGGTCTGAACGGGATGCTCGGCCTGCTCGTCGTCGGCATCGCGGTGCTCTACCTCTACGACGGTCGGCTCCGCGGCCGGGCGGCATGGCTGGCCGCCGGCCTGGCGCTCGTCCTCGTCCTCAACGTCGTCCGCATCGTCGGTCTCGTCGTCGTGGCTGCACTTCTCGGCCCCACCGTGGCCCTGGACGTCCTGCACCCGGTGGTCGGCATCGTGATGGTCAACGTCGCCCTCGTGGCGATGCTGCTGCTGGCCGGCCGGTTCGGGCTGGTGCGTCGACCCGTCCGGCCCGCCGTGTCGGACAACCCGCTGCACGTCGTCGGCGACGCACAGCCCGGACGGTCGCGCCGCCTGGTCGTGCGTGCGGCCGGCCTCGCCGTCGTGGCCGCCCTGCTCGGCGTGCTCAACCTCCAGATGGCACAGGCGGCGCCCGCCTACCGCAACTCGAGCCTCACCAGCGTCCAGTCGCTTGCGGCCGTCCTGGCCGACGCGAGCGACGTCGGCTACTCGACGCGGAGCGCGGCCGAGCAGCTCTGGGCCCGCAAGTACTTCGGCGCGGACTCGCGCTGGACGCGCTACACCCTCGAGTCGCCGGACCCGGCCGTGCCGACCGTCTGGGCGGACGTCCTGGACACGAACTCGCTCAGCAGTCTGCGGGTGCACAGCGTCATGTCCTGCTACCGGTTCCACCAGCAGGACGTCCGGTCGCGCAAGACGGTCGAGCTCAGCGGCGGCGTGCTGGTGGAGACGTTCGTGGTCGAGATGGACGGCGGGACATGGCACGTCGTGTCCTGGCAGCGGCCCATCACCCGGGCCGGGCGGGTGGCGCACGAGCGGATCACCCTGATGGCCAGCTCGATCGAGGGCGCCTTCGCCCGGGAGTTCAGCGCGGTCGAGGGTTCCGACGGGATCCGCCACCGGCTCGTCGCCGGCCTCAACGCCATCCGGCCGAACGAGGACCCCAACCCCGCCCTGAGCCGGAGCCTGCTCGCGCTCGCCGACGAGGTCGAGTCCCGCGGGACGCCGGCGAGGGGGGCGGCATGATCTCGAGCTTCACCGTGGTCGGCCGGGCCGGCCTCGACTCGCTGTTCATCGTCTACTCGGTGTGGGTGATGCTGCACCTGGTCGTCCAGGCGGTGCTGGCCCACCGGCACTGGCTGAGCACTCGCGCCACCGCCGAGTGGGTGGGCCCCTGGCCGTCGGTGACGGTCATCTGCCCGACGTACAACGAGGGCCCCGACGAGCTGCGGCTGTGCCTGCAGTCCCTGGTGGACCAGGACTACGAGGGCCGGATCGACGTGCACGTGGTGGACGACCTGTCGGCGAACCGGGACGAGGTGATGCCGGTCCTGGACGAGTTCGGCGCCCTGCCGGGGTGGCGGATCCACCTGCCGAGCACCAACGGTGGGAAGCGGGCCGCCCAGGACCTGGCGGTCCGGGACAGCGGCGGGGACCTCGTGCTCACCATCGACTCGGACACCCAGCTCGCGCCGGACGCCGTGCGGCAGCTCGTGCTGCGGTTCTCCGACGAGACGCTCGGTGCGGCGACGGGCGACGTGCGGGTGTCCAACGCCCGGGACAACCTGCTCACGAGGCTCATCGACCTGCGCTACTGGGTCGCCTTCAACCAGGAGCGAGCGTCGCACGCCCTGTACGGCGCCGTGCTGTGCTGCTCGGGGCCGCTGTCGATGTACCGCCGGAGCGTGATCGACGAGGTCTGGGACCGCTACACCGCGCAGAGCTTCCGCGGCATCGAGTGCACCTACGGCGACGACCGGCACCTGACGAACCTGGTCCTCGGCTCCGGGCTGCGCACCACGTTCGTCCCCGACGCCCGCTGCATCACCAGCGCACCGACGACGATCCAGCAGTACCTGCGCCAGCAGCTGCGGTGGAACAAGAGCTACTACCGCGAGCTGCTGTGGACCCTGGCGTTCCTGCCGCGACTGCGGCGCTTCATGTGGTTCGAGGTCATCACGCAGGCCGTGCTCCCGATGCTCCTCGCGCTGTCGGTCGTCGCGACGCTCGTGCGATCGTTCGTGTACGGCGCCGACGTCCTGTTCTGGTACGCAGTCCTCATCGCGGTGATGGCCGTGCTCCACTGCCTCTACGCCGCCTGGCGGCTGCGCAGCGTGCGGCCGTTCATGTTCGTGCTCTACGGCTTCCTCCACGCCGCGGTGCTCATCCCGCTGCGGCTGCGCGCCCTGAGCTCGCTGACCGACAACGCGTGGGGCACGCGTGGCGCAGCGGCCGACGCGCCCGAGCCGACCGTCCCCGTCGCCGTCCCGGTCCCGGTCGTGCTCCCCGAGCCGCAGCCGGTGCCCGTGGTCCGGACCGCCGACGGGTCCAAGCTCGTGCTGGTGGTGGACGACGAGCAGGACGTCCGCGAGCTGGTCGCCCGCAAGCTCCAGGCGTCCGGCTTCCAGGTCGTCACCGCCGAGAACGGCCAGCGCGCGCTCGAGGTCCTCGCCCAGCAGCAGCCGGACCTCATGCTGCTGGACGTGATGATGCCCGGCCTGTCGGGCTTCGACGTGTGCCGCTCGGTCAAGGAGGACCGCGGGGACAGCGCACCGCCGGTGATCTTCCTCTCCGCACGCTCCCAGGACGAGGACATCAGCGAGGGCATGGCTGCCGGCGCCGAGGACTACGTCGTGAAGCCGTTCAGCCCTGCAGACCTGGTGCGCCGGTCGGTGGACGTCCTCGAGCGGCAGCGGTGAGCCCCTTCAGCCCTCGACCCGCCGTGCCGATGTCCCGGTCATGAGTGACGCCTCGCCGGGCCGGACCAGGCCGCTGGTGCTGCTCGCCGAGGACGACCCCGACGTCCGGGACATGATCGAGCGCAAGCTGCGCGGCGACGACATGGACGTCATCGCGGTCTCCGACGGCGTGGCTGCGCTGCACGCGGCGAAGACGATGCGTCCCGACCTCGTGCTGCTCGACGTGATGATGCCCGGCATGACAGGGCTGCAGATCTGTCACGAGCTGCGGTCCAACGTCGCGACGGACAACCTGCCCGTCATGCTCATCACCGCACGGGCCAGGGCCGAGGACATCCAGACCGGCTACGACGCGGGCGCCGACGACTACATCGTCAAGCCCTTCAGCCCGCGCGACCTCGTCACGCGCATCCGCGACGGACTGATGGCGGTCCGGCGATGACCGAGTGGCTCCTCCCCGCCGGGTACCTGCTGGCGCTCGTGGCCGGCACCCTGCTCGGGGTCTGGTCCGGCCGCCGGCACGCGGACGTACGGCTGACCGGTGAGCAGGCCGCCGAGTCGGCGGCCAAGGAGACGTCCCGGCGGATCTCGGGCGTGATCCGCGCCTGCCCGGACCTGGGGGACGCGTTCGACGCCGCCGCCGCGGAGGTGGGCCGCGCCCTGGGCTGCGACCTCGCCTACGTCCAGCTCGTCCGGCGGGGCGAGCGGCGGGCCACGGCCTGGCGACGTGGGGACGACGAGACCGGTCGCCCGTCCACGGCCGCCGCCTTCCTGCCGTTGCCGGACGAGGTCTTCTCCCTCGTGGGCCCGGAGCGCTCCGCTGCGGTGGACGACGTCCGTACGCACCCGGCGCTGCAGGGTGCGGACATGTCCGCCGCCGTGACGTCGCTGGAGATCGTGTCCCTGCTCGTGTGCCCGATCGCCTCCTCCTCGGGCGTCATCGGCGCGGTCGTCGCGGGCCGGAGCAGCCGGCAGCCGTTCGGTCACCACGACGTCGGCGTGGTCGAGTCGGTCGCCTGGAGCCTCGGCCGGGCGCTGCAGAACCGCGCCATCCAGGCTCAGCAGGACGCCGTGGTGGAGCGGCTCGAGGCGCTCGACCGGTCCAAGAGCGACTTCGTCGCCTCCGTCTCCCACGAGCTGCGGACACCGCTGACCAGCATCGCCGGCTACCTGGAGATGCTGCTCGACGGTGACGGCGGCCCCGTGACGGGGGGCCAACGGGAGATGCTCGACATCATCGGCCGCAACACGCAGCGCCTCCAGCTCCTGATCGAGGACCTGCTGACCATCGGCAAGATCGAGTCCGGTGCGCTCAGGACCGACGTCGACGACGTCCGCGTCGCGACGCTGCTGGCCGCGGCCGAGGCGGCCATCACCCCGGCGGTGGCAGCGGCCGGCGTCGCGCTGCGGGTCCACGCGGAGGACGACGTCGTCCTGTCCGGCGACCGTCGACAGCTCGAGCAGGTGCTGCTGAACCTGCTGGGGAACGCCGTGAAGTTCACCCCGCACGGCGGGACGGTCACGGCCAGCGCGCACCACGTCGGGGAGGGCTGGGTCGAGCTGACGGTGACCGACTCGGGGATCGGGATCCCGCGCAACGAGCAGGGTCAGCTGTTCACCCGCTTCTTCCGGGCGTCGAACGCGACCGAGCGGGCGGCCCAGGGCGCCGGGCTGGGCCTGAGCATCGTCTCGAGCATCGTGTCGGCCCACGGCGGTGAGGTCACCCTGGAGTCCACCGAGGGGGAGGGCACCGTCGTGTCGGTCCGCCTTCCGGGGCACGCACTCGTCCCCGTGGCGGCTCCGTAGCCGCCACGCTCGGGCGGAACGCGGGAACAGCGGCGGCTCCTGCGCGGTTGTGAGCGTCGACCGTGTCTCTGGCACACTGGTCCGCTGGTTCCGGTTCACGCCTGCCGTCCGAGGCCCAGGCGACCCGGCGACCGACACCACGAGGAGATCAACAGTGAAGCCCGACATCCACCCCGAGTACGTCGAGACGACGGCCACCTGCAGCTGTGGCAACACGTTCACGACGCGCAGCACCGCGAGGAACGGCGTCATCCACGCCGAGGTCTGCTCGCAGTGCCACCCCTTCTACACCGGCAAGCAGAAGATCCTCGACACCGGCGGCCGCGTGGCCCGGTTCGAGAAGCGCTTCGGCAAGTCCGGCAGCAAGTAGCTCTGCTCTCGGCGTCGGTCGCGCACCCAAAGGGTGCGGGGCCGGCGCCGCTGTCGTTGCTGAACCGTCCGACCGAGCGCCACAGGAGGAGACCGTGCTGGAGGCACCGGCCGAGCTGCTCGACGAGCACGCCCGGCTCGAGGTCGAGCTCGCCGACCCCTCGGTCCACGGTGACCAGGCGCGGGCCCGGGCGCTGGGCAAGCGCTACGCCGCACTGACCCCGGTCGTGGAGGTGCACCGTGCCCTGCGGGCGCTGGGCGAGGACCTCGCGACGGCACGCGAGCTGGCGGCCGAGGACGAGTCGTTCAAGGCCGAGGTGCCGGTCATGGAGGCGCGCCGCGCCGAGCTCGAGGAGCGCCTGCGGATGCTCCTGCTGCCGCGGGACGAGAACGACGACAAGGACGTCATCGTCGAGATAAAGGCGGGGGAGGGCGGCGAGGAGTCGGCGCTGTTCGCCGGCGACCTGCTGCGCATGTACCTGCGCTACGCGGAGCGGGTCGGCTGGAGGACCGAGGTGCTCGAGGCCACCGAGACCGACATGGGCGGCTACAAGGACGTCCAGCTCGCGGTGAAGTCCCGCGGCACGCCCGAGCCCGGGCAGGGGGTGTGGGCGCGGCTGAAGTACGAGGGCGGCGTCCACCGCGTGCAGCGCGTCCCCGTCACCGAGTCGCAGGGCCGCATTCACACCAGCGCAGCGGGTGTCCTCGTGCTGCCCGAGGCGGAGGAGGTCGACGTCGAGATCGACCCGAACGACCTGCGCATCGACGTCTACCGCTCGTCCGGCCCGGGTGGGCAGAGCGTGAACACCACCGACTCCGCCGTGCGGATCACCCACGTCCCCACCGGTGTCGTGGCGTCCTGCCAGAACGAGAAGTCCCAGCTGCAGAACCGCGAGCAGGCGATGCGCATCCTGCGGGCGCGGCTGCTCGCCGCGGCGCAGGAGGAGGCCGACCAGGAGGCCTCGGACGCCCGGCGCAGCCAGGTGCGCACGGTGGACCGCTCGGAGCGGGTGCGGACCTACAACTTCCCGGAGAACCGCATCGCCGACCACCGGGTGAACTACAAGTCGCACAACCTCGACCAGGTCCTCGACGGCGACCTCGACGCCGTCGTGCAGGCCCTCGTCGACGCGGACACCGCGGCCAAGCTGGCCTCGGCGGGATGAACCGGCTGCGCGAGGGCATCGCCTCGGCCACCCACCGGCTGGCCGAGGCGGGCGTGCCCTCGCCGCGGTTCGACGCCGAGGAGCTCGCCGCGCTCTCGCTCGGCGTCGACCGGCGCGACCTGTGGCGACACGACCACGCCGGCGAGCTCTTCGAGGCGTACGTCGCGAGGCGGGCCGGCCGGGAACCGCTGCAGCACATCACCGGCCGCGCCCACTTCCGCCACCTGACCCTCGCGGTGGGGCCCGGGGTGTTCGTGCCGCGGCCGGAGACAGAGGTCGTGGCCGAGGCGGCCATAGCCGCGGCCCGCGAGCGGTCCGCACCGGTGGTCGTGGACCTGTGCACCGGGTCCGGGGCGATCGCGCTGTCGGTCGCCCAGGAGGTCCCGACGGCCACGGTCCACGCCGTCGAGGCCGACCCACGCGCCCACGCCTGGGCAGCCCGGAACTGCAGCGGCAGCACGGTCCACCTCGTGTGTGGCGACATGGGCGACGCCTTCCCCGAGCTCGACGGCGAGGTCGACGTCGTCGTGAGCAACCCGCCCTACATCCCGGTCGGGGCGCGGGTGCGGGACCCCGAGGTCGCCGAGCACGACCCACCGGCGTCGTTGTGGTCGGGCGACGACGGGCTGGACGCGGTGCGGGTGGTCGAGCGGGTCGCCGCCCGGCTGCTCCGGGCAGGAGGTCACGTGGTGGTCGAGCACGCCGACCTGCAGGGCGAGGCGGCGCCGGCGGTGCTCACCGCGGCGGGTCGGTGGACGGACGTGCGCGACCACACCGACCTCGCCGGGCGCGACCGGTTCGTCACGGCGGTCCGGGGGACCCGCTGATGGGCTGGATCCGCCGCTTCGACATGTCGCTGCCCTCCGAGCGCCCCGTCGGCATCGAGCAGGCGGGCGACGCCGTCCGCCGCGGTGAGCTGGTGGTGCTGCCCACGGACACCGTCTACGGGCTCGGGACGGACGCGTTCTCACCGGAGGCCGTCGCCGGGCTGATCGCTGCCAAGGGCAGGGGCCGCGACATGCCGGTGCCCGTGCTCGTGGGCTCCCCGCGGACCCTCGACGGCATCGCCACCGGGCTCTCGCAGACCGCCCGCGACCTGGTCGACGCCTTCTGGCCCGGCGGTCTCACCCTGGTCGCCAGGGCCCAGCCGTCGCTGCGGTGGGACCTCGGGGACACCGGCGGCACCGTCGCCGTCCGCATGCCGCTGCACCTGGTGGCGATCGAGCTGCTCCAGGCGACCGGACCGATGGCGGTGAGCAGCGCCAACATCACCGGACGGCCGCCCGCCACCACGGCCGACGAGGCGATCGACCAGCTCGGCGAAGCCGTGTCCGTCTACCTCGACGGAGGGCCGGCCGGCGAGCCCGTGCCGTCGACCATCGTCGACGTCAGCGGCGAGGCGCCGCGCCTGCTGCGGGCCGGCGCGGTCGACGAGGAGGCGCTGCGCACGGTCGCGCCCGACCTGCTCGCCGAGCCGTACAGTGACTCGTCATGAGCCGATCCACGCCGTTCTGGGGGCCTGACTTCCAGGCCCTGCAGGAGGAGGACCCGGAGATCGCCGGCGTGGTGGTCGGCGAGCTCGACCGGTTGCGCAGCGGCCTGCAGCTCATCGCCAGCGAGAACCTCACGTCGCCGGCGGTGCTGGCCGCGCTCGGCTCCACGCTGTCCAACAAGTACGCGGAGGGCTACCCCGGCCGCCGCTACTACGGCGGGTGCCAGGAGGTCGACAAGGCCGAGGAGATCGGCATCGCGCGCGCCAAGGAGCTCTTCGCGCCGGCCGGCACCGACGTCCACGTCAACCTCCAGCCGCACTCGGGAGCGAGCGCGAACCTCGCGGCGTACGCGGCGCTGGTCCAGCCCGGCGACACCGTGCTGGCGATGTCCCTCCCGCACGGCGGCCACCTCACGCACGGCAGCAAGGTCAGCTTCTCGGGCACCTGGTTCCGTCCGGTCCCCTACACGGTGCGCCGGGACACCGAGCTGATCGACTACGACGAGGTGCGCGACCTCGCGCTCGAGCACCGGCCCAAGATGATCATCGCGGGTGCGACCGCCTACCCGCGGCTGATCGACTTCGCGCGGTTCCGCGAGATCGCCGACGAGGTCGGCGCCTGGCTGATGGTCGACGCGGCCCACTTCATCGGCCTGGTGGCCGGCGGCGCGATCCCGTCGCCGGTCCCGCACGCCGACGTGGTCACGTTCACGACCCACAAGGTGCTGCGGGGGCCCCGCGGCGGCATGGTCGTCTGCCGGCCCGAGCTGGCGGCGCGCATCGACAAGGCGGTGTTCCCCTTCTCGCAGGGCGGGCCCCTCATGCACGCGGTCGCGGCCAAGGCGGTGGCCCTGCGCGAGTGCCTCCAGCCGTCGTACCGCGACTACGCCCACCAGGTGGTCGCCAACGCGCAGGCGCTCGCGCACGCCCTCGAGGCCGAGGGGATGCGCCCGGTGTCGGGCGGCACCGACACCCACCTCGCCCTGCTGGACCTGCGGGACCTGGGCGTCACCGGCGCCGAGGCGGAGCAGCGATGCGACGCGGCGAGCATCACGCTGAACAAGAACGCGATCCCCTACGACCCGCAGCCGCCGATGACGGCGTCCGGCATCCGGGTGGGCACCCCCGCGGTCACCACGCAGGGCATGACCGAGACCGCCATGAAGGAGGTCGCGAGCCTCATCGGCCGCGCCGTGCGCGACGCCGAGGGCACGGCGGCGGGCGAGGTGGCCGACGCGGTCGGCGCTCTGGTCGAGCGCCACCCGGCGTACCCGCGTCCGGACTGACGCGGCCGAGACGTGCGCGAGTACCTGCTCACGGCGGTCGTGGCCGCCGCGGTCACCTACCTGCTCACCCCCGTGGCCCGCCGGATCGCGCTCCGGTGGGGCGCGATGACGCCCGTCCGGGACAGGGACGTGCACGCGATCCCCACCCCCCGCCTGGGCGGTATCGCCATGATGGGCGGCTTCGGGGCCGCGCTGCTCGTCTCGGACAGCCTGCCGTTCCTCGGACCACGCCTCAACAGCCGCGACATCGTCGCGGTGCTGTCCGGTGCCGTCCTGATCTGCCTGCTCGGGGTCGCCGACGACCGGTGGGAGCTCGATGCGGTCACCAAGCTCGCCGGGCAGGTCCTCGCCGCCGGCGTCATGGTGCTGCAGGGCGTGCAGATGCTCTTCCTGCCCTTCGGCGGGCTGGGCGCGGGCGGGCCCGACGAGGCGCCGGGCGCCGTCGTGCTGGGCCCGCCCGAGGGCGCGGTGCTCACCATCCTGGTGATCGTCGTGACGATCAACGCCGTGAACTTCGTCGACGGGCTCGACGGGCTCGCGGCCGGCATCGTGGCGATCGCGGCTTCGGCTTTCTTCGCCTTCTCCTACCTGCTCACCGTCGAGGAGGGGCTGCTCCGGGCGACCACGGCCGGGGTCGTGGCCGCGGCGCTCGTGGGCGTCTGCGTCGGCTTCCTGCCGCACAACTTCAGCCCCGCGCGGGTCTTCATGGGCGACTCGGGCTCGATGCTCATCGGGCTGCTGCTCGCCACGACGACGATCACGCTGACCGGCTCGGTGAACCCCAACGACGTGGGCACCGACATCGCCCCCGCGCTGGTCCCGCTGCTGCTGCCGCTGGCCGTGATGGTCGTGCCGTTCCTCGACATGCTCCTTGCCATCGTGCGCCGGACGGCGGCCGGCCGGTCGCCGTTCACCCCGGACAAGCAGCACCTGCACCACCGGCTGCTGGAGCGCGGGCACTCCCACGCCCGCGCCGTGCTCGTCATGTACCTGTGGTCGGCGGTGCTGGCCTTCGGCGGGGTGGCGGTCGCCTTCCTCGACACCGTCCCCCTCGTGGCGAGCCTCGCCGGCGTCACGCTCGTCGCACTGCTGCTGACGATGAACATCCCGCGGCTGCGGCGTGCGGAGGGGTCGTTCACCGGCCTGCGCAGGGGACGGACGCCGTGAGGTCCAGGGCTGCCGGCACGGAGCGGGCCCTGCTCGGCCGGGCCGTGACCCTCACCTTGCTGTCGGGTCTCGCGTCGGTCGTGGTCGCCGCCGTCACGGTCGGCCGGGCGGGGGCGCTCGCCGCCCTCGTCGCCCTCGGGCTCGTCCTCGGCTTCCTCGTCCTGGGCCAGCTGCCCGTCGCGCAGGCGGCGCGTGGCCGCCGCGGGACGGGGGCGGCACTGCTGCTCCTGCTGTACTCCGTCCGGATCGCGGTCCTGCTCGGCGCCTTCCGCATCTTCTACGCCTCCGACGACCTCGACCGGGAGGTGCTCGGCCTCACCGTCATCGCCTGTGCGGCCGGCTGGACGGTCGGGACCGTGTGGTCGGCGCTGCGGTGGAGGCCGATGCTCGTCGAGCCCGACGAGCCCGCCGGCACCGGCCCCCGGTAGGTTCCCCGAGCCATGTCGGACGACCCGCCGGACGACCCCCCGGTCCGCGAGGTCGACGCCTGGGCGGTGGTCAGCTACCTGCTCGGTGGGGTGATCCTCTACGGCGGGATCGGCTGGCTGGTCGACCGCTGGCTCGACACCCGGGGCTTCGTCGCGGTGGGCATCGTCGGAGGGGCAGCCGCCGGAGTCGCGCTCGTCTGGCTCCGCTACGGTAGGGCCCGATCCTGAAGCAGCTCGCGAGTACGCCCGATGCACCGCGCCGGAGATGGAGACGCCTTGCACCAGGTCAGCGCCGTCCAGGCGGCCGAGGGGGCGGAGTTCAACGCCCCCGGGCCGGGGGACTTCGAGTTCCCCCCGATCTTCGGCGAGGGGACCTTCTTCACCAAGCCGATGCTGGTCATCGTGCTCGGGACCCTGGTGATCGGTGCGTTCTTCTACCTCGCGTCGCGCCGGGCGACCCTGGTCCCGGCCAAGGTCCAGTACATGGGCGAGGGCGTCTACGGCTTCGTCCGCAACGGCATCGTCGCCGACGCGATCGGGCACGAGGGCCGCAAGTTCGTGCCCCTGCTCACGACGATGTTCTGCTTCATCGCCGTGCTGAACCTGGCGGGGATCGTCCCGCCCCTCCAGCTGCCCGCGACCTCGAAGATCGCGATCCCGCTCTTCCTCGCCCTGATCTCGTGGGTGGTCTTCAACGCGGTCGGCATCCGGCGGCACGGGTTCGTGGGCTACTTCAAGGCGATGATGTTCCCGCCCGGCCTGCCGAAGCCCATCTACGTCCTGCTCGCTCCGCTGGAGCTGTTCTCGACCGTCATCATCCGGCCGATAACGCTCACCCTCCGTCTCACGCTGAACATGTTCGCCGGCCACCTCGTGCTGCTCGTCACTATCCTCGGCGGCGAGTACCTCCTGGTCGAGAAGGGCGGCGTGCTGGCCGTGGTCAGCGTGGTGCCCTTCGCCTTCAGCATCGTCCTCACCTTCTTCGAGGCGTTCGTGCAGGTCCTCCAGGCCTACGTGTTCGTCCTGCTCTCCGCCCTCTACATCGCCGGCGCCCTCGCCGACGAGCACTGATCGACCGCACCCGCACGAACCGACCTGCACGACCCCCCGGGAAAGGAACACAGCAGCAATGGAAGGCAATCTGAACATGGTGGGCTACGGCCTCGCGGCCATCGGGCCCGGCGTCGGCATCGGCCTGATCTTCGCGGCCTACATCAACGGCGTGGCCCGCCAGCCGGAGGCCCGTGGCGTGCTCCAGGGCATCGCGATCCTGGGCTTCGCCCTCGCCGAGGCGCTGGCGATCATCGGTATCGGCCTCGCGTTCGTCCTCTGACATGACGTACGAGATCGCCGTACTGCTGGCCTCGGAGGGTGAGCCGAACCCGCTGCTGCCCCACGTGTCCGAGCTCATCGTCGGCACGATCGCCTTCGTCCTGCTGTTCCTGTTCCTGCGGGCGAAGGTCTTCCCGGTGTTCGAGAGGACCTTCGCCGAGCGGCGGGACGCCATCGAGGGCGGCATGGAGCGGGCCCAGGCGGCCGAGGAGGAGGCGAAGGAGACGCTCGCGCAGTACCGCGAGCAGCTCGCCGACGCCCGCCACGAGGCTGCCCGGCTCCGCGAGGACGCCCGCGAGCAGGGCGCGGCGATCATCGCCGAGATGCGCGCGCAGGCCCAGGCCGAAGGGCGCCGGCTCACCGAGCAGGCGCACCACCAGATCGAGGCCGACCGGGTGCAGGCGCTCAACCAGCTGCGCACGCAGGTCGGGTCCCTCGCGACGGATCTCGCCGGCCGCATCGTGGGCGAGACGCTCGAGGACGACGACCGCGCGCGCCGCGTCGTCGACCGGTTCCTCGACGACCTCGAGGACCGCGCCGAGGCCTCGGACCGCGCATGACCGCATCCGGCCTCCAGGGCGCCAGCCGCGAGTCGCTCGCCGCTGCCCGCGACACCCTGGGCACCCTGCTCCGCGCCGGGGACACCGACCTCGCGGCGCTCAGCGACGAGCTGTTCGACGTGACGTCGCTGCTCGACCG
>Ga0214468_1000437_pt1 | contig 13061 bp, 15 predicted proteins | sample RVTome_9_FD_187334 | JGI IMG/M metagenome (GOLD analysis project Ga0214468, IMG submission 187334) | Soil microbial communities from uranium-contaminated site in the Upper Colorado River Basin, Wyoming, United States - RVT155D38 HiSeq ...
GCGAGGGCATCGGCAAGCTCGGGATCATCGGTGCGGGCGAAGACGGTGGGACCCGATCCGGAGAGCTGCGGGTGGCCACCAGCTCTCGCCACGAGGCGCAGGACATCGCTCATCTCGGGTCTCAGCCGGGTGGCCGCGGCAAGCAGGTCGTTGCCATCCTCGGCGGCGACACCCCGCTCGTCGGGGCGCAGCTCGGCGAATACGGCCGCCGTGGCCAGCCGGAAGGGCGGATGGACGAGGACGACCTCGTGCCCGCCCCGCGGCGCCGGGAGCGGCGCGACCCGCTCGCCGATGCCGGTGACCCGGGCGACGGCGTGCCCGGCGGCAAAGAACGGGACGTCGGCGCCGATCCGCGCCAGCCCATCGAGGACATCGGCGTCCGGAGCTGGATCGTCGGGCAGGCCGCGCCAACGCCGGCCAAGCCGCCACGCGGCCGCCGCGTCGGATGAACCGCCGCCGAGCCCGGCCGCGGCCGGGACACGCTTCTCCAGGGTGAGGCAGGCGAGGGCCGGTTCTCCTGCGAGGCCGGCCAGCAGTCCGCGCCAGGCGAGGTTCTCGGTCGGGGTCCGCGGCACGTCCTCGTCGGCGGCGGCCTCGACCCGCAATCCGCTGCAGCCGGGCATGAGCAGCAGCCGATCGGCGAGGTCGAGGAGCGCCATGTCGGTGTCGAGCGTGTGGTACCCGTCCGGCCGCCGTCCGGTGACCACCAGTCGCAGGTTGACCTTGGCCGGGGCCTCGAGCCGGATCGGGATCACTCGCCCGCCTCACGGCGGCCGCGCCGGTCGTCGCCGAGGAGCAGCGCCAGGTGCCCGACGATGCACGCCCACTCGCCGATGGCAAGCGTCTGCGGGCGACGCTCGGGATCCACCCCGCACGTGGCCAATGCGGCGTCGAGGACGCCGCCGGGGAGCGACAGCTCCCGTCCGAGTCCGTTGTGGATCTGCTTGCGCCGCTGGCGGAACCCGGCCTGCACGATGCGGTAGAACGGCTCGCGGCCCGGACCGGGCGGGATGGGCGGATCGTCACGCCGCACGAGGCGCAAGACGGCCGAGTCGACCTTGGGGGCCGGCTCGAACGCTCCGGCCGGGACGCGTGCGACGACCTCGGCATGGGCGATGTTCTGGACGAAGGCCGACAGGTAGCTCATCTGGCCTGGTGGCGCGGCCACCCGCTCGGCGACCTCCGCCTGGACGAGGAGCACACTCAGCTCAGGTGGCCGCTCCCCCTCCAGGAAGGCGTGGAGCAGCGGGCTGGTGATGTGGTACGGGATGTTCGCGACGAGCTTGAACGACTCCCCGGCGAAGCAGGACGCAGGGTCGATGTCGAGCGCATCCGCCTCGACGAGGCCGAAGCCGGGCACGTCACCAAGCTCGCGGCGGAGCCAATCAGCCAGCCGCGCATCGAGCTCCACCGCCAGGACCGATGCACCCGCCGCCAGCAGGCGCCGGGTGAGCACCCCGAGGCCCGGCCCGATCTCGACCACGCGGTCGCCCGGCACGAGGTCGGCAGCGGCCACGATCGCATCGAGCGCCTCGGGATCGGTGAGGAAGTTCTGGGAGAGGCCCTTCCGCGGTCGCAGACGCTCGCGGGCCAGGAGGCGGCGCAGCTGGCCCGGCGTCGGCGGTGCGAGCCGTTCGGCGGCGAGCGGGTCGCTCATTGGTCGAGCCAGGGCAGCGCCAGGTTCGGTATGGCCTCGAGGTCCGCACCGGCGCGGTCTCCCGCGCTGAAGCGGAACCCGGCGGCGGCGCCGATCATCGCGCCGTTATCGGTGCACCACGCCGGCGGCGGCACGAGCAGCGGCATGCCCGCGGCCTCGAGGCGCGTGCGAAGCTCCGCGCGCAGCGCGCGGTTGGCGGCCACCCCGCCGCCGAGCGCGACCGCCGCCACCCCGAAGTCGCGGGCGGCGGCCACCGTCTTGGTGGCCAGGGCGTCGACCACCGCCTCCTCGAATGCGGCGGCGAGCGGCTCAACCGGGATCGGCTCGCCGCGCTCCCGGTAGCCGACCACCTCGCGCAGCACGGCGGTCTTCAGGCCCGAGAAGCTGAAGTCATAGGGTCCAGCGGTCCGTGCACGGGGAAAGCGGGTGACGGGCGTGGCGTCGGCGGCGGCGGCGGAGATGGCGGGCCCACCGGGGTAGGGCAGGCCCAGGAGCCGGCCCACCTTGTCGAACGCCTCCCCCGCCGCGTCGTCCGCCGTCTGGCCGAGCAGGCGGTAGCGGCCGTGGTCTTCCATGAGCACGAGCTGGGTGTGCCCGCCGCTCACCACCAGGCAGAGCAGCGGGAACGGCGGCTCCGGCGGCAGCGGCTCCCCGGCCGCAGCGTCGGTCAGCCAGTTCGCATAGATGTGGCCCTCGATGTGATTCACGCCCACCAGCGGCAGGCCCCGCACCTCGGCGATCGCCTTCGCCAGGTTCACGCCCACGAGCAAGGAGCCGATGAGCCCCGGCCCATAGGTCACCGCCACCACGTCGAGCTCGTCCCAGCCGGTGGACGAGCCTTCCAGGGCGGCCTCCACGGTCGGCACGATCCAGCGCAGCTGCTGGCGGGCCGCCACCTCCGGCACGATCCCACCGGTCTGTGCATGGAGCGCGATCTGGGTGGCCACCTCATTCGCCTCGATCCGGCGGCCGCCGGTGACGACCGCCACCCCAGTCTCGTCGCAGCTCGTCTCGATGGCGAGAACCCGCGGGCCGCTCATGCCGGCTCCCGATTGAGCCGCTCGCGCTCGCGGCGCAGGACGTCGCGCATGCCCGGGTCGGCGATGGGCGGCGTTGTCATCACCAGCGCGTCTTCGCCGTCGTCGGTGTAGTAGCGCGGCCGGCGGCCCGCTATCTCGAAGCCAAAGCCGCGGTAGAGCTCCTGCGCGGCGAGGTTGCCAGCCCGCACCTCGAGCGTCATGCGGCGCGCCCGAAGGTCGCCGGCGAGCTCGAGCAGGCGCACCATGAGGCGACGGCCGATCCCCTGCCGGCGCCAGTCGGGATGGACGCCGAAGGTGGTGATGTGCGCCTCGTCGACCATGAGCCAGACGCCGGCGAAGCCGACCACCCGTTCCATCGGCCCCGATCCGGCGCGCGCCACGACGTAGCGCGCCAGGCGGTTGCCGGTCAGCTCCTGCTCGAAGGCATGGGCCGGCCACGGCGTGGCGAAGCTGAGCCGCTCCACCTCGTGGACGCCGGGCACGTCGGCCATCCGCATGGCGTCGACGGTCACGGCGATGCCGAGCGCCATCAGCCGGCCTCCGCATGCGGCAGCTGGCCGATCCCACGGGGCGCGCGCAGGTAGGCGGGCTCGAGGCGAGCGAGGTCGTCTCCGGCCGGAGTGTCCCCGAGGCGGCGCGCCGCCGCCGCAGCCAGCGCCGCTGCCGCACGATGGGGCGGCCGCGTGGCGCCAAGCCCGAGCGCGGTGGCAAGCTCGGCCGGTGCCACCACCGGGCGGTCGCGGATGCCCGGCGGCAGCTCGTCATGGTCCACGATGCGCGGCGCCGCCTCGCCGCGAAGCAGGAGGTAGGACTCGCGCGCGCCCGCGCGACCGAGCGCGGCGGCGGCGTCGGGCTCGGCATCGAGCCAGGCCGGCAGGCTCGGCAGGCCGACGATCGGCACCCGCAGGGCGAGGGCGAGTCCCTTGGCCAGGCTCATCCCTACCCGCAGGCCGGTGAACGAGCCGGGACCGATGCCCACCGCGACCGCGCCGACGTCGGTGATTGGCTGGCCGTGCCCGGCCAGGAGCTCGAGCAGCCGCGGCAACACCTCGTGGCCCTGGCGCCGGTCAGAAGTCCAGCCGACGCGCCCGAGGAGGGTGCCGTCGGGATGGGCGATGGCGAGGGAGATGTCGGTCGAGGCCGACTCGATGGCGATGATCACCGGTCCACCAGCGCGGCGTGCGCCAGCGCCTCGTGCGCCGAACCATGCGCCTGCCAGGCGAGCTTCCTCCGATCGGGATGGTGGGGGTCGAGCTCGATCTCGATGTCCAGCCGCTTCGGCGGCAGCCAGCCGTCGAGCCGGTCGGCCCACTCGATGACGGTCACGCCGTCCATCCCCCGCTCGTCAAGGAGGCCGGCGGCGAGCGCCTCCTCCGGATCACCGAGCCGATAGGCATCGACGTGGAACAGGCGCAGGCGCCCGACGTGCTCGTTCATGAGGATGAAGGTCGGGCTGTTCACCACGCTCCGCACCTCGAGCCCCTCGGCGACCCCCTTCGCCAGCTGCGTCTTGCCGGCCCCGAGGCGTCCGACGAGCGCCAGGAGCGTCCCGGGCGGCGCCGCGGCGCCAAGGCGTGCGCCGATCGCCCGCGTCTCGAACGCGGATGACGAGGCGAGGGTGCCGGCCAGGGTCGCGGCCGGGGCGGATCGGTCCACCCGCAGAGGATAGGGCGCTCAGCCGCGCGGAGCGACCAGCGTGGCCTCGAGGTTCGCCATCGGCACCGGCGCCAGGCGGCCGTCCTCGAAGCGAACCAGCCCCATCCGGGCCGGTACGCCCGACGGCGCAGCGTGGAGGTCCTCGAGCTCGGCCACGAGCACACCGGCCCGGCCCTGGAACGGACGCCGATGCGCGATCACCCGCTCGCCGATGCGCGGCAGCGCCCGCCGCGTCGGCGGAGGGCTCGCCTCGTGGACGAAGAGCAGTCCCTCCGCCCCGAACAGGCTGGCCGTGCGCCCCGCGTGGCTGCGAAGCCAGGCGAAGCGCTGCGGATCGACGCCGACCTTGCCGAACCCCTCGAGCAGGAGCACCCCGAACGAGCCGGTCATGCCGCCGATCTCGCGTCGCCGGCGCTGGATCGCCTCGAAGTCGCGCAGCTCCTTGTCAAGCACCCCGCCGAGCACGATCCCGGACACACCCATGGCGCGGGCGCGGGTCAGCGTCTCGGCCGAGGCACGTGAGCCGCCGACGATGATCTTTCCCGTGGCGCTCACGTCGATGGCGCCGGCGCGCAGCTCCTCCTCGGGCGTGTGCACCGCCACGGTGAGCTCGCCGTGCACCGCGTCGCCAGTCCCGCCAACGCCGTGGAGCACGACGCCCGGCACCTCGAGGATGATGGCATCCGGCTCGACCGCGCGGACGCGCCCGTGGACATGGCCGAAGATCGGATCCTCCGCGCCGAAGGGCGCGATGAGCGCACTCCCGTCGCCGGCCGACACGCCGAGCAGCAGCCCGGTGACCGGTGATAGAAGCTCCCGACCCTGCGGGTCGCGCGCGAGCGGCGCGCCCGCTTCAACCGCCTGCCCCGGGCGCGCGAGCAGGAGGGCGGCGACCTGGCCGGGCGGCCGGTGCAGCGCCTCGGTGACGCGGACCCGGACCGGGGGCCCGGGCCGGCGCCGGACGGCAAGCACCTGTTCCGGACGCACCTCGGCGCCGGCGCTCACCGACGGCGTCGCGCCGCGCGGCAAATGGATCCGATGCAGGGTGGCGCCGTTCATCGCACGCCCGCCAGGTTTGCCTCGACGGGCGGGACGGCCGCCTCCCGCGCGAAGGTGTCGCGCCATGAGGCGATGACGGCGCGCCGATCGTCGCTGCGTCGCGGCAGCCCAAGGGGCACGCCGCGGGCGTCGAGAATGAGACCCACCACGCCGCCCATGGCGCTTGCGGTGACGTGACGGCTGCGTCGCGGCCCGCCGAGCGAGGCTCCGTTGTGGAGGTCGATCTCGAGCTCCGCATCGTGACCGCGCGCCAGCGGGACAACCTGCAGCTGACCGCTGCGCAGCTCGAGCGGGCCGATGGTCGGCCAACCGGTGCGATGGATCGTGATGCGCATGAGCAGCTGTCCGGGCCGTCCGCCGCGGCACACCACCGAGGTGCCGAGCGGCACGAGCAGGTCGTCGCGCAGGACGGCCATCCCCTCGCCGATTTCCGCGTCGTCGAGTGCGCCGAGCGGCGGGAGCACCCCGGCGGCATCGAGCGCGAGCTGCGTGACGCCAAGTGGGCGCACGCCGTCGACGAGGATCTGGGCTGACTGGGATGGGCGCGGGGCCGCCGCCAGGCTCCGGCCGGCGCCGATGAGCAGGTCGATCCCGTCCAGCTCGGTTCCGGCCACCCCATCCGCCTCGAGCGCGAGGGCGAGCTGCTGGCGGACGGCAGCGTGCACGATTGCCAGCTCGTCCTCGGTCTGCGGCAGGGTCGACGGGCGGGCGTTCAGGTTCTGGAGCACGTCCGCCACCGCGAGCTCGTCGATCGCTATCGGCATCCAGCGTGCCAGGCGTCCGGGGCCTCCGGCCGCCTGGCGGGCGGCGGCGAGCCCGCCGGCGGCGAACACCCGGCTCTCCGCGGCACCCTCCTCGTCCGAACGCACCCAGGTGAGGTACTGCGAGCCGACGTCCACGCCCACGATGCGGCGTCCGGTCGCACGGGCAAGCTGTGCCACCGAGCGCCGGAACGCGACCGGGGTGTGCTGCCGCGTCCCGGCGGGCTCGATCACCCGCTGCAGCAGGCCCTCGAGCGCGTGGCGCAGCGGCAGGGGATCCTCCTCGGTCGCGCTCGGCCGGGCGTTCGGCACCACCGTCACGGCGTCCGGCTCGAAGAGGAGCGTGACCTCGTCGGCGAGCGACGACGCGCCGGCCCAGATCACCGGCGCGCCCGAGCCACCTCGCGCCGCGGCGACGAGGCCCGCCATCTCAAGGGCCTGGTCCGCGCGCCCGGCCTCGAAGCCGCCGGCAAGGAGCCATGCGTCAACGTCCACCTCCTGGAGCAGCGCGAGCCGCTCGACCAGTGACCGGCCGTCGTCCGCGGTGGCCGCCACCGCGATCGTCCATCCTGCCGACTCGGCGGCCCGCCTTGCCGAGGCGCCCGACAGCTCGTCGGAGACCGCGGCGAGCGCCAGCCGTCCAGCCCGCCGCGGCGTGTGGCAGGAGATCCGCGGCGCCTTTGCCAGGAGCTGCCGCAGGCGATCTGCCACGCGGCGGTCGGCAACCGACTCGAGCCGCGCCACCAGGGTGGCGCGCAGCGCCTCCTCGCCCCACGCGGTCGGCTGGGCGCCGTGGGCGACGAGACGCCATCGGCCGCGAGTGCGTGCCACGACTGCCGCCTTCGTCCACGCCGAGCCCGCGTCGACGAGGAGTGTCATCTCGGCGGTCGCCAACGGCCGCTTCGGCTCAGCCGGTGGCTCGCCGTCGGGGGCGTCCGGTGCGGGCCGCTCGTCGGTCACCGGTGCATCCTCGCCCATCACGCGATCCCCAGCCAGTCGCCGAGCAGGAAGGCGATCCGTTCAAGGAGGACGGTCAGCCTGCTGAACAGCAGGAAGCCGAGCCACCCGCCGAGGCCGGCGAGCATGAGCCAGCGGCCGGCGCCCATCGCGGCGCCCGAGATCCGGCCCCGCCGCGTCCCGTGCAGGAAGGCGAAGAGGACGAGCACGGTGACCGTCGCCGACAGCGCAGCGTTCAGCAGGTCGGCCGGGCCCGCGGCTGGCACGAGCACGCTCGCGCCGAGCTGCGGCAGGAGCGTGCCGACCACCGAGCCGCCCAGCGCGAACGCGGCGGTGGCCGCCACGAGCAGGGCCACCGGCACAGCGGGCACGACCGGTGGCAGCCAGCGCCCCGCCACGAGCGCGGTTGCCAGCAGCAGCCCCAGCCACAGCACTGGCTCGCCGGTGGGGTCAACGATGAGCGGTTCGACCAGCGACGGCACCAGGACCTCCCGCACGGCGAGGACGGCGAGGTACCCGGTCGCCAACCCGGCGAGCAGGAACTGCGCCGCGCGGAAGATGCGCCCGCCACCGACGGCGTACGACCAGACGCCGAGCGTCGCGAGCGCGGCGACCCAGGTCGCCGCGCTGCCTGCGGCATCCGAGCCGAAGAAGCCGCTCACGCCGCCTTCTCCGCGTTCCGCGTCGCACCGCCGATATCGGGCTGTCGCGGGCCCCACGCCGCTCGGAGCATGACGGCCAGGGCGATGAGGAGGCCGACGAGGAGGCCGGTGGCGCTCGGAAGGCCGTTCGCATGGGCGCTGGCCGACGCGTAGGCGGCGCCGTCACGGGCCGTGCCGAGGAGGGCGACGAGCTGGCCGGAGCGCAGGTACGGGGCGACCTCGGGGTGCCGGAAGCTCGGGACGATGGCGGCCAGCGGCAGGTCGGGGAGGCGCGTGCCGACCTGCTCGACCCAGGTACGCGGCCCGAGGTCGACCCCGCCGACCACCAGCGCCAGGTCGAATGCGGCGATGCCGCGCCGGGCGGTGGCGAAGGACGCCGGGAATGCTTCGCCCTCCGCCGGGGCGAGGTCAGTGACGGACAGGACCAGGCCAGCCTCCGCGCCGGCCACGTAGCCGAGGTCGAGCAGCCGATCCGCCGAGGCACCAAGCGACCGCAGCCGGGCGATCTCGGCGGCGGCGATGGCGCGTCCCTCGGTGGTGAGGCTGACCACGGCGATCGCCGCCCCGCGCGAGCGGAGGGCGTCGAGCGCGGCGCGCACGGCCGGCCGGATCTCCGGATAGGTCCCCAGGTCCGGATCCATGGCGACGAGCACGAGCGCACCTTCGGGGAGAGCCTCGAAAGCGGTCGCCAGACCGTCGGCCGCGCCGCGATCCGGGTTCGCCACCTCGAGCCGGTCCGGCGCAAGCGCTCCGTCGAGGAGCACCGCGATGCCGAGGGCCCCGACGAGGAGGATCGGCCAGGTCCAGCCCGGCACCCGCTGGCGACGCGCGTCCTCAGTCATCGGCCCCATCCACCGCGAGGAGGATCCGAGCCGCTTGGATGGCGGTCGCGATCGCGACGCCGATGAGCATGCCACGGAACACGCCTCCGATCGGCACCGACAGGGCCCAGCTCGCGCCCGAGGCGAGGCCCTGGTCGATCGGTCCGCCCAGAGGCAGCAGCAGGACCACGACCACCGCGGCCGCGGCGAGCATGACGGTCACCTGCCGCGAGCGCAGCGTCGCGCCGCGACGCATCGCGGCCAGCGTGAAGAGGAAGAGGAGCGCGAACAGCGCGGCGACGATGGGGGCCAGCAGCGCCGCCACCAGCCATCGCACCGCGGGATCGGCGGCGCCGGTCGAACCGGGATAGAAGCCGGCCATGAGCATCGCGCCGAGGCCGACGAGGAGGAAGGCCGAGCCGAGCCGATCGCCGCGGCCCTGCCACAGGTCGGTCCCGTGGCGCAGGACCAGCGCGACGACGCCGGCCAGCGCCGCCGCGGCAGCGACGATCACGACCAGGCGCAGCACCTCTCGGGCGGCGCCCGCCAGCAGCGGGTTGATGACGACGAAGTTGACGAGGAGGAGGAGGCCGACGAGGACGACGATCGTGGCCGGCAGCGAGCGCCGCACCGCTCAGCTGCCCACCAGTGCGGCGGAGACGTCGATCCCCGCCAGCCACGCCGCAAGCGAGCCGAGGACCACGGTCGCGGCCGCCGCGAGCACGATGCGGTTCGCCGCGGTCACCCCAGTCCGATCCGAGCGCCCGCGAAGATCACTGGCGGCCTGGAACAGCTCGGGCCCGACCATGGTGCCCTCGCCGGTGAGGAGCACCGAGGTCGCCTGCGACGCGTCGGCGGTCCCGAAGCTCGTCGATGCCGAGCGGCGCGCCGATGCGTCGAGCAGGAGGATGCCCTCCTCCGCCAGGCTGCCGGCCACGAACGTGGCGGCCGGGGAGCCGACGCGCACCATGGCGGCCGACGCGGCGGTGGCGCGGCCGTCCCCGAGGTACTCGGCGCTGGACCGATCGCGGCGCTCGAGCGTCTCGGTACGGTGATGCGCCTCGTCGAGCACGCGGTCGGCCATGTGCTGCGCCACCGGGTCGTTGGTCGTCACCCGCAGCGGCACGCCGCTGCGTGCCGCCGCGCGGGCCACGATGCCGAGGATCGGCAGCGCTGCGAGCGTCTGGAGTCGATCGAGGGCGGAGGTTGCCCGGGCCACGCCGGCGGTCCCGAGCGAGAACGCCGCCGCGCCGCCCGACTCGGCGGCGAGTGCCATCGCCCGGCCCACGGCGGCCAGCCGTCCGACATCGCGCAGTGTCCAGCGCGTGGGCGGGCGTGCCACGAGCGAGAGCAGCACGAGCACGACACCCAGCAGCACGACGGAGGCCACCGGTCCGAGGCGCAGCGACGAGGCAGCAACCTGCTCTCCGAGGAGGGCGACGAGGTCCCCCAGCAGCCTCCCGAGGTCGGGCATCAGCCCCTCGCCTCGCGACGGAGGCCATCGGTCAGGCGGTCGTAGGCAGCCTCGTCATCGAGGGTGCGTGCCACTATGGTGGCCGCGCGGCCAAAGAGCGGGCGCGCGATCGGCATGAGGAAGGTGGCGCCCATCGACAACAGGGGGCGGATCGGACGATGGGCCTCGAGCAGGATGAGCGCCGGAGCTGCCAGGCCGCGACGCCCGATCGTGGCGGCGATCGGTTCCTGTGCCGCACGCCGGTCGCGCGCCGTCTCGCTCACCGGGCGGCCCCGAGGGCGCCGAGCGCGGCTCGGTAGGCGGCTCGCTCGACCGGCCCGGCCACCGCCACGACGAGTGATGCGGGCATCGCGGCGCCCGCTGCAGCGCGGGCGGCAAGGACGTTGACGAGCACTTCCGCCGCGCGCTCGGCGTCGAACACGCCTCGCTCGGTGCCAACCGTCGCCATCGCCAGCCGGGAGAGGCCCATTCGACCGGCGAGCTGGAGGCCGGCGTCGATGGCACGAGCCAGGCGATCGGCATCGGGCTGCAGTTCGTGCCCGACGCCGACGACGTGGATGACATACGCGGCCGCCAGCTGCCCGCCGCCAGTGACCACGGCGCTGCCGGCCTCGATCGGCCCCTGGTGCACGGCATCGCGCTCGACCGACTCCCCGGCGCGCAGCCGCACCGCGCGGCCGGCCGGCGTCGTCATGAACAGGCTCTCATTGGCGGGCACGAGGATCGCGTCCACCTCGAGCTCCGCGATCTCCCCCTGCCAGACGTCGATCTCGATCGGGATAGCCATGTCGCTCGGTCCTTGCCCGCTGCGCATCGGATGCCGACGGCTAGGTCCCGAGGTGCAGGCGCGGGAGCCGCCGCCGCAGGGCGGTCGTCACTTCGTAGTTGATGGTGCGTCGCTCGGCGGCGACCTCGTCGGCCGTGATGCGCGCCCCATCCTGCTCGCCGATGAGGACGAACTCGTCGTCGTAGGTTACATCATCGATCTCGCCGAGATCGACGGTGATGCCGTCCATGCTGACCGTCCCGACCACCGGCGCCCGGCGCCCGCGGACGAGCACGCTGCCGTTGTTGGTGTGCAGCCGCGGCCAGCCGTCTCCATAGCCGATGCCGAGCGTGGCGATGCGTGTCGCACGCTCGGCGCGGAAACGCAGCCCGTAGCTCACGGCGTTACCGGCCGGCAGGTCGAAGATGCGGAGCGGCAGGGCCTTCAGCGCCAGCGCCGGACGCAGGCCCGTGTCCTGTGGCGCCGCCCAGGCGGGCGCCATGCCGTAGAGGCCGATCCCCGGCCGAACCGCATCGGCGGCTGAGCCGGCACCGGCCAGGATGCCCCCGGTTGCGGCCAGATGGACCAGCCCCGGGTCGAGGCCGGCCGAGCGCATCGCGTCGAGGCTGCGCGCGAGCACGAGCTGCTGAACCTCGGTGTACGCGTCGTCCTCGCCCGCCACGGCGAGATGGCTGAACGTCCCCGCCAGGCGGAGGTGGCGGCTGCGGCTGATCCGCGCCGCGAGCTCGAGGGCCGCGTCCGGGGCGGCCCCCTGCCGCCCGAGCCCGGTGTCGACCTTGAGCTGGACCGATGCGCGTCGCCCCGCTGCGGCGGCGGCCGACTCGAGTGCCTCCACCCCGCGGCCGTCGTAGACGATCGCCTCGAGATCGGAGGCGACTACCTGCGTCGCCTCCCGGCCGCCGATGGCCCACAGCACGAGGATCGGCAGCCGGATCCCGGCCTCTCGCAGCTCGAGCGCCTCGCCGACGGTCGCCACCCCCAGCCGCTCGACGCCGGCATCGGCGAGGGTGCGCGCCACCGGGACCGCCCCGTGGCCATAGGCATCCGCCTTCACCACCGCGATGACCTGCTTGTCGGTCCCGGCCAGGCGGCGGAGCGCGGCCAGGTTCGCGCGGATCGCCGCGTGGTCGACCTCGATCCAGGCCCGATGCCGGCTCCGCGTCCCGATCTCAGCCACCGACATCAACCGCGGCCCCCGCGGAGCTGCTCGATCGACTCCGGCAGGAGCGCGGCGATATCCCGAGCGATCACCCCTGCCCGCCCGATGCGTTCCTCCGCGAGCAGCCCCGCGGCGCCATGCACCGCCACGCCGCAACCGGCCGCGACGATGGGCGCGCAGCCGCCCGCCAGGAAGGCGCCGATCGCACCCGCCAGCACGTCACCGCTGCCGGCCGTGGCCAGGGCCGGGGTGGCGACCTCGGAGCGGAGGACGTCACCGTCCGGCGAGGCGACGAGCGTCCGCGCGCCCTTCAGGACGACGACCTGGCCCCAGCGGATGGCAGCCTCCGCAACCGCCTCGGCGCGAGCCGCGTCATCCTCGGCCAGGCTCGACTCCTGCCCGGCCACGCCGGTCAGCCGGGCGAACTCGCCGGGGTGCGGAGTGAGCACGAGGGGCCCGCTCAGGGGACGCCACCAGCCCTTCTCGGCGGCCAGGGCATTGAGGCCGTCGGCGTCGACAACAGTCGGGACCCGCACCTCGGCGAGCAGAGAGCGTGCGCGTCGCTGGGTCGCGGGATGCTGCCCCAGCCCGGGGCCGATGACGAGCGCGTCGTAGGCGCCCACCTCGGCCGAGAGCCGTCGCCAACCCGGCGGAGCGACCAACCCTGGCGCCTCCTCGGGCAAGAGCATCGCGGTGAGCTCCGGAACGAGGCCCATCAGCCGCGTCCCGACCGACTCCGCGTTCGCCAGGCAGACGAGCCCGGCGCCGGTTCGCGCGGCACCCATGCCGGCGAGCAGCGCCGCACCGGCGTACTCCTGCGAGCCGGCCACGACGAGGACGCGGCCGAACGTGCCCTTGTGCGCCCGCGCCGGCCGGGCCGGCAGCCGATCGGCCACCCAGCGCTGGGTCAGGCCGCGAATCGCCACGGTGTCAGCCATCCTCGCCGCGGTGCGCGATGGCCACGGCGACGGCCATCCGACGCTCGTGGCTGATCGAGACCGTCACGTCCTCGAGGTCGAGATACGCGG
>Ga0214468_1000440_pt1 | contig 13048 bp, 14 predicted proteins | sample RVTome_9_FD_187334 | JGI IMG/M metagenome (GOLD analysis project Ga0214468, IMG submission 187334) | Soil microbial communities from uranium-contaminated site in the Upper Colorado River Basin, Wyoming, United States - RVT155D38 HiSeq ...
TCCTCGTCGACCACGCGATCGAGGAGGGGATCCTCGACCAGGCCGAGGACAACGCTCGCTCTGTACTCACCGACTTCCTACTCTCCGTCGGCTACAGCGACGTGGTCGTCGAATTCGAAGAGCCCCCGGAGGAGTAGTGGCGAAGGCAGGGCTCTACACATCGTGAGCGCGATCGGCCATCCTGGGTGGGGAAGCCTGGTTGGGAGGCGGGGTCAGCAGCAACTCCTCGTCTCGAGCCAAGCTCGAGACGCTACATCCGGAAGACACCGAACCGGTCGGTTCCTTTCACCGGGCCGGAGTGGATCGCTGACAATGCGATCCCAAGCACTGTCCTGGTGTCGCGGGGGTCGATGAGCCCGTCGTCGCGGACCCGGGCCGTCGAGAAGTAGGCCTGCTCCGACTCCTCCATCTGCCTGGTGAGCTCGGCGTTGCGCTGGGCGTCGGCCTCCTCGTCGAAGTCGATGCCCTTGGATTCGGCCGACTGCCTGGCAACGATCGACATGACACCGGCGAGTTGCTTCGCCCCCATGACCGACACCTTGTGGTTCGGGTAGCCGAAGACGAACCTGGGCTCATAGGCCCGACCCGACATCCCGTAGTTCCCGGCTCCGTATGAGACCCCCGCCATGAGGGAGATGTGTGGGACCTCGGAGTTGGCGACCGCGTTGATCATCTTGGCGCCGTCCTTGATGATCCCTCGCTGCTCGTACTCCTTGCCCACCATGTACCCGGTGGTGTTGTGGATGAAGAGAATCGGGGTGTCGTAGCGGTTGCACAGTTGGATGAACTCGGTGGTCTTCTTGGCCTCGTCGCTGAAGATCACCCCTTGCTGGTTGGCGATCACCCCGATGGGAAAACCGTGTAGCGACCCCCACCCGTTGAGGATGGATGTCCCGTAGACCGCCTTGTACTCCTCGAGGCGGGAGCCGTCGAGGGTCCGGGCGAGGATCTCCCTCATGTCGAAGGGGGTGCGAAGGTCGGGCGGGATGACGCCGAGGATCTCGTCGATGTCGTGGACCGGCTCGTCCGCGGGCTTGGTAGGCCCGTAACCGAGCTTGCGCCAATTGAAATGACTGACGATGTCTCTGCCCATGCGGATCGCCTCGTGCTCGTCGTCGGCGAAGTAGTCGCTGAGACCCGAGGTCTTGGAGTGCATCTCGGCGCCGCCCAGCTCCTCGTCGGTCGACTCCTCACCCGTCGCCATCTTGACCAGGGGTGGGCCGCCGAGGAACACCTTGGCCTGATCGCGCACCATGACCGCGTAGTCGCACATGGCGGGGAAGTAGGCGCCACCTGCGGTGGAGCTCCCGAAGACGATGGCAACGGTTGGGATGCCTTGTTTGGAGAGGCGGGTCAGATTGCGGAACCACTTGCCCCCGACGAGGAAGACGTCGGCCTGGTCGGGGAGATCGGCGCCTCCGGATTCGACCAGGTTGATCAGGGGGAGCCGGTTCTCCATGGCGATGTCCATGATCCGAAGTGACTTGGCCAGCGTGTACCGGTTGAAGACTCCCGCCTGGCTGGTGGGGTCGTTGGCCAGGATGGCGCACTCAACCCCGTCGATCACCCCGATGCCGGTGACGACATTGGCCCCGAGGGGTTTGTCGGTGCCCCATGCGGCCAGGGTGGACAGCTCGAGGAAGGGCGAGTCGCGGTCGACCAGGAGCTCGATGCGCTCACGAGCCAGCAGCTTGCCGCGCTCCCGGTGCCGTTGGACGTACTTCTCGCCTCCGCCGAGGCGGGCGTCGGCCTGGAGCTTCTCGAATTCGGTGAGCTTCTCCTCCATGGCCGTTCGGCGGGCCTGGTACTCCTCCGAGTGCGTGTCGAGGCGCGTCTTCAACACCTGCATGGAGCAGAGGCTAGGCGCTCGAGGCTCTGCTATCGCAGCAGGTCTCGGGAATCAACGACGTCCTTGATGCCCGGCTGAGTATCGCCGGGCGAGGGGGCTCTCACCCGCTGTGGACGGCAGACTCCTGATAGGGCTCGAGCATGATGCACTCGCCCGGGCACTCTTCGGCGGATTCGATCACATCGTCGATCAGCCCGTCGGGGACGCGGGCGAGGCCGCGGGCTCCGTCCGGAGCGTCCTCGCCATCGAATACAACGGTGTTTCCGAAGTGCTTGGACTCTTCCTTGACGACCCAGAGGCCATCGTCGCGACCAACGAACACATCGGGCGTGATCTCCTCGCAAATACCGTCGCCGGTACAGAGGTCTTGATCGATCCAAACCATTAGCTTGGTTGCGTCGGCCATACCCCCAAGTTAGATGGTCGGGGACCGCTACCCAACTCGAACAGGAAAGTCATGCAGGAAGTACTCGAGAGACTCCAGACCCAAGTTGGTCAGGAAGTAGGGGTCAGCAATTGGTGGGAAGTCACCCAGGAGCGCATCGATGCCTTTGCCGACGCCACCGATGATCATCAGTTCATCCACGTGGACCCCGAGCTGGCGGCACAGACGCCTTTCGGGGGGACGATCGCCCATGGGTTCCTCACCCTGTCGATGTCCGTTCCCATGGCGACCGAGGTCCAACTCGACGTCGGCAACCCGCTGATGGGGGTCAACTACGGACTGGACAAGGTTCGTTTCCCGGCCCCGGTGCCGGTGAACTCCAGGATCCGGATTCGGGTGACCCTCGACGAGGTGTCCGAGGTCCCCGGCGGCATCCAGATGAAGCAGACCATGTTCACCGAGATCGAAGGCGAGGAAAAGCCTGCAATGGTCGCCGAACGCCTCACCCGCCTCTACTACTGATTCGTCTCCAGGTCCTCGGCGTCCGATTGCTGGGAGTTGCCTTCGTCGTCTCAGGGACGTGACCGGTCAGGCTGTGTCGACACGACGTGCCTCTCGGAGACGGAGTTAGCCGAGCGAGCGTCCTCCCCCCACCACGACGACGTGGCCTGTGATGTACGACGACAGGGGGGTGAGCAGGAACCAGACCACATTGGCGATCTCCTCCGGTGTGCCCATCCGCTCCAGTGGAATGGCCGAGATCATCTTGTCCAGGACCTCTTCGGGTATGGCCATCGCCATCTCCGTGCCGATCAGACCCGGTGCGATCGCATTGACCCGGACGTGCGGAGACAGCGACAGCGCCATCGCCCTGGTCAGCCCGACCACTCCACCTTTGGACATGGAGTAGTTGAACTGGCCGAAATTGCCGAGATAGGCCCTTGAGGCGATGTTCACGATCGCCCCACCCTCTGTGATCAGCGCGGCGCAGGCCATCGAGAGCCGGTAGGCGGCGCCGAGGTTGACATCGAGGACCGCCGAGAAGTCCTCGTCGGTCAAGTTGATAAGCCGAGCGTCGCGGGTGATGCCGGCGTTGTTCACCAGACCCATGAGGGGAACCTCCGTCTTCTTCACAGCCTCGACGACTGCGGCGACTCCCTCGTCGCCGGTCAGGTCGACCTGCACGGGGACGATATCGGCGTTGGCCAATCCGAGCTCCGGCGCCAGATCGACTCCTATCACCGTGAAAGCGGGGTTGGCGGAGAGCCTTTCGGTGATGGCGCGCCCGATTCCCCGGGCGGCGCCCGTGACCACGATGCTCCCGGTGGTCAGCGAGTTGCCGGTCATGGAAGTGCCTTCCCGAGATGCGACGAGCCCAATCGGATCAGCTCACCAGTGACCCCATCGGAATCCTCGGCGAGGCGCTCCGCCCAGCGACGGACCACTTCCGGGTCGGCGTCGTCGTCGAAGGCGACCACGTTGGCAGACCAACCCTTCCTGGACCCTTCGATGGCCGCGGTGCGGGCCGCTGAGAGAAGTCCGGTGGCCACCATGGCGTTTCCCGCCCCCCGCCGGCCCAGGAGGTCGTCGTGATGCACCACGAAGACGAAACTCTCCCCGGCCCGAGCCGCAGAACGGCTCATCTGGAACGCCCGTTCCAACTCGGCCTTGATCTCATCCCAGCCTTCACCCACGGGTTGAGCGTGATGGATGTTCATGATTCGATCGCCCTCCCTTCCACGATCATGGTCTCGACGGTCTCGGCGTCGACACCCATCTCGTGGAGGATTTCGCGAGTGTGCTCGCCGAGTGTCGGCGGCAGCGACATCGCCTTGGCCTGTTCCCCGTCCAAACGGAGGGGCGAGCCCGTCGTGCGGACGTGACCGGCTACCGGATGCTCGAATTCGAGGAGCATCCCGTGATGCCTGGCCTGGGGGTCGTCGAACGCCGCCGCTATGTCGAGCACCCTCCCCACCGGGATCCCGGCCTGTTCCAGGAGCTCGACCCAGTATTCGACGCTCTCGGTCTTGAAGAGGCGGGACAGCTTGCGGGTCAACGACTCCAGGCCGGTCATCCGCTCCTCGTTGCTGGGAAAGTCTCTGGCGAGGTCGGCCCGCTCGATGGCGTCGCAGAGGAGCTCGAAATGCCGATCGGAGACGATTGCCAGGGTGAAGTGACCGTCGGCTGCCTCGAACACCTGGTTGGGGGCGAGAAACGGGCTGGCAGTACCTGTCCTCTCCGGTTGTGTGCGGGTGGCGAAAGCGATGGCGTTCCACCCCGACTGGACCGCCATCAGCCCGTCGCGCAATGAGACATCGATTCTTCGCCCCCTCCGCGGCCTTTCGGCGAGCGCCGCCGTGACTGCCAGTGCCATGTTGGTTCCGGCGACGTAGTCACCGATGGTGGTTGCGGTCTTCCGGGGCCCGTCCTTGGGGTCTCCGGTGATCGAGATCATCCCCGACTCGCCCTGGAAGATCACATCGATGCCGGGGCGCTTGGCATAAGGACCGTCGGAACCGAACGCAGAGACCACTGCGTAGATCAGACCAGGGTTGAGCTCACGGCAGCGGTCCTCGCCGAGCCCGAGACGCTCCATGGCACCATGCCGGAGGTTGTGCAAGAGCACATCGGCCTTGCGGACGAGATTGTCGAGGACACGCTTCGACACCCAGTCGTTGGTATCGAAGGCGAGGGACTCCTTGCCCCGGTTGACGGCCATGAAGAACGCCGACTCGCCATTCTGATAGGGACCGAACCGCCTCCCCAGGTCGCCCGAGCGCGGCTCGACCTTGATGACCCTCGCCCCGAGGTCGGCCAGGAGCATTGCGGCGTACGGAGCGGCGATGAGATTGCCCATTTCGACGACGGTGGCGCCATGGAGGGGCCCGGCGTCAGCGGCCACGATCGGCCCTAGACACGCTCGATGACCGTGCTGATCCCCTGGCCGACTCCGATGCACATGGTCGCCAGGCCATGACGTTTCCCACTCTTGACCAACTCGTGCGCCAACGTCACGAGAAGGCGGGCGCCAGATGCCCCCAGCGGGTGGCCGATGGCAATGGCACCGCCGTTGACGTTCACCTTCTCAGGATCGAGATCGAGGAGACGCATGCTGGCCAGGCTCTGAGAGGCGAAAGCCTCGTTCAGCTCGACGAGGTCGAGATCCTCGATGGTGATACCGGCGCGCTCGAGAGCCTTCTCCGAGGCGGGGACGGGGCCGATGCCCATGACGTCGGGATGAACTCCGGCTGCTCCGGATGAGACGATACGCGCCATGGGGGTGAGCCCGTGCCGGCTCAGCCCGACCTCGGTCGCCAAGAGCAGAGCGGCCGCCCCGTCGTTCATAGGGGACGAATTCCCGGCGGTGACGGTGCCTCCCTCCTTGAAGACCGGTCGAAGTCCGGCGAGGACCTCGAGGGAGGTATCGGCACGGGGGCCCTCGTCGTTCTCGATGGAGATCGTCGAGCGGCGTCGCGGGTCGGTGGGGGCGTCGATGGGCTCGATCTCGTCGTCGAATCGCCCGGTCTCGACCGCTGCCAGTGCCTTCTGGTGACTGGCGAGGGCGAATCCGTCCTGATCTTCGCGGTTCACGTCGTACTTGTCGGCCACCACTTCGGCGGTCATCCCAAGGGTGATTGGAGGGTAGAGCCGATCCATCTCGGGATTGACCAGGCGCCATCCGAGCACCGTGTCGGCCGAGTCGGGGAGACCTGTGGCGAAGCCCTTTTCCGGCTTGCTGATCACGTAGGGAGCGCGGCTCATCGACTCCGAGCCACCGGCGATCATCACATGTCCCCACCCGTCGTCGAGGGCATGGGCGGCTGAGACCACCGCCTGCATCCCTGAACCGCAGAGCCGGTTGACCGTCGCCCCCGGGATCTCGATGGGCAACCCGGCGAGGAGCCCGGCCATACGGGCCACGTTTCGGTTGTCCTCGCCCGCCTGATTGGCGGCGCCCCACTGGATGTCCTCGACCGCCATCGGATCGAGGTGCGGGTTCCGCGCCATGAGCCTCTCCACGGTGTGGGCCGCCAGGTCATCGGGTCGCACCAGCGACAGCTGCCCGCCGAGCTTGCCCATCGGTGTTCGACATGCGTCGACGATGTACACATCACTCATCTCGCACCCAATCTTGGTCGATCGGGCACGGTGGCGCTGCAACCAGGGCCGTTCTGGGCCCGACTCGGCGCTCCGGGCGCGCTTGATCGGCACTGAGGAGTTGTTGGTACGGTTCGGCGGCCATGGACAAACCAGACAGACTTCACTTCACCGAGGACGAGGAGGCCAATCGGCTGCTGGCGACGGACGGTCTCGCCCTGCTCCTCGGGATGCTCCTCGACCAGCAGTTCCCGATGGAGAGGGCCTTCTACGGCCCACAGTTGCTTCGAGAGCGTCTCGGGGAGGACCTCGACGAGGAGCGCATCGCCACCTGGGATCCGGAAGAGCTGGCGAAGGTCTTCCAGGGGCCGCCGGCAATCCATCGCTATTGGTCGGCGATGGCCAAGAGGGCCCAGGCAATGTGTCAGGTCCTCATCGAGGACTACGACGGAAAGGCCGAGAACCTTTGGGAGACCGCCGACACCGGTGCCGAACTGCTCAAACGTCTCAAGTCCCTTCCTGGCTTCGGCGACGGTAAGTCGCGCATCTTCGTGGGGCTCCTGGGGAAACGCCTCGGCGTGCGTCCGGATGGATGGGAGGAGAAGGCCGCCGATTGGCCGAGTATCGCCGACGTGGCCACCTTCGACGACGTCTCCGTGCTCAGGGAGCAGAAACGCGCCATGAAAGAGGCAAAAAAGAACTGAAGTGACCTCAATTACCTGACGATCTCTGCCGATACCTATTTTCCCAGAGAGGACGACGTTGGACGGACCAAACCTGTCGGGTCAGCTGTCTGACTGGAGTATCAACGATCTGCTCCAGATCATGCAGGTGACCAAGAAGACCGGGTCACTCGACATAGAAGGTAAGCGCAGAGGGCGCGTCCATTTCGTCGATGGCGCGGTGACCGGCGCCGAGCTCTCCGGCGACAAGGGCAGCTACCAGGGCACAGACCGTGGCGCCATCGCCGACATCCTCTACGTCCTGTCCACTCTCGACACTGGCTCCTTCGGCGTTGGTGCGGCCGACGGTCCCGATGGTGAGGGCTACGCCGTCGAGGACATCATGGGCGAGGTTGCCGCCCTCCGCTCTCTGGAAGGCGAAGTTATCGATGCCGGTCTCTTCGAAGCCGCCGGTGTCCACCTCGTCGGCGATCTCGAAGGTCCCATCACCATGGAGCCGGACGAGTGGCAAGTCCTCGTCGCTCTAGTCCAGCCCTTCACCTTCGGCGCCCTGGAATCGGCCGTCGGGCGCGGGGGCGCGGTCCGCATATTCCACACGCTCCACCGTCTCGGTGTCATGGAAGCCATCGACGGTGACGACGAGTCGAAGTGGCTCGACAATCTCGCAGGTGGGTTGGCTGCCCCATCATCCGAGCCGACGTGGTTGGAGCGAGTTTCCGAGGAGAGCACGGCCAAGCACATGGCCCCGCAGCCCGAAGACTCGGAGGCGGTCGATGCCGACGTCGAGCCGGAACCGGAGCCGGAACCTGATCCCGCGCCGGTGCCAGAGCCGCGTCCCGAGAAGGTCCGGGAGCCGGCCAACCTCCGCGGGGTCTCTGCAGATGCCTCTACCACCCTCACCGACGGGGTCTACGACGAGATCAGGCGACTACGCAGCAAGGTGGCGGAGAAGTAGCACCGGCGACGGACCACTAGCCTCGCCCGCCGATGCCCGAGTCGAGTCCATGGAAGCGTCATCGTCCCTTGTTCATCGGCCTGGCCGGCGGTTCGGGATCGGGTAAGACCACCATCGCCGAGGAACTCGTCGGCCGGCTCGACGGCAGGGTGGCCCTTCTCCACCACGACGCCTACTACCGAAACCTGGTCGAGCTCACCTTCGAGGAGCGGACGAGGGTGAACTACGACCATCCCAGCTCGCTCGAGACCGAGCTCCTCGTTGATCATCTCGAGCGGCTGCGCTCAGGATTGGCCGTCGAGCACCCGGTCTACGACTTCGCCCAGCATCTCAGATCGGACGTGACGAAGCGGATCGAGCCGGCGGGGGTGGTCATCGTCGAGGGGATTCTCGTACTCTCCGACCCGCAGCTCCGATCCGAGCTCGACCTGAAGATCTTCGTGGACACGGACCCCGACCTGAGGTTGGCGCGAAGACTCGAGCGAGACATCAACGAGCGGGGGCGCTCGGTGGAGTCGGTCATCACCCAGTACTTCGCCACGGTCCGGCCGATGCACCTCGAGTTCGTCGAGCACTCGCGTCGGTACGCCGACTTGATCATCCCCGAAGGCTTCAACCCCGCCGCCGTCGCCACGGTCGTCGAGCTGATCAGGTCACGTCTCACCTGAGGTCGAAGCCGCAAGGTCACGTCTCACCTGAGGTCGAAGCCGCAAGAAGGAGCGCAGCCTCTAGCCGATGAGCCAGAGCTCCTCTTGGCGCCCGTCGAGGAAAGTGACGCCGTCGTCGCCGAGAAAGGCGTCTTCCTCCAACATGATCCGGGCGGTCTGCCCATCCCACTCGGGCACCTCGACCTCAACCGCCAGCTCGATCGACCAGCCGGTGTTGGCGCCGATCGGGTACTCACCGGGGCCATCGACCGCTTCCTGATTGTCCCAGAGCCCGATCGTCGAGCCTGCGGCATGACCGTGGAGACCGATCGGGTGGGTGTAGACGATGGGCCTGATGCCCTCCGATCTGGCTGCATCGATGGTGCTGCGGAGCACTTGGTTTCCGGTCAACCCGGGCGACATCTCCGCCATGAGTATCTCTTGGAGCCGGTTGCCCTGCGTCAGTCCGGAGACAAGTGAGCCAGGTGGCGTCGACTCCCCCTCCGCCAACACGTAGCCGTGTTGTTGCTGATCGGTGTGATAGCCGTGGCGGACGATGCCGAAGTCGATGTGGACGAGGTCTCCCCTCTCGATGACCCGGTCGTTGATCCCGTCGGCGGGTGACATGGTGTCACCGCCGCGACGCTGCACGGTGACTCCGGGGTGAAACCAAATTCCATGCCCTGAGTCGTGGACCGTCTGGGCGAGCCACCAGGCCACATCTTCGGTGGAGGTCGAGCCGGGGCGGATCACCTCGTCGGACAGGGCGGTGTGTAGGAAGCCGTGAGCGATGCGACAGGCCTCTGCCATGGTTCTCGCCTCCCCGTCGAGACGGGTCTCCAGCCAGCCGATGGCCAGGTTCTCGGCCGACTCGACGTGGTGCTCGTCGATGGCGTGGACCAGCGCCAGGTGCTCGGTGGAGCTCAGCCCGTCGGCCAGCCCGAAGACACCCGACGTGTTGACCCCGATCGTGCCGGCGACGGCGGACAGGTATTCGGCGAGGGCGGCCCACTGGTCGGGCTGTTGGTCGGGATCCCACACCGAGGGGAACGGGCCGACGGGGTAGCGGGATATGGCCCCTCGCTGGTCGCCATGGTCCCGGAACACGAGAATGGTCCTCCTCCTCGCCGTGCCCAGCCAGGTGGCCGGCAGCATCGTGGCGGCGACGGGGTCTTCGTTGTACTCGCGGGCATCGATCACCCATGCCTCGAACCCATGCCGTCTCATGAGGTCGGGGACGATCGCGTCGAGCCGACGTTCCAACAGCCGGTCCCGATCGCCGGCGGCGGTCCTGACATCCATTGCGGCGAAGGTAACACCGCTCCTTAGAATCGCGGACATGTCGGATCGCTCGACCGTTGCAGTCGTCGGAGTGGGGGCCATGGGAGAGGCGCTGGTCGCCGGTCTGCTCGGCGCCGGCTGGCAACCGCATGAGATCACCTTGTGTGTCCGGCGCATGGACCGTGGGGACGAGCTGGCCAACATGACTGGCTGTGATGTGGTTCTCGATGCTGCCGAAGCCATCAGAGGCCGGGACGTCATCGTCATCGGCGTCAAGCCTCGCGACGTCCCCGACGTCCTAAAGGCCATGGCCGGCACGGTCGCCGAGGGCCAAACAGTGATATCGCTAGCTGCTGGTGTCACCACCCAAGCCTTCGAGTCACAACTCGGTGTGGTGCCGGTTGTCAGGGCAATGCCGAACACACCCGCTCTCGTCCGAGAAGGAGTCACCGGGATCGCGCCAGGCAGTCACGCCGGCACCGGGCATCTCGACATCGCACGTGAGGTCCTCGGTGCGGTGGGAGCGGTTCGAATCATGGAAGAGTCTCTCCTCGATGCGGTGACTGCAGTCTCCGGCACGGGCCCTGCCTATGTGTTCCTCCTTGCCGAGGCGCTGACGGAGGCCGCGATGAGAGAAGGCCTGCCCCGCGACGTCGCCGAGAACTTCGTGCACCAGACGATTCGGGGAGCAGGGCACCTCCTCACCGATACCGACAAGGGCCCGGCCCAACTCCGCTACGAGGTCACCTCACCCGGGGGCACCACGGCTGCCGCCATGCACGTGCTCGAGGAGAAGGGATTTCGGGCTGTGGTGGAGGATGCGGTCCGGGCAGCCGCGGTCAGGGCTCGCGAGCTGGGGGGCGGCGCCTGAGTCTCTTCTCGAGGGTCACCACGGCGGTGACGGGCGCGGCACCCATCGAGAAGATCGTCACCGGCACCCGGCCGGGTCGGGCGCTGGCCGGGCGGTTCGTCGCCGGGGACACACTTGACGATGCGGTCGTCGTGGCCAAGAGGCTGAATGCCGACGGCTTTCTCGTATCCCTGGACCTCCTCGGGGAGGAAGTCCACGACCGCGACTCGGCGTTGGCGGCGACCAGGGAATACATGGCCTGCCTGGATCGAATCAGCTCCGAGGCCCTGGATGCCAACATCTCGGTCAAGCCCACTCAATTGGGTTTGTCGATAGACGAAGACCTCGCCATGGCGGCGATCGTGCAGTTGGGGCAGCGTGCTGCGCTAGGACGCACCACAGTCACCATCGACATGGAGGACTCCCGATACACGGAGGCAACCGTGCGGCTGTTCGAGAAGGGTCAGGCATCGCATGGCAACCTCGGGATAGCCGTTCAATCCTGTATGCGAAGGACGCCGTCCGACCTGCAGCGCATCATCCCTCTTGGAGGCCATGTGCGCCTCTGCAAGGGCGCATACCTGGAGCCACCCGAGGTTGCGCTGACATCCAAGGACGACGTCGACGAGGCCTACGCCTCCCAGTTGGTCACTCTGATGTCAGCGCCCACCACCAGGCCGGCCATAGCCACCCACGATGGTGCTCTGATCGAGCTGGCCCGTGGCCTCGCCTCCGATCGTGTCGAGCCCTTCGAGTTCCAGATGCTCTACGGCGTGCGACATGAGCTGCAGCGAGAGCTGGTAGACGCCGGAATCCCCCTCCGAATCTATCTCCCGTTCGGCTCTCAGTGGTACCCCTATCTCACCCGACGGCTCGCCGAGCGGCCTGCCAACGCCCTGTTTCTCGCCAGGGCCCTGTTTCGGGGCTGATCCACGTGACTTCGACGATGGGCCAACCCGTACGGTGCCCACATGACGATTGACCACGAGGCGCTGGCCTCGCATCAGACCATCGACATCACGACCTTCGGGCGCCGGACGGGTGAGCCGCGGCGCATCGAGATCTGGTGGTTCCGGGTCGATGACCGCTTTGTCATCACCGGTACACCGGGCAGACGCGACTGGCTGGCAAACCTCGCCTCCGACCCGAGATTGATCGTCCACGTCGATGGTCTCGATCTCGAAGCGACCGCCACCCTCGTCGACGATGTCGCGTTCCGGCGCCGGGTGTTCACGAGTCCACTCACGAGTTGGTATGCGAGCCAGGCAGAGCTGGATCATCTGGTGGCCACAGCGCCCATGGTGGAGATCCGCATCGCCTGACGGGCGCCCCCATAGCATTGCCCCGTGACCGAGGAACGCTCCGACTTCGAGACGCTGATCGGCCCCGACCGACGACGGGTGAGGATGCCCCGGGGACTGGCCGCATGGGTCAGCGCAGTGGCCGCGTTGGTGGCCATCGGGATGGTGGTCTTATGGCCCACCGACCCCCCGACCTTGGACCTGACCGCATTCGGATTCGCCGAGGACGTCGTCTCGGCCGAGGTGGTCACGGCCGTCGCCGGACCGTGTTCGTATGCGGCGGAGTTGGATTGCCGTCTCTTCCACTTCTCCATCGTGGAGGAACCGGTCGGGGACAGTGTGATACTCGAGTTCCCGGACGAGCCGGGTCAGCCGGATCTGATCGAGGGTGACGGGGTCTTCCTGTCCGTCACCGGACGGGACGACGGCGTGAGCGACTATCAGTACGCCGATCGGGATCGGAGGCTCCTCCTCGTCCTGCTCGGTCTCGTCTTTGCTACCGCGGTCGTGGGTCTGGGCCGGATGCGCGGTGTCGCGGCCATCGCAGGTCTGGTCCTGAGCGTGGCGGTGCTCCTGTGGTTCATCCTCCCTGCCATCGTCCAAGGAGAGGACGCGGTGCTGGTGGCGCTGATCGGTGGAGGCGCCATCGCTCTGATCTCGCTGTACCTCGCCCACGGGTACAACCCGCTCACTCACGTGGCGGCGCTCGGCGCCTTCTCCGCGCTCGTCCTGACGACGGGGATGTCGTGGCTGGTGGTAGCGGCGGCGGAGTTCTCCGGGGTGGCGAACGAGGAGGCGTTCTTCCTCCTCTCGATCCCCGGCCTCGACCTCGGTGGGCTTCTCCTCGCCGGGATCGTGCTCGGAGCCATCGGCGCGCTCGACGATGTGACTGTGACTCAGGCGTCGGCGGTATGGGAAGTCCACGGTGCCAATCCCTCGCTCGACTCCTCCGACCTGTATGCGGCAGGTCTCAGGGTTGGCAGGGACCACATCGTCTCC
>Ga0214468_1000441_pt1 | contig 13032 bp, 13 predicted proteins | sample RVTome_9_FD_187334 | JGI IMG/M metagenome (GOLD analysis project Ga0214468, IMG submission 187334) | Soil microbial communities from uranium-contaminated site in the Upper Colorado River Basin, Wyoming, United States - RVT155D38 HiSeq ...
AGCGTGCGGTTCACCTCGGATGCCCGCTCCGATGCGGACGAGAGCTCGATCCAGCCCGGACCCATGCCGTTGTCGGGAACGCTGACGGCGCCGGCTCCGAGCAGTCGCTCCATGGAGCTCCGCGCCGCCGGGAGCTCGCCGTCGGCGACATGGACGCGGATCAACCCACCGACGGCCAGCATCTCGCTCAGCTTTCCCTGGCGGACCAGCCGACCCTCGTTGATGATCGCCACCTCGTCGGCAAGCTGCTGCATCTCGCCGAGCAGGTGGCTCGACACCAGGATGGTGTGACCTTCGCCGGCGAGGCGCCGCAGCAGGCCGCGCATGTCGACGATCCCGGCCGGGTCGAGCCCGTTGGCCGGCTCGTCGAGCAGGAGCAGTGGGGGATCGTTGAGGAGCGCGGCGGCGATGCCCAGCCGCTGGCGCATGCCGAGCGAGTAGCCGGCGTACCGGTCCTTCGCACGGTGGCGCAGCTCGACGAGCTCGAGAACCTCATCGATGCGGCCCCGGGCCGGCTCTGGTCCGGCCGATCCGATGACGCGGAGGTTGTCACGGCCGGACAGGTACGGGTAGAAGGTCGGTCCCTCGATCAGCGCGCCGATACGGTGGAGCACGGCCTGACGGTCATTGACCGGCTCGCCGAAGAGCTCGACCGTGCCGCCATCGGCTCGCAGGAGCCCGACGAGAATGCGGATCGTCGTCGTCTTGCCGGCGCCGTTGGGGCCGAGGAACCCGTAGACCACGCCCTGCGGCACGGTGAGATCGAGACCGCGCAGCGCCTCGTGCCGGCCGAAGCGCTTCTTCAGCCCCTCGACGTGGATGACCGGTGTGTTCATGGACGTTTCCTTCCCAGCGGGAGTGGTTCGTTTCGGATCAGACATGGAAACCCAGCAGGTTCCAGTGGTTGAGCTGCCAGGCGAGCGCCACGTAGGCGAGCGCGACGAGCGAGTAGTGCAGCCGAGTCGCCAGGCGCCAGTAGCCATTGCGCCAGGCCAGGATGGCCTGGACCAGCACCCCGAGGGTCATGATGGCCGCCGCCACACCGACGCTCAGCATTGCGATGAGCAGCGGGGCCATCTGGTACTCGATGACGCTGGAATCGGCCAGGATCATGACCAGCAGCACGACGAACAGCAGGTAGAGGCCACCCGTCGCGGCGGCCGACCAGCGGGCGATGCGACGCGGACCGGTCCCGTCGCTGCTGCGGCGTCGATGGGCGAGGGCGATGATCGGCCACAGCAGCAGTCCCGACAGGAGCAGCAGCACCGAGATCAGCAGCACGCCACCGTGCAGCGCCGCGGCGTCGATCCAGGGCGCGGGGATCCAGGCGTTCAACGGCGAATAGGCGGTCAGGCCCGAACCACCGAAGACGATGTGCGGCGCCTGGCCGTCGGTCTCGCGGAAGACCATCCGCGCCGGGCCATCGGCCTGGGCAAACTCGTCGTGCGCCACCTGAATCCAGCGCTGTGGCTCCAGGAAGCCCGGGACCTCGGTGACCAGCACGCCATCATCGGCAATCGAAACGCTCATGACCGCGAGCGATCCCAGCAGCTTGGTCAGCGTGGTGCTCGCCACGCGGGTGGTCGCGTACGTGCCGGCGAACCGATCCATCGGGCCGAAGGATCCGGCTGCCGGTTCGGGACTTGGTGCGGCGCCGCCGAACGCATGGTCCCAGAAGGCATCGGAGAAGGCCTCCCGCGCCTCCGGTCCGCCGGCGCTGTTGTAGGCCACGTAGAAGCCGATGTCGTGCTCCGGCGCGAAGGCCAGCAGGGCATGCGAGGTATTCAGGTCACCGCCGTGGCTCAGGATGCGCTGGCCGCGCTCGGTGTGCTCCCAGAGTCCATGGGCGTTGCCTCCCAGGCGCGGGTCATGGGTGAACAGCTGGCTGTGCATCTGCTCAACGGTCGACTGCTCGAGGATCCGCGCATCGTCGAGGCGTCCGCCCCCGAGGTGGGCGAGCAGGAAGCGGCCCATGTCGGCGCTGGTGGCGAGCATGGCGCCGGCCGGCGCGAGCATCGAGTACTCGAAGAACGATTCGACCAGGCCGTTCTCGCCGGCCGCGTACATCTTCGTCACGTTCGGCACCAGCCGCTCGGGGATCGGCTGCCGGGTGGTGGAATGCGTCATCCCCAACGGCTCGAAGATGTTGCGTTCGAGGTACTCCTCCCAGCTCATCCCCGACACCTCGGCCACGAGGTGACCGGCCAGCGCCGCGCCGTAGTTGCTGTACGCCGTGTACAGGCCCGGCGCCCAGTCGCGGTCCGGCATGAAGCGAATGAGCCCGGCTTCGAGATCGGGCACCTCGCCCGCAGCCTTCGCGAACAAGCCTGCGACCGGCCGGTCCTCGAACCCCGCGGTATGACTCAGCAGGTGCCGGACGCGGATCGGCTCGGGGAACGTGTCGGGGATCTGGAATCCGGTCAGGTAGCCGTTCACCTCGCCGTCGAGTTCGAGCTTGCCCTGTTCGACGAGCTGCATGACCGCCGTCCAGGTGAGCAGCTTGGCGACCGATCCGGTCGTGAACAGCGTCGACTCCGCGTCGACCGGGACGTCGGCGGCGATGTCGGCATGGCCATAGCCCCTGGAGACGATCACCTCGCCGTCCTTGACGACGGTGACGGTCACCCCCGCGAGTCCGAATGCATCGACATGGTCGGCCATCAGCTCGTCGACGAAGGCCTCGAGCGCGTGCGGAGTGGTGATGTCGTCCGCGGTCTCAGGGCCGGATGCCGCCACCGCTGACGGCAAACAGAGCAGGACGGCCAGGGCCGTCGCGACCAAGGGGCCTAAGCGGAGTCTGCCTGCTATCGGGCTGTGCAGGGAAGTAGTGGCGTGTGCAATCGTGCGATTGCGGGTGTGGCGGGCGACCCCCATGAAGTCCTCCGAGCGCCGAATGAGGCAGGCGCCTGCTCAACAGGCCCTGCCTCATCGTCATTCGAAGTTGCGCGACGGCGGGGGTGAGGTCGGAGGATGGGCCGCGCTTCGGACGCCACCTCCGTAAGACACCCACCGTACAGCCAGAGTCAAGATCGCGCCACCTCGCCCTCCGCTGGGCGGCCGCTCATGGAGTGCCGTCGCTCATCTCAGGTGCCGGGGACGGTCGCCCGATGCGGTTGCAGGACCATCCCCAGCCCGCCAAGCACGGCCGCGAGCAGCCCCACGGCGTGCGAGACGCTCCCAAGGACGAGGCCGGCCGTGCCCTCGATGAGCTGCTCCAGGAAGATAGGAGACAGCACCGCGGACACGACCAGGCCGACCGCGAGGACAAGCGGAACGACGAAGCCGAGGTATGCCGCCCACCGTCCCGGTCCAATCGCCACCGTGAGAGCCGTGACCACTAGCACGATCGGGCCGGTGAGCGTGGGATAGAGGACCGAGCCCGCGGCGATCTCGAGCACCATTCCGGCGGCGGCGACCGCAAGCCCAGCAACGCTCAGCTTCGCCGCCTTCGGCATCAATCGGAGCTGCCACATTTCGGTATCTCCCAATCGTGTTCGGATGACCATTTCACGCGAGCCGACGACGTGGGTCGCCAGCGCTTACAGCAGGATCCCCACACCGAGCGCGATGAGCCAGAGCGACCATGCGACGTACGCGATCGGCACGATGGCGCCGGCGAGGCTCCAACCCGACTCCTCGTTCGGGCCGACGAACTCGAGGCTTCCGACCAGCAATGCGAGGCCGATGGGAAGGCCGATGATGCCGAGCCAGTCGGCGTGGACCGGGGACCCAAGCACGGAGATCCCGACGAGCAACGTCCAGGTCCCGGTCAGGACGTATCCCAGGTGCTCTCCGATGCCGACCCCGAGCAGTCGATGCACGGCCGCGAACAGAACCTCGATCGTCTCCCGGGTGGCGCCTGCATGAGGGCCCTCCGCGGCGACGTAGCGGCGCGCCAGCTCGGGCACGACGAACGGCCACCGAGCCAAGCCGAGCGCCTGCACGAGGGCTGCGGCACTCCCGACGACGCCGGACGCGACGGCCAGGCCCGCCGGTGCCTCGAGCACCACGGCAACCAGGCCGACCAGCGGCAGCATCATGAGCGCGCTGAGAAGGAGGGCATGCCACCGAAGGAGCAGGCCGGATCCTCCCGCGACGAAGCGCCGCAGGATCTCGTCGGGCTCCCTGCGCAGGATGTCGGGGTAGTCGAACGATCGGCCGAGCTCGAAGAACGCCGCGTTGAACGCCAGCGGGACCGCGATCAGCAACGCGGCCGTGGCCACCTCAGCGTTCATGTTCGATGATCCCCGGCATGCTGCCGCCTCAGCGGCTGGCGTCGACGCGTAGGCCGACGAGGTCGGCGCTGACCTGCCACAGATGCGCCGCGGCCGTGGTGTCGTACGAAGACTTGTGGGAGCGCTTGGCCACGCGGTTGGCGAAGTACTGGCCCGTGAGCCCTTCCACCTCGGGCGAGCTGGCAAGGAACACGGGCGTGTCCGCCCCGCGGTCGGGCTTCTTCATGAAGGGGCGCATCACCATGACCAGCGGCGCAAAGGCCTTCGACGGGTCTTCGGCGCTGAACGCCGTATTCGTCATGCCCGGGTGCAGCGCGGTCGCGGTCACGCCCGTGCCGGCCAGTCGCCGCGCGAGCTCGTAGGTGAACATCACGTTCGCGAGCTTCGACTGGTTGTACGCCGCCTGACCGGAGTACTTCCGCTCGCCCATGAGGTCGTCGAAGTCGATCTTGCCCATGGACTGCGCTCCCGACGACACGGTGACGATCCGGGCGGGCGCGCTCGCGATGAGTCGATCGAGCAGCAGATTCGTCAGCAGGAATGGCGCGAGGTGGTTGAGCGCGAACGTGTGCTCGAGGCCATCCGCGCTGACGTGACGATGCGACCAGAAGCCGCCGACGTTGTTGATCAACACGTCGAGCCGTGGGTACGCGGCCAGAACCTCGTCCGCAAGCCGTCGGACCTCGGCCTGTGACGACAGGTCGGCGGCGAACGCGTCCACGGCGCCGTTGCCCGACTGGCTGGCGATCTCGGCCGCTGCTCGCTGCGTGCGACCCAGCTCGCGGCCGGTGATGCCGACTCGAGCACCCATGGTCGCAAGCCGGACCGCCGTCGCCCGGCCGATCCCGCCGCTGCCGCCAGTGACCAGCACGGTCTTGCCGTCCATGGCGCGCGACATCGTCATGAAGCCACCGCGTCGGGCTGCGGCGGCCCGGCGGTCTGCTCTCCGCCGACGGCCGGCTCGTCGAGCCCGGCAATCAGCGCGACCGTGCGTGGGGAGATATCGGCTCCGGGGGCCGTCGCGCTCGAGTGTGTCATCTCAGTTCTTCCTTCGGCCTGCCTGGGCAGGAGATGCCGATGATGGGGTGGTAATCACGCGGAGCCCTAGGCTCCGACGGCGATGGCTGGTTCGGACGGGTAGCCCGAGGGGAGAGGATGGGTGCCGGCGCCACCGGGTTCAGTGACGGCGCCTACCTGCTCGTCCGCCACGATCAGCCCGTCGCGCATGCGGATGATCCGGTCGCACGTCGCGCCAACCTCGGCGTCATGGGTCACGAGCAGCACGGCATGCCCCCGCTCCTCGTTGAAACGGCGCAGCAGGCCGAGCACCTCGGCGGCGCGGGCGGAGTCGAGATTCCCGGTGGGTTCGTCGGCCAGGACCATGGTCGGTGCGTTGACGAGCGCTCGCGCGATGGCGACCCGCTGCTGCTCGCCACCGGACAGCTCCATGGGACGATGGTCGCCACGGTCGGCCAGTCCCACCGATGCCAGGGCCTCCCGCGCGGACGTCCGCGCCCGGCTCCGAGACGATCCGGCGTACTCCGCGGCGAGCGCGACGTTCTCCTCGGCGGTCAGGGTCGGCACGAGGTTGAAGGACTGGAACACGAAGCCCATGGTTCGTGCCCGGATCTGGGTCCGCTCGCGATCCGAGAGGGTTGTTGCATCCGCCCCGTCGATCCGAAGGTGGGGACTCGGGTCGGTCTGATCCGGGGTGTGGAGCAGCCCCAGCAGGTGCATGAGCGTGCTCTTCCCCGAGCCCGACGGGCCCATGATCGCCACCATCTCGCCGGCATCGATCGAGACGTCGACCCCACGGAGCGCCTGGACGCTCGTGCGCCGCGACATGCGGTAGGTCTTGCCCAGGTTCGTTCCCTCGAGGAGGGCCATCGTTCGCTCCTTCATTCGTAGCGCAGGGCCGACACGGGGTCGAGCCGTGCGGCGCTCCAGGCCGGGATGATCCCGGCGAGCATGCCGAGGATGGTGCTGAAGCCGACCGCGAAGGCTGCCGTCAGCGGAGTGAGGTCGAAGAGCACGGTTCCGCCGGATCGGCCGGCCTCGTTGGCGAGCACGACCACGATGGCGCCGAGGCCGAGGCCGACCAGGCCACCGATCAGGCCGATGACGCCGGCCTCCGCGACCAGCTCGCGGACGATCCGGCGGCGTGAGCCTCCGATGGCGCGCTTGATGCCGATCTCCCGCGTGCGCTCGGCCACGCTCATGGCCATCGTGTTGATGACCGACAGGCCCCCGACGATGAGGCTGATCGCCGCGACGCCGATGATGATCGCGTTGAAGATCATCGTCGTGGCGCCGACGGTTTCCTCGAACTCCGCGCCGGTCATGGTCGCGCTGTTGACGACCGTGGCCTCGATGGCCGACGCGACGACCGCGTCATCGGCGCCCATGTCGGGGTAGGCGATGACCTGGTTGACCAGCTCATCGGCGACGAGGGACTCGGCGACCAACGGTGGGAGATCGGTGAGGTAGATCCGCTGGGCCGTCGCAAGCGGGATGTAGCCGGTCGTATCCGGCGCCGTGAGCGTCGGCTGCAGGGTCCCGAGCACCTCGAAGGTTTCGCCACGGATCTCGATCGAGCTGCCTGCGACCGCACCGTGCTCCCGGGCCAGGCTCGAGCCCAGCACCACGACATTGCCGGCGTCTGCCACAGTGAGCGTCCGTCCGGTTGCGAGCTCCAGCTGGAAGCTCTCGTATCCCGCATCGGCTCCCGGGATTCCGCCGTTGAGCATGTCAGGAACGCTGAACCCGACCGCGGGGTCAGCCACCCACATGATCTCCACCCTGGGGTCCACGGCGGCCACGCCCTCGACAGAGGCGATGGCGTCCGCGTCGGTCAGCCGCATCGGGGACGTGCCGAAGGCGACGCCGTCGGTGACTGTGATCTTGTCGGCGTAGAACTCGGTTCCCATGCCGACCAGACCATTGATCTGGTTGGCCATGGAGCTGAACACGACGAGTGCCCAGATGCCGATGGTGATGCCCACGATGGTGAGAGTCGTCCGCAGCTTGCGCCGCGAAAGCTCACGGAGCAGCCTCATGATGCGGCTCCTCCCGGCTGAACCGGATGCCGAGGCTCGAAGACGACCACGGCCGTCTCGAAAGTTCGGCGAGCGGAGAGGGCGTCGATGTCATCTCCCCAGCCGGGGAAGTCCCGGAACCTGGCCCACAGTCGCTCACGCTCGGCGCCGGTCGCGGCGCGGCCACGGACGTCGCGAGGACCGTCCGGCAGGACGACCGTCGCGTCCGGCTGCGCCCGGAGGTTGAGCCACCATGCCGGATCGGCATCGGCCCATCCGTTCATGGCCATGGTGACCAGGTTCTCGCCATCAGGGTAATAGCCGAGCATCGTCATGCGGGGCACACCCGATCGCCGACCCACGGTGCTCAGCCGGAGCATTCCGAACCTGTTGCCGGCCTCAGGCCGCGAGAGGCCGAGTCGGCCTCCCGTGATGCGGTAAGCGGCACGATGGAGGGCCCAGAACGTCCGCACCAAGGTGCGCGGCGGCAGTCCCCTGCTCGGGGCAGATCGGGCAGTCATGCAGCACCCGCCTTCGTCGCCATCGCGGCCGGAGCGGTGATGGCCGTGCCGGCCTCGTCCGTGTCCGCCGCATTGAACCCGAGTGCAGCCACCGCCGGCGCGCGGAAGCCCTTGAACGCCATCCAGAGGCCGAGCGACAGCTCCCAGACAAAGATCGGTGCGACACCGATTGCGTGCCACGCGGTGCCGCCTTCGGTGATGCCGAAGATGTATCCGATGATCCAGGACGTGAACAGCGGTGCGCCGATGAGTCCGATCACCGGGATGACCCGTGGCACGAGTCCGGATCGGTACAGCAGCCAACCCAGCAGGAACGCGTTCAGCGCAGGGATGCCGGTTCCCAGCACGAAGCTGGTCTTGTACATCGCGACCAGCGAGGCTCCGCCGGCAACCGCACTGGCATCGGTGGTGGCAGCTGCTTGACCCAGGTTGGCGAGCGTGACGACGCTCACGATGCCGATGAACAGGATGGCGGCCTCGAACAGCCGGGAGGCCACGAATCCGATCGCGAAGCCCTCGTGAACGCGCTTCAGGACGGAGTAGAGCGCGACCGCCGTCCCGATGGCGGTGAGGCCGTTGACGATGTCGAGAAGGGCCGCCAGACGGATCTGCCCGTCGGCTCCGGCAATGTACCCGGAGTCGCCGAGATTGGAGCTGAGCAGCAGGGCGGCTGGGATCGAGCTTGCGAAGGTCAGGAGATAGAGGATCCCCGCGACGAGCGCAGTCCTGCGGGTGGCGTCACCGGGGGCCTGCTTCGTGGACGCGGATCTAGTGGCGATAGTCATGTCGATCTCCCTTCGGGTGCCTGGGTAGCGGGCCCGTATGTCGGCCGAGCCGGATCGCGCGCGGAACTGACTTCATTTAGCGTTCCCCGAGGGTGAATGGCGGGTAGCGATCGGTGACCAGCAGGAAGGCGTAGGCGCTCACCCGCAGGCTCCAGCGGCCGACGCCAACGACGTAGTCGAACAGCGGCCTCGGATAGCGCCCGGTGAGGAGGATCGCGAACCAGGCGATGACGATGGCAACCACCGCTCCGATCGCGAGGACGAAGAGCACCAGGTAGTGCGGGATGGCGAGGAACCATTTGACCAGTGGAAGCCAGCGGTTGAGCTCTCCCTCGACGTCGGGGTAGTCGACCTCGAGATGCACCGACTGCTCCTCGACGGTCGAGGGATACCGGTCCGTGAGGAGGCCCACGTACGCACCCACGCGGGCCCCGAAGCGGGTGAGCTCGCGAGCGAAGTCGAACCACCAACGGGGATACCGGACGCGGATGGCGATCATCAGCGCCGTGGCGGCGGCCAGGCCGGCGAGGAGGCCGCCCCCGGTCGCCGCGATCTGCTCACCGGCCGCGGTCACGATCGTCTGGTTTCCGCTCGCGGTGATCATCCCGAGGACGACCGCGATCGGAAGGACCCAGATCAGTCGGAAGAAGGTGGTGAACCGGTCCAGCCGCTCGGGATAGTCGACGTGGAGGCGCGCCGCATACGGAGCGGATGGTGCGTGCACGGCACTCATGTCGCGACCGCCGCCGCCGCCGGGGCGGCCCCTCGAGGATGGGTGCTCTCAGCGCCAACCTCGGTTCCCGTGGCCAACGCCGTGCGGTTGAATCCCCTGAAGATCAACCAGAGGGCTATCCCGATCTCGAAGATCGCGCCGGGGATCAGCAGGAACAGGCTGAGGGGGAGGCCGAAGAGCTCGGACACCGAGCCTGCGGCGTGGAGGACGTAGCCGACCACGCCGAGGCCGGCGAGGAGCTGCGGGATGAGCCGCGTTCGGTAGAGCAGCAGGCACAGGAAGATGCCACCGAAGCTCAAAGTGGCCTGGCCGACGTTGTAGGCGATGGTGTTCGAGTCGCTCAACAGCGAGCCGAGGCCAGGGGCCCAGGCCGCGCTGGAGGCGCCCGCGTCCGCCGCGATCTGCGCCAGCGGGGCGAGCATCAGCAGGAAGATGACGCCGAGGTCCAGGAAGACGACCTGGACCACGATCGCGGCCAGGTACACCAGTGCCGTCCGCTTCCCGTGGTTCTCGAGGATCGGAAAGAAGAGGACGCCCTTGCCCACATCGACCACGGTGTTCAGCAACATCAGGAATGCGCCGATGAGGAGGGTGGTCTGGACACCGGGGAGCCTGGCAAGAAAGTCGGGGACGCTGATGACCGAATTCACGAGCGTGAAGCCGATCCCATAGGTCAGGAACCCGATCAGGAACAGCGCGCCGATCAGGCGGGCGTACGTCCTGGTCGGTGTGCTCTCCTTCGGGATCGAGGTCTTCGGTGAGATGGCCGCGGCACTGGGCGGCAAGGTGGCGTGCATGGTCGATGTCCTCCGTCGGTGGTGAGGGTGGCTGCGGGCCTAGACCGTGATGACGGTCTTGCCGCGAGCGTGTCCCTCACCCACGTGTGCGATGGCCTCTGCGGCCTGGCTCAGCGGATAGGTGCGGTCGATCACGGGGGTGACCGATCCGGCCTCGATCAGGTCGGCGAGGGACTTCAGGTGCTCGGCCTTCATCGACACCAGGAAATTCAGCATTGCCCGGTCCCCGAACGCGAACATGGCCTTGCCCTGGGCGAGCCGGCCCGCGCTGGCGAACCAGCGGTTGCCGAAGCCACCGCCGTTCGGCACGAGCGTGCCGGTCGGGGTCAGGGTGCGCCGCAGCTCGGCGAGCGTGTGGTTCGAGACGTTGTCGAGAATGAAGTCATAGCGCTCGGGCCCTCGGGTGAAGTCATCGCGGGTGTAGTCGATGACATGGTCGGCCCCGAGCGAGCGCACCAGCTCAACGCTCCGTGTACTGCAGACTCCGGTGACCTCCGCGCCCCGGGCTTTCGCGATCTGGACCGCGAAGGTCCCGACGCCACCGGCGGCGCCGTTGACCAGCACCTTCTGCCCGGCCGTGACCCCACGCAGCGCCTGCTGGGCGACGAGGCCCGCCATCGGGGTGGCCGCGGCCTGCTCGAAGCTCAGGTTCGTCGGCTTGGGCGCCAGCTCCTCCTCGGACGCGACGGCGTAGTCGGCGTACGAGCCGTCGGCGGAACCGAATACCTCGTCGCCGGCCTTGAACCGAGTGACGCCGGGGCCCACGCTCTCGACCGTTCCGGCCACGTCGGTGCCGCGCACCGCGTGCTTGGGCCCGCCCATCCCGTAGACCGGGCGGGCGATGTAGGGGAGCCCGCCCATCACGGCCCAGTCGGCCGGATTGACGCCGGCGGCGCGGACGCGAATCAGGACCTGACCGTCGCCGACCTCGGGATGGGCCACGCGTCGCGTCTCGAGGACCGCGGCGGTCCCGTACCGATCCTGCATGACGGCGGTCATGGTGAGCTGAGCAGGTTGCTGAGCGGCAATGGCGCTCGGGGTAACAGCCACGCTGAAGACTCCTCCGGGGCCTGCCGGCCCAATCCGAGGAGCTCAGATCCTGTCCGCGAGGACTTCCCTGCAAAGGGGATCGCGTGCAGCTGGTTGGACAAGGGCCCAACGTCGCGCTCTCGCGGGCACTATGGCCCTACTTCCAGGATGAGTCAAGTTGTTGCGTCAGCATAGTGATTCAGTAGGGTTACGGTGGGCCTGCGAGTCGGGTAAGATCGCCGAGTGGACGACCTGCGAGACAGCCTGCTCCGCGGGGATCTGGTTGACGACGTCCGTCGCCTGATCAAGGGAGGAGCGGACGACCACGCCGCCTGGCTTCGGGAGAACCTGCGCCACGCACTGGTCGTGCGCCGGCAGGACGCTGTGGCCATCGCGGCACTGACCGGTCTCGCTCCGGGCACCATCCGCGGGTTCCTGAAGGGGCGACCCTCCTCGATCGACAACGTGCTCACGATCGTGGAGGCCGTCGGGTACACGCTGGCCGAGCTGGACCAGCCTCCCGAGCAGTTCCGGCGACACGCGCAGGCACGCCTTGACGGCGTCGTCGGCGGCGCCATCGGTACATCCCTCCTGGCATTCGACGAGTCTCCGACGCCGATGGCGCTCATGATGTTCGACGGCACGATCGTCAAGGTGAATCGGGAGCTGCGCCGGCTCCTCGGCTACGAGGACGCCGAGCTGATCGGCCAGCCGGCCGCGACGTTCTCCGACAGCAGCGATGCCCAGATCGCCGAGCGCAGAGATGAGATGACCACCACGGATGTCGTGCACGGACGGGTGACGAGCCTGCGTCGGAAGGATGGTTCGCTCGCCAGCGTGGTCTCCTCGGCCATCGTGGTCCGCGACGGCGATGGGCAGGCGCGCTATGTCATCGCTCGGGCATCGCCGTCTCAGCTCGAGGCCCACGCAGGAGCCGACGGTCCGGCCACCCTCATGCCGGTCGAAGCATTCGAGGACAGAGGCTTGCCACCCTGAGCGGTTCGATTCATCGTCCCTGAGATGTAGCCCCGTTCAACCTCACGACCTTCGACATGCCCGCGGGAGGCCGCCTTGGCGCTTCCGCGGAGCGTCGCGCGCGAGGAGCGTTGCGGGCAGACTGCTGGCGCGAGGTGGCGTTCGGACGCCGTCCTGCTTCGGCCGCGTCTAGACTCAGTGCCATCGCAGATCCGCGGAGGACACCCGACATGCGCATCCCGCTCTCTCGCCTCGCGACCGCCGGACTGGCGAGCCTGGCGTTGCTGCTCGCCCTCAGCTCGGCGGCCGTGGCGGCCGACTATCGCGCCGCCGACCGCGTCCACGTCACGGACGAGGACACGGTGGACGACGACCTGTACGTCGCGGCGGGGCAGACCGTCATCGACGGCCGGGTGGAGGGCGATCTCACGGTGGCCTCCGGAACGGTGGAGGTCCGCGGCGTGATCGCCGGCTCCCTCAACTCGGCCGGTGGCAACGTCACGGTGACCGGCACGGTGGAGGGCGCGATCCGGTCGATGGGCGGCAACGTGACCGTCTCCGGCACGGTCGGCCGCGACGTCGTCGTCGCCGGCGGGAACGTCGAGATCGCCGACGGGGCGTCGGTCGCCGGGGACGTGGCGGGTGCCACCGGCACCCTGCGCGTGGATGGGACGGTCGGCGGCGACGTGCTGGCCGCATCCGGGCAGCTGATCGTCGAGGGATCCGTGAGCGGCGGGATCGACGCGAACCTCGGCCGCCTGCGCATCGGCTCCGGGGCGCAGATCGGGGGCGACGTCAGGTACGCGTCGGAGCGCGACGCCGAGATCGCCGATGGCGCGGAGATCGGCGGCTCCGTCGAGCGCCGCGACCCCGAGTGGGCCGGCTACCGCGCGCTGTTCCCCGACAACGTGCTCACCGCGCT
>Ga0214468_1000442_pt1 | contig 13030 bp, 14 predicted proteins | sample RVTome_9_FD_187334 | JGI IMG/M metagenome (GOLD analysis project Ga0214468, IMG submission 187334) | Soil microbial communities from uranium-contaminated site in the Upper Colorado River Basin, Wyoming, United States - RVT155D38 HiSeq ...
CGACCACCTCGTCGACGAATCGCGTGTCGACCTCCTCGTCCCAGCGGGCCGGGTTGCGCATCGGCCGCGCGGCCAGGCCGGCGCGGCGGTACGCGTTCGGGTCGCGACGCTCGTCGTAGATCTCCGGCATCCCGTAGCGAATGCGGTTGCCCTGGGAGTCGAAGCCGCTCATATCGATCGCCTCCACCGGGCAGACCTGGGCGCACTGGAAGCAGACCTCGCACTTGTGCTCGCCGAACGGGTCGTAGATGAGGTCCAACCGGCCGCGCCAGCGGTCGGGAATCGGCGGTCGCTCCTCGGGGTACTGGCGCGTGACCTTGGGGCTGAAGAAGTTCTTGAACGTCGTCGCCATGCCCTTGGCGATGCCGATTCCGGGAAATGCCATCAGCGCGTCCTCTCGATCACAGGTCGAACACCACGACGGCGATGGCGGTCACGAACAGGTTGACGAGGGCGAGCGGCAGGAGGACCTTCCAGGCCACGCCCATGAGCTGGTCGACGCGCACCCGCGGCAGCGTGCCGCGCATCCAGACCGCGACGGCCACGAAGATGTAGGTCTTGAGGAAGAACCAGAAGATCCCGTACAGCGTGCCGGCGAAGCCGTCCAGCTGTGCCGGGAAGGGCCACGGCGCCAGCCAGCCGCCGAAGAACAGGCTGATCAGGATGCCGCTCATGATGAACAGGGCGACGTACTCGGCGAAGAAGAAGAAGCCGAAGCGCATGCCGGAGTACTCGGTGAACGGCCCGGCCACCAGCTCGCTGTCCGCCTCGACCATGTCGAACGGGGTGCGGTTGATCTCGGCCAGCGACGCGATGTAGAAGATGCCCAGGCCGACCGGCTGCCAGAACAGCAGCCAGCCGTGGTCGCGCTGCCAGGCGATGAGCTCGCTGAAGCTGAGCGTGCCGGCCAGCACCACGGCGCCGACCACCGACAGCGTCAGCGGGATCTCGTAGCTGACCATCTGGGCGGCGGCGCGAAGTCCGCCGAGCAACGAGTACTTGTTGTAGCTCGCCCAGCCGGCCACCAGCAGCCCGACCACCGACAGGCCGAGGACGGCGAAGAAATAGACGATGCCGATGTTGAAGTCGGCGGCGATGGCGCCGGGCGCGAACGGGATGACGAGCATGCTCATGGCGGCCGCCATGTACACCATCCACGGGGCGAGGGTGAACGTCCCGCGGTCCGCCTGGTCGGGGATCGTGTCCTCCTTGGCGAGCACCTTGAAGCCATGGATCGTGCTCTGGAACATCCCCTTCGGACCGATCCGGTTCGGCCCGTAGCGCAGCGCCAGCTGCGCGATGATCTTCATCTCCATCTGGATGATGATGAAGGCTGTCGGGATGGTCAGCAGCAGCAGCAGCGTGGTGGCCAGCAGGAAGCGGGCGACGCCCAGAAGCAGCTCGAAGTCCATCGGCTACTTGTCCACGCCGCCCATGACCGGATCGAAGCTCGCCATCACGGCCATCGTATCGGCCACCAGGCGCCCGGGCATGAGCTTCGGGATCGCCTGCAGGCTGATGAAGCTGGGGTCGCGCATCCGGAACCGATACGGGTTCGGGCCACCGTCGCTGATGGCGTAGACGCTGTAGAGGCCGCGCGGCGACTCGACCGCGCCGTAGGCGCGACCGGGCTTCGGGCGGATGATGCCGGGCACCTGGGCCTGGACCGGGCCGTGCGGCATCTTGTCCATGATCTGGTCGATGAGATGGATGCTCTGCTTGATCTCCGCGATGCGCTGCAGGTAGCGGGCGTAGGAGTCGCCGGCCTCCTGGGTGATGACGTCGAACTCGAGCTGGTCGTAGATCGAGTACGGGTGCGCCCTGCGCACGTCGAACGGCACGCCCGACGCGCGGAGGTTCGGGCCGCTCACCCCGAGCGCGATGGCCTCCGGGCCGGTGAGGCGCCCCATGCCGACCGTCCGTCCACGGAAGATCTCGTTGTCCGTGATCATCCGCTCGTTCATCTCGACGTTCTCGAGGACGTTGGCGCGCCAGGTGCCCAGCCGGCTGAGGAACTCGTCGTTCGTGTCGAAGTTCACGCCGCCGACCCGGAAGAAGTTGAACAGCATCCGCTGGCCGCTGATGGCGGACAGCATGTCGACGACCTCGTCGCGGTTGATGAAGCTGTACAGGATCGGGGTCAGGCCACCGATGTCGAGCGCCAGGAATCCCATCATCAGCCCGTGGCTGAAGATGCGGTTCAGCTCCACCACCAGCGCCCGGATGTACTCGGCCCGCGGCGGCGCCTTGATGCCGTACAGCTTCTCGAACGCGATCGCCGGCGCGTGCTCGTTGTGCATCGTCGACAGGTAGTCCATCGGGTCGACGTAGGTCAGCACCGTCGTGTACGTCGCGTTCTCGCACAGCTTCTCGATGCCGCGGTGGAGGTAGCCGAGCACCGGGTCCACGTCCACCACGATCTCGCCGCGCACCTTGACCACGATGCGCATCACCCCGTGCGTCGACGGGTGCTGCGGTCCCATGTTCACGAGCATCTCGCCCTCTTCGAGGGTGTAGACCTCGCGCTCGCGCTCGGTCTGCGGCGGGCGATCGGGGATGCCGACGGTGTCGAAGCCGGCGTACTCGCCCCCCTCGGCGTGGACCGGCGCCAGGCCCGCCGCGGCCCGCAGGCGCTGCTCCTCCAGCCGATCGAGCTCGATCGGGTCGGGGATGCGGATCTCCGGATCGGTGGTCGTCATCGCGGCCGGCTCTTGTCCGCGTCCGTCCGTCCGGCCTCCACGGATGGCTCGGCGCCGGGGCGTTCGCCGGTCGGAAGGAACGTCGGCGCGGCCGATCGCGTCAGCTCGTCGCGGAAGCGTGACAGGTCCCACGTCTCGGGCCGCTCGAGCGGGTTGACGCCGGCGGCCGGCGAGTCGGCGGCGTCATCGGGCAGGACGAAGTCCCGGCGCTGCGGGAAGCTCTTGTAGTCGGGCGACATGTAGATCCGCCGCAGGTCGCGGTTGCCCTCGAACACGATGCCCATCATGTCGTACATCTCCCGCTCGTGGAACATCGCGCCCTCCCACACGGTCGTGATGGTCGGGATCCGCGGTTCGGCCCGATCGACTCGGGCGCGCACGCGGAGCCAGGCGGGGTGCTTCCAGCTGAACAGGTGGTAGACGACCTCGAAGTGGGCGTCGGTGCCGTAGTCGACGGCGGCCGCATCGGCCAGGAAGAAGAACTCGAGGTCCGGGTCGTCGCGCAGGGTGGTGAGGACCTCGACGGTGCGGGCACCGTCGATCGTGAACTCGACGGTGTCCTCGTCGGTCCACAGGTCACCGAGCTCGGACCCGAGGCGATCTCCGAGCAGGCGGATGAGCGCTCCGGCGACGACGGGCGCGCTCAGCGCACGTCTCCTTCCCAGCGCGTGCGCTGCGGGCCGCGGTCCACGTACGTGCTCCACTGGCCACGGCGCTGCTTGACGAGCTCGTGGAGCTTGAGCATGCCGTAGATGAGACCCTCAGGTCGCGGCGGGCATCCGGGGACGTAGACGTCGACCGGCATCACGCGGTCCACGCCCTGGACGACGCTGTAGGAGCGCTTGAAGCGGCCTCCGCTCGTGGTGCAGGTGCCCATGGCGACGCACCACTTCGGCTCCGGCATCTGCTCCCACAGGCGCACCAGCGGACCGGCCATCTTCGTGGTCAGCGTGCCCGCCACGATCAGGACGTCCGCCTGCCGCGGGCTGGCCCGGAACGGGAACATCCCGAAGCGGTCGATGTCGTTGACGCTGGTCGCGGTGCTCATCATCTCGATGGCGCAGCAGCTCAGGCCCGACAGGAGCGGCCACAGCGAGTTGGCGCGGATGAGGTCGAGCACGTAATCCGCCTTGGTCGGGATCACCTCGAGCAGGCCGTGGAAGCCGCCCTGGGGGTGCTGCTCCATCTCGAACTGGCGGAGCAGCTCGTCGTCGCCGGCGGCGTCCGGAATGATGATCGGGGGCTCGCCGGTCGGCGGCACCGGCTCCGGGAGGTTCGTGGTCGTCGGTCGATCTACTGCCATCGCAGGTCACCCTTCTTCCATGCATAGAACTCGCCCCACATCAGGATCGCAAGGAAGATGCCGATCAGGATGATTCCCTGGAAGCCGATGTCGCGCACCGTGGTGGCCCACAGGTAGACGAAGATGATCTCGACGTCGAAGGCCACGAAGAGCAGGGCGTAGAGGTAGAACGCCAGGCCGAATCGGCTCCAGGTGTCGCCGATCGTGTCGATCCCGCATTCGTACGGCAGGCCCTTCTGCGGGCGGCGACGCCGATGCGTGATGAGCCAGCTGAACAGGATCGTGCCGAAGACGAAGATCGTCGCGGCGATCGCGAATCCGATGACGTAGAGCAGTCCGGTGTGATCCATCTCCACTCCGGTTGCGCGCGTGGTCGTTGGTGATCCGGGCCGGGGCCCGAGTTCGAGTCTCGTGAGTCGGACAGCGTGACGCCCGATCGGGAGTCGTGCTGCACGATCAGTCTAGCAGGGGCGCCCGCGAGCGTGGCCCGACCTCATCGGCCCTGCCAGGCCGCGGCCACGATCAGCCGCAGCCCGTCGCTGACCAGCGCGTGACCGCCCAGCAGGAACGGCACCGGCGCCCGTGCCGCGGCCTCGGTCAGCTCCCGCAGCCATGGCGCTGCGACCCGCCCCCAGTCCCCGAAGTCGGAGGCGAAGCGCTCCTCCTCCGGCGGCCAGGCCGACGCCTCCGCCGATCCCCCAACGGCCGCCATCAGCACCCGGGTGTCGAGCACCACCGCGTCGCCGAGGCTCCCCAGCTCGCCGATCAGCTCCGCCGGAGAGGTCCGCGCCATGAAGGCGGCCAGGATCGACCGCGGTGGACGGCCGCCCCCGCGGGCCGAGCGCATGCCACGCTCTTCGACGAGCGAGCGCACGCGGCAGGCCGTCTCGGTCTCGAGCGCCTGCGAGGTGGTGGCGGGCACGCGACCGGCCACCACCAGCTCCGCCGACCGGTCGCGCATCACGGCGCCGAGCCGCTCGAGGTGTGGCACCTCCAGCCCTCCGCCCCCCGGCAGGCGCGCCATCTCGAGGAACCGGCGAATGGCGCCATCGAGCACGCGCGTCCCCGGCAGGCGGGTCGCCAGCCGCAGGAGCGCCAGGTCCAGGGTGGTGTCGACGTCGAACCGCGCCCAGCTGGTCGCCTCCAGGTCGCGCCACGCGAAGCCCGCATCGGCAAGTCGTCGCGGTGCCGCGTTGTCCGTCTCGCACGCCTCGAGCGCATGGAGGGCTCCGTCGAGATCGCCCGCGACCACGAAGGCATCGGCGCTGAATCGGTTGTTGGCGACGACCTCACCGGGAATCGGCGAGAGGAGATCGTCGAGGGCGTCATCCGCCAGGAGGGCCATGGCGCTGCCGCCGGCGTAGCCGATGGCGTCGATCGCCGTCCCGCCCACGGAGGCGAGCGCCCGTCGTGCGGCATCGGTGTACCAGCGGCCCCAGCGAAAGCCGCCGGACCTGGCAGCCGGCAGGGGCGCCACGGCCGCACCGAGCCGTCCGAGGCGGCGCGACAGCTCGGTTGCCAGCATGCGCTGCCCGTCAGCGGCGATGGCCGAGTGGCTGCCGAACGGCTGGCCCTCGGGGGGGACGGTGACGAGGATGAGCGGAGCGGGTCGCTCAGCCATCGGACGCGGCTACAGCCGCTCGAAGCGCTCCACCGGCAGCACGAACACCGTCGCGCCACCGACCTCCACCTCGACCGGGTACGGCATGTAGAACTCGCCCGGCTCCATGATCGGCGGCATCGGGTTCACGAACTGCTTCCGCGAATGGCAGTTGGCGCTGATGATCTCGAGTACGGCCTCGACCTGGTCCTCCTCCACGCCGACCAGGATCGTGGCGTTTCCCTGCTTCAGAAAGCCGCCGGACGAGTTGACGCGGGTGGCGCGGTACTCCTTCTCCAGGAGCGCGTCCACCAGCGTGGCGGCGTCCTCGTTGTGGACGATGGCGGTGACGAGCTTCATCCGTGGGGGCTCCTTCGTTCACGGGGGCGCGCCGGGCACGGCGCAGACGCCGTGAACAGTATGGCGCAGGGGAGCGGCCGAGGGCCACCCGTCACGCGCTCCGCGGCCGAGGTCGACGGGTCGTGCACTCGAGCGCGTTGCGAGCGGGCCATGCAACCGCGCGGCGCATCGGCGCATCCTGTGCGCCATGGGTGCCCGTCTGCTCGAGATCGGCGTGGTGATCGCCACCGCGCTGTCCGCCGGGCTGCTCGCGCTCATGCTGGTCGCCCCGCTCCTGCCGCAGCCCGCGGCGCTGGACGAAGCGCCGAGCTCCACGCCGCTCGCGTCGGCCTCGGTCTCGCCCGACGACGACCTCCCGCAGTTGGGGCTGTTCCTGATGCGGAACCCGTTCAGCCTGGGTCCGTGCCTGGCGATCGAGCTCGTGCCGCAGTCCTACCCGGTTGCCGAGGGCACCGAGGGCACCGCCACCGTCATGTGGTGGCAGCGCGGGATGACCGGCTGCGACGGGCGGACCGGCGAGGTCGAGACGGTCGAGGCACGCACCCACGCCGTCCCCGACAGCACCGATCCGGACGCCGCTCCCGTCGGGTACACGCTCGAGTTCTCGATGCCCCTGTTCGACTTCAACCTCGGCCCAATGGAGGACGAGCCACCGGTGCACGTATCGCTCACCATCCTCACCCGGCAGAGCACCGACAATGTGCTGCAGGCCGTCGAGGATGCCCCGGGCAGCGGCCAGGGCTACGTGCTCGACCGGGTCCCGGCCGTCGATCCGCCCCTCAACCCGCTGCCCACGCAAGTGCCTGCGGCGGGCGGCCCTACCGGCCTCTACCTGCTCCGCGGGCCGTTCACTGAGGGTGCCTGCCTCGCGATCGAGCTCACGAGCGACGCGTATCCGGCCGACCCGGCCGTGCCCGGGACGGCGACGATCCTGTGGTGGGAGCATGCCGGCTCCGATCCGGACGACCCGGCGCTCTGCTTCAGCCGGATCGGGGAGATGCACGAGGCGGTGGCCGTCGTGATGGCGATCCCGGACGAGAGTGGTCTCCCGGCACGGTACGGCGTGCGGTTCTCGGCACCGCTCGCGGGAGCGGAGAATGACGAGCTCGAACTCGCCATCGTGGCGGCCGACAGCAACCGCGACCAGCTCCAGGGGGTGAGGATGGTTCCCGCCGGGACCGAGCCTCTCGTGTTCGATCGCGTGGACGAGCTCAATCCGCCGCTCGCGCCTGCGCCAAGCGCCTCGCCGGCACCCTAGATGTGGTTCCGGGGCACTCCTCGGCGGCAGGCGAGCGCGGCGTCAGCCGGTATATCGCTACTGATATAACGGCTGACAGCGGCGAACGCGAGCGTCGAGCGCTGTCGACAACATTCACACCTGGGTCAGCAGCGGCTCGACAAGCTCTCGGATAGCCGCGTCGGCGTCCTCCACCGAACCGGATCCGTCGATCACCCGGAAACGGTCCGGCTCCTCGGCCGCCAGGCGCAGGTAGGCCGCCCGGACCTGCTCGAAGAAGGTGACCTGCTCGGTGTCCTCGAACCGGTTCCACTCGGCACGGCGGCGGGTCCGCTCGAGGCCAACCTCGACCGGCACGTCGAGCAGCAGGGTGAGGTCCGGCCGCAGGCCGCCGGTGGCGAACTCCTGGAGACGCCGCAGCTCGGCCATGTCGTTGCCGTAGCCGCCGCCCTGGTAGGCGAGCGACGAGTCGATGTAGCGGGCACACACGACCCACTCCCCACGCTCCAACGCCGGGCGGATGACGCGGGCCACGTGCTGGGCACGACCGGCGGCGAAGAGGAGTGCATCGGCCCGCGGGTCAAGGTCCTCGCTCATCCCGCGGGCGTGGAGCACGATGCGGCGCATCTCCTCGCCGAGCGGCGTGCCGCCCGGCTCGTGAGTGAGGACGACATCGCGGCCGCGGGAGCGCAGCCACTCGGCCAGGTGGCGCGCGGCCGTCGTCTTGCCGCTGCCCTCCGGTCCCTCGAGGGTGATGAAGTGGCCGCGTCCCGGTTCGGCCCGGGTCACGCCGGAGGCAGCACGCTGGTGGCGACCATCGCCAGCAGCACGATCCCGAGGATGACGAGGACGGTGATCCGCCCGGCGCGGCTCATCGCCACGCCGCCCCTTCCTCGGGCAGGAGCTCGACCCGCCGGTTCGGCTCCGATCCGCGGGAGCGGGACATGAGCGCGTTGCGCTCCGCCATCTGGTGCTGCAGGCGGCGCACGTACGCGTTCTGCGGGGCGAGCTCGACGGGGTTGCCGGAGGCCTGCACCAGGCCGATCGCATCGGCCGTCTCCCGCAGGGCGGCCTCCTGTGGATCCGCCTCCAGGTCGTACAGGGAGGCCAGCATGTTCTCCATCTGGACGATCGTGTTGGTCTTGAGCACGTAGATCGGCACGCCGTTCGACTCCGCGTCGCGCAGGGCCGCGGGCTTGCGCTTGTAGTAGTTGCGCAGCGTGACGACCGCATCGGCCTCGTCGAGGTCGCGGGCCACGGTGACCGGCACGCTGAGCTCCCGGACGGCCTGCTCCAGGCGCTTGCGGCTGACGCCGAAGGCGAACACGCTCATCGGGCGTGCTCCAGCCGCGCGCCCGGCATCTGGGCGCCCCGCGCCGATCGGGCGGTCGACCGAAGCCTGGTCGTCCATCTCGAGCAGGGCGCGCTCCAATTCGCGGCGTGCGTCGCGCTCAGCCGGAGCGGCCGCCCCCGACAGGCGCTCCCCCGGAAGCGCGCGCTGTCCGCGCCCGCCGCTCGCCTCACCGCCGAACGGGCCATTGCCGGCGCCGGGGAGCGGGCGCAGCCCGCGCTCGTTGCGGTTGCCGCCACCGGCGCGCCCGCCACGGCCGAACGCCCCGAAGCCACCGGTCGGCTCGAGCGGTGCGAAGGTCGGATTGCCTGCCGGCGTCTCGCTGATGCGGTAGTCGTACTTCGTGACGGCCTTCAGCTCCCCGCTCTCGGTGCGGTAGCGCGACTCCGGCGGCACCATGTGCCCGCGCAGGATGGCGTCGACCGTCTCGGCCACGTTGCGATGCACGATGACGCTGTCGCGCTCAACGATCTCGACCAGGACATCGAAGGTCGGCGGCGCCTTCCGCTCGAGGACCGTCTTCTGCGTTCCCCGCCGCCGCGCCTCCTCGTCGCCGAGCGTGACCGGTTGGATGCCACCGACCAGGTCGGACAGCGTCGGGTTGAGCATGAGGTTGTCGAGCGTGTTGCCGTGCGCGGTGCCGACCAGCTGCACCCCGCGCTCGGCGATGGTGCGCGCCGCCCCCGCCTCCAGCTCGGTCCCGATCTCGTCGATGACGATCACCTCGGGCATGTGGTTCTCGACTCCTTCGATCATCACCTGGTGCTGCTCGGTCGGGGTGCGGACCTGCATGCGCCGCGCGTCGCCGATGCCGGGGTGCGGGATGTCGCCATCGCCGGCGATCTCGTTCGACGTGTCGACCACGATCACCCGCTTGCCGAGGTCGTCGGCCAGGACGCGGGCCACCTCCCGCAGCATGGTCGTCTTGCCGACGCCCGGCCGCCCGAGGAGCAGCACGCTCTGCCCCGACTCGACGATGTCGCGGATGATGTCGATCGTCCCGAACACCGCGCGGCCGATGCGGCAGGTGAGCCCGACGACCTTGCCCGACCGGTTGCGGATGGCGCTGATGCGGTGGAGCGTGCGCTCGATCCCGGCGCGGTTGTCGTCGCCGAAGACACCGATGTGGTCGATGACGTGCGCGATATCAGCCTCGGTGATCTCGCGGTCGAGGAGGTCCTCCTCGCCGGTGGTGAACCGCGCCTGCGGACGCCGCCCGAGGTCCATCACCACCTCGAGGAGATCGGTCCGGTTCGCGAGCCCGCGGAGCCGATCGCAGATCTCGGGCGGCAGCGACTCCATGAGGGCGTCGAGGTCGTCGGTCGTTTCTCGGCGTACCACGTGTGGCCCTGCCTCTCCTCCGCTCGTCATCGGGTGGTGACCGGCATGAGCGCCGGCTGACGGACCTGCGCGCGCACCTCCCGGACGAGGAGCGTGACCCGCCCGATCGGTCTGAATCCGGTCGCCTCTGCAGCGCGCATGCCTGTCGCCTCGTATGTTCGCACCGGAGCGAGGATGCCTGCACCGGTTGCTTCGCCACCCATGCGCTGCAGCACCGCGCGCAGGAAGCGCGCCCCATCGGCCCCGTCACGCACCAGGAAGCGCAGGTAGTGCGGGCTGTCGCGGCAGGTACCGTGCTGGGCGAAGCCGGCCGCCCGCTGCTCGGCCGGGAGGAGCCAGGCATCCACCTCGCCGAAATGGAGGATCGGGTTGAGCGCCGAGCGCGGCACGATGGCCTCGTGTCCGACCCCCTCCCAGTCGGCGGCGTTGTAGCCCTCGATGCGGGCGATGGCCGGCGGCGTGGTGTGGCTCCACAGGTCGAACAGGTGCCATGCGTCGGGCGCGCCGGCCGACTGCAGGTCCGGCAGATCCGCGGCGGCTTCGCGCGGCGTCCGGCGCCCGTCGCGCGACACGAGCGATCGGAACCACGAGCGGGGACCGCGGGTCGCCTCCGGCGGTCGCCACCAGATCTCCTCCTGGGCGTAGGCCATGAACCCGGTCTGCCCGAACAGCTCGAGGTTCTCGCGCACGTCGGCGCACGCCGCGTGGAAGCGGCCGACATCGTGGCGCACCCCCTCCTCGATGAGGGCGCCGAGCAGCGACCAGCGGATCTCGGCGGCCAGCGGGCCGTCGGCGGCGTCGAGCTCGGTGATGACCCAGTCGTCGCGATGGGGCTCCTCGATCGCCCGGCAGCTGCCGACCAGCTCGCCGTCGGCCTCCGCCACGAGATGGACCGAGGGGGCGCGCAACGGCATCCAGGACGGGAAGAGGGCGGACAGGCCGATGCGCGGCGACTCGGCGTCGAGTGCCGGGATGCCCAGGCTGCGACGGTGCGCATCGGTCGATGCGTGGACGTGGCGTGACAGGTCGGCGAGCGCCTGCCGGTCGGTGAGGCGCGCCGTGCGGATCGTCCGCTCGACGTCGATCACGCGGTTCGGGGCAGTCCGCTCCCGATCATCTCGACCAGGAGCCGGTGGAGCCGGCGGTCGCCGGTCAGCTCGGGATGGAAGGCGGTCGCCAGCACGCGGCCCTGGCGCACGGCGACCGGCTGCCCATCCGGATCGCGCGCGAGCACCTCCGCCCGCGGACCGACGTCGGTGACCAGCGGTGCGCGGATGAACACGCCGTGCAGCGGCTCGTCGCCGATGGATGGAACCCGCAGGTCCGCCTCGAAGCTGTCGAGCTGGCGGCCGTACCCGTTGCGGCGGACCTCGATGTCGAGCATCCCGAACAGCGGCTCGTCTCCATCGGCGATCCGCTCCGCCAGCAGGATCATCCCGGCGCACGTCCCGAGCATCGGGGTACCGCTGCGCGCCAGCGACGCGATCGGGTCGCGCAGGCCGTACGCATCGATCAGGCGCCGCATGGTGGTCGACTCGCCGCCGGGCAGGATGAGCGCGTCGAGGTCGACGAGGTCCCGCGGCAGCCGCACCTCGACCGGCTCGGCGCCGACCTCGCGGATCGCGTTCGCATGCTCCCGGACGGCGCCCTGCACGGCGAGCACACCGATCCGCGGCCGGCGCGCGGGCAGCTCGTTCATCCGGCTCCCGCCTACCAACCGCGGACGGCCAGACGCTCCTCGGGAGGAAGCTCGCCCATTGACTGTCCGCGCATCGGCTCACCGAGCCCGGTGCTGACCTCGACCAGGATCTCGGGATTGTCGTAGTGGGTGGCGGCCTTGACGATGGCCCGCGCGAACCGCTCGGGGTCCTCGCTCTTGAAGATTCCGGATCCCACGAATACCGATTCGGCCCCGAGCTGTCGCATGAGGGACGCATCGGCGGGGGTGGCGACGCCGCCGGCGGAGAAGTTCGGCACGGGCAGCGCGCCGAGCTCGGCGGTCTGCTTCACCACCTCGTACGGCGCGCGCAGCTCCTTGGCCGCCGCGAACAGCTCGTCCGGGCGCATGGCCTGCAGGTGGCGGATGCCACCCTGGACGGCGCGCATGTGACGGACGGCCTCGACGATGTCGCCGGTGCCCGCCTCGCCCTTGGTGCGGATCATGGCCGCTCCCTCGCCGATGCGGCGCAGCGCCTCACCGAGGTCGCGGCAGCCGCACACGAAGGGCACCCGGAAGTTGTGCTTGTCGATGTGGTGCTCCTCGTCGGCCGGCGTGAGCACCTCGGACTCGTCGATGTAGTCGACCTCGAGCGCCTCGAGGATCTGCGCCTCCGCGAAGTGCCCGATGCGGCACTTCGCCATGACCGGGATGCTGACCGCCTGCTTGATCTCCTCGATCAGCTTCGGGTCGCTCATGCGCGCCACCCCGCCGAACTTGCGGATGTCGGACGGCACGCGCTCGAGGGCCATGACGGCCACCGCGCCCGCCTCCTCCGCGATCCTCGCCTGGTCGGCGGTGACGACGTCCATGATCACGCCACCGGCCAGCATGCGGGCCAGACCCACCTTGGTCGCCCAGGTACTTCGTTCAATCGTGGTCATTCGTGTTCCTGTCCGCTGCACCGATGCCGGCGCCGCGCGCCGCTCGGGATTCGACCATCCATTCTACCGCGCAGCCGCATCCAGCCCTTCGAGGGCCGATGTGACGGCCTCGTGCACCTGGAGGTTCCGGATCGTCACCGGAAGGCTGTGTCGGGTGGCATTCCGCACCTGGAGGTGCACCCCGCACGCACGAGCTGCACGGCTGGGTGCGGTTCCCGCGTGGTGGATGCACCCACAGGTGCCGAACCGCACGCCACCGCCCGTTCCGGTGGAATCTTGCACATGGAGTGACATGGCCGGTCGATCGGGCAGCGTGACGCACGAGGCGTCCTCGGGTGCCGAAACAACCGAGATTTGGGCCCGTGGAACACAGGAACCGGTGGATGTTGCCGCTGGGCGCGTCAGCGTGCCCAGATCCATCGGTCGAAACGGCACGCGCCTCTGCTCCCGCGTCAGCGTGCCCGACGCATCGGCCCGTGGTATCCGCCCACGCGCACTGGAGTCTCAGGTGTGCCGGTCGTGGGGTGTCGGAGAGTCG
>Ga0214468_1000443_pt1 | contig 13028 bp, 14 predicted proteins | sample RVTome_9_FD_187334 | JGI IMG/M metagenome (GOLD analysis project Ga0214468, IMG submission 187334) | Soil microbial communities from uranium-contaminated site in the Upper Colorado River Basin, Wyoming, United States - RVT155D38 HiSeq ...
CGCTCGGCACGAGCTCGGCCGCGGTCGCCGCGATCGACGCCTTGGCCTGCCGGTCGATCAACGAGCTCTCGCTGAACGACCGCTCGTGGAAGCCGTCGCGGACCATCGCACCGCCATACGTGCGGGCGATCCTGCCCTCGCGCTGCAGGCTGGTCAGGTCGCGACGCACCGTCGAGGGCGAGACCCCCACCCGCTCGGCGAGCGTCTCCACGCTGTCCACGCCCTCGCGCAGCAGCACGACCAGGGCGTCGTGCCGTGCGCGGGTGGCCCGGCGCGGAGTCGCCCCCGACACGTCGGCCTCGCCCTGAGCCGGCTCAGCCACGACCTGCGCTCTCCTCGCCTCAGGACCCGTAGGTCTTGCGGATGTTGTCGACGTACGGCGCGTAGTCGACCGCGGCCAGGTACGCCGAGAGCATCGTGCCATGCCCGGCCTTGCCCGTCCCTGCGATGTCGAACGCGGTGCCGTGGTCGACCGAGGTGCGCAGGATCGGCAGCCCGACGGTGACCGAGATCGTGCCGTCGAAGTCGAACGTCTTCGCCGGGATGTGGCCCTGGTCGTGGAAGTGGCTGAGCACACCGTCGTACCGGCCGACCAGGCCCTGGTGGAAGACCGAGTCCGCCGGGATCGGGCCGTAGATGTCGAGCCCCTCCGCACGGACCGCGTCGCACGCGGGGGCGATGAACTCAATCTCCTCGTCGCCGAACGCACCGTTCTCGCCGCCGTGCGGGTTCAGCGCGGCCACCGCGAGGCGGGGCTTCTCGACACCGAAGACCTCGAGCGCGGTGTGCGCCCGGTGGATCGAGTCTGTGATCCGGTCCTTGTTCAGCTGGTCCAGCGCGGTGCGCAGCGACACGTGCCGCGTGGTGAAGAAGATCCGCAGGTGGTGCCCGCCGGCGTCGTCGTTGCGTACGACGAACATGGTGTCCTGCTTGGTGACACCGGTGAGCTCGCCGAGCATCTCGGTGTGGCCGAGGTGCTCGGAGCCCGCAGCCCAGATCGCCTCCTTGTTGATCGGGCCGGTCACGATCCCGGCGACCTTGCGGTCCATCGCGGCCTGGGTGGCGACCTCGATCGAGGCGATCGCGGCGCGGCCGGCGCGCTCGTCGACCTTGCCCCACTCCGGCATGTCGTCACCGAGGACGCCGGTGTCGTAGATGTCGATCACCCCGGCCCCGGCCGGCTCGACGTCGAAGGAGTCCACCACGCGCACCTCGACGTCGAGGCCCATCGCCTCGACGCCCTTGCGCAGCGCGATCGGGTCGCCGACCGCGACACCGTGGTGGTCGGTGGCGCCGGCCTGCTCGGCGAGGGTCTTCGCGGTGATCTCGGGCCCGATGCCCACCGGGTCACCGAGGGTCAGGGCGAGTACGTGTCGGGTCATGTCGTTCTTCTCTCTTCTCTGGTGAGGGTTCTTCAGTAGGGAGCGCGGGACTCGGCCGAGTGCACCTGGCGGCGGTGCACCTCGGCGTTCCTGCGCAGGTGGTCGACGCAGGCGACGGTCGTGCTCGCGTCACCGACGAGGCCACCCTTGGTGACGATCTGCAGCCCGTCCCAGGGCCCGCCGACGACGGATCCGGCGACCGCGAGCGGCACCACCTCGTCGGAGATCTCCAGGCCGTGCGACCCGAGCTCGCCGAGCAGCGCCGCGGTCACGTCGCCGCCGGTGGTGAAGACCCCGTCGACGGCATGCTCCTCGAGGTTGCGGCGGACCGCGCGGGCCAGCGCGAGCGGGATCTCCTCGGCCTGCTCCGCGGTGACGGTTCGCAGGTCGGACTCGTCGAGCACGGTGGCGAGCACGACCACGTCGTCGGGGCCGGCGTCGCGGATGGCCCGGTCGAGCACCGCGGCGGTGGCGTCCAGGTCGGGTACGGCGGTGTCGCCGAGGGTCGGCGCACGATGCACGTGGGCCTGGCGGTCGACCGCGAGCTGGCGGAGCTGGGTGCGGGTCAGCTCGGTGGCCGAGCCGGACACCACAAGCAGCGGCGCGCCCGGGGTGTCCCGCTCGATGCCCAGGGCACGGGCCATCGCGACCGAGGCCGGGCCGGGGTCGCTGGTCACCCAGATCAGGTCCAGGTCGCGCGAGGCGGCGACCGCTGCGGCCGCGACCCGGTCCAGGTGCTCCTCGGTCATCGCGTCGGCGACGATCACCTCCACGCCGTCGTCGAGTGCCTCCCGGATCGCGGCGGTGAGGGCGTCGGTGCTCCCCGTGACCGTGGCCATCGGTACGACGGACGCGGCCAGCGCCGCCTGCTGTCCCAAGATGGCCACCACGTCCGACGTACGCATCGGGGTCCGGGCGTCACGGGCCACCTCGGTCTCCTCGAGCCGCCGGCCGCCGAGGAGCTGCGTGCCGCCGATCGTGTGCCGGCCGGCCGCGGGGTGGGCCGGTGCACAGAGCACGACCACCCGCGACCCGGTCAGCGCGGCGACCTCGTCGCGCACCGCCGCCGTCGTGGCTCCGATGTTGCCGCGCAGGGTCGTGTCGATCCGGTTGCAGACCAGCCGCGCCGGCCAGCCCGCCCGCACCACCGCGGCCACCCGCTCGATGGCCACCTCGGCCGGCGCGTGCCGGCTGTCGGTGGTCGCGACGACGACGTCGAACCGCGACACCATCTCCGCGACCACGTCCGCACGGTCCACCGCACTGGCGGTCACCGCCCGCAGGCCCGACCGGGCGAACCCGGCCGCAGCCGCGTTCGCACCGGTCAGGTCGTCTGCTACGACGAGGACGTCTGCCACGTCACAGGAACAAGCTGGCGATGAGCAGCAGCGGCAGCGAGGCTGCCCAGACCGCTGTGGTGATGCCGGACCAGCCACGGAGCGCGGCGGTTCCGTCGAGGCCGGTGAACCGCGTGACGACCCAGAAGTAGGAGTCATTGAAGTAGCTGAACACCATCGACCCGGCGCAGCAGGCGAGCGCGGCGAGCACCGGCGAGATGCCCAACCCGACGACCAGCGGCGCGGAGACCGAGGCTGCGGTGATCATCGCGACCGTGCCGGAGCCCTGTGCGACACGGACCAGGGAAGCGACCAGGAACGGCACGAGCACGCCCGGCATGTTGATCGCGGCGACGGCCTCGGCCAGCGCGTCGCCGACACCGGAGTCACGCAGCACCTGGCCCAGCCCGCCGCCCGCACCGGTGATCAGGATGATCAGACCGGCGGACGCAGCGGCCTCGGACAACCAGTGGTGCACCTTCTTGCGCGGGGTCCAGCGAGGCAGCAGGACGTACACGGCGAGCACGATGCCGACGAGCAGCGCGACCACGGGGTGACCGACGAACGCGAGGATCTCGGCGAACCTGGAGGGGTTGTACTCCGCGTCGGGCGAGAGCACGCCCTGGTTGCTGCGGTCGATGGCGGTGGCCACGGTGTTCATCACGATCAGCAGCAGCGGGATCAGCAGCGGCAGCGAGGCGAGCCCCGCTCCCACGCGGTGCGGCTTCTCACCCTCGGGTGGCTCGCCGAGCATGTAGGCGGGGTCGCGCTCCTTGTCCTCGGCGGGACGGTCACCGGCGTCTGCGGAACGGTCACCGGGGCCGTCGGCGTAGGTGGTCGCGGTGCCGCCACTGCCAGACCCGACGGCGGCAGTGTGGTAGACGTCCTGGCGGGTCTGCTCGTTGATCTCGCTCTCCAGCTTCGAGCCCATCCAGGTGGAGTAGACGACGACGACCGGGAGCAGCAGCAGCGCGAACGCGAGGCCGGCGAGGATCAGGCCACCCAGGTTGGCGCCCAGGATCCCGGCGACCGCCAGGGGGCCCGGGGTCGGCGGCACGAGGTGGTGGGTCAGCGTCATACCGCAGCCCAGCGCGAGCGCCAGGGTGACGTAGCGGCCGTTGATCCGCCGGGCGATCGAGCGCGCCAGCGGGTTCATGATCACATAGCCGGAGTCGCAGAACACCGGGATGGACACCACCGCACCGGTGCCGGCCATGGCCCAGTGCTCGCGCCCCTTGCCCAGCGCCTTCACGAAGGCACGAGCGAGGCTGTCCGCGGCGCCGGACACCTCGAGGATCTTCCCGATGCCGACGCCCAGACCGATCACGATGCCGATCGCGGCGAGCGTGTTGCCGAAGCCCGTGGTGATCGAGGTGATGGTGTCCGCGACCGGGAGGCCCGCCACGAAGCCGGTGACGAGTGAGGCCAGGAGCAGGGCGACGAACGCGTCGAGACGCGTGCGCAGGACGATGACGACGATCGTGGTGATGCCAAGCACCAGCGCGAGCAAGAGTTGTAGATCCACCGGACCTCCAGGACGAGAACCCCTGACAGGGGTTGGACACGTCACATCATGGACCCATCGAGTTGCGCGATGCAAGCATTCTCAGAAACTTTCTTGCGCGTTCTGCGCAACAACCAGCCTCGCCCAGGTGGAGGACACCCGCGTCGTCGGGGCGCTGGATGCTCTGAACACACCTGCACAGCAGGGACGTTGAGCACCACCGGGCTATCTCACCCGGCTGGACGGCTCATTCCCGCTCGACTCCCTTGCCTACCCCCGCTGGCCAGGAGGATCATCCGAAATTATCCGGGGGTGAGGACAACCGCGAGGAGCGTGACGTGATGTACGCGCGAGTGAGCACCTACGAAGGAAGTGTCGAGGACTACGACGCCAGCCTGGAGAAGATGAAGTCGGACATCGCTCCACAGGTCCGCAAGATGGCTGGTTCAGCGGGTCTGCTCTCGATGATCGATCGCAGCACCGGCCGAGGGCTGTCCATCACCCTGTGGGACAGCGAAGAGGCGATGGTGGCGACGCGGGACCAGGCGAACCAGGTGAGGTCACAGGCCGCCTCCGCCATGGGATCCAGGATCGTCGACGTGACCGAGTACGAGGTGGGCGTCGCAGACGTTTCCTGACCTGTCCCCCCTGTTCGGGCTCTCCTCCAGCGACGCTCCCGGCGGAAGGGCGACTTCGTCGCAATGCCCGCGATCCTCCTGGTCCTGTCCCTGGCAGCCCTGTTGCTAAAGGGTGGCGGACCCCACGTCACGCTGCTCGTTCGAACCAGTCGAGCGCGAGGTCGGCGACCGCGTCGGGGGCGTCGTCGGTGATGAAGTGCGCCGCGTCATCGACGTAGGCGAACTCGACGCGATCGGCGTACCGCTCCGGGTTGCGGCAGACACGCGCCATGATCTCCTCGGTCCAGGGGCGACCGGGGCGGCCGAGTACGACGAGCGTCGGCACCGTGAGCCTCCGGCGTCGGTACACGCCGCGCGCCATGCGCATGGCTTCGGGCAGGACCATGCCGCGGTAGAGCGGACGCACCGCGCCGTCGATGTCGGGTCGGCGCATCGGGGTGAGGTGGGCTTCGACCACCTTCTCGGACATCGGGCGGGCGACGAACTCCTCGGAGAAGACTCCGCGCAGCGAGACACCCGGACGGTGCCAGAAGAACGGGGGCAGGTGCCGGAAGGCTGGAAGGACCTTGGGGCTGAACGTAATGAAGACCGGCGGCACGGAGAGTTGCACTGCCGTTCGAACCCGCTCGGGGTGCCCGTAGCTCAGCTGCAACGCAGTGATGACGCCCATGTCGTGGGAGACGAGGTGGGCGCGGTCGATGTCGAGGACGTCGAAGAGGGCGAGCAGGTCGCGGAGCCGGGTCTCGCGCTCGATACGCGGGCCGTCGGCCACGGTCCAGCCGGCCCCCCGCAGGTCGGGGCAGATGACGCGGTAGCCGCTCGCGGCGATGACCGGAGCTACGGCGTGCCACTGCCACCAGTGCTGGGGAAAGCCGTGCAACAGCACGACCGGCTCACCCTCGCCGATGGCTGCGACGTGCGTACGCAGGCCGGGCGTCTCGACGACGAGGTGGTCGAAGCCGGGTGCCTCCGGCAGCGGCGGCGACCAGGCCGCGGCATCGACGGAACGGGTGATGCGGGGCTCTGGCGTGGCCATGGCGATCCCCTCTGTGCGGGGAAGTTACTATGTTCATAGTAGACCTCGGTGAAAGGGGGTGTCCATGCCCGCGGCCACCCGGGAGCGCGCACTCGAAGCGGCCGTGGAGCTGCTCGGCGCGGAGGGGGTGCGCGCGTTGAGCCATGCCCGGGTCGATGAACGGGCAGGCCTCCCGCCTGGGTCGACCTCGAACTGGTTCCGCACCCGGCGGGCGCTACTCGGCGGCATTGTCGACTGGATCGCCGAGCGCGAGCGCGCCGACCTCGAGCCGGAGGTGATGCCTCCGATCTCGGGAGTCGACGAGCTGATCTCGGGCCTGTGCGCCGTGACCGAACTCCAGACCGGGCCGTTCGCCGCGCGGACCCGCGCACGCTACGCCCTGTTCCTCGAGCTCGCCGACGACCCCGACCTTGCCGAGCCGCTGCGACGGCAGCGACGCGAGTTCGAACGGTGGACCGAGCAGATCGTGACCGCCGTCGGCATCGCCGACCCCGTCCCGGCAACCCGAGCGCTCATGGCACTCGGTGACGGACTGCTCCTGCACCGACTCACCGTCGACCCCGCTCTTGACATGCGCCCCGCCGTCGAACGGGCAGTGCGCGCCCTCGCAGCGTCCTGACCTCATGCTCCCGGGTGACGGCCTACGATTCGGCGGTGACCTCGTCACTGGCTGTTCGCCCCGCTCGGATCGAGGACGTCGCGCAGATGGCGCGCGTGATTGTGCGGTGCTGGCAGGAGACGTATCGGGGACTCATGCCGGACGCAGTGCTCGACGACCCAGGCTTCCTGGACGTCCGGGAGCGGTTTTGGACTGCCGCGCTGACCGACGAGCGCTACCGCGAGAATCGCGTGGCTGTCGCCGAGCGGGAAGACGAGCTCATCGGGATCGCGATGTCAGGCCGGCCCTTGGAGGCCGGGGCGCCGTGGACGAGGCAGCTGTATGTGCTCTATGTGTATGCCGCCGATCACGGCTCCGGTGCTGGGCCGGCGCTGCTGGAGGCGGTCGTCGACCCGGAGGAGTCGGTGGCGCTGTGGGTGGCCGACCCGAACCCGCGTGCACAGGCGTTCTACCGCAAGCACGGATTCGTTGCCGACGGGGCGGCGCAGCTCGAGGGCGGGGTTCGGGAGATCCGCATGGTCCGCACCGGTTCGGTGCACTAGGCCCCTCGCGTCTCTTAGCCGCTTGAGTGGCCCTCTGCAGCAGGGGCCTCGGTGGCCAGCAAGTCAGACTGTAAGCATGGTCGAGAGGGTAACCGGAGGTTCGGGTGGCGACGGAGTCGCCGCCGCGGCACAACTGCTGCACGACTTCAACGTGGAGTACGACGAGCCAGCGCCTCCACCCCACGAGTTGGCGGCCCGACTGACTGAACTCATCGCAGGCGACCACATCGCTGTCCTGCTAGCCCGCGCACGGGGTACCGACACGGCGGTCGGGGTCGCGGTGATGCGGGTTCAACCGTCGGTGTGGAGCCCGGCACAAGAGGTCTACCTGGCCGAGCTGTACGTCGTACCGAGCCAGCGGGGTCGGGGGTACGGCCGCGAGCTGATCACCGAGACCTTGCGGGTTGCGCGCGAGCAGGGTGCCGACTACGCGTTTGTGGTGACGAGCGAGGAGGACCGGCTCGCCCAACGCCTCTACGAGGCGTCCGGGTTCCGCCGGACCGAAGGCGAGGACGGTCCGGTCATGCTCGCGTACGAGCGCGAGCTGTAGTCCTTCGACCGCCGCGTCTACGGCCTCGGAGCCTTACCGGAGCTGCGTATGGGAGCGGGGCCAGCTGGCGATGGATCACCTCAGGAGACCTCGATCACGACCTTCCCAAGGGCCCGCCCCACTCGCCAAAGCCACCCTTCAACGCGAGGTTGTCGCCGTACACCGGGGACCCCCGCAGGCACTCCCAGTCGCTGAGGTTCACCGACACAGCCACGACCTTCACCCGCACCTGGCCCTCCCCGGCCAAGGGCACCGGAACGTCCTCGTAGAGGTCGAGCAGCGCCCCGGTGGTTGAGCGAGCACCGGTGGTTGAGCCTGTCGAAACCACCCCGGTCACGAACCCCGCGTCCGCGACAGACGCGGCAGATCGCCGAACCGCCCTTCGATCAGTGCCTCCCTCTTGGCCCTGCTCCAGCCCTGGACCTGCTTCTCCAGGGCGAATGCCTCGGCAACCGACTCGAGCTCCACGGCCCACACCAGGATGATGGGACGCCGCCCGCGCGTGTACGCCGCGCCGTCGCCGCGTTGATGTTCCGCGAGCCTCTTCTCGAGGTTGTGCGTACTGCCGACGTAGTAACTCCCGTCGGAGCAGCGGAGGATGTACGTGAATGCCATCCGCTGAGGGTTCCGCGGCGGCGGGGAAGCCGCCAGAGGGAGTTGCTGGCCTGTGGACGGGGTTGGTGGTTTCGACAGGCTCAACCACCGGAGCCGAGCTCAACCACCGGAGCGGGGTGGGTGGGGTGGTTTCGACAGGCTCAACCACCGGAGCCGGGCTCAACCACCGGGAAGGCTCAACCGCTGGCGCCCCGGGGTGTCGAGACGGAGGGCGCCACGTCGAGCTCGGTCCGCAGCGCAGACACGGCCCGGTCGAACTCCGCGTGCACGTCCTCCATCCGGCTCGCCGCCGCAGGGGTGTCCCCGGCCTTGGCGAGCTGCTCGACCTCGAGGAACCGCGCGCGCAGGGCGTTCGCGCCCATGCTGGCGCTGCTGCCCTTCAGGGAGTGCGCGACACCGCCGGCCTCCTCCCCGTCGCCGTCGGCCAGTGCCTGCTCGAGCACCGCGAGCTGCTCGGTGGTCTCCTGCACGAACGTGCCCATCAGGCTCTCCAGGAACCCTGCGCGGGCGCTGCGTCCGAGCGTCTGCAGCGTGCCGACGACGTCGAGATCGAGTACGTCGACCGGCGCGGCCTGCTCGACCGGTGCGCCCGACCCGGGTCCCTCAGACCCCCTCGGCCCCGAACCCGCCGGCCGCGCATCACCAGCGCTGTCGCGGGACCGCTGCGACACCACTCCCGAGACGAGGCCGACTCCGCCGCGTGGGCCGTTGCCCTCCCCGCTGGCGGCCCAGCGGCTCACGATCGCGGCGAGGTCCTCGAAGCGCACCGGCTTCGTGATGTAGTCGTCCATCCCCGCGGCCAGCGCCTTGTCCCGGTCACCGGTCAGCGCCCCCGCGGTGAGCGCCACGACCGGAATCTCCCGGACGGCCGCGTCGTTGTGCTCCCGGAGCCGTCGGGTCGCCTCGAGCCCGTCCATCACCGGCATGTGCACGTCCATCAGCACGAGGTCGCAGGGCGTCGAGGCGACCATGTCCAGGGCGTGCGCACCGTGCTCGGCGGTCACCACGGCGTAGCCGAGCCGCCGGAGCATCAGGCTGGCCACCTGCCGGTTGACCTCGTTGTCCTCCACGAGGAGCACCCGCGCGCCACCCCCGCAGGGCGGCTCGGCAGCAGCGTCCGGGACGACGGCGGCAGCATCCGGCTCAGCGGCTGGCTCAGCGGCCGCAGCCCCGCCGGACAACTCGCGCGACGTCGCAGGAGTCAGCGGCAGCTCGACGTAGAACTCGCTGCCCGACCCCACCTCGCTGGTGCCGCCCAGCCGGCCGCCCATCATCTCGGCGAGCTGGCGGGAGATCGCGAGGCCGAGCCCCGTCCCGTCGTACTGCCGGGTCGCGGAGTCGTCGGCCTGCGCGAACGGCTGGAACAACCGGTCCCACTGCTCGTCGGCGAGGCCGATCCCCGTGTCGCGCACCAGGAAGCGCATCAGGACCGCGTCGTCGTCGGGGAGCTCCGAGCAGTCCACGGTCAGGCTGACCTCGCCGTGGTCGGTGAACTTGATCGCGTTCCCGAGCAGGTTCGTGAGGATCTGGGTGATCCGCCCCGGGTCGCCGAGGAAGCGTCCGTGGAGGTCGGGCCGTACGTCGACGGTGAACCCGAGGCCCTTGCGACGGGCCGAGTGCGCGAGCAGCGACGCGGTCTCCTCGATCAGCGCGCGCAGGTCGAAGGCGACGGTGTCGAGCGTCATCCGGCCGGCCTCGATCTTCGACAGGTCGAGGATGTCGTTGATGATGTCGAGCAGGCGCTCGCCCGAGCGTCGTACGGTCCGGGCGTACTCCCGCTGCTCGGGGTCGAGGTCTGTGGTCAGCAGCAGGTCGATCATCCCGATCACGCCGTTCATCGGGGTGCGGATCTCGTGGCTCATCTTCGCCAGGAAGATCGACTTCGCCCGGTTGGCCTCGACCGCCTCCTCCTGCGCGAGGCGCAGCTCGTCCTCGCGCTGGCGGCGGCCGGTGATGTCCATCATCGAGCCGACCAGGCGGCGCGGCTCCCCGTCGGGGCCCCGAACGACGTGGCCGCGCTCCAGGATCGCGGTCCACCCGCCGCCGGCGCGCTGCATGCGGTACTCCCCCTCCCAGCTCTCTTGGTCGGAGGCGAGGACGTCGTTGAGCGCGCCGACGAGCCGCACCTTGTCGTCGGGGTGGATGTGGTCGAGCCACCACTGCTCGTCGAACTCGAACTCGTCGCCGAGGATGCCGAACATAGGGAAGATCGCGCCGGTCCACCGTGTGCGGCCGGTCGCGAGATCGGTGTCCCAGATCGTCTCCCGGGTTGCCCGGGTGACCAGCCGGAAGCGCTCGTCGCTCTCCTCGAGTCGGCGCCGGGCCTCCTGCTGCTCGGTGAGGTCGTGCACGACGCTCAGCACGTGACCGCCCTCGAGCGCGGTCAGCGAGACCAGGTGCGGGAACCTTGTCCCGTCCGCGCGCAGGCCGATCGCCGTACTCTCCCAGTGTCCCTCCTCGAGGAGCGCCTTCGCCGCGGCCTCCCTGAGCCGCTCGACCTCCTCCTCGGGGTAGAACTCCGTCCAGTCCATGCCCCGGAGGTCCGAGGCATGGGCATAGCCGAACATCCGCGCGCGGGCAGGGTTCGCGTAGACGATCGTGCCGTCCTGCTCGCGGATCATCATCCCCTCGGAAGCGGCGCGTACGGCGGACGACAGGCGGGCGTTGTCGGCCGCGAGGCGGTCCCGCTCGGTGATGTCCTTGACGAGTCCGTGGATGCCCACGATCTCGCCGTCGACGCGGACCGGCATGCCGCGCATGAGGACGGTGCGGCGGGTGCCGTCGGGGAGGTCGAGCTCGATCCGGCTCTCCTGGGTCTCCCCGGCACGGACGGCTTCGAACATGCGCGTGGCGATCGGCAGCTGGTCGGGTGCGATCGTCTCCTCGAAGCGGACCCCGATCAGCTCGTCGCTGGTGAGCCCCACAAGTTGGAGCGCGATCTCGTTGGCCGCGGTGAATCGACCCTCGAGGTCGACCGACACCGCGGCGTCACCGTTCTGGTCGAACAGCGAGCGCCAGCGCTGGACCTCGGCTTCCAGGGCGCGCAGTCGAGCGTCGTCCAACCCGAGCACCTCCCTGCGCCGCGTCAAGGCCACCCATTCTCCCCTGCCTCGCGCGCAGCGTCAGGCCATTACGGAAACCGTCGCCGCGGCTGGTGGTGGGGACCGACCAGCCGCATCTCGCCGAGGAGCAAGTTGGACAGCGGCGACAGCTCGTCAGCGGCGGGTCAACGAGCGCAGAGCGGGTCGTACGTCGACCAGGTACACGATCGACGCGACGGCCCCGATGATGTTGAGCAGGTGGATCGGGTGCCAGATCAGCATGTGCGCGGCCAGCGCGACGCCGAGGATCACCAGCCACATCACCTTGGTCTGCTTGTTCGCGGCGACGAACTCCTCGCCGCGGTGGGAGACCGCGTCGACGAAGGCCCACGCCTCGAGCGCGAAGAGCGCGAGGGTGGCCACGAGAAGGATGGCGTTCTGAATGTCGAAGACGCTGAGCACGGGCACAATCCTACGTTCTCGATGGCGATGCCCCCGCCGGACAGGCAGGGGCACCGCTCACAGTGTGTCACCGGAGACGCTCGACGAACATCCTCAAAACAGGGTGAGTTGCCCGTCGTCAGTTCCGGAATCGAGAGCCGGAGCTGTTCAGTCGCCGACCTTCTCGGCGCCGTCGGAGACGGCCTTCGAGGTGGCCTCGGCCGACTTCTTGGCGGCCGTGGTGGTCGACTTGGCGTTGGTCTTCGCCGTGCCGGCGGTCTTCTTGGCCGACTGACCGGTGGTCTTGGCGGCGTTCGACGCGCTCTTCTTCGCCGTCGAGCCAGTGCTCTTCGCCGAATTCGAGGTCTGCGTCTTGGCGGTCTTGGCCTTCGCCTTGGTGGTCTTGGTCGCAGCCTTGGCGTCCTGGGTCGCCTGCTGGCGGCGGATCCGGGCGACGAGGTCGCGGCCGCGGGTGGCGAGCTCGCCGTAGGTCTCGTTGACCTCGGCGACGGTCTCGTTCAGGTAGGCCTCGACCTGGGTGCGGGCGCCCTTGGCGTCCTCGGCCAGCTCGTCGATGCGCGTGGCCACGACGGCGACGGCCTGGTCGCGCAGTGCCTGCGGCTCGAGCTCGACCTTGGCAAAGCGGGCCTGCACGTCGGCGGTGTAGGTGCGGGCGAACTCGACCGCGAGGTCACCGGCGCCGACCACGGCGTAGAGCGGGCGGGTTGCGTCGATCTTGACAGTCATGGGTTTACCTCCTGGGTTGCTCCGGTGTCGCCACCGGAAGTCGTGGGTGCGGCCGGCGGTTCCGGCGCCGGGCCGTTTGTTGCGCGGAACGACTGGTAGATGTCCAGCAGCGACTGTTTCTGCCGCTCGGTCAGTCCCTGGTCGGCGAGGATCGCCAGCTCCACGGACCTGACCCCGTCCTCGTCCGGGTCGAGGATTCCAGCCCGGACGTACAACGTCTCGGAGGAGATGCGCAGCGCCTTGGCGAGCTGCTGCAGCACTTCCGCCGATGGCCGGCGCAGACCGCGCTCGATCTGGCTGAGGTACGGGTTCGACACGCCGGTCTGCTCGGCGAGCTGACGCAACGAGAGCTGGGCGCTGACGCGCTGCTCCCGGAGGTAGTCACCGAGGTTCTCGACGGTCTTGCCGACCTTCGATCTGGCCATGTCCCCCAGTGTGCTAACTCCTGCAAGCAGATGCAAGCGAACAGTAGGTGAACCAGGACACAAGGAGCCTTACCTGCAAGGAGAAGCGACTTGAGACAGGCTGCTAGCAGACCGGCAAGCGGGACTCGGCCTCCTAGAGAGTGCCCCATGC
>Ga0214468_1000446_pt1 | contig 13004 bp, 17 predicted proteins | sample RVTome_9_FD_187334 | JGI IMG/M metagenome (GOLD analysis project Ga0214468, IMG submission 187334) | Soil microbial communities from uranium-contaminated site in the Upper Colorado River Basin, Wyoming, United States - RVT155D38 HiSeq ...
GTAATCTATGAGTCAGCAACAGCAACCACTAAAACAAGATATGACTATCTCTCAGATTTTACGCACATACGGAAAACAATTCAGACAGATTCAGATGCGCTATTCTGATGGACAGGAAGGTAGATGTGCCATTGGCGTGATTATGTCATATCTTGGCTGGAACGGAAAAGATGATCCCGGTTCAGCACAAACCTTGTCAGCCGCATTCGATAACATGAAACAGGCAGACATCGATGAAGGCTTACTAATGGATTTGAATGACTCTGGTTACACATTTGATGAAATAGCCGATTACCTGGACAGAGTTGAAAAATAGCTGAATCATAAGTTACAGTTGGTTATAGCAGTCATAGTTGTATTCACATCAGTGAAACGCTGGTTGCGATAGCTCAACCGAATGGTAACATTAGTCGCAATAATACAACAGCTCTAAATTCTACAGATTCAGACGGCAAAAACATAATTGTAACTTGGCTAGAATCAAATAAAACAAACGCAAACAGCACTCTAACGATCAGTGTTATCAATGAAGATTTCTGGAAGATCTTTGGTCCGCTTTTTGAACTATCAACTAATACGACTAGAGAATAGCATTACAACAACCTTTATTTTCAAAACAAATCATTTTTTTATTGATTCAAGAGTCTTCAACGTTTTGTGGATCATCTCTGCTGTTGTCCTGTGGTATACCGTTTCCATAGGATCCTCTCGGCTAGCAAATGCCTCAGCCAGTAATATTTCCCGCTCGAAGTCGTGAATCAATCTGTCCATTAAATCTGAACCCGCTTTTCTGAAATCCTCTTCTAATTCGCGACCGAGTATCAACCTAAGGCTATTTAGTCTAGCTTCTCTGTCACTTGGACTTGACATATTAAAAACCCGATTTATTAAATCAATTATTTAGAGGTTTGGTTAGAGATATCGCAAATAGGTATATTATCCTGACATCTAAAGATAAAAGACTTTTCGGAACTTGGTTTGTTCACCCCAACTTAAAGATAGGAAGCTACCAGGCGATACATAACAACCTGGCGACTATTCCTATCTGACCTGTCTGTCATCACGACAGAACGTTTGAAGTTGGGTTGGGACCAGCGACAGTAGTTAGAGCTATTGTCACTAGTATGTATACAACAAATTATAAAAAGATAGGATAACCAGGCAGATCAGAGCCTGGTCACTTACTCCTGCCTATAGGGTGCCAGAATTTCCCTTTGCAGTATTTGTGTACTGCATCGGTCGCTTGTGCAACAAATTATAAAAAATGATCCATCTAGAACTGATTTTACGATCTTTCTAAATTATCTTTCCTAGTTTTAGTATCCTCGAGAATTTTCTGAAATGTTGGCTTTAGTTTAGTGGGATAACATCAAGGTGTCTCTCGATAGTCTAAACCTATGCAGCCCAATGCACCAGCATCATTAGATTCAACGACAAAACCTGTATGTCGTCCATTATCAGATGTTTTCAGCTTTATGCGTTGCAATTTGGATCATCATATCTCATTAGCTGGTTTACCTTTTAGTTCAACCCAATCATGAGTATTAGTAATATCTATCTCAATTTTCCCTTCGTCCGAGTTTATATGCGTATTGAGGCTGTATCAAAATGAATAATTAACTTATTTCCATTCAAAGTCCGCTTTTATCTCGCGTTCCCAGCACATATCTTGATTTTCTAAACGGCTACAGGTCCAGGATAATTGGGTAAGTTTAGGTGTCTAATCACGTTGTGACTCTCATATCCATCAACCGAGCCGAAGTTTTTACTATCGCAACAATAATGCTGTCCTATTTCTCCAACACGCACATAGTCATTGTGGATAACTGAATTGATTTTGTCTGTTAACTAAAATTAATAGAAACTGGCTATATAAAAGATTTGATATCAAAGGGTTTTTTCAATGAGTTTAACATATAGAGCATTTTTTGTATATAGGAGTGTTTACTGGAAGAGACCTCTAACAATTTTTTAGAATAAAAGTCTATGAGATGTTCAATAAAACACTGTGTTGCTTGCTTGTCATCAGATAATCGTATCAAGATCATTCCGTACCAGTACTCTACTACTACATCTTCACCGAATTTTTCCTCTAGATCAAGTAGAAAGCTAAAATTAGAATGACATTTTCTACATAGCCCATTATGATTATTAGCGAATGATCTGTCAGCCAGATGACCGCAGCGTATATTCATCATAAATTCTTATATACTAACGAAATTTTAGCTTTCCTAATTTTCATGTTGATACTGATGTCATATTGATGTTGCGCACACACACTATTCTCTTAATTCGTACAAAAATTACATAAATACTATTAACAATAAATAAAAAAGATTATGGAAAGAAAATGACTTAAATGTTTGATATTTTCTTGCTGCGATCAGGATTATAAGGCCTTAGCATTATTAGTCTAAAACATATTGGCACAACTCTCCTAAACACCTAAACATAACCAGGGATCGTAACCTAAACGACTAGGTTGTTGAAAAGTCAGATTCATCGTCATCATAGTAAATGATTCAGATCAAGTCAATTAACTTCATAAATAAGGCTTTCAGTAAAAAAATAAAAAAGTATAAAAAATAGACCGTATTTCCGTCTGACTATTATTAATCTACCTTAATTTCCTTCCCCTTAGGTTTCGATTTATCTTTCTTGTTAAATGTTATTTCAAGTATTCCATTGTTATATTTTGACTTTGCTGTTGCGAGATCAGCCTCTTCAGGTAGGTCTATAGTTTCATGATATCTCCGTGCTATACCTTCAGCATCTGTGGTTGTCACTTCCAACGTGCTGTCATATGCGTTTATCTTGATATTCTCTTTATTTACTCCTGGCATCTCTACCACTACTTTTATCTCTTTATCTGTGGTAGAAATGTCGACTAGTGGTTCTCTTTCAGAAGATATTAATGGCCTAGTACCAAACATTCCTTTCCCTAATCCACTCCGTCCCTCTCGGAATGGTGATTTGACATTTCCGAACTCTCTTACCTTGGGCCTACCGTCTGGTCCAACGGTCATGGAGTACCCATAAACAAATGGACCATATTCTCGCACTTTTGCCCCCTCTGGCGTTTCGTATTCCCTAACCAAATCTTTAGGAGTGCTTGATTCAAATTGCTTAAATCCTTCTTCGAACTCCCTTTCCATCCGATTTCGCATCTCATCAAAGCTTTTAAATACATCATCAAAACCCGATCTGCCCTGGAAGTATTTCTTAAACCAATCAGAAGGTTCTATATCCCAGAAACTCATTATCTAATACTTCACCAACGTTATTTTATGACAAATCATAATTTAAGTGTTACTCACATGCCATGAGTAACGGAATCCGATATTCAAGAGAACAATATACCACATATAAGATAGTTAACTACAGTATACGATAGTTTGTGCATACTTCCTTACTATATCGCTGCTACATACGATTAGATAACCACACAGCCACTATTATTATAATAAAAAATAAATCTGAAAATTGATAAGACCGTCTTGAATTTCGAATGTAGAGCATTAAATTGAGCTCAAGTTTTATCCATTGCATTTTCGAAATAAGCCCTATCAGTAAAAATTAAATATAATAAACACTATCTGTTAGTAACGGAAGGATAAGAATATGGAAATTGCAAAAATTATACTTGAAATTCCTGAGTTTAGTTTGGATCCACAAAGACATGATATAAAAGAGGTTAATCTATCTGAACCTTATCGTGATCGAGGTCAGAATATCGTTGATAATGATTAGAAGTGTCACATCAACTGTATTATCTAATAGTCTGGTAGTATAGATATTCTTGAGGGAAAAAAGTGAGGAAGAGTGCATGAGAAAATAAATGGGAGTGGATCAGAATCATGATAAGAAAGAGGGTGGATCGTATCCCTTCATTAGTAGATACTAATGTGCTTTTGGACGTTCTGGGCAATGAAACAAGAAGAAGGATTTTGAACCTGATTTCACATGAACCTATGTATTTTAACCAACTAGCTAAAGAAATACGAACAGGTCAGCAGGCAATCTTACGTCATGTAAAGATTTTGGAAGATACCGGTTTGATCGAATCTTATGCTAAGAGAAGCGATCTAGGTGCTCCAGATAGAAAATATTATAGAGTCAATTCCTCTTTCAATCTGAGTATTTCAGTTTCTAACGATAATTTCACAGTAAGAAATGAAGACATTGAAGAATTGAGATATAAAGAGGCAGATGCTCTTTACAAGAAATTCGACGAACTTGATTCTCTCGTTCGTCGTCATGATGACGATAATTTAGACGAATCCTCAAATAGGAATACAAGAAATGATCAACGAAAATCGACAATGTCACTAGATCAGATATTATTAAAGTTGCAACAAAATTTGGAAGATACGGAAGAACAAATATTACATCTAGAATCTCGTCTTAACGACCTACGAGCATTAAAACAAGCGATAATTAAAAAGATACATGATATAGAGAAAGAAAATTTTGATGATATAGAACGCAGACTTATATGCTCTATAATGGAGGGACCGATGTGTCGAAAAGAAGAGCAATTAACCATTTCAGAGCTGGCTGAAATACTGGATAAGAATGAAAGAACAATAAAAAATGCCCTATCTAGAATTACTGATAAACTAGAAATCGGCAGCAATATTTATGAATTGTTCAAGAACTTGACATGAGATATGTCTACGTCTGAGAATTCGCGTATCTGGCGTTTGCATAGTTGATATTTCAGCCACTACTTGCGATCAATGGTAGATATTTTTTCTGACATTTTAGTAACCTTCAAATTTAAAGGCGGGACGAACCGGGAATTTGTCTATAACGATCTCCGCTACCCAACCATGAAGATTTAGGAAATCAGATTTAGTATTATATATTTATATGTAAGGTGTTCTGAAACTTGGTTACCTTTTCATTTTTTAACTAAAGATAAACAACCATGAATTAATGGTAGTCGAAGGCATTGTTGTTTGGTCACCTACCGCATGAAAGCATTGTCTGAACCTTTACTTATAATGCATTTAAATCTCAAGTTACTTTTGACAGTAGATCCTATAATTGAGGTATTAACAATTGATAAGAGATAACAGTATAAGGCTATCTATTCTTCATATAGTGGTTGACACGGATATTCTTTGATACCTGCAAATCTTATGACTATTGGTCCCTACCAAGACCCCGTGACGCCTTTTCTTCCTTCTTTGGCGTATTAAGTCATGGACAGTTAGAAGTAAATTAATAATCTCCATGAAATTCTCAAGTTTGAATTGACTCAACAAGCTGATATAAAGAATAAATAACGATGTAAAAAATTATTGGTAGCTGTGTCTATGACACCAAGCAATGTATTAAATAATCTAAATCAAGTAGCAAATGATGTAATGGTAATATATATACCAGAGGTACTTATGACTATCAGAACTTTTTCAGAATTTGGGGATGACGAAGTAAAGGAGATAATAAAAATACGCAGGTATAACGTTGGATAGTATATGCCTCTACAATCATTATGAAACAAGAACTGACAAGAAGTATTTTTGACATAGATGTGAACATGGCGAATATGCGTCATCATACTATCTAATAGGACACACAGAAATGGAAAAAGAGATGCAAAAGACAGTAACAATAATCATCCAAAGTCAAGAAAACATAGAAGAAGAAATAGGAGTAGGAATTAAAAAGTTATGTAGACATTGTAATAAAGAAAGTTAAAAAAAGGTGATGGATCTAATTTACGTAGCTCTCTTGGTGCCAATATAGTCATAGGCTCAGTTTCTATTTTTGAGATAATGACAATGGCCTTAGGCTCAAACTATGACATAAAGGGTAAAAAGCAGAAAATACAATAGAAGATATAAATTTTGATTCTCCCCTCAATAATACTTTCGATCTAGATGCTCCATTTCTAGTCGACCAATCGACTACGACAGGACTGAAACCAATAGGAATCAGAACAACTGGTATTGCAACAGAGGATTTTGAAGTTACGTTTTCGGGATTTGGAGTAATAAACTATGACAATAAAACTATTAAACATACTAGCAATTCTTCAGGAATCTATGTTACAAATCCTGATGGGACTGTTTATCAAATAGGAATAATGGAATTAAGAGCAGAAGAAGGAAATGATACTGCAAAAGCCGATTATCAATCCATAGGGTATCAAGCAGATGAAGATATAGTATTAGATAGTGGCGTAATATTCTTTAATTCATTCACTCCCAATGGAGAACTATCATTTCTAAATAATACGATGGCTGTCTACAAAGATATAATAGAAGGAGGACAAAATATTACTACAATTGCATGGCAGTGAAAGTAGAATTAATAAATGACCATCACCGCTTATCGTTCCAATAGTATTTAACAAAAGAACATTCAGAGATAATGAAATTAACTCAAGCATAGGTCCTAAAGGATCAGATATGTTCATCGGCATCCATTTTGAAGGGTATTGGATTGTAAACAATCCGTTGTTGTCATTAAAGGCTTTTCAATTTACTTCCTCTGCGAAACCAAGAAATGCTATTTCTATATCACCCACGTTAATGGTTGCTAAATTCCGGATTGTCATTTTGCCAATTAATTCCTCATCAGAATTCTAACTCATATAGTATATCATAGAGGTTATAGGATAACTGCTGAAAAAAATTATCAATATCAAATGTGCAAGGCTTAGGGACTGTGACTTATTTTGTAGCACTGTGGGTGTTTAGGCACCCAAACATTCTAGACACAAGATTTGTGTAGTCAAATAGACAGGTGGAATTAAGGTGCACTCATACCTGTTTCTAGCATGCCTTTTTCCATCTGTCTTTCCCTTTCCTCTGCAATTTCGTCTAAATTCAGTTGCTTATTATACCCTTCAGCCAGTTGTTCATTTAAATCTACCACGGTTGGGTTTATGTTTTCGTACGAGCTACCAATTCTAGGTGGTAATGCGTCTGCTTCTTCCTGGTCAAGGATTACACTGCCTGGTGGAACAAATTTGTTATCGGGAATTGAAACTCCGTTTGAAATTGTGCTTGAAATTCCTATCGCAACATTGTTACCAACTTTTGCATCAAATATTATACTCTTCATACCAACAAAAGTATTATTTCCCACCCAGGCAGGTCCATGAACCATCGAATCATGTGCTAAGCTTGTATTTGTTCCAACAAATACTGAATAACCCTCAGCAAACTGAGAGCTATTTCCCATTAGCCTATCACCAGCTTCTGAAAATCTTCTTCCGTCAAGAGCCTTCTCTTTATCGGTAGTTATAAGTCCATGCAATATTACACCGTCCTGCATATTGGAAAAGTCACTGACATGAATAGGAGTCCCTTCATCTCCTCTACATACTGCTGTGGGAGCAACCAATACTAATTTACCAATATAGCAGTTACCAATGACTACTGCAAAGGGATGAATGAAAGCTGTTTCTTGAATTTCTGGAAATGATATGTTTGTATTAAAGTCTGCTTTGACATTTGAATGGATATTAGGCCAGTCATTGCTGTATAATGAAAAATTACCGGACCCATTTGTCAGGATACTTAGAGAACTGTTTCCTCCTGTTGAAGAGATAAGCTCATTACCGGTTATGGCATTTGCATAGTTAATTGTACCACTAGATAATAATGGCAAACCCGAAAGTACGACTAAGGCAATCGTGAATACTACGTACGCGATCTTCATACTTGTTGGTCATGGAGAATACGCTTATATGGAGTTGGTGACTCTTCAATCCTAAATAGTTCTCATATTTCTACGGTAAAGGAATGACTAAATAACTTCAATCCTATGATGCCCGGGAGTAAGCTGCGATAGGCACAGCATAGTAGGGATGCCAGATCATGGTGAAAAACCATTTAAGATTTGATTATTGTAAATTCACTAGTTGTTGTGGGAATAGAATGCATTGGCTGTGACTAGTCGATAAAACCAACCTACCCACTAATCTGGCTAGTTATTAATTATTATTACTATTATAACTGCTGCTGCAACCTTAGATACTTCTGTTACTAAGTACAGATATATCCATTTCAAGTGCTTCTTCCAACATTCCTGTACTAGCTTCATCAATAACTGTCGGTTTGGCCCCCCCTATATCATAGCACTAACGTATTAGAGACTTTTCGTGCATAAGAAATCTGATATTTATCTGTAGGATAGAATGGAGCAATTAAAATAACCCAATGCATATTAATTTTTTCTGCTCCAAATTTTGGAACATGGATGAGAGTAACCCAAAAAATGGATATCGCCAAACTGCGAAAATTCTAGTCCTTAGTCTAGCCTCCTTGCTATTTGTTCTAATAGTAACGTCCAAGTACGACTTGGGCTGCTGTAATTCTATGTCCGACAGGTCATATGTTTGAGTGTATAGGAACAGATAGTCAGGATGCTTTGACAGGGACAGAGAATCGTGATCGCATGGAGGGAAGGCTTGGTAGTGACTTGATTAACGGGTTGGGTGGAAATGATGAAATGTCCGGAAACGGTGGACAGGATCCAATGAACGGAGGAAGTGGAAATGATGATTTGAATGGATTTGTCCCGCCAACTCCCGCATTTGCGGTCGGAGATCATGAAAATGATCAGATAACTGGCGGAAGTGGAAATGACCTAATACAAGGAAATGGAGGGTCAGATGTACTAAACGGCGGCGCAGGCAATGATATTATTTATCATTTCATCGAAAGAGTTAGTACGTTTCCAGATAGCGGCTCCTCCTTGGGCTTCACTGGAACAGATACTATAACTTGCGGTTCCGGGACAGGACGAAGTATTTATGAATACTAGTATCGATGAAGATACGGCAGCGGATGACTGTGAGATAGTGCACGCAGGATAGCGGGTGCTTTATTGTTTTAGTATTGTCTAATTATAGTAATAGAACTAGACCCTGTGGAAAACTACCAAAAACCAAAAGTGTAAATTCGTTACACCAATCCAATAAGTTTGCTAACCGAACATAATGTTTTCACTATCTTTTATTCTGCAATACTAGGATTAGCTGAAGGAATGTATCCATTACATCCGAAAATGATGTTTTCTCCTTGTCATATTCCGCATGGTCATTCAAGCTCACCTTCCAAGGACTAGCCGGATGAAAGCAGCCATACAAGTTATTAGATTGGATCATGCAATTGGAGATATGACAGCCGACCATCTTTGTGAGCATCCAAATCACAATGAGTATATAGAAGCCTTTCTTCGAAGTTTCCTACGGCTAAGAGAGATGCACAGTACGAAATCGTAATTGTGGACCTAGAACATTGGTATATTCCTGACGACCAAAAAAAGAACACGGTCAAGTGTTGTCAGGTCTGCAGCATATCAGAAGACATAAAGAGAGCTAGCAGTCTTTGTAGTCCTAGTTAAAGGTAGTCTAAATATAGAAGCTTTATTTAACCTCAAAGTCTTTGTGTTTGCGTGAAAACAATTGCAGAAGATATTGAGAAAGTGATAGATTTGGGTGGATTACTACCACCAGATAAGATAGTGGGAGGTTTAAAGCATATTACTGTACTGGAAGGCAAAGAAAATGAATTTGAATCACTCTTTAGAGAATTAGCAGCAGAAGTTCGAAAACATGATAAAGATTGCAATTACTACGACCTTTACAAGTCTGAACGACCAAGAAGGTATCTAGTTATGGAACAATATAAAAACAGAAATGCATTACAGCAACACCAAAAATCAGAGCATGGAAAATATTACTTTCCAAAGATTCGTGAACTGCTTGAGAGTATAGAAGTAAGTTATTTTGAATGTGCAGTACAGCTAAAATCTATTTAATTCAGAATATTGACGGATATTTGATGACCCACAAAATAGTGCAGTCAAGTACTGCCAGGTTTGCAGCATAAGTAAGGATATAAAGAGAGCAGATAGTCCCAAAGTAGTCTAAATAATGTCCCTTTTCTATACTCCAAAAATCGCTATTAATCTTAAGCGATTTTGATATAGTCTGAGCACAGGAGAGCGTTACTAGCAAATTAGAACCTTATTAATATTCGGGTGGTCCAGCCGTCTTTTTCTCTAGCCTATAGATACGCTTCGTAATTTCACTAAATTTACTGATGATATCCCCATGTTCTATTAACGATAATAAGTGTGACATAATCCATTCCTTTTTATTTTCTAGCCGAAGTCTATCCAGCTCAGTTAAACCCTCTTTCTTCAAGAAGCGTTTGTAGAGGTCAATCTTCTTTTCAAAGACTAATTTCATCTTTTCATATTCCCCACCTGAATCCTTTTGTTCTTGGTCTAGTCTATCCTCTTCGATTTGCAATCTCTCCATTAGTGTTTTCATGTGTTGATACTGCCAATTAGGTATGCCATTATAATAATAACCTAATTTTGAAGGGCTACGGTAGAAACTATTTTTATAATTTAAAGTGCTAATCTGTGGCAGCAGTACACCAAAGTACTGTATGAGATAGTACAGACTTTTGCAACGGGTAGGAATGTAACCAGGTTGTTTATGCTTGCTTCTTTCCCTGGTCGTCCTACCCTTTTATTAGAAAGGGGGGGCTGTTGATAATCCAAATTAGGTATTAATGTGCAATGGACTACGCCACAAATGATAGCGTCAATAAGTGATATTCCGCAAGAAGAGATACCCGAGGAAGAGGAGGATATTGAAGAGGAAGAAGAACCAAAGGAAGACAATTCAAAAGAAGATGTACCAGTGGAAGAGATTAAGGGATAAAATGTGCTGTACAACGTTTGCAGAAAAGTTGCAGAAAAGGTTAAGAATATCCTACACTACTATAATACTGCTGCTTTCCAAAAGAAATCAGCTAAAGCACTACCTTTGGATACGAGGGTCTAGCCATGTCTACATAGTCCCCCTTTCAATGGCTCTGTGGCCGACTGGACCTCAATTGCTGTCTGCAACGGGTACCACACCGCAAAGGATTATACAAAGGAAGAGGGGTAAGAATGCCCTCAGCTAAATGGGTTTTCATCTTTCCATGCCTCTCCTGATTTTAATTAATCCTTCTTATTACAACAAAGGAATTATAGAATATGTTTACATATCAATCCTCTATTATATTATCATGAATAAGAGCATATTTGTGCTAATGGTTGTAGGAGCCATTGCAGTAACATTGATAGTTTCAAACAGTGGACTACTCCAAGAAGCATACGCAACAGCATTTGGCGACCCCGCAAAAGATAGAGCAAACAGTAAACTAGACAAACACATTGCAGCAGATGGAGAACACGGAGCAGAAGCACAGAAGATTAAAGATAAACTGAACCATGGGCGTCCTGGTGGTAGTTAAGAACCAAACCTCGACTTTATTTGTTAGTTAAAATATCAAATTAATTAAACACGCAATTATTTTACCTCATACTCTGCTCTCAACGGAATGAGCAAGCAGACCCTAGCCAGAAAGTAATTATGAATTATCAGAGGAGATATTCTATCCATAGAATGCGCCTATAAATAGAATATTGAACAGACAAGAATTATGAGCAATGATAAAGTAAGAGAGGAATTAAATCAATCATTGGCCTGTTTTCAGAACGACATTCGCAATGCGACGGAAGGAATTACTTCTGCGAATGTCACACCAAACACAAATAATGACTAGTTATTGCTGAGATCTGGATAATGGTCTATATGGCTAAATACGTTAATGTCTGTAATAACGTCTTGAAAGGCATACCAATGATAGTCACTGCAAGATCTCCGGACAAGATTTAAGAAAGGACATGTGCCTTGGGATAAGAAATGAATCCACGAGTACCAGCAGAAGACGCATCGTTAAATATATGGAGAGAATTTCTGCATAGGATAAATGATGCAAACGTCAAAGAATTAAGCGACGAAGAGCTAATCCTATGTAAAAAAAAGAATGAAATGCTAGACACGCGTTACCACACACAAACACAAGCAATATTAGGAGAATTAAGGCGCCGGAACAGATTATACGAATTAAAGTAGATTTACTATTTGCTAACTAGTTAAATGAATGCAACAGCCGCTCTAAATGATTAACGACTTCAAGCGATATATGTGAAAGAATGCAAACTGCTACGTTTACGTTGCAGTGCGTTAGTTGATATACTTTCATAGGATTGAAAAGAGGTGTTGCTTTTCAAGCATTGTTGAGATCTGACATCGCACTTCTTGCTGTGCATTTCAATAGTTAGCCCTGAAAGTAAGTGTGACTGGGTCGTTTTTCATAGGTTTAAAGGGTAGGGAATCAATAGAGCTATTTTAATATTCTAGCGTGGCTGGTTTTTATCCTTTAAACCGATGAGCAAAACGTTGCATAACTAGTCATTTACTACTTGAAATAATTTTCAAGGTAGTGACCCGCAATCTTCTCGAGTTCTGCACATTCTATAAGCTGTGTATTATATCCTGTTACTATGTGCTGCTTTAGTATGCTATCTTTGACTTTAGATGTTAACGGCATGTTCATAGTATAATATATGGTTATATCTGCATAATCGTGGCGGTCACTATTCTCATAGTTTCTCACTCCATCATTATTTCTTTTGTCTAGACAAACTAGTTCAGGCCTGCCATATTTTTCTGCAAGTGCAAAAATTAGAACAGCGGCAAATGGGAAGTTACTACCTCTCATACTAACAATAACTAGATCTTCTTCACTGTCTAGTATTTCAAGAATATTCTGATGCTTATCAGTTATTTTGTATTTACTTTGATACATTGTGTGAGGACCTTTAACTATTTTTCTTTTGTAAAATTCATACGAAACTCTACATTCAGATAAAAGAATTTCAAGTCTGTTTTTATTTATTGAAGTACCGTGAGCGTGGGCGTTAGTCATCTCATTATTATTTATATAATATTTGTTTAATATTTAATTTATTAGTATAGGCAACCGGTTAAGACAAGTGAGGGGAAGGTGAAGGGATAGCCACGAGAAGCTGCGTACTGTATCAGTATGAAGATTTTTCGCAAATGGTTTACACTCTATGCAGATTCATCTGATATAAAAGAAATCATTAATCATCGATGTTCGAAAAGTTCA